>Ga0137396_10002314_pt1 | contig 10399 bp, 5 predicted proteins | sample czc16metaG_FD_108284 | JGI IMG/M metagenome (GOLD analysis project Ga0137396, IMG submission 108284) | Vadose zone soil microbial communities from Angelo Coast Range Reserve, California, USA - czcobulk3.16 metaG | ecosystem: Environmental > Terrestrial > Soil > Vadose zone | place: USA... | reverse complement strand
TCGAACGCCCCCGCCTTCATCGCCAACAACGGCGTCCATGAATACATCAGCCAGGGAAACGTTCACCAGGTGTTTTCCCTGACCGCCTACGGCGACTTTCGGAAGGCAGCTGCCGCCGAAGCGCTCGCGAAGGCGCGCGCTGAAATTGCCGCCCGCGGACTGGTCGTCACCGTCGTGCAGGCCTACTACGGACTGGTCGTGGCCCAGCGCAAGTACGGGACCGAGCAGCTGGCGGCCGAAGAAGCCAGACGGTTTCTCGACATCAGCCAGAAGCTCGAAAAAGGTGGCGAGGTGGCTCACTCCGACGTGATCAAAGGGCGTATCCAGTACGAACAGCAAGCACGCGATTTGCAGGAAGCTCGACTTGGGATGGAGAAGAGCCGGCTCGAATTGAGCGTGCTGCTGTTTCCCGACTTCAACCAGAACTACACCGTGGTCGACGATTTGCAGATGCCCGTGTCGCTCCCCCAGTACCCTGAAGTCCAAGCCATGGCGGCGCGAAAGAATCCGGAACTGCGGGCCGCGGCAGCTGCTCTGGAGGTCGCAAATCACCAGGTGACCAGTGCCTGGGGCGACGTGTTGCCCTCTGCGACCGTCGACTATTTCTACGGGATCGATTCGAGCCGGTTCGCGACCCGTCAATTTGACCCCGCGCTCGGACATACGGTCAGCAATCTGGGAAGCTCGATTGTTGGGAGCATCCAGATCCCGATCTGGAGTTGGGGTGCAAGCGTCAGCAAGCTGAAGCAGGCGAATCTGCGCCGCGGCCAGGCACGGGTGGAACTGACTTACGCGCAACGCAAGATTCTGAGCGACCTGCGCGCTTTCTACAGCGAGTCGGAGACGGCCCGTTCGGAGCTGGAGTCTCTCAACCAGTCCGCCGAACTTGCGGCGGAAAGTCTCCGGCTCACCAACATGCGCTACCAGGCGGGTGAATCCACGGTGCTCGAAGTCGTCGACGCGCAGAATACGCTTACGCAGGCGCGCAACGCCTACGCCGACGGTCAGTCCCGCTATCGTCTCGCCCTCGCGACGCTTGAAACTCTGACAGGAACCTTCTAGCCGATGCGCCTCTTCATGCAAACTGTCGCTGGCCTGGTGGCCGCGCACCCGCGCAGGCAGTCGCTGCGGAACCGGCTGGCAGGCCTCATGGTGGCGTGCACCGTCCTCTGGCTTGCGGGATGCTCGAAGGACCCAGGCGAGAAGGAATCGACCGTCACGGTGCAAGCGGTGGCGGCCGAGAAAGCAACCCTCGAGCAAACCATCACCGCGCAAGCGGTGCTGTTTCCCCTCCAGCAGGCCGCCATCACCCCCAAGATCAGCGCGCCCGTCCGGAAGTTTTACGTGAATCGGGGCAGCAAGGTGCGCAAGGATCAACTTCTGGCGGTGCTTGAAAACCGCGACCTGGCGGCCTCCAGCTAAGAAAACAAGGGGAACCTCGAGCAGGCGCAGGCGGCCTACGAGACCACCACCGGGGCCAGCCTCCCCGAAGAAATGCAAAAGGCACAACTCGATGTTGAGGCCGCCAAGAAGTTGCAAGACGCGCAAGAGAAGGTCTACGCCAGCCGGGAAGAATTATTTCGGCAGGGAGCCCTTCCTCGCAAGGAACTTGACCAGGCGGGCGTGGACCTGACCCAGGCCCGCAACCAGTACGAGATTGCCCACAAGCATTACGAGGCTCTGCAGGCCATCGGCAGGGCGCAGGCGCTGAAATCTGCCGAGGGTCAACTGCAAGCCGCCAAAGGCAAATACATGGGCGCCGAGGCCCAGTACGGTTACTCGGAGATTCGCAGTCCCATTGACGGCTTTGTGACCGATCGTCCGCTGTTTGCCGGCGAGATGGCCGCTGCCGGAACGCCTTTGCTCACCGTGATGGACACGTCCCGCGTGATTGCGAGGGCGCACATTCCGCAGCCCGACGCGGCCTTGCTGAAACTCGGAGACCCGGCCACTCTGGGCGTGCCGGGCGAAGACAGTCCGATCAAAGGCAAGGTCACCGTGATCAGCCCTGCGCTTGACCCCAACAGCACCACGGTCGAGGTTTGGGTGGAGGCCGCCAATCGGCAACATCGCCTGAAGCCCGGAACAAGCGTGCAGGTCGCGATGCTCGCGCAAACGGTCGAAGACGCCATCGCGGTTCCGGCCAGCGCTCTGCTGACGGCCCAGGACGGAAGCACCACCGTGATGCTGATTGGCCCTGACAATCGCGCCCATCAGACAGCGGTCAAGACCGGCGTCCATGACCGGGAGCGCGTCCAGATCGTCGAGGGCGTCCAGGCCGGCGACCACGTCATCACCTCGGGTGCGTATGCCCTCCCGGACAAGACCAAGGTAACGGTCGAGGCGTCGGCCGAGCCTGCCGAAAAGAAACCCGGCGCGGGCGCAGACAGCAAAGACGACCCGAAGGACGACAAATAGAGCCGCGGAGACCCGGATTGAATCACGCCGACAACTCGTACTGGTTTACCCGGCACTCGCGCTCGGTTATTTTCCTGATCCTGACGCTCGCCCTGCTGGGAGGCTATCTCGCCTTTACGATTCCGGTATCGGTGTTTCCGTCGACCAACTTCCCGCGCATTCTGATCAGCATTGACAACGGCGTCATGCCGATTGATCAGATGACGGTCACGATTACGCGCCCCATCGAAGAAACCGTCAACAGCGTGCCTGGGTTGCTCCAGGTCCGTTCCATCACCAGCCGCGGCTCGGCCGAAGTCGACCTGTTTTTCCGCTGGGATGTCGACATGTTTCAGACGCTGCAATACGTGAATGCAGCGCTGTCGCGCGTGCAGCCCGAGCTTCCCGCGACCGCGAAGATCGACGCCCACCGGATGACGTTCGCCAGTTTCCCGGTCATGGGCTACAGCCTGACCTCCAAGAACGTCCCCCAAACCAAGCTTTGGGAGATGGCGACCTACGAAATCAAGCCGCGCCTGAACCGTCTCGATGGCGTATCGACCGTGCTGGTGCAAGGCGGACAGGAGCCCGAGTTCCACATCACGCCCGATCCGGCGAAGCTGCAACTGGCGGGCATAACCGTGCCCGACATTCTGGAAGCAGTTCGGCGGACCAATCTCATCGACTCTCCCGGACTGATCGAGAACAACCACCAACTGGTGCTTGGGCTGATCAACGCGCAGGTGCGCACGCCGGAGCAGATCGCCGGCACGGTCATCAAGACGACCCCCGGCGGGATCCCGGTGCGCATCGGTGATATCGCCAGCGTCGCCCCCGGGGTCAAACCCGTCTACACCATCGTCAATGCCAACGGCAAACCCGCGATTCTGCTGAACATCAACCGCCAGCCCGACAGCAACACCGTACAGGTTGCCGACGAAGTGCACGCCGAGGTAGCCCGCATCCAGCAGTCCCTGCCGCCTGGAATCGAGCTCAAGCCGTTCTACGACCAGTCGATCATCGTGGGCCAGTCCATCAAGAGCGTGCGCGACGCGATCCTGCTGGGCCTGATTCTCGCCTCGATCATCCTGGTGGTCTTCCTGCGCGATTGGGGCACATCGATCGTTGCCGGTCTGGTCATCCCGGTCACGGTCATGGTGACATTCATCGCGTTGAAAGTGCTCGGGGAGAGCTTTGACTTGATGACCCTGGGCGGCCTGGCGGCGGCCGTCGGGCTGGTGATCGACGACGCGATCGTGGTGGTCGAAAACATCGTTCTGCACCGGGACGCGGGACAGGGTCGCGCCCAGGCGATTCACAGCGCGCTGAAGGAAATCACCGTCCCGCTGGTCGGATCCACGGTCACTCCGGTCGTGGTCTTTCTTCCCCTCATTTCCATCACCGGCGTCACGGGCACCTTCTTCCGGGCGCTGGCGATCACCATGACGGTGTCGCTGCTCACCTCGCTCGCTCTGGCCCTTACCTGGACGCCGAACCTGAGCCTGTACTTCATTGGGAGACGCAACCGGGATTCCAGCCAAACCAGTTCCGCCGAAAACGACGAAGAATCCATTTCGCGCCTGCTTGCGGCCGAGGACGCGCACCTGGGCGGCGTGTTCCAGAAGATCGTGACATTTCATGAACGCTGGCTCCGGCGCGCGCTCGCGCGTCCGGCGTGGCTGGCGGCTCTGAGCCTCGCCCTGATTGTGGTTTCCTACGTTTGCTACCGTTTCTCGGGCTCCGACCTGCTGCCGGAAATGGACGAAGGGGGCTTCGTTCTCGACTACATTATGCCGGCGGGCAGTTCGCTGGCTGAAACCAACCGGGTGATCGGGCACATCGAGCAGATCCTGCATGAGATGCCGGAGGTCGAAAGCACCTCGCGGCGCACCGGGCTGCAACTGGGCCTGGCGGCGGTCACCGAGGCCAACACGGGCGACATCTCCGTCAAGCTCAAGGACAAGCGTGACCGGGCGATCGATGAAGTCATCGCCGACGTGCGCGCCGAGATCAAGCAGAAGGAACCCGCCGTTGACGTGGAGTTCACGCAGGTTCTGCAGGACATGATCGACGATCTCACCAGCGCCCCGGAACCGATCCAGATCAAGCTGTTCTGTCAGGATCCCAAGATTTTAGAACAGTGGGCTCCGAGGGTGGCCGACGGCATCACGAAAATCCACGGCGTGGTCGACGTTCTGAATGGAGTCGACAATACCATCAGCGGACCCGCGGTGGTATTTCAGGTGGACCCGAGTGTGGCCGCTCGTGCCGGATTCACCGCCGAAGAGGTTGCGACCGACGCCGCGGCCGTGCTTGAGGGTGAACCGGCATCCACCCCGGTGGTCGCGAACGATCGCGCGTACACGCTCCGCATCCGTTTTCCTCAGGGCAACCGCGCTTCACTGGAGGCCATGCGCGACACGCTTCTGACCAGCAGCACGGGCAGGACGGCAACCCTGGGCGCGCTCGCCGTGGTTACCGAACTGCCCGGGCAAAACGAGATACGTCGCGAGAACTTGCAGCGCGACGTGGCGGTAACGGCTCGCCTGGAAGGGATTGATCTCGGCAGCGCCATGGCGGCCGTGCAAAAGACCGTCGACCAGCTCCACTTGCCCACGAGCATCCGCGTGGAGTACGGCGGTCGTTATCAGGAGCAGCAGAAGTCGTTCCGCGACCTGGTGATGGTGTTCATTCTCGCGATCCTGCTGGTGTTCATCGTCGTGCTGTTCGAATTCGGAACCTTTGCGGCGCCCTTGGCCATCCTCGCGTCCGCTCTGCTGTCGACGTCGGGGGTGTTCATCGCTCTGGTGACGACCCGCACCACCTTTAACGTGTCGTCCTTCATGGGAATGATCATGGTGGTCGGTATCGTTGCCAAGAACGGCATCCTGCTGCTGGACGCGGATCAGAAATTTCGACGTCTCGGGATGACGGCGGAGGACGCGATGCTGCAGGCCAGCCGCCGCAGACTGCGCCCCATTGTCATGACCGCCCTTGCCACCATGGCCGGCATGCTGCCCCTGGCCTTCGCGATTGGAGCCGGTTCTCAGATGCTGCAGCCGCTTGCCATTGCCGTCATCGGCGGCATACTGATTTCGATGGTGCTCTCCCTGATCATCACGCCCGCCGTCCATTATTACCTGAGCCGCGAGCACGCTGAAAAGACGGAGCTGGCGCACGCAACCCCGGTTTGAGGAAATTCCACTCCACCGGTCGCATTGCCCGATACAGTGCAGATGCTTGCACGGGACAGCTTTCCGCGCGACCAAACCGCCCCCGGTCAAGCGGGGGCCCTGGTCGCCGGTCGGGACAGTCGAGGGCACCGCAAGCCCAAGAGCTTCCCCTTATGCTCCTGCGGCAGCGACACTTGCGGCGCCCGAGGGTCGGGCCCTCGGGGGTGGTCGGGCGCGAGAGGATGCGCAAACCATTGCATTCTGTTTGGTCCAGAAATTGCACTACAATAGGGCGCTGATACTCCTCCACCTGTGTGGAGCGATCCCTGTGGACGTCATGAGCCCATCCATCAGCGACGGCGGCGGACCGGTCCTCGACGAAGCGACCTTCCAGAAGTTGCTGTCGGCCGCGTATGTTCTGCAAGAGCACAACGATCGTCTCCGCGATGGGGAGTCTGCGGTCGAGAGCCAGGCCAAGTCTCCACCCTTGGACTCGGATTCCTCAGCCGCGGCGCTGGCGCAGATCGTGGACGCGCAACATCAAATCCATACCAGCAATCTTGATCTCACTGGTGCGATGAATCTCATCGTCGACCGAATTCGAAAGATTACGGGCGCCCAGGGGGCTGCGATCTGCGTGCTCAACCAGGACAGCGTGACCTACCGCGCGGCCAGTGGCGCGCTCGCCGGTCAATTGGGAGTGACCTTCAGGGCGGAAGCGAGCGTATCCTCCTCGACCCTGTTGCACGACGTCTTGTTGCGTTGCACCGACACCGCCAACGACTATCGCGTGAATCCCGAAATTGCCAGACGGTTGGGAATTCGGTCGGTGATTGCCGCTCCCGTGTTTCACGACGGCAAGACTGCGGGGGCAGTCGAACTGGCATTTGCCAAAGCGAATGCATTCCAGGAGCACGATGTCCGCACTTGCCAGCTCATGGCGGGGCTGGTGACCGAGGCCCTGGCGCGCTCTGCCCAGCAAGAGTGGCGGAAAGGAGTGGCCGCCGAGCGCGCCTCCATGCTGGAAGTCCTGGATAGAATCAAGCCGCAGCTGGCCCGGCTCGCGCACGAGACGCCGCACGAAGCTGCGCCCGCAGGCGCAAGTCCCACGGGCATCGAAGGACCATCAGCCGGCACCTTGTCGGATGAGAAACAATGCCAGCAATGCGGGAGTACACTGACTCCCGGCGAGGCCTTCTGCGGTTCATGCGGGGCATCGAGATCCGCTGCGTCCCGGAACAATTTGCAAAGCAAGTGGGCCACGCTGTGGAACCTGAAAAAAGTGAGTGACCAACTGGCCGCGGTCGAGTCGGCTCCAGCCGAATCGGTGTTGAAACCGCTTCCCTCGACGGTTCCCGGGTCGAGTCCTGCATCCGAAGACGCGTTTCTCCCGTCGGAACGGACGCCGATGGCGGCGATTCCGGACCTTTCGGAACCATCGATTCCGGCCGAAGCTGAGGCCGCTCCGGTGCCGCTGGCGTCACCGGTCCAGGAAGCTGCCGCAGCCGACGACCAGGCTCGCGAAGATGCGATGGTGGCCGCCTCCACGGCAGCCGATCGGCGCGTCTGGCTGAAGTCGATCGCGGTTTCGCCTCCGGCGGTTCAGTTGAAAGGATTCTGGCAAAAACAGGCCCGCTTCATCCAGAAGCATCCCGGCGACCTGGCGCTCGGGGCGGCAGCGATTCTGTTCCTGATCACCATCCTCTGGGCAATTTCCTCCGACGGCCCCATCACGTCGGCCGATTCGGGAACTACGACGACCGGCGCGGCAAATACGGCCGCCAAACCCAGGAAGAAACAGCCTCCTCCTGCTCCCAAGCTCGCCTTCTTTGACCAGTTACTGGTTGACCTCGGTCTCGCGGAAGCGCCGCCGGCGCCCTCGTATTTGGGCAATCCCAACGTGCCGGTCTGGGTGGACGTTCATACCGGGCTCTATTACTGCCCGGGAACCGATCTGTACGGCAAGACGCAGCAAGGCAAGATCGCCAGCCAGCATGACGCACAGCTTGACCAATTCGAGCCCGCTTCCCGCAGAGTCTGCGACTAGGGAATCTGCACAACGTGTTTGCAGTGTTTGCCGAAGGCAACTACAGGATTTCCACTAGTCCCCCCATTTGACAAGTGGCGCTGCCGGGAGTGGAATTATCTGGGTCGTCACGTTTCGGGAGAAATGGCGCTTGCCTCAACCCCAGGAAAAGACTTCGCAGCCAGCGACTGAGTTGCCGAATCCGAAGTTGAATCCCCTGCTGAATCCCACCTTGGGACAGAACCTCGGACGTTGGGCGCAGGTCTACTTCACCAGCCCGCCCGAGAAGCGCGAAGAAGCTGTACTCGAACTGCTGGCCGAATTGCGGGCCAAGGGCGGAGAGCAGGAAGCCGCACCATCCGACCAATCCACGGACCCGGCCTGGCTCAACCAGGTGGCACGGGCTGCACCGGAAGGTGTCCGCTGCGCCGAATGTGGCCACCAAAACGCGAAACAGCAGCGGTTTTGTGGCATGTGCGGGGCGTCGCTAATTTTGGACGAGAAGGTCCCCGGGCAGTCTACCCTGCAGAAACCCGGGGCGCGGCCGAGCCTACGGCCGGAAAGCGGGGCCGAGTCGGCCTCCTCTGCCAGGGACAATCCATTTCCTGTGTTGTCACTTTTCGCGAGCGTGAGTCCCGAGCCGAGGGGCACGCCCACTGGGGAAGTGACGTCGGGTCGGGAAGGATCGACCGATGTGCAGTGGTTGAGCGACAGGGGCCTGGGATCGGGCGAGCAAAGCCATTCCCTGAAATATGTGTTAGCAATCCTGGTGGTGCTGCTGGTCGGCGTTTTCTTCTACGCACAAACGCGCTCGCAAAGACCCCCCGCAACCGACTCGACGCCTGCTTCCAGGTCCGCGCCGGTCTCCTCGACTCAGCCTCCGCCGGCTTCGACTCAGCCGGCGTCGGCTTCCCCGCCAACTGCCACCCCAGCCGTGGCGCCGTCGGGAGATGCGAATGAGACTGCGGCCAAGCCCGAGGTCTCGACCGCTCGACCGGCGCCCGCTGCTCGCGGGGATTTGCAGCCGGTGCGACGCGCCCCCGCCCCGAGTGCCGTCCGAAACGCTTCGCGGGCGCAACCGGAGGACGCATCGAGCGCGGGCTACGGTGCTGCGGAGCTAGCGACCGCAGAGAACTATCTGACCGGGAAGAGGGGCGCGCGTGACAGCACCGAAGCGGCGAAATTCCTGTGGAGAGCGGTGGGCAAGCATAACGTCACCGCCGCATTGCTGTTGTCAGATCTGTATCGAACCGGCGACGGCGTCCCGAAAAGCTGTGATCAGGCGCGACTGCTTTTGGATGCGGCGGCCCAGAGAAACTCAATCCAGGCCGCCAACAAGCTTCGCGAGTTGCAAACCTCTGGCTGTCAGTAATTCCTCCAACAGCCTTCCGGTTAGCGAACATCTCCCGTGTGAGTCCGGATCAGCGGTGGTGTGTTCCAGATGAGGAGACTTCGCCGAGGCCAAGGATGCTGTGCTCCCAGGTCTCGAGTGAGTCAAGCGCTGGCGGCTTGTTCGTACTTACGTGCCTCGTACCAGAGGGCGAGTTCGACTCGATTCCAGAGTCCGAGTTTGTCATAGATGACTCGGAGGTAATTCTTGACGACGTGTTCAGTGGTTCCGATTTCGTCGGCAACCTCTTTGTTCTTAAGTCCCTGGGCAACAAGTTCGATAACTCTGCTCTCTCGTTCGCTGGGTACACGCTTTCCGTAACGTTCGCCTCCAAACATAACTGCCTCCGATACAAGAGTGTCGCGAGTTTCACTCGCTTGATTCCGCTCGTGATTCCAAATCGCAGAAACAGCCGGTTGAAATGTGCCTTCACGGTTCTGCGAGCCATATTGAGTTGTCGAGCAATCTCGTCGTTGTCGCAACCTTGTAGAAGCAACTCGACGATTTGCTGTTCGCGTTGCCCCAAACGGACGGGCTTTTCGCTCATTCCTGACCCCCTCAAATGTGCTGTGAAGTGACGTGACCGCACCTTGGCCCGCGACACCCTAGAAAAACAAGTGCGCTGCGGTCCAAGCCGCTGAACTGCAATTGATTGAAACTGAGCTTTCTTACTGAATTCCATAGCATTCACCGTGCCAATTTTCTGCACTTTGGCGCTGTGATAAATGGGGCAGCGACGGTTTTGCGCAAAATATTCCCGATCGGGAGGCTCTGAAACCGGCGGTCAAACGGTTTCGATCGTCCTCCGGAGGTTGTCCAGCGTCTCTCCCGTCCGTCAACCCCACTGCAGTACCCGCTAATTGCCAGAAAACAATGGGTTATGACTTCGGAGGGAAATCCTCCACCGACCATCGACGATGTTCTGCGGCCAGGCGGAGGAATCGGGAAAACTGCGATTTTTTCGTTGGGAAAGTGTCAATCTCGGATGACTGCAGACTTGACTCTAAGGTAGTTGTAAAAAAATTAAGGTAAACACATTAGGACAAAACTGCCCGTCCGCGCCTTGAGGCTGGAATCAATTACATGTGACCGTTGTAAGGCGAGCGGCGACTCAGTCGGTGGCAGCAGCCCGAATTCAGCCTTCTGTCGTGCAATTGTCGTACCGTATGGGTCCCCAGCAATACTGTTGTGCATGAACAGGATGTAGCTGTCTGCTGGAGGTGGGCAAGGCAAGGGGAAACTCCCAAAGGGTGTATTTTTAACAGTCCTGCGCGCCCTTCCCTGGCAATCAGGGCACTGCCCCCGCAACGAATAACCACCAATTTGGTCCAGCTCCTGATTCGAACGCTTCGCAGCGGGAGGATCGATTGCGATCGGATGAAGCGCTTGGCCGTTCGCGGCGTGTGCGTCAGC
>Ga0137396_10002312_pt1 | contig 10405 bp, 11 predicted proteins | sample czc16metaG_FD_108284 | JGI IMG/M metagenome (GOLD analysis project Ga0137396, IMG submission 108284) | Vadose zone soil microbial communities from Angelo Coast Range Reserve, California, USA - czcobulk3.16 metaG | ecosystem: Environmental > Terrestrial > Soil > Vadose zone | place: USA... | reverse complement strand
TGCTTCACCAGCGGTTCGATCTGCTCCTTGACGAGATTCGCCGTCCCCTTGTTCTGCTGGATGGCCGTCTCGGTGTGCACCCTCGGCGGGTTTTTTAGATTCGCCTTCGCCGCTGCGACCACCACCGGAACTCCGTTCAAGCGGCCGATGACCGACCGCAGCCGCTGCTCCGGCGACGCGAACTCGCGGGCGACGAGCGCGTAGATCGCGCGGCCGACGTTGTAATCGAGGGGGTTCCATTGCCAGTCACGCAGCGTCTCCAGCGCGTAGACCTCCGCCTCGAGCCGGTTCTTCAGGATGCGGTAATCGACCGCGTCTTCGGCGGACAGCTTCTTCAAATCGATGCGTGCCAGCTCCGCGAGCCCGCCCTTGGCCGCCGACAGATCGCGCTCCACTCCCTGCGCGCTGTAATCGTTGAGCCGCGCGTCGTTGCGGTGCTCGCCGAGCCGGGTGGCGGTTTCCGGGTCGCGGTCGAGGAGCTCCTGGACGTACTTCTGCGCGAACGCCTCGAAGCGGGTGTCGTCGGTCGCGGGAGCGGCGGCGAGCAGGAGAACGCAGCTGATCAGGTTCATGCGGCGGACTCTAGCAGCTGAAATGGTAGCGTGCCTGACGTGAGCACGACCGACATCCGCCCCTGCACGGCGGCAGACCTGCCGGCGCTCTTCTCGATCGTCAACGACGCGGCGCAGGCCTACAAGGGCGTCATCCCCGCCGACTGCTGGCATGAGCCCTATATGCCGCTCGACCAGTTGAAGCAGGGGATCCGCGACGGAATCGTTTTCTGGGGTTACGAGGCGGACGGCGAGCTGGTGGGCCTCATGGGCATCCAGGACCGCGGCGAGGTGACCCTCATCCGGCACGCCTACGTGCAAACCGTCCAGCGCCGCAAGGGCATCGGCGAGAAACTGCTGAGCCGGCTCGAAAGCATGACCGCGAAGCCGATCCTGATCGGCACGTGGAGCGCTGCCGCATGGGCGATCCGCTTCTACGAAAAGAACGGCTACCGGGTTCTCTCCCGCCCGGAAACCGAGCGGCTGCTGCGCAAGTACTGGAGCATCTCCGAGCGGCAGATCGACACATCCGTGGTGCTGGCGAATGGCCGGTGGAAGTCGTAGCTCTCGCCATGCCGCTACTCTTTTCCTACGGTACCCGCTCCGCGCCAGGAGCATCGTAATCGGTGTCGCGGTCTCCAACAGTGAGCTGCCGACAACCCGGACGGCGCCAGCCCTTCGGACCAGGAGGACAATGTGACCGCGCTTCCGACCACCACCGACGTGGTCATCGTCGGCGCCGGGCCCACTGGCCTCACGCTCGCCGCGACCCTGGCCAGCAAGGGGACCAGGTTCGTTCTGCTCGATCGCCTCTCCGAAGGCGCGAATACCTCCCGCGCCGCGGTCGTCCACGCCCGCACCCTGGAGGTGCTCGAGGCGTTGGACGTCACCGATCGACTGCGCGCCGAAGGGCTCGTCGTGCCGCGGTTCACGGTTCGGGACGGGGACCGGGCCTTGCTCACGGTTCCGTTCGGGGGTTTGCCCACCCGTTATCCCTTCACCCTCATGATCCCCCAGAACCGCACCGAAGCGATCCTCCTCGAGCGGTTGCGCGAGCTGGGTGGGGACGTGCATCGTCCGTACGCGCTGGTGGACGTGCGCCAGGACGATGCAAGCGTCGACGTGTCGGTCAGCGCCGACGGGAAGGGCCCCCCGCAGACCATCCGCGCCCGATACGTGGTCGGCGCCGACGGGATGCACAGCGCGGTTCGCGCGAGCTCCGGGATCGGTTTCGCCGGCGGCTCCTACGAGCAGGCGTTCGTGCTCGCCGACGTCCGGATGCGCGGGTCCTTCGGCCGCGAGGAGGTGATGCTGTTCTTCTCCCCGGAAGGCCTGATGGTGGTTGCGCCGTTGCCTGGCGGATCCCATCGGATCGTGGCGACGGTGGCCGAAGCGCCGGAGCATCCGTCGCTGGCGGACGTCCAGCGGCTGCTCGACGTTCGCGGGCCCAGATCCGAGGCTTCGCGGGTGGAAGAGGTCGCCTGGAGCTCGCGTTTCCGCGTGCAGCACCGCGTCGCGGATGCCTTTCGCGCCGGCCGCGTGCTCCTCGCCGGGGACGCCGCGCACGTGCACAGCCCGGCTGGCGGTCAGGGCATGAATACCGGCATCCAGGACGCGGTCGCGCTTGGCCGGGTGTTGAGTGCCGTTGTCGGCGGCAGCGCTGCCGAGGGCACGCTGGACGGATACGAGCGCACGCGCCGACCCGTTGCGCAGCGGGTGGTCGCGTTCGCCGACCGGATGACCCGCATAGCGACCGTCAAGGCGCGGGTGATGCAGTCGCTCCGCAACCTCGCACTCCGCGCGCTCGACCACCTGCCGCCGTTCCGGCGGCGGCTCGCGATGGCACTGGCCGAGCTACGTTTGGGGTGAGGCGTCTTTTCACGAATCGGTCACAGGTTGCCAGATCCGGCCACGATCGTTCGCCGGTTCCCGCTCGGGGGGTGCCGTGGCGATTGACGTACCAAGGCCCGGCTCCTAATAGAGGTGCTCGGACGCGATGCGATCGCCGTCCGTGGCAAGAAACCACCCGCGCATGAGCGCGCAAGAGGAGACCGCCATGGCTACAACCCGTACTTCGCCGACGATGAGCATCGTTCTGGTTCACGGCGGCTTCGTCGACGGCTCTGGCTGGGCGGCCGTCTACCGGATCTTGAAGAAGGACGGCCACGACGTGGTCGTCGTGCAGAACCCCACGCAGTCCCTGGCCGACGACGTCGCCGTGACCCGGCGCGCGATCGCCGCACAAGGCGGCCCCGTGCTGCTCGTCGGTCACTCCTACGGCGGCGTGGTGATCACCGAAGCCGGCACCGATCCGAACGTCGCCGGGCTCGTGTACATCGCCGCCTTCGCCCCCGACAAGGGCGAGTCGGTGTCGTCGCTGATCAAGGACCCGCCGCCGGGCGCGCCGGTTCCTCCAATCCTGCCGCCGAAGGACGGCTTCTTGTTCCTCGACCCGGCCAGGTTCCACTTCGCCTTCGCGGCCGACGTGGATGAGGATACGGCCGAGTTCATGGCAAACTCCCAGGTCCCGTGGGGCGTAGGAGCACTGGCCGGGACGATCAGCGAGCCCGCTTGGAAGACAAAGCCCAGCTGGTATCTGGTATCGACGGAGGACAGGATGATCCCACCGTCGGCCCAGCGCAGCATGTCGAAACGCGCTGGCTCCACGGTCGCGGAGGTGGCCGGAAGCCATGCGGTCTACGTGTCGCAGCCGAAATCGGTGGCCGCTTTCATCGAGAAGGCTGCCGACGAACTGGCGAGCCAATCCAAGTAGCGCCCTCAGCTTGGTCGCAGTCGTCGCCGCGCTGAGGGGCGACCCGCGCAGCGCCGAGGAGCTGCGCGCCGCGCTTCCTGGCCACGACGCCGTGCTGTTCGAGGACGACGGGTTGCTCAACGCGATCGCCCGGCGGACGTTCCTGCGAAACGTCGCGAGGGACTCCGCCGAGATGGAGCGCATCGAGGGCGCGAGCGATCTCGACTGGACCATCGCCCGGCCGCCCCGGCTGACGAACGGGGCGCTCACCCGGGCTTACGGCGTCGCGGACGGCCGGATGCCTGCGGGCGCCCGGCTCACGATCAGCCGCGCCGACGTGGCGGACTTCCTGCTCGAGGAGGTCGAGCACCCGGCGCACCTGCGTCGGATCGTCGGACTGGCTTCCGTGAGGGCGGCCACGAGGCGCGCGCCGATGAAGACCGACGCTGACCTCATTTCGAGATCTTGACCAAGGTGACGGCATTGACCAGGCTGTTCGCCAGGACGAAGTTGCCGTCTCTCGTCACCGACGTGTTGCGCACGATGTTGCCACCGCCCGGGATGGCCCAACTCTGGAATTGCTTGCTCTTCGGATCGAAGCGCACGACCGTGTTCGGGGTCGAGCCCGACTCGCTGTACCAGATGACGTCCTTGATGGCGGAGATACCGTAGGGCTCGGACTTCGGCCCGCTCGGCGATTGCCATTCGGTCACCTCGCCGCTCGACGGGTCGAGGCGCCCCAGGTAACCGCGCGAGAAATCGGTATACCAGACGATGTCGTCACTGGTAATCGCGATGCGCCTTGGGCGCGATGCTGGATCGGGCAGATTGTATTCGCGGATTTCCAGCGTCGCCGGGTCGACGCTCCCCACCTTGTTGGTGCCGAACTCGACGAAGAAAACCGTGCCCGTCGAATTGACCGCCATGCCATACGGGCGCGATTTCGGCGAAGGCGGCGTGAGGAGCTTGATTTCGCCGCTCTTTGGATCGAGCCGCCCTACCCGGTTGGCATTCTGGACGGTGAACCAGAGAATCCCGGTCCGGTCGAAGATGAGCGTGTGCGGGTCTCGAGCGTCGGGGTCCGGGAGCTCGTACTCGGTGACGGTGCCCGTCCTCGGGTCGAGCTTGCCGATCAACGCGCCGGTGTTTGCCGTGTACCAGATGTTTCCGCGCCGGTCCTCGTCCAGACCATGAGGTCCGGAGTGCGGCGTCTTGAGTGGATATTCCCTGATCTTGCCACTCCTCGGATCGATCCTGCCGAGCACGTTGGCCATCTGGCCCGTGTACCAGAGCGATCCGTCCCTCGCCGCGAGCGGATCGTGCGGCCGCGACCCCGGCGTGGGCACCTTCCATTCCTTCATCGAGACCTTGGCCGGCCCTGCGATGACCACGCCGGCCGGCTTCGGTTTCTCCGGGAACTTCTCGATCAAGTACTCGGTCATGGCGGGCAGCTGGTCGCGTGGAATCGGCACGCCATGATTGAGCATCATGCGCATCACCGTATTCCAACCCTTGGGCGTGTATCCGGCGCCGACGCGGCTGGAAAACGTGTGGCAGCCGGTACAAGTCGCCGCGACCATTTCCTTGCCCTTGCCTTCGGGTAGCTCCTCGGCCCGAAGAGGCAGGGCTGAACACAGGACAGCCGCAATCCTCAAGGACGAGCGCAGGTTCCCGGGCATCGCCACCTCCCCGCGAACCGGCATCGTTCACGAACGAGGCTCGCCTGTCCAGGGTACAAGGGCGCATGGACATCCTCTACGATGCGCTGGGGTTTGCGGCCAAGGGTCTCGTCGTCTTCCTCACGATCGCCGTCACCGTCCTGTTCTGCGCTGCCGTGCTCCGCCGGAGGCGGCCCCGCGGCGCATGGCTGCGCGTCAAGCGACTCGACCGGCAGATCGAAGAGCTCGGCGACGCCTTGCGCGGCACCATGCTGCGGAAGAAGGAGCTCCGGAAGCTCCGCAAGGCACGGAAGAAGGCGGAGGCAGTCCGTCCCGAGGGCAAGCCCAGCGTGTTCGTCCTCGAGTTCAAGGGGGACATCTTCGCCACCGCGGTGAGAAACCTGCGCGAGGAAGTGACTGCGATCACCGCCGTCGCCGGGAAGGGAGACGAAGTGGTCATCCGGCTCGAGAGCGCCGGTGGCGCGGTTCCGCACTACGGCCTCGCGGCAGCCCAGCTGATCCGGTTGCGGGAGAAGGCGATCAAGCTGACCGTCTGCATCGATCGCATCGCCGCCAGCGGCGGCTACATGATGGCGTGCGTGGCCGATACGATCGTCGCCGCCCCCTTCGCGATCATCGGTTCGATCGGAGTCGTCGCGCAGGTCCCGAACCTGCACCGCCTGCTCGAGAAGCACGACATCGATTTCCAGGAGATGACCGCGGGCGAGTTCAAGCGGACGGTCAGCGTGTTCGGGGAGATCACCGAGAGGGGGCGCAAGAAGTTCCAGGAGGAGCTCGAGGATACCCACTCGCTCTTCAAGGAGTTCGTCAAGGTGCACCGGCCGAAGCTCGACGTCGAACGGGTGTCGACGGGCGAGCACTGGCTGGCGCGGCGCGGGTTGGATTTCGGCCTGGTCGATGAGCTCCGCACCAGCGACGAGGTCCTGGTCGATCGCGCCGGCGTCGCGAACCTCTACCAGGTGACCTTCGAGAGGCCCCGTTCCTTGCGCGAACGGTTGGGGGCGATGGCCGCCACGGCGATCGGCCGTTCGCTGGCAGCCCTGCTTACGCCCGGTTCCGGTCCGCGTTAGAACAAGCTGGGCGGCGCGTGCCGCCCGGAGGAGACGTCATGGCGGTGAAACCGATTCCAGACGGGTACAGTACGTACACGCCGTACTACGTCGTCGACGGGGCAACCGAGTTCATCGAGTTCCTCAAGAAGGCCTTCGGCGCGGAGGAGACGGTCCGGATGCCTGCCCCGGGTGGACGCATCGGCCACGCGGAGGTGCGGATCGGCAGCTCGATGCTGATGCTGGCGGACCCAAGCCCTCCCGAGCATCCGGTCCGGCAGTTCAACGGAATGCTCTACGTGAACGACGTCGACACGGTGTTCAAGACCGCGGTCGCCGCCGGCGCCAGGAGCGAGCGGCAGCCGGAAAACATGTTCTACGGCGACCGCATGGGCGGCGTCGTCGACAAGTGGGGCAACCACTGGTGGATCGGCACGCACATCGAGGACGTCTCGCCGGAGGAGATGCAGCGCCGGATGGCGGCGCAGAAGAAGACCTGATGGCGGGTCACGCGGCCGCGCGCGTGCGCAGCCAGGGCTCGACGATGGCCAGGAACCGATCCGGCGCTTCGAGCTGCGGGACGTGGCCGACGTCCTCGAGCACCTCGAACCGCCAGTCGGGCCTCGCCGCGGCGAGCGCGCGAGCCGACTCGAGCTGCACCAGCCGGTCGCGCTCACCCTGGATGATCAGCGCGCTGGCCCGGATCCCCGCGACCATCCGCCGGAAACGCCGGCGGAGCACGAGATGCCCGAGCAACGAGCGCTGGGCCTCGAGGAAGTCGCGGCGGGTGACCGCGCCGTAGGTGGCGCGTTCGCGGGCGAGCGCGACGTGCGCGTCGAAGACGTCGCGCGTCACCCGCGAGGAATCGACGCAGCAGAGCGCGAGCGTGTCGCGCACGCTCTGCTCGGGACCGCGGCGGGCGCGGCGGCGCAGGAGCGCTTCGCCGACGAACGGCAGCGTGAGGCCGGCGAAGAGCGCGAACGTGCGCGGATCCACGCGCGCGCCGGGCGCCATCGGGACGGCGGCATTGACGAGCACGAGCGAGGCGACCCTCCCCGGCTCGGCCGCGGCCTCGGCCAGAGACAGGTACCCACCCATCGAGTTGCCCATCAGCACGGCCGGCTCGCCGGCCACGGTCTCCAGGAAGCGATCCAGCAAGCGGCGATTCGCGCCGATGCGCGCGGTTCGTCCCAGCGACGGCGTGCGCCCGTGCCCGGCCAGGTCGATGGCGAGCACGCGTCCGTGGGCGGCGAGGCGCGGAGCGACGGCCAGCCAGTTCGCGTGCGAGCCGCCCAGCCCGTGCACGAGCACGATCGGCCTGCCCGTGCCGCCGAAGTCGGCGTAATGAACGGGTCCGTCGAGGTCGATCGTGCACTGCCGCATCTGCCGATACTGGCACGCTGCCAGCGGGCGCGCGAGCGAGACGGTCGGGCGCGTGGGCACTGCGGCTACTGCGCCGCCTCGGGGTCCATCCAGAGCACTTCCCAGTGGTGGCCGTCCAGGTCGTAGAAGCTCCACGCGTACATGAAGCCGTGATCCTGCGGCTCGCCGGCATTCTTCCCGCCTGACGCGACGGCCTTTCTGACCATCTCGTCGACCTCGGCCCTGCTGCTGCACGACAGCGCGAAGAGGCCCTCGGTCTGCCGGGTCGTGTCGCACAGCTCCCGCTTGGTGAACGTCTTGAAGAACGGCTCGACCAGCAGCATGACGTAGGCTTCCTTGCTGATGATCATGCAGGCCGCCTTCTCGTCAGTGAACTTCGGATTGAACTCGAAGCCGAGCTTGGAGAAGAACTCCATCGACCTCTTCAGGTCGCGAACGGCCAGGTTGACGAAGAGCTGTCGGGAGCGGTCCGTCGCCATCTGTCCTCCGTGGATGCGTTTCCGACGCTTGGACGCCCGTGACCAGGCAAAATCATCGGTCGCTGCTACGCAGGGAGGTGCCGGGGCAGGCCAAAGAGGGGGAAGAGGTGCCCGGTATCGAGGAAGGAGTTCCAGGCCGCGATGCCGTCTCCCGACAGCTCGAGCACGATGAGCGCCCACGCCTGGTAACTCCCGTCCGGTCCGCTCGGGCGGTACTGGCCGAAAGCGGGCGACCCGCAGGCCGCGGTCGGCACCAACCGGGAGCCCCGGCAACCGCATCCCCGTCCGAGGAGCCAGGCGCGGATCGCCTCGCGACCACGCAGCCAGAGCGTGTACGGCGGCATCGAGAGCGTGGCGTCCTGGTGGAGGAGCGCGACGAGGGCATCCACGTCGTACCGCAGGAACGCGTCCACGTAGCGGTCGACCAGCTTCGAGTGCGCCTCGGAGAGCGGCTCTCCGGCGACGGCCACGTCGGCCAGTTCCCGACGCTCGAGCGTTGCACGCGCCCGCTGCAGGGCGCTGTTGACCGAGGCGACCGAGGTTTCCAGGCCCTCGGCGACTTCCGCGGCGGACCAGCCGACGACCTCGGTCAGGAGCAGGACCGCGCGCTGCTTCGGGGGGAGATGTTGCAGGGCCGCGACGAACGCGAGCCGGATGCTCTGGCGGAGGACGGCGAGCTCGGAAGGATCGGCGCCGGCCGGGAGCACCCGGGCGTCGGGCACGGGCTCGAGCCAATGGGTGCGCGGCAGCGCGTCGAGCGCATCGTCGACGGTGCCGGCGGGGCCCGACTCCGTCGGCCGGGCTCGACGCGAGCGGTCGGCGAGCATGTCGAGACACACGTTGGTGGCGATCCGGTAGAGCCAGGTGCGCAGCGAGGCGCGCCCGTCGAATCGCTCCAGGCTCCGCCAGGCGCGGACCATGGTCTCCTGCACGGCGTCGTCCGCGTCGACGGCCGATCCCATCATCCGGTAACAGTGCCCGGTCAGGGCCGGGCGGTGTTCCTCGAGCTGCGCCGCCGCGATGGACATGGCAGGCCGAGACTAACGCGCGTCGAAACGGCAAGCCACCGCCTCATTCGTGCCGCAGGGCTTGGATCGGGTCGAGGCGCGACGCCCGCCGCGCCGGATAGAACCCGAAGAACACGCCCACCGCGATCGAGATCGCCGGCGCGAGCGCGAGCGCCCCGATCGGCACCGTCACCTGCCACCCGAGGGCCTGGCCAAGGATGGCGCACCCCGTCGCGCCCAGCAGCAGTCCGAGGACCCCGCCGAAGAGAGTGAGCAGGATCGCTTCTCCGAGGAACTGGAGCTGCACCGCCCCGTCCGTCGCTCCCACGGCCAGCCGGAGCCCGATTTCGCGGGTCCGCTCGGTGACGGAAACCAGCATCACGTTCATCACGCCGATGCCGCCCACGACCAGGGCGATCGAGGCGACGGCGAGGAGCAGCGCCGCCAACGTATGGCTGGTCTCGATCTGCGCCTTGATGATCTGGTCAGGCCGCCGGACGTTGAAGTCGTCCTCGTCGCCGCGCTGGATCCGATGCCTCTGCCGGAGCAACTCGGTGATCTGATCGATGGCCGGATTGACCGCTTCCGGCGAAACGGCCGACCCGATGATGTCGTCGAGCCACGTCTGGTTGCGGCCGCGGAGCTTTTTCTGCGCCGTCGTCCAAGGCAGGAGGATCGTGTCGTCCTGGTCCTGGCCGGTCGCGGACTGCCCTTTGCGCGCCAGCACGCCGGTGACCACCAGGAGATGTGAACCGGCGCGGATGGGCTGCCCGACCGGATCGGCCGCGCCGAACAGCTGCTCGCGGACCGTCTCGCCGATCAGACAGACGCTCGAGACGCGCCGGACGTCCTCTTCCGTGTACGGGGCGCCTTCCGCCACCTGCCACCGCTTGATGTCCAGGTAGTCCGGACCCACGCCCCGGTAGTGCGTGCGCCAGTTCCGCTCGCGAAAGACGACTTGCAAGCTGCCGTCGACGTTCGGGGTCAGGCGTTTGATCAGCGGCACTTCGCGCAGGATCGCCTCGCCGTCCTCCAGGGTGAGGCTCGTGGTGCCGTGCGTCCCGGTGCGGACGCCGCTGGGCGCCCGGGAGCCCGCCTCGATCCAGACGAAGTTGTCGCCGAGGTTGCGCAGCTGCTCCTCGGCCCTTCGCGAGCCCGCGCGTCCAATGGCGATGACGCAGACCACCGCCGCGATCCCGATCATGATCGCCACCGCGGCGAGCGCGCTCCTCAGCTTGTTGCGGGCCAGCGCACGGAATGCCTCGATGCAGAAGAGGGAGGTGGCGGCCTCGAGCGTCGGCATGCGGGCACAGGTGTAGGGGCGCTTCCGGCCGGAGTCAAAGCCGTCACAGCCAATCCGGCATCCAGGCGACGAGGAAGCTGGGATGCACCAGGCGGCCCGGAAAGGCCATCAAATCGGCAACCAGCTCGAGGCGCTGCTTCGCGAGGAACCGCACGCACGCGCTGAGCCCGGGATTGGTGGTGCGGCTGATGAACTCGTATCC
>Ga0137396_10002309_pt1 | contig 10409 bp, 7 predicted proteins | sample czc16metaG_FD_108284 | JGI IMG/M metagenome (GOLD analysis project Ga0137396, IMG submission 108284) | Vadose zone soil microbial communities from Angelo Coast Range Reserve, California, USA - czcobulk3.16 metaG | ecosystem: Environmental > Terrestrial > Soil > Vadose zone | place: USA... | reverse complement strand
GTGGCAGCCAGTTCTGCTCCGCCGTGACAAAGGTTTCAAAAAAATGCCAGGTCTTACGCGCGGTCCGTCGAAGGAAGAACAACTGCTCGCTTGTTAAATCCGGCGCCGACGGTTCAATTGGCTCACTAATCCACCAGGCAATCCATGGCGCAGCGAGCCATGCGCCCAGGATCGGCAGCGCCAGGAGTAATTGCGTTGGCCGCATAATGGCGATGGACAGCCCGCTCGCCAGAGCGACGGCTGGTGCGATCCACATCGTGACATAAAAACCAGCGAGATCCGCGCGAGCCATCCGCGATGCATCACTCGAAATTTGCCATTCGAGGAGCCCTTTGCGCGTCACGAGCAAGCGCCACAACGTTCGCCCGATAGCGTCGAGATTGATGATGGTCTCATAAGGCAGGAACGCCAAAGTGAGACCGATCTGACTAAATTGCCGGCCGGATGACGCGCCCACTCCCCGCAAGTGCATCAACCACGGCAGTTCATCCGGTTTTCGTAACAAATCGATCAGCGCTGACAACACGGCCGGGAGCGTAATGATCACGAGAACCAGCAACGCTCCCAAGCCGTCGATTTCCGGCAGGAGCAGCCAAGTGCCTAACAAGAAGAGGAGCAGTGCCGCCGGAACAAGACTGCGGCGAAGGTTATCGAAAATCTTCCACCACGACAGGCCGGAGAGGGGATTAGGTATGTGCCGCCCGTCCGCTCCCGGCACCCGCGGCAAGATCCACTCCATGATTTGCCAGTCACCCCGAACCCAGCGGTGTCGCCGATTGACGTCCACTCTGTAGCGGGAAGGATATTCTTCGTAGAATTTTACGTCGCTGACGAGAGCGCAGCGGGCGTGACACGATTCCAGCAAATCGTGACTCAACACTCTGTTCTCCGGGAAGCGCCCGGCCAGGGCTCGCTCGAAGGCATCCACGTCGTAAATTCCTTTGCCGATAAACGAGCCTTCGCGGAAAACATCTTGATATACGTCGGATACCGCCCGGGTATAAGGATCGATTCCCGCGTCGCCCGCGAAAACCTGACCGAAGCGTGAGCGAGCGGCACTCGGCAGACTTACCTCCACGCGCGGCTGCAAAAGCCCATAGCCTTCAGTAACAACCCCGCGCTCGGGATCGAACTGCGGCCGGTTCAACGGATGCGCCATCGTTGCCGCGAGCTGACGGGCGGAGTCGCGAGGCAGCTGAGTGTCGGTATCAAGGGTGATGACATACCTGATGGCAGGCAGAATGGCGTTCCGTCCGATGATCTCGGAAAAGCAGTCGCCGCAACCACCGCGAAGAAACGCGTTGAGCCCCGCGAGTTTTCCCCGCTTGCGTTCGTAGCCCAGCCATGAGCCCTCTCCTGGGTTCCATACGCGCGGCCGATGAAACAGAAAAAAGAAGTCAGATCCGGCCAAGTAATATTTGCGATTCAGCCTCTCGACTCCGGTCCGTACCCGCTGTAGCAGCGGTTCGTCTTCCGGCAGGACCTCTTCCGGCGCGTCGTGAAAATCGGTCAATAAAGCGAAGTGAAGACGCGGATCCCGATTTGCCAGGTGATGAATCTCCAGTCTCTCGATCAGCGAATCGATGCCCTCCAAACTGTTGAGGATGGTGGGTATGACTACCATCGTGCGGCTCTCTGGTGGTATCCCGGAGGAATAGTCCAGGCGCGGGAGCAGGCGCGGCTTCACCAGGAGCGCGGAGAGCCAGTTCATCAACGCCACTGCCAGTTGACTCACGCTGAGCAGAAAAACGAGGGTGAAAAGAGTGAGTCGCCATCCCTGCACTCCGAGCGCCTGCGCCCGGTCCATGAAACCGAATGTGCCGAGCACCGTGACCAGGAAAATTCCGCCTAGATAAAACGTGAGCGGAAAACGCCGAATGCTTCGTTCGACGATGGAGCTCCAAGGCCATCGCGCATGAACCGTGCGCTCCAGCAGAGGCAGACCTTTATCGACTAAGTAAAAGCCGACATGCGCAGTCCGATCTTCGCGTCGCTTTTGCCGGGCACTTTCTTCCGCCAGTTGGACCGCCTTGCGCGCCACGTCCGTTTCCGAGTGATCGCTCTGTTTCGCGAGAGACTCGACCACATGGCGATAGCGGTCGCGCGTCGCAAAATCCATATCACGGTAAACCTCGGCCGGATCGCCTCGCAAAGTTTGCTCGACCTGACTCAGAGTCTCGACAAACTTCTTCCAATCGATTGCGCTCAATAAACGCAGGCTGGTGATGCTGTGACTGACAGAGACCTGGTCGGAGGCTTGGCTCTGGCTGTCCTGGTGCACGAGCAGCTCGATGGAAAGTCCTTGCTCGGCGAGGCGTTGTTCCAGCCAGCCGCGCGCGAAATGCAATACCGGGTTCAAGCGTGAAAGACGCTGACAGAATTCCGCGACAAACGAACTGGACAAGCGAAGGTCGGCCCGGGCTATGTCCGCCACAACGATGACGATGCGGGACGGATTCCTTTCCGCCATATCTTCCAAACGCTCCACCCACAGGCTCGCGAGATCGCGATCCTCCCGGGCGATGGCCAGCCCGGTCGTGACGCGTTGCAGGTTCTCGATCAACCCAAGCCGCAGCATGATTGGGATGGCCCACAGCTCGCCCAGTTTCAAGGCAGACACCGTCTGGTACGCCGCGACGAAGGCGGTAAGCGATTCGGCATCGATCTGTGCGTCGACATGCGAGATCAGTTCGAGCACGATGTCGTAAACGCGCAGTACTCCCGCGGACGGACCGTTCGCTAGGCGGGGCAACTCCCGGCTGTATTCGCGCGGCAGATGCCGCCGAGCCATCTGGATCTGCTCTTCGATCAGGTAAAAATTATCGAGTAACCATTCGGCCGCGGGCGTGACACGCCTGGTTTTATCCGCCGCGAGCGAGGCGCGATTGAAGGATCGTAACACCTTCTCGTTGTGATCCAGTCGCGCCAGCAAGCGGTAGGAACCTTTCCCCACGACGACCTGGTGTTGCGCCGCGATGGCCTGGGCATGGCGCGCGAGTTGTTCTACACCAAACAACTCCGCCCGCAAAGGCGGCTCGCTTGCGCGCGAACGCAAATGCTTATGCCTTGCCAAGGACGTTTCAGGGCGCAGCAAGCTGGTCAGCATTTGTAATGATTCGTCGATCACTAGCGGTGACATCAAAATTTATTTTGTGTAGGTTCCCCTTCCTGGTCGTAGCGAACGAGGTGCCGGTGCTGACGAGCCGGCCTGCGTTCATCAAGGGAAGGAGTGGCCACACTATCGTCGCCGAATACACCGTACGAGCGAGCGTTTGTTTATTTCTTCTCTGCGCTTATCCGCCTAGCTCCGGCCGGGGAGCCGGTGACAGAGTTATCGACGCCACGGACATTCTATGCCCGGACATGCGTCTGCATGCACCGAACCGATTTGCCTCGACAGCGCAAAAATCCCAAGTGGTCCGGCTCTGAAGCCGCGGTTCGTATTGTTTTTAGCCTGAGGGGTTACAAATTGGGATACTACGGCCGTGCAAAATGGAATGAAGCAGCTAGTTTTCCTTGGCAAATGCCGGCATAGCTCAGTTGGTAGAGCAGCTGATTTGTAATCAGCAGGTCGTCGGTTCGAATCCGTCTGCCGGCTTTCTCGCTCATGTTGCAAGGCCAAAAAATCGTTGTCGTCATGCCGGCCTACAATGCCGCGCGTACCTTACGGCAGACTTATCAAGAGGTTATCGCGCATGAAATTGTCGACGAGATCATCCTGGTCGATGACGCGAGTAACGATGAAACGGCGGCTATTGCGCGCACCCTACCGAGGGTCCGGGTCGAAGTGCATCCCCAAAATCGGGGCTATGGCGGTAACCAAAAAACATGCTACCGCCTTGCGCTGGCGGCTGGAGCCGACGTTGTCATCATGCTCCACCCTGATTACCAATACACCCCAAAGCTAATTCCGGTCATGGCATCGATGATTACGACCGGTCTCTATCCTTGCGTTCTTGCGTCTCGGATCCTGGGTGGTGGGGCCTTACGAGGAGGAATGCCATGGTGGAAGTACGTTTCCAATCGCGTGCTGACTTTAGCTGAAAACCTGATGCTGGGTGCGAAGCTATCGGAATACCATACTGGGTATCGCGCTTTTGCCCGGGAACTACTCGAACAGCTCCCCATCGAGAAAAACTCGGACGATTTTGTGTTTGATAACCAAGTTCTGGCCCAGATCCTTTGGCTAGGTCAGCCGATCGGAGAAGTGACCTGCCCGGCCAAGTATATGCCGGAAGCCTCGTCGATTAACTTCCGGCGCAGTGTCCGCTATGGTTTTGGGTGCCTTGCTACGGCGTCGCAATTCATCGCCGCACGATTCCGCGGAGGTGGCGGCATTTTCCCGCCCCTACCCGCTCAGGTTTAAAAAATAGTGATGGTTCGAAGTAGTTCGCCTACGGCGGTCAGCTGGCATCGGTTGATTCTCATCTACATCGGTCTTGTAGTTATCGTCCTGGGCGTTTTCGGCCAAACCGTTCGATTTGGTTTCGTGAACTACGATGATGGTTCCTATGTCTTCGAAAATGCAAATATTCGTGCCGGGCTGACCTGGCACGGAGTGGTCCTTACGTCAGGGGCGGAGGGCGATTAGCGTTAGCGCCAATCGGAGCAATCCCAGCCAAGCAGCGCCTCGACCCGTGCGATATCGTCGCCCAAAATATTAAAAAGAGCGGCTCGCTCCTCGGCTTGTACTTTTCGGTCGTAAGCGATGTTGTGCGCCTGGATCAACTTGAATCGGCGCAACGACGGTAGGTTTAGAAACCGAAAAACTTTCTCGACCATCTCTCTTTGCCGCGCGCGGAATTCTTCGTACTTAATGAAAAGGAACTGCTGGCGTGGGAAAAGCTGAAAGGCACGATCGAGTTGCTCGCCATATCGGCTCCGATCGACATAGGAGAATTTTCTCAACTGTTGGGGCGCAGCTTCAGCAATTCGGCCGGGTTCAGCACAGATCGCGTCGAGAAAGTCCAGCGGTTCAATCCCGCGCTGACGTTGCATGTTCCATTGTGAGAATGCGCGCTCGATTGGGTTGCGTAAAATCACGATGAGTTTCATCGCCGCGTTGTAGTCGCGAATGCGCCTTAGGGCGGGACGCCAGTAGAGATAGATTGGCGTGTTCTCGCCCGCAATCACACCAGGACGAACCGGACGAAACATCCCTTGCAGCGGTTCGTAGGAAACGTTGTCCCCGGTAAAAAGCTCGTCCCTGTCGAAAAAATGGAGTTCTTTTTTGACAGGCAGCGCGATTTGCGGGTGCCGCTTGAGATAATAATTAAGCGCCGTCGTTCCGGATTTTTGGGCGCCGGCAATAATAAAATTCAGTTTCTCGACCGGCCGTCTGCCGAAGCCGAACATCGCCGTTAAGGGACGGCCGATTCACCGACCCGCAAACTCATTCCCATGAGCTGGAAGATTTCATCACGTGTTCTTAAGTAGTCTGGGGAATCCAAGTTGCGCGGCCGCGGCAGATCGACATCGACAATTTTCTGGATCGTCGCTGGACGTTGCGTCATCACGAAAATGCGGTCAGCGAGTTGCACAGCTTCCTCGATGTCATGGGTAACAAAGAGAATTGTCTTACGTTCGGTTTGCCAAATGCGGATCAGATCGGTGCGCATTTTCAAGCGCGTAAGAAAATCAAGCGCGCCAAACGGTTCGTCCATGTAGATGATGTCTGGATCGGCGGCGAGAGCGCGGGCGATCTCGACCCGCTGTCGCATACCGCCGGAAAGTTCCCGGGGATACATCTCCTCAAATCCGGTCAGCCCAACCATTTCGACATAACGACGCACCAGCTCGGCCCGTTCCTGGTTGGTCTTGCCACGAAGACCGAATGAAATGTTTTCGCGAACGGTAAGCCAGGGAAAAACACCGTTCTCCTGAAAGACAAAGATTCGGCGCGGATCAGGCCGTGTCACGGGCACGCCTTCGACCAGAACGTCTCCAGTTGTTGCTGGGACGAAACCCGCAACGATGTTCAGCAACGTCGATTTTCCGCAACCACTCGGACCAACCACGCAAACAAACTCACCCTCCATGACCTCGGCGGAAACGTCATGCAAAACGGGAACCATTTCGCCGTTGCGCTTGCCCGCGAACGTTACGCTAAGATCGCGGATGGAAACAGCGGGCTGCTTCACCTCGAGTAGCCCCAGCGGACTTCGTCGAATTTTTCCAGTTGCCGAACGAGGAGGTCGAGAATGAGCCCGATCAGGCCAATCATGACCATCCCGGCAACAACCAGATCGTAGCGTTTACCGGCATTGCGCGCATCGATAATGAGGTAACCGAGGCCGCTGTTCACCGCGATCATTTCGGCGGCGACAACAACCAGCCAGGCCACGCCAAGAGCAATCCGAATTCCCGTGATAATCTGAGGAAGGCAGGCGCGGAAGATCACTTGCCGAAATAGTTCGCCGGTACTGAGCCCAAAGTTTTGCGCCGCGCGCAAATAGACCAACTGCATGTTTTGCACAGCCGCAATCGCTGAAACCGTGATTGGAAAGACGCTCGCGAGAAAGATGAGAAAGATCGGCGCCGCATCGCTCACCCCAAACCAAAGAATGGCCACTGGAATCCAGGCAATTGGAGAAATGGGGCGAAAGATTTGAATCAGCGGGTTGAATGCCTGAAAAGCGCGGGAATACCAGCCCAAGACGAGGCCGAGCGGCACCCCGATGACAACGGCGAGCGTGAAACCCCACGACACACGGAACAGCGACGCGATGATGTATTTTAACAGGAGCCCCTTTTCGATTAGCTCAGCGATGCCACGCACGACATTTCCAGGGGTCGGAAATAAATCGCTGTGCGAAAGGCGTACGGCGAGACCCCACGCCGTGAGAAACAGCGCCACCATTCCGACCGGCCGGACGATTTTCCACAGGCGCGAGTCCGGATTTCTCAGCCAGGGCGCAGATTTTCGCGCTGAAGCCGTTATTACCGGCTGAGGGGAAACGTCAATGGGCGCGCTGTTCGTTTGGTTCCCAAGCATAGGGCTGGACAGCACTTTCATCGGTCACAAATGACGCGTCGGTGTAGTCCTCAAAATGTGCACTGCCGTTGAGGATCCCGGATTCGCGACCCAATTGTTCGATCTCTTCGAAATCGGGTTTCCGCAGGGTAAGATTGGTATATTTCACTCGATCAGGCGGTTTACTCAGAACGAATGTGAGCAGACGCGGGTTTTGATTGTAATAGAACTTGCTTACAAACTGCGCGGTTTCCATTCGATGAGCCATGCTCTTGTCGATCCATTTACCGCTCTTGGCAATGCCATCGACCAATCGCTGGACGGTGTCGCGCTTGGTTTTAATCATCTCTTCGTGAACGGCCAGAACACATGAAATAAAATTCGGCCAGACGTCTTTGGTCAACCAAAGGACGCGGCCGTAGCCGTCGAGTTCCGTTTGCCCCATGAAAGGCTCGCCGCTCGAAATAGCGTCAACGGCCTTGGCATACAGCGCCGCCGGCATGTCTGGCGGTGGCATTTCGACTAGCTCGATGTCGTCGATGGTCATTCCAGCCTGTTTTAGCGCGCGAAAGACGAGAAGGCGCTGATTGGAAAATCGGTTCGGCACGGCGATGCGTTTGCCGCGCAGATCTTCCATCCGATAAATGTGGGAATCCTTATGCACCATCACGGCTGAGCCGTCACGGTGGCCGAGATAAACGATCTTGATCGGCACGCCCTGCTCCCGTAGCGCCATCGCCATCGGTGCCAGGATGAAGGTGGCTGGCGTGTAGCCAGATAGGTACGCCTCTTTGAGTTCCGGCCAGCCGTTAAACCGGACCGGCTCGAAAATGTTGTCACCGGTCAATTGCTTATTGATGAAATCGGTGACTGGGCAGGTCAGATGACAGGTTACGGGCAGAAACCCGATCCTGAATTTCTTTTGCTCGATCGCCGCGCTCTTGGGATGAAAGGCATGCAAATTAATCGCCGCATGAAGGAGCGTAATGAGCGCGAGCCAACCGACAGCAATGATGAGCAGGCTTCTTCGAAGAGACATTGTCATTTCTGGGCGCATTCCAAGTTCTGCGCGAGCATCGCGAAGTATCGAACCAGGCGCCGATGCATCAACGATTGTTTCTAATCGGCCATCTTAAAGCAATTGGTAAGGGTCAACATCGACGGCGACCGCGACATCTTCTGGAAACGGCAACTTGTCCAGCGTTTCACGGATCAGGCGACTCAGGCGCATGATGGCGTCACCGCGCAACAGAATGTGAAAACGAAATTGACCGTGCAGTTTTTCCAGGGGTGCGGGCGTGGTATCGCTGATGGTAAACTCCGCAGGCAACGCTTCACGCAATCGGCGTGTCAATGTTTCGGCAGAAAGTTTGCCGCGTGCCTCGTGCGCGGAGCGGACAGTGATCAGGACGGCGTGCTTAAATGGGGGAAAATCGCACCGTTCACGAAATTCCAACTCTTGCTCCACGTAACCGGCAAAGTCATGATGCCTGGCAAATTGAATCGACGGGCTGAATGGGGTGTAACTCTGCACCAGCACCTCGCCCGGTGTTTCACCACGGCCGGCGCGCCCGGCTACCTGCGTGAGCAACTGAAATGTGCGTTCGCCGGCACGAAAATCGGGGAGATGTAATGCAAGATCCGCGTTGATGATTCCGACCAGGGTAACGTTCGGAAAATGCAGACCTTTCGCGATCATCTGTGTCCCGACCAGAATGTCGATCTTGCCGGCGCGGAACGCGCGGAGTGTTTCGCGATAAGCTTCCTTGCGGGTCATGGAATCCGCGTCCATCCGTTTCACTACTGCGTTCGGAAAAATATGCCCGACCGTTGCTTCCACTTTTTCGGTACCGAATCCTGAGTAAATCAGCGCATCCTCTCCACACTCGGGACATTTCTTGGGAACAGCCGCGGTATGTCCGCAAAGATGACAGTTGAGCCGCAAAATCGAGCGATGAAAGGTGAGAGCGACGCTGCAATTGGGACAATCACGCGCCCGACCACACTTGCTGCAGACCAGCGACGTCGAAAAACCGCGCCGATTCAGAAAGAGAATGGTCTGCTCACGTTTCCCGAGGCGCTCCGCCATCGCGGCGCGCAATTTTTCCGAGAGAATCGTGCCGGAGCGGTCGCACCGCTTCTCCTGCCGCAAATCGATGATGCGGATTTTCGGCATTTGGCAGTTGTCCACACGCTGACTCAACGTCACGAGCTCATATTTGCCGGTGAGCGTGTTGTGGTAACTCTCGAGCGAAGGTGTTGCGCTCCCGAGCAACACCACGCACTTTTCAATTTTCGCGCGCACGACCGCAACGTCGCGCGCGTGATACCGCGGTGCTTCTTCCTGCTTATAGGAAGTCTCATGTTCTTCATCGACCACAATCAGCCCCAGATTTTTAAGCGGCGCGAAGACCGCGCTGCGCGCGCCGATGACGATATGGGCGCGACCGGAATGTACTTTGTGCCATTCATCATGGCGCTCGCCCTCAGATAAATGACTGTGCAATACCGCGACCGAATCCTGCGAGTCGGCAAAACGACTTTTGAAGCGCTCGACCGTTTGCGGCGTAAGGGAGATTTCCGGCACTAGCACTATCGCGGTGCGTCCACGAGCGATGGTCTCCCGAATTGACTGCAGATAAATTTCCGTCTTGCCGCTACCGGTAACGCCTTGCAATAGGACTGGCTTCGCCTTTTCCGGCGCTGCCAGCGCGGAAACGATCTTCGCGAGCGCCGCGCATTGCTCCTCATTGAGCGACAATTCGGGGCTCACGACAAATCGTTCATCGGCATGGGGATCCCGTGCCACCGCAGCTTCATGCAGTTTCACCAACCCGCGCTTAACGAGTGCGCGCAGAGTTGATGCATTCAGGGAAAGCCGTTTCAAAATATCCGCCACCGGCACGGGCGCGCTTAGCTTTGCCAGGTCATCCAGGAGCTCGGCCTGACGCGGCGCGCGTCGTCGGAGTGTGCCAACTAGATCTGCCGAAACATTCGATGAGATCCGAACGAATTGTTGTTTTTTCCAGCCCACTTCCGCGCGCCGAATTACTTGCGGCAGCAAGCTGCGCATCACCGTTTCAATCGGGCAGCAGTAGTAAGCCGATATCCAACGCGCTAACTCCAGCAGCGGTGGACTTAGGGTCGGACTTTCGCCGAGGACGGCTTCAATCTCGCGAATACCGCTGGCACTGGTTTCATCGATCAATGCCACGACGGTCGCCAGCGCGCTTCGATCGCGAAATGGGACCCGTACCCGAGTGCCGATGCTCACGCGCTCCGCGAGCAACTTCGGAATTGCGTAATCTAGCTCCCGGCGAATGGCACGATCGACGATGACTCGAGCGAACCTACTCATCGCTCAATTTCATTTGCTCAGGCACCGCAGGCGTGGATTCATCCCATCCATGATAGATCCCGGCATGTGCAATAAGTT
>Ga0137396_10002306_pt1 | contig 10414 bp, 7 predicted proteins | sample czc16metaG_FD_108284 | JGI IMG/M metagenome (GOLD analysis project Ga0137396, IMG submission 108284) | Vadose zone soil microbial communities from Angelo Coast Range Reserve, California, USA - czcobulk3.16 metaG | ecosystem: Environmental > Terrestrial > Soil > Vadose zone | place: USA... | reverse complement strand
TCTCAGTGAGGTCCCCGCCCCTCCGATAGTATCCATGAGCGGGTTGCCCACGAAACGGGCGGGGAGGCCCGCACGACGCAGAGTCTGCGCGGTGAGCTCATCGCGGGTGAAAATCACTTGCGCCACACGGCGTAGTTGCGCGCGTTCGAGGGCGCGATGCGGCTCGTTATGCTGCGATTTGGCTGTCGCGATGAACACCACGGGCCTGCCAGCCGCCGCGGCCATCCACAGCCCGTATACGTCACCGATAGCGACGATAACGCGGTGGCGTCCTTGCTGGCCTCGAAGCGTGGCCCGTTGCGCCAGCCACCGCCTCACGGCGCCTGCGCGTAGGTCCTCCATCAGCGCCCGCCACGCGCCCCGCAGGGCAAACCCCCCGGATGGCAAGGAATGCCGGGGTTCCAACAGGTCGACGCCATGGTAAGCGCCGCCGAGCCCAACAAGAGGGAAGGCCGTGATTGCGGCTTCCGGCGACAATCGGTCTGCGAGTGCCATGCCGACTGCATCTTCGCCGTGCCCATTGCTGACAATCAACACCGATGGGCGATTTGCGCCAGTGCTCTGGGGTCGGTTAACTGTGGTCACTGGGGGCGAGCGCGGATTCGAGGGCCTGCAGATACGCGCGGTTGAGCACGCCGCGCACGAGGATCCGGGCCAGCCCCGACCGCCCCGCGCGACGCACCATGGCGGCGATCTGATCTATGTTGTCGGGGGTGATCCGACCGAAGCCGGTCTGCAGCCAATACAAGACCCGGTGCAGCCGGGTTGCCTGGATAAGCCAGCGGACCACCAGGGTGGGGTGTTTGCGATAGAAATACACAGCGCTTGCCGCCCGCGCCGACTCTTTCGCCAGTAAGTCTGCCATCCTGTCGGATCGGTCCTGGTTCGGGTCTACGTGGAAGGCGACTGCCTGGCGGCAGAAGACTCGTTTGATGCCCAGACGCTTCAGCCGGAAACCCAGATCAAAGTCTTCCCAGCCGTAGCCCGGGAAATGTTCGTCGAACAGCCCCGCCCGCAGGAGCGCATCTTTCGCCAGCGCGACGTTGGCCGTCGTCAGATACGCCGGCGAACTCACCAGCTTCGGTAATTGGCTGTCTCGCGCCGTAGCCACGTCAGAGACGTCGATGACCGGGCCTCGCGAGAGGATCCCGTTCCCGTGTTGCCGATGCGCCTCCAGGTGTGTACTGAGGAAATCGCGCCCGACAATGATGTCGCTATCGACCAAGGCAACCAGCGGTGCATCCGCGGCCCGGATCCCTGCATTACGGGCAGCACTGCGGCCACGATTGGCTGGCAACCGCACGACACGCACAGGGGGTCCAAACCCGCGAAGCACGGTTGCCGTGTGATCGGTGGAGCCATCATCCACGACGACGATCTCGTAGGTCTGGAGGGACAGTGTCTGATCCACGAGGGACAGCAGACTCTCTTTGAGAAGATCGGCCTGATTGTAGGTCGGGATCACCACGCTTAGATCCATGGGCGGCCGCGGTTTCCCCTTTGCACGGTCCCATGCTACCATCCCGGGGAGGACACGAGAATGCGCGTCTGGTTTCTAGCCCGCCGGCATATGCCATTTTCTCCTGCCAGTGTCGCCCGGCGACCGCTCGGCGGCGGTGAGAGTGCTCTCTACTACGTGGCGAGGGGCCTTGCGGGGCTCGGCCACGAGGTCGTTGTTATCAATCGCTGTGGGGCGGAAGCCGGCGGGTACGACGGGGTCCGCTACTACGATGCGGCCGGTAGTGCAGAGTGGCACTCCGCTGCGCGTAACACGCCGCCCGATGTGCTGGTGATCTGCCGCGCTATGGAGGATGTCCGAATCGGTATCCGCGCTCGTGCCAGAGTTTTCTGGTCCCATGACTATCAGGGAGTGCCCAAAGCACCCCTGAACTCAAGTCTCGGGCGGCAGTTGGGGATCGTCTGGAGGCGGGCCACCGGGCCGTTGTTTCATCAGCGCGTCGACCGAATCGTCGTGATCAGCGCCTTCCTCGCCGAGGTCTTCGGGTGGTTGTTTCGTGTTCCAGCCGACAAACTCGTGGTCGTTCCGGTCGGTATCGATGCGGAGGGGTTCGTAGGATCGGCTCCTTCACATTCGACTTTGCGTTTCATCCACACGTCCGTGCCTGACCGCAGCCTTGCCCCGCTTCTCCAAGATATTTTCCCTGCCATTCGTGTGGAGTACCCTGAAGCGGAGCTCCACGTGTACTCGTATCAGTCACTGGACGCCTTCAGGCGCTACGCGGCAACCAGCGTGCACCTGCATGGCTGGGCCCCCAAGGCCGACCTGGTCCGTTCACTACGTCAGAGCACATTGATGCTATACCCGGCGACAGTGGAAGAGATGGGTTGCATTGCCGTGCTGGAATCGATGGCGGCTGGAACCCCCGCGGTAACCAGTTCGCTGGGAGTTCTGCCGGAACTCGCCGCAGACGGCCGCGGGATTGCGGTCGAAGGATGGCCCGGGAAGGGAGATTTCTCTCGCCGTTTTGTTGACGCAACGGTGCGACTACTATCCGACTCGGAGCGCCTTGCGCAGATGCGGATGGCTGCGCATGACTACGCGATGACCCACCACGCTTGGGACGCGATTGCTCTCCGTTGGCAGCAGGTGTTAGAAGAGACGCTTGACGGAGCCTCCCGTCCGCAACGGACCGAATAACTACGGCGTTGGCATCGCTGGCAATGCGGACAATACCTGGGGATCTCTAACTCCTCACGCCGATTCCCCGAACTGAAACAGGTCGCGCTTATTGAAGACCTTGATGCCGCGTGCCCACCAGATGGTCTGGAGGGCGCAAGCTCCGGGTCGGGGAAGGGGGTGGAGCGAGTCGGGTTCGGTGGGCAATGATCGATGAAACCATTCTCTTCCTAACCTACTATTTTCGACAACAAGACCGCGACCATCGGATACTCAAGCACGTCATCGGCCGCTTTGGGGGCGCTTATCTTCCCTTCGACCTGCACCTCTCCGCGCCGCTCGAGAGGATCTTCTCCAAAGTAATAGTCTATGACTTTCTCCTGCGCAGAGCTGAACTGGGAGTGAGAGCCATGAATGACGAGGTTCTTGCGCTGGTGAAAAACGAGCGCCCAAAGTATGTCCTGTGGACTTCTTTCTACGATGATATTCGAAAGTCAACCCTCGAAGCGATACGGAAGGGCGGAACTAGAGTCGTCGGGTGGTTCTTTGACGATGAATGGCGTTTCCATTCTTACTCAAAGTACTGGATTTCTTACCTCGATTACTGTGTGACCAATGCCATTTCGGTGGAGCCCGCGTATCGTAAGTTGGGAGCTCGAGTGATACAGACGATTCCGAATACGGGGATTGGGGTTGACGTCGACTGGGCGCATCTGGAGGAAAAACATGATGTGACCTTTGTCGGTTCTATCAGAACCGCAGATAGAAAGTGGTACGTCGAGGAGTTGAAAAGGAATAACATCGCCGTCGAGATCTTCGGGGAGGGGAGCGGGGGGTACGTTTCCTTCCACCAGATGCTCGACATCTATAGGACCAGCAAAGTCAATCTGAATTTCTCCAAGACTGTCGACGATCGCCGGCCACGCCAGGTAAAAGGACGAGTGTTCCAGGTGTGTTTGGCGGGTGGGTTTCTACTCACCGAGTATGCTCCCGGAATCGAAAAGTACTTTGCATTGGGTAAGGAGATCGTTTGCTTTGGTAGTCCGCGGGAAATGGTAGATAACGCGCGATATTACCTGACGCATGAGGCCGAGCGCCGGGCTATCGCACGGGCGGGATGGGAGCGAGCACAAGGGGACTACTCGTCGTCCCGCATGGTCGCAAGAGTGTTCGACGAGATTGAGGAGGATTTAGCTAGAGGAGCCACAGACAGCGCTCCCGCTGCGCGATTGAAGCTGAGCATCCACGCGCGCAGAGTGCTTGCTACATACCACCTGGTGTGGGGCAGGGCTCAGATTGAGGAAAACGATCCGCGCGGTCTCTGGAAGGATGACCTTGCTTTGACGCTCTCGTACATCCCGTGGCATGTCTTGGCACGGTTCTATGCGATCCTTGCCTCGCTGCCTTGGTCGATCCGGTCCTCCGTTTTCAGCGGGTTGCGTCGGATGGAAAGCAGAAGGTTCAGCATGACCGCGGGGGACCTGCGCTACGTCTGGCAGACGTTGAAGTCATTCGTGGGGCGAATGACCAAAGGCCTCCTGAGGAGACCAAGGTAGGGATACCGGGTATTTGAGATTGGATGCGCGGAGACCAACAGCAATTCTGCTGGCTGCGCGGGGTTCCGATGCAGTTGGGCAGCGACCCTAATTGCCTTCGTTAAGCGCGCGTGTCACCCGCTAAATCATCACGCCGTTTCCACGAGCTGCAGGCCTGCTAACTTCGCATATACCCCGCCAAGCGCCATGAGGTCGTCGTGGCGCCCCTGCTCGACGATGCGGCCGCCTTCCATGACCACGATCCGGTCAGCCTTGCGGACAGTCGACAGGCGATGGGCGATGATGAAGGTTGTCCGGTCTTCCATCAGCCGGTCCAGCGCCTCCTGAATCAGCTGCTCGGATTCCGCGTCTAGGGCGGAGGTCGCCTCATCCAAGATGATGATGCGTGGGTTAGTGATGACCGCTCTGGCAATCGCGAGCCGTTGCCGCTGCCCGCCTGACAGCTGCACATCCTCGCCCAGCATCGTGTCGTACCCTCCAGGCAAGCTCATGATGAACTGGTGGGCGTTGGCCACTTCAGCGGCGGAGGTGACCTCGCGCTCGGTCGCCTCCGGCTTCGCATACGCGATGTTGTCGCGAATGGTCCCCAAGAACAACACGGTGTCCTGCGGGACCAAGCCGATTTGCCGGCGCAACGATCGCAGCGTGAACATGCGCACGTTTTTCCCGTCGATCTCGACGACTCCGGCCATCGGATCATAGAAGCGTGGGATCAGGTTGACGAGGGTTGTCTTCCCGGCGCCGCTGACGCCCACGACGGCCACGCGCTCGCCGGCTCCCACGGCGAGGGCGACGTCGTGCAGGACGGTTGTCCTGTGGTCGTAGCTGAACGAGACATCCCGAAAGTGTACTTCTCCGCGCAATGGCGGGGCCTCGGTCGCGTGTGGGGCGTCCGTCACGCCCTCGGGCACACGGAGGACCTCCACGATGCGATCGAGGGCGCCCAAGCCCTGCCGCAGCCCCCCATAGAGCCGCGAGAGGGCAATGAGGGGCTCGACCGCAATCGCGGCATAGGCCAAGAAGGACACGAGTGTGCCCCCGGTGATCACGCCCGCTGTGACGAGTCGGCCGCCCTGCCACACGACCGCGACCAAGCCCACGGCTGTGGCGAAGCTGACAATCGGCACCTGGATGGCAATGAGCTGACCAATGCGGAGATTCTCGCGGAAGGTGCGTTCGTTTTCCTTCAGGAAATTGCCGATCTCACGTTCTTCCTGCACGAAGGCGCGGATCACACGCGCGCCCCCAAACGCCTGCCGTAGAAGGGACGCCAACCACGCGACCCGCTCCTGGGCTCGCTGGGAGACGCGCTGGATCTCCTGGCCGAACATGCGCGCGCTGGCCAGGAGCAGGGGGACGACGATGAGGGTAAACGCCGCCAGCCGCCATTGCAAGACGAACAGCATGACGATGATGCCCACAGCCGTCAGTGCCGTGCCGATTAGGTCAAAGAGACCCACCAGCAGGTTGTTCTGCACGACCCCCGTGTCTTGCAGGCTGCGGGCGATCAGATCGCCACTGGTCCATCCCGCAAAGCGATCGAGTGACCACCGCTGGACACGTTGGAAAATCAGTTGCCGCATATCCGCGATCACCCGGTGGCCCAAGAACAGCGCAAAATATAACTGGCAGTAGAGGAGGAGGCTGCGAAGCCCGAGCACAGCGAGGACCACGAGAGCGGCGGTATTCAGAACTTCCAGCTTTCCCGTGCGGATGATCGAATCGACCGTCAGACCGGCATACCGCGGCACAAACAGCTGCGTCCCAGTGAGCAGTATGACGGAAATGAGCCCAGCCGTGACGTGGGGCCAGTACGGCCTGAGGAAGGAGGCCAGTCGCCTCACACGTGTCCCACCTTTCGGGTGCGGGCCAGGGCCAGCGCCTCGCTCGCAATCGCCGCGGCGGCCCCGCCTGTGGCCGGGTACACCTCGCGGAGGGCTCGCTGCATCGCCGCCCGGCGCGGGGCGTCGTCCAGCAACTCCCCAACGCGGTTCGCCAGTTCGCTGGGGGTCCACCTGCCGATCCACTCGGGGACAATCGCGTGGCCGGCGCGGAGATTGGGGAGTGCCAGGAGCCGAGGCCGCGCGAAGAACCGGCGCGCAGCTTCGCGCTTGATCAGTCGGCCCAGGCCGGGGAACCGTCCGACGTATTCCAGCAGGCCTTCTGCGGGAACCCTGTCTAAGAGTTCTATCGGCACGATGACCGCAAACGGAACGCCCAAGATCGCGAGTTCGACTGTGTTAGTACCAGGGATCGTGAGCGTGAGGTCCGCGCGCGCGAGGGCTTCCCACGGGTCTTCCCTCACCCAGACGATTCGCAGGGTCGGCCACTGTTGCCGGACCTCTTCTTGCATCGCGGTGATCACGTCGGATGAGAGAAACTCTGCGGTGATCACGTGGAACGTGACGTTGGGACGCCGTGTGGCGATCGCACTCGCCGCCCGCATGAAGTAGGGCACGAGGGTCCGAAAGTAGCGGTCCCTGCTGCCGGCAAGAATTGCCACGTGCTCTTCCCCCCGGTTCGCGCCGCTAGCGGATGACGCGCTCGTCTTCATAGCCTGTCGAGGAAGCCGCGGAGAGTCCCGTGGTGTGTGGGGCCCCCCCAGCACCGCGTCCACGCGCGGATCTCCGGTCACCGTAATCCTATCCGCCGGCACCCCGTGCGCCCGCAGGTGGGCGGCCAGGTCTTCGGAGGCAGCGAAGATCCGGACAAACGCCCGGTGACGCCGGAGGATCAGAGGCGTCTCCGCAAAGGCGCCCGCCGGGGCACCCAGACGCCGCGCCACACGTGCCGAGAACCACAGATCCCCGCCCAGATGAATGACCGACGCCTGGGGGCCGACCGCAATCGTGCCCGCCCCGAGGACCACCCGCGTGACTTCCGCGGGAGTCACGATGCGGTCAAAGAGTGCCCACGACTTCACCACATCTGCTTCTCTACCCCCAGCGAATTGCGTCGGCGACAGAACAAGCGTCAGGCGGAGGTCGGTGGGAGCGAGTTGCCGAGCCGCACTGGCGACCGGGTGGATCCAGCCGGTGAGTTCGCCCGGCCCGTTGCCGACAAGGAGAAGGTCGACTGTCACGGATAACTCATCCTAGGTAAGCGCACAATTGCGATTATAGGTTGCGCCGAGGAGGGCGACAAATGAGACACTCACGACTGGCTGCCCTCGTGCTGATGACAGTCTTGGCTTTAGCGCTTCCACTGCATGCGCCTGCGCAGGATATCACCGCGCTGATCAAAATCTTCGGCATCGGGTACGTCGTCAAGCAGTACGCCGGTCCGCTGAACACCTTTGTAAACAATTTGCTGGACAATAGGGGTGTGAAGGTTCGGGAGCAGACGAAAGTCGTCCCTGTCCTGAGCATCGGGGTCGGCCAGGCCAGCTACATCGGGGCCGCACAAGTCTCAGGGCCCAAGGGGGCGCTGGAGAAAGTCCGGGCCGTGGGACAACTCGAAGGAGACTTCAGCGGCGTGTTTCGGGTCAAAGCGCTCGTGCCCATCGATAGCGAAAATCCCATTGCCGACGGGATCCGACGGGTTCCGGGGGTAGGCGTTACGGCGGTCATCGATATCCGGATCTAATTCTGCGGTCGCTCCCGGCCACGACGCCTTCTTGAGGAGGAGGTCCATCGCCCCGTCGCATGGAGGAGGGAGTGACGTGGACAGCCCGAACCTGTCGCCACAGTGCGATGCCGATTTCCAGCCGGTGGGATTCCCCATCCCGCCTATTCCTGTGACCCTGACCCCCTGAGGACCCGTCGTTGCCGGGGCATGACGCGCCCTTCGGCCCCCTTGCGCTTTTTCTCCCCATCCTATCGCTGTCGGGTCACGGTCCACGCACTGGTGCTCACCGTCTTCGTCATCGGGGCGGTGGCGTCCACGGCCGCGTTCCCCCAAGGAGTGGCCCCTGTCATCTTCGACGCGGATCAGGTGTCGTATGACGAGGCCACGCAGATTGTTGAGGCCTCGGGTCACGTGTCCGTGATGTACCGCGGCGTCCAGTTCAAAGCGGAGATGGTGCGCGTGTCCTTGCGCGAGGGCCGCCTGGAAGCCCGCGGGCGCGTCAGTGTCATCGATCGAGATGGGCACGAGATGCACGCCACCGTCGTCACGTACGACGCGCAGAAACAGACGCTCCTCCTCTCCACAGCAGAAGTGATCGTCAACGGGGTCTACATCCGGAGCACCAGTCTCCGCGCCGAGCCAGGCCACATTGTGGCGGGCGAGAGTACGATTACCACCTGCAACCCGGAGTGCCCGGGCTACCACATCACGGCATCCCATGTCGATGCAATCCCGGGGGAACGGGTGGCGATCGACGGGGCGACGTTCTGGATCGGGAAAACCGGGTTGTTTTCGGTCCCGGTGATGACGATCTCCCTGCGCAGTCCGCGAGAGACCGCGGGGAGCCTGCCCAGCATCGGCTTCAGCAACACCGACGGGGTGTACGGCGTGTACCGGTTGGCCGTCGGGGTGGGCACTCCCCTGGCGTTCATCTCGACAAGTGTCGGGACCCTCGCGCAGCGGGCGGAGGGGGGAGTGGTCTTGCCTTCCTACCCTCTGGGATTTGTGCCCCTGGAACTGGCGGGCTCCGTGAGCGACGGCGGGCACCGTGAGTTCACGCGAAACGTCGACACGAATCGATTCCAGTGGGTGCTCGGGTTGCAAACCCCCCCGATCCGCTTGGGATCCGAGACGGAGATGCGGCTGTCTTGGAGCTGGACGGACGCCACCTACGGGACCGGCGCACACCAACAGATCGTCACGTCGCAATCGGCAATCACGCGGCAGCTGGGCCCCGATAGCACGCTGAGGGTTGGCTACCAGGCGCTCCTCGCCTACGGCACGACTCCTCTCGCGCTCGACACGGTCAACCCCCGAGATATCGTCAATGAGTTAGACCTGACCTATCAGCGCATTGGCACCCGGGCGGAGACCGTTGCGACCACACTGAGCGCCGGCCTGTCGTACGATTACGTGGCGCAGGCTCTATTTGCCCTCACCACGTACGGCGAGCGGATCCCCCAGCGGTACCACTGGCAACTGGGCCCGAAGTACAACCTGACGACGCGGCAGCTCTCCACACTCAGTGACACCGGCATGGCGGTGGGAACGGATGTGTACGTCACCGTGCAGGCGGAGTACAACACGGTGACGACCGTGTTCAAAGATCTCGACTACATTCTCACCGCGCCGATCGCAGACTGCTTTGAGTTATCCATTAAATACCGGCAGATGCGCCAAGAGCTGTGGATTTCCGTTGGCGTTTCTCCCGTCCCTCGGTATGGCGGCCAGTTCCCTTCGCAGGGACCCTGACGCCGCCGAGCCGAAGGGAGGAAGGGACGTAACACGGTGGTCATTTCCCGAGGGTGGTGAAGAACGCAAGTGAACGTTGAAATCTTGGGGGACCGCTATGCCGTCACGATGGAGTAGTGTGAGGGAATGGTGACACGCATCAACCCCTCTATCTTCCGGGAGTACGACATCCGCGGTGTGGTTGGCTCCGATCTAACTGCTGACGTGGCCGACGCCGTCGCCCGGGCCTATGCCGTCTATCTCCGGCGCGCCTCACCTCCCTCGCCCGCCGCGCGTGCGGGGGATGGCGAGGGAATCCCCGTCCTGGTCGGATCCGACAATCGGCAGAGTTCCCCCTTGTTGCGTGAGGCGGTCGTGCGTGCCCTGGTCGCAAGCGGATGCCGGGTCATCGACATCGGGACCGTGATCACGCCGACGTTTTACTTTGCCCGGGTGCACTACGGCATCGATGGAGGCGTGATGATCACGGCTAGCCACAACCCTCCGGAGTTCAACGGCTTCAAACTCGCCCACGGGTTTGGCACGATTTACGGGGAAGAAATCCAAGACGTGCGGCGTCTGGCCGAGCGCGGCGACCAGGTGGTAGGCCCGGGAACGGTGGAGCGCAGGGACGTGGTGCCCGCCTATCGTGCGATGCTGAAAGAGAAGATCCACCTTGGCCCCCGCCGGCTGCGCGCAGTTCTCGACTGCGGGAACGGGACCGCGAGCCTCGTGGCGCCTCAGGTGTTGAAGGAGTGGGGAGTCGACCTAATGTGCCTGTATTGTGACTCCGACCCGCGCTTTCCCCATCACCACCCGGATCCCGTGGAGCCCGCCAATCTTACCGACCTCATCGCGACCGTGAAGCGGACGGGGGCCGACGTCGGCATCGGACTGGACGGGGACGGCGACCGGGTCGGCG
>Ga0137396_10002304_pt1 | contig 10416 bp, 11 predicted proteins | sample czc16metaG_FD_108284 | JGI IMG/M metagenome (GOLD analysis project Ga0137396, IMG submission 108284) | Vadose zone soil microbial communities from Angelo Coast Range Reserve, California, USA - czcobulk3.16 metaG | ecosystem: Environmental > Terrestrial > Soil > Vadose zone | place: USA... | reverse complement strand
GCGACTAGGATTTATAGCGGGTCATGGACTTTCGCCCGTTGTTATCACGAGGGATTCGAGGGATGGAGCGGGCCATCATCCTGTGCGATGGATATTTTGGCCAGAACACGGGGAAGACGGCGAACGGACTCGTCCGTTATTCGAAGCGCTATACGATCGTCGGGGTCATCGATGGGACGAAGGCTGGTCGCGACGCGGGCGAGGTCCTCGACGGGAAGGCGAACGGCATCCCGATCGTCGCGAGTCTGAAAGAGGCCGTCGAGCGCCTAACACCGCAGACTCTGATCGTGGGAGTGGCAACGTTCGGCGGATACATTCCGCAGGAATACCGGCCGATTCTCCGGGAGGCGATCAAGGATGGCCTGAACATCGTCGCGGGCCTCCACGAATACCTGAGCGAGGATCCGGAGTTCGTGAAGCTCGCGGAAGCCCACGGCGTCCGTTTGATCGACGCCAGGAAGCCCCGTCCCATCCGCGAATCGAAGCAGTTCAGCGATCTTTCCCGCAAGCTCCCGTGCCTGCGGATTCCGGTCCTCGGGACGGACGGGGCGATCGGAAAGCGGACGACCGCCCTATTGCTGACCGATGCGCTGAACGAAGCCGGGATTAATGCGACGTTCGTGGCGACGGGGCAGACCGGGATCATCCAGGGCTCGTCGTACGGGGTGCCGCTCGACTCGATCAAAGGCGATTTCATGGTCGGCGAGCTCGAGTCGGAAATCGTCCGCGCGTATGAAGAAACGAAACCGAAGGTAATCGTGGTCGAGGGACAAGGGAGTATCTCCCACCCCGCGTACGTGAGCGGGACGCGGGCGATCATCAACGCATCGATGCCGTCGGGCATCCTGATGATGCATGCGCCCGCCCGGAAGACAAGGAGCTTCCGGCGCGACGTGGTCGCGTGGCCCATGCCGACCGTGGAGGATGAAATCGAGTGGTTGGAATTCTTCGCGCGCATCGCCGGGAACGGGAAGGTCATCGGCATCGGCATCAATCACGAGAACATGACGCGGGACGAAGTCGAGCTGACAGTGCAGACGTACGAAGCCAAATACACACTCCCGACGGCGGACCCGCTCTGGCATGGGTGCGCGAAATTCGTGGACCGAATCCGGCGGATGACATGAAGATCCCGAGATCCCACCCGCGATACGACTCCCTGATTCGTCGGGAGAAACTCGTCCGGGCGTGGAAGGCCGGCATCGTCGTCCCCGAAGGACTCATCGCCCACGGTCGCGGAGAGGCCTTCGACTACCTTCTCGGGGAGACCAGCTCCGCCCCGGCGCTGGTCGCTGAGAATGCGGCCTCGGCGTTCCTCCTGGAAGCTCGGAGGCCAATGATCTCGGTCAATGGAAACGTGGCCGCCCTCGCGTCCCGAGAGGTTGTTCGTCTCGCAAAGACCGTTTCCGCGGGAATCGAAGTGAACCTATTCCACCGCACTGAAACACGGGTCCGCCGCATCGCGGAGAAGCTTCGCGAGGCCGGGGCGACCACGGTCCTCGGGCTCCATCCCAACGCCCGCATCCCGGGCTTGGAATCGAAACGGGCCCTGTCCCACAAAGAGGGCATCTTCGGGGCGGACGTCGTCCTCGTGCCCCTCGAGGACGGGGATCGGACGGAGGCACTCGTTCGGATGGGCAAGACGGTCATCAGCATCGACCTGAACCCGTTGTCCCGCACGTCGCTCCATGCCACGATCCCCATCGTCGACGAGCTGACGCGGGCCCTCCCGAACCTGGACCGGTTCGCACGCTCCCTCCACGACGACCCCAAAGAGGTCGTGCGACTCGTGAGGGCGTACGACAGATCGGAAAACATGAAGGCGCTCTTCGCATTCTTAGACTGGCGGCTGACGGGGCTCCATGTGGCATCCAAGGTCGCGGGAGGGACGCGACGACGATCCCGACAAATCCGGTCCTCAAAGGATTAGCGGGATCGGAGGGTTCCTTTCCGTATTCGCCCTGCTCGTAAAGCTTGGATCTCACGAGTTCCAGTGTCCGGCCTTCCACTTGATCGAGCAGCCCATGGGAGGGACGAACGCCACCGGGGGATCTTTGCCGGCCGTGAGGGCGTTGAGAACGTCCCGCATCACGTGCTGCCGGACGCCCTTCGGGTCTTTCGAGTCGTCGAGCTTGCCTCGGTAGCGAAGCTTCCGGGCCGCGTCGAAGACAAAGAAGTCGGGAGTGGACACGGCTCCGTAGGCCTCCGCCGATTTCTGGGACTCGTCGCGCAAATAGGGGAAGTTGTAACCCTTCCGCTTCGATCGCTCGACCATGTGCGCGAAGTCGTCCTCGGGATAGCTCTCCTCGTCGTTCGCATTGATCATCACGAACTGGACGCCTTTCCCCGCGAAATCCTTCTGGACCGCGATCGTGCGGTCTTCCCACGCCTGCACGTAGGGGCAGTGGTTGCACCAGAAGGCAACGACGAGAATGGGTTTGTCCTTGAACGAACCGAGGGAATGCGTCTTTCCGTCCACTCCGGGCAATGTGAAATCCGGCGCGGGAGATCCGAGCGGGAGACCCTGGTACTGCGTCAATTCCATGGCGTCACGAGGTGGATTAGGCGACAGTCCGTTAAAGGATTTGCGGGCGACGCGACCTGCGATGATACGTTCGGCGAATCTCTGACACAAAGTTTATCTCCGACGCGCTGGATGGACCAATCCCGTGATTTGACGTGAAATATGTCATCGTCACGGGTGGCGTCTTGTCGGGGCTCGGGAAGGGCATCAGCACCTCGTCCATCGGCGTCTTGCTCAAGTCCAAGGGATTGAAGGTCTGCCCGATCAAGATCGATCCCTATCTGAACGTGGATGCGGGGACGATGAACCCGTACCAGCACGGAGAGGTGTTCGTCCTCGATGATGGCTCGGAGGTCGATCTCGACCTGGGCAACTATGAACGGTTTCTCAACGTGGACCTGACCGGGGATCACAACATCACCACGGGCAAGGTCTATCGGGCGGTGATTGAGAAAGAGCGCCGCGGCGACTACCTCGGGAAGACGGTGCAGATCATCCCGCACATCACGGATGAGATCAAGGCCCAGCTCCGCGCGGTGGGAGAGAAGGAACGGGCCGACGTCGTCCTCGTCGAGGTTGGCGGGACGGTCGGGGACATCGAAGGCATGCCGTTCCTCGAGGCGGTCCGCCAACTTGGGCAGGAAGTCGGCAAGGAGAACATCCTCTTCGTCCACACGACCCTCGTGCCCGTCATGGGAGCCGTTGGCGAGCAGAAGACGAAGCCCACGCAGCAGAGCGTCCGAGAGCTCCGGGCGGCGGGAATCCTGCCCCACGTGATTATCGCCCGGGGCGAACACACGTTGGAGACCGAGATCAAGAAGAAGATCGCGTTCTTCTCCGACGTCCCCGTGGAAGGCGTGATCAGCGCGCCAGATGCGCCGACGATCTACGACGTCCCCCTCCTCTTCGACGGACAGGGTCTCACGGAATATGCGATGAAGACCCTCGGCCTCCGTGCAAAGGGGGAGGACATGCGGGAGTGGAGGGCGTTCCTTGAGAACCTGAGAAACCCGAAGGACGAGGTCACGATCGCGCTCGTGGGCAAGTACACCCACCTGAAGGATTCCTACATCAGCCACATCGAGGCGTTCCATCATGCGAGCGCGGCTGCGCGCGTCCACGTGAAACTGAACTGGGTCGAATCCGTTGACCTGGAGAAACAGGGGACGAAACCCCTCCAGGACGCGGACGGTATCCTGGTCCCGGGTGGCTTCGGAGACCGCGGGATCGAGGGCAAGATCGCCGCGACACGATTCGCCGCGGAGCACGAGATTCCGTTCCAGGGCGTGTGCCTCGGGTTCCAGCTCGCGACGATCGGCTTCGCCCGTGCGGCCTTGGGCTTGAAGGGGGCGAACAGCTCGGAGTTCGACCCGAAGACTCCGCATCCCGTCGTCGACTTGCTGCCTGAACAGCACGCCGTGAAGGGAATGGGCGCGACGATGCGACTCGGAGCGCATCCGATCGAACTGGACCCGAAGTCCGCGACCGCTAAGCTGTACGGCGCCACGACGATCCATGAACGACACCGGCACCGGTACGAAATCAATCCTGCATACATCGCCAAGCTGGAGGATGCAGGCCTGCGCTACGTGGGCCGCTCGGACGACGGGCGGCGCATGGAGGTCCTGGAACTGAAGGGGCATCCGTACTTCATCGCGTCCCAATTCCATCCCGAGTTACGCTCTCGCCCGCTCCGGCCCTCGCCGATTCATCTCGGGCTGGTTCGCGCCGCCGCGCGCTAGCCCCGCAACCTTTAAAGTGAGCTGGGGCTTGGACGTCGTCCGTGTCATTCAGTTATGAAGAGCTTCTGTCCCGTGCGAAGAAGGCGCTCCCTGCCGCGCTGAGCAGCGGCGAGCGTTTCCAGGTCCCTTCCCCCGACGTCGTCATCGAAGGGAAGACGACGATCCTGCGGAACTTCGAGGACATCGTGGGTGTGATCCGCCGGGACCCGGACATGGTCCTCACCTATCTCCTGCGAGAGCTCGGGACCGCGGGAGCGATGGAAGGTCGACGGGTCGTGTTCAAGAGCAAGGTCACGTCCCAGCAGATCGAAGATCGGGTCAAGTCCTACGTGGACGCGTACGTCCTCTGCCAGGAATGCGGTCGGCCCGATACCCGCCTCGTGAAGGAAGGACGCATCGCGATGCTCGAGTGCGACGCCTGCGGCGCTCGCCGGCCCGTGAAGGCCGTGAAGAAGGCAGCGAAGGTCGAGGAAGCGCCCCTCGTCGAAGGGAAGGTCTACGAACTCATGATCCAGGATATCGGGAAGAAGGGGGACGGGATCGCGAAGCTCGACAAGTACGTGATCTATGTCCCGGGGACCGCGAAGGGCTCGATTGTAAAGGTGTTCATCGAGAAGATCGCGGGCACGGTGGCCTTCGGACGTGTGACGCGGGAGTAGGCCGCGCATGCGCCGCGAGATTCCGTCGATCGCGGCGATGGCGGCTCTCCTCGTGGGAAGTCAGATCGCGGCAATCGCGCTCTCGCCCATCTTCGCTGGGGCCGGGTTCCAGGCGTTCCAGAGCCCGGGAGACGTGACGAACACGGTCATCTACCTCATCATGATCCTGGCCTTCACCGCCGTAATCCTCGGGCTCGTCCGGTACAAGCGGCAGAACCTCGCGAAGTACGTGATCATGGCTTCGATCTTCATCACACTCGCATTCATCCTGCTGCTTCCTCTGTTCTATGCCTTGGATTACGCGACCGGCGGCACCGCCGACGGCGTGCTGCTCGGGAACGTCGCCACGGTCCTCGCGTTCGCGGTCGCGGGCGGCCTCGTCTACGTCCTCCTGAAGTTTCCCGAATGGTACGTGGTGGACGCGATCGGGATCGTGACTGCGGCGGGCGTCACCGCGATCCTCGGAATTTCTTTCGGCACGCTTCCCGCGATCCTCCTCCTCATCGCCTTGGCCTTCTACGACGCGTGGGCCGTGTACCGGACGAAACATATGATCACCCTCGCAGACGAACTGACGAGCCAGCGGCTCCCGATCCTCCTGGTGATCCCGAAGAAAGCCGGCTATTCGTTTCGGCAACAAAAAAGTCTCAAGGAGCAGGTCGCCTCCGGCGAGGAGCGCGAAGCCATGTTCGTCGGATTGGGAGACCTCATCATTCCGGGGATCCTAGCCGTATCGGCTTTCACGTTCTCGAGCGCAACGGGTCGATCATTTCTCGGCGTCCTGCCGAATGTGACCATCGCGTTTGGCACCGTCCTCGGATGCCTCGCCGGTTTCATTGTCTTGATGCGCTACGTCCTGAAGGGAAACCCGCAGGCGGGCCTCCCGCTCCTGAACGGCGGGGCGCTTCTCGGCTTCGTCATCACGAGTTTGCTCGTGTACGGCACCGTCCACATCCTTTGACCCACAACGGTCAAATAGGCCCGCCTCCTTGGCTCGGCTCCCATGGCCCTTTGGCAAGGACGATCGCGGCGGAAGCCCACGGGCGGGCGCTACCGTCCCTTCCGGAAGAAGCGGCGGCGGGAGGTCGGCCGCGAGCAACAGTGGGCGTTCATCGGACCTCAGCGTCTCAAACTCTACCGCACGAAGGGTGCGAACCGCAAGGTCCGCGTGTTGAAGGCGGAGTTCGCGAATGTGCTCGACCGCCGAACCTCCGTGACGAAGAAGGTCAAGATCGTCACCGTCAAGGCGAATCCGTCGAACCCGAACTTCGTGACGCGGAACATCATCACCCGCGGGGCGACAATCCAAACGGAAATCGGCCTGGCACGAGTCACCTCCCGACCGGGCCAAGACGGCGTCGTGAACGCGGTCCTGGTCGAGACCACCGCGACCTAGGCGGGCCTACTCGGCGGACGTCGTGATCCCCACGTCTTTGATCAGCGCGTATGGGACGAAGTTCGGCACGGACACCTCGCCCCACCACATCATCTGCTCCGGCTCGTCGCCCAACGCGACAATGTTCTTCATCAGATGAAGCAGGTTGTCCGTGACGCGGACGTCCTTCCAGGCCTCGACGACGTCTCCGTTTCGGATGTGGAAGATCCCGTCTCGGGGGATCGTGGACAGGTCGCCCGTCACGTAGGACTGGTACCGGGTGTACCAGGTGTTCGTGAGCCACAGACCGTCCTTCACCTCGGAGAAAATCTCGTCCCGCGACCGGTCCCCCGGCTTCACGAAGACCGCATGGGAATCTGGAGCCACCAGACCCGCGTTCCCGGTCGTCCTCGTCTTGAACTTCTTCGCGGTCGACGTGTTGTGCAGGTAGGTCTTCAGGATCCCTTTGCTGATGAGCAAGTTCCTCCGGGTCGGCACCCCTTCCGCGTCGAAGCGCTTGCGGGCGATGGAATCCGCGGAACCGTCGTCATAGAGAGTGAGATGGGGGGACGCGACCCGCTTCCCAACCTTCTTGCCGAACGGCGAGAGACCCGCGAGGACCGCCCACGCGCTGAGTCGACCGCCGACCTGATCGGTCAAAGAGCCGAAGATGAGAGGATCGAAGACGACCGTGTATCGGCCCGCCTTCGCCGGCTTTGGCGCCCTCGCGAGCGCCGCGATCCGCCCCGCCTTTTGGCCGGCCTTTTCCGGCTCGAACTGCGAGAGTTTCGTGGCACACGAGATCCCATGACCGCTCGACTCGAGCGAGACGAGCGCCCGGATCGACAGGTACAGGCTCGCCCGGTGGTCGTGGCCCCCCGCGCCGTTCGACGTGGCGAGGAAGTGCTCGTCCTCGTACTTCCAGAAGGAGCCTGCGCATTCCTTCGCGCCCTGATCCAGCGCCCCGCCAACGGCGGCCTCCACATACTTGCCGCCCTCGTGCAGGGAGAGGACCTTCGGGTCCGGTCGTGTCCGCGCATACCGGAACGGACCTTTCGCGATGCCCGCGTAATCGGGGTTCGCCTGGGATGTCTTCGCGATCTTCACGAGCCGTTCGACGGCCTCGTCCGACTTCGACAGGTCCTTGATGTCGCTCGCGACGACCCGCTTGCTGTGGACGACGAACACGGACGCAGTCGATTCGCGCCATTGGTTGCTGATCACGGCCTCGTTCCGCGCGAACCGGATCTGGTAGGACCGGTTCTCGACGACGTCCGCGACGGCGTCCTGGCAGCCGAGCGCGATCGCCTTGTCGACAATCCGGGATGCGACCTCTTCCATCCGGTTCACCTCAGATACACATTCCGGAGGCGGATCGTCGGTCCGCCCAAACTTGCGTCGAGCGCTTGGCCTGGATCGGATTTGCCGCAAAAACCTGCCTCGAAGTCGAGGTCCTTCCCGACCGCATCGACGGCGGACCAGAAGGCAGGCGTCGTGAGCTCGACGATCGTGTTCCTTACCGGGTGCTTCACCTCGCCGTTCTCCACCAGGTACGCTTCGCGTCCCGCGTATTTCGCGTTGTATCGCTTGTCGTCGATGTTCCATTCCATGAAGCTCTTCATGTAGACGCCGAACTTCACGTCCTCGAGGAGCTCCTCCAAGGAGTGGTCCTTCGGCTCCACGAATGTGTTCGCCATTCGCACGATGGCCTCGACGTTGTAGTTCACGGCGCGCGACGCCCCGTTGCTATGCGTCTGGAACGCCGCGGCCGTCTCGCGGTTCTGGAGGAACTCCGACACGCGGCCTTCCTTGTACAAGTAGCGGCGGCGGGCCTTCACGCCCTCGTCATCCGTCAGATAGTACGCGATCGAATGCTCGACCGTCGGATCGTCGACGACGTTCACGAGTTCGGAGCCGACCTTCATGCCCAGGCCATCCGGAGGGATGAACGACTTGCCGGCCTGGGCCGCCTCGCGACCGAGGACCCGGTCGGCCTCGGTCGGGTGGCCGCACGACTCGTGGGAGGCGATGCCCGCGACCTGGGGCCCGGCCACGAGGTCCATCTTCCCTTCCGGGGACTTTTTCCCCTCCGTGAGGGATCGGTGCATCGACCGGGCCTCTTCGACGACGCGGTCGCTGAGGCCCCAAGCGGAGACCCCCTCCCACCCGCCGGACCAGCCGTAGTTCCGGCTCGTCTGCTCAACGCTCGCACCCTCGACGACGGTGAGGAAATAGAAGACCCGCAGGCGCGGACTGTACGATTCGATCCGCGACCCCTCCGAGTTCGCGAAGTACTTCCGAATCCGGTTGTCGCTGAGGTTGAAAAAGCGCGCGGCAATCTTGAACCCGAGCGCGGTCACGTCGCGGTCGACGCCCTGGATCTCCGCGATCTTTTCCTCCACCGAGACATCGGCGAGTTTCTTCGCCTCCGGGACGGACCAGTTCATCGCGATGGAATCTTCCCGGGCGAACGTGATCTTCGTCTTGCGCCGCGAGGCTTTCGCGATCTTGATCGCGTCGTTCACGATCGCCCGGACGCCGACCTTCGACAAGGAATTCGTCGCGGCGAATCCGAGGGCGCCGTTCACCAGGACTCGGACGCCGATGCCCTGGTCGTGGCCTACGTACAGCGCGTCCAGCACGCCGTTCTTGAGGATGAAATTCTCCCGGTCCTGTTTCTCGTACCGCGCTTCCGCGTATGTGGCCCCTTTCGATCGCGCTTGGTCGACGGCAAAATTCACGAGGTCCATTTCTGCGTTCATGTCTCGGCTCCCCCGGAACGGCTCCCGACAAAGCGGTGACGGGAATGAAGGTATCGTCCTCCGCGAGGGCGACCAAATCCTTATGGCGATGGCGGGATTCGGACCGAGTCCATGCCGAAAGGAGACCGACCGATCGTCCTCTATCCCGCCTACTTCGACGTCGGCCGATCCCGGCAGCAGGGGCGCCGTGTCGCGAAGCGGTGGGCCGTCGAGTCACCGACCACGCAGGAAGTCGCGAGCGCCGCGAAGGCCCTCGGCCTTGAGCCGCAGGTAGAGGACGGCAAGGCGTTCCCCTCGACGCCCTGGCGGAAAGAAGGCCGCGTCCTCGTCCGAGCCGATTACTACAAGACCTCCATCGTTCAGAAGGTCGCCAAGCGCGTCAAGGAATCCCGGTAGCGGGAGGTTCGTTCGAACGCGATCATCGATGATCTTGCGGGGTCCGTACATCCTCGACGAGGCGCTTGCCGGTCGACACCAAGTCGACGGAATGAATCACCGCGCCCATTTCGCGCAAGGTTTCCTCGACGCTGGGGTAGTTGATGGACGTGCCCTCGATCGTGACCTTCACGCTTTCGGTCTCCTGATCGACCTCATGGAGAGTCAGGTTCACGCCGTCGACGCCCTTCAATCCACTCAGGCGGATCGACATGTCGACGAGCGACGGTTTGTGGGGTTTCAGCACGTCCAACACAATCCGTTTGATGTCGCTCACAAGGTGCCTGCTCCGAGGGGCCTTGTCCATGGGGACGTTTGATGATAAACGTTTGCGGGGTCCCGACAACGTCACGCGGTCGTGACTTCGGCACCGCCGCTCCGGACGATCATCGTGTGCTCCGCTTGAGACACGATTCCATTCTCCAAGTCCAGGAGGGCTGGGTACGACGTCACGACCCCTGTCCGGAGGAGCGAATTCAAAAGGGCCGGGGCCCGCGGTTCGAGCCGGAAGGCCCATCGCTCGGCGAACGGTAGCGACTTGAACTCCTGCGAGAGAAGCGCGAGAAAGTCGTTCAGCTCTGGCTGTTTCAAAGGCTTCGTGCGGAGCACCCGGTAGATGTTCCCGGTCCTCCGGCCGTCCACCTGTCCTGCGCCGGAGGAGGCGAACGGCTCGATGGCGACCACCTCTCCTTCCTCGAGCACGTCATGGCCGTGCGCAATGTTCGGCACGCTCTTGCCCGCGTGGAGAACATACCGCTCCACCGTGTGCCCGGTCAGGTTCCGGATCGGACGGTATCCGTGCGACTCGATCGCCCGCTGAATCCCCTCGCCGATCGCGCGGGTGGAGACGCCCGCGTGCACCGCCTCGATCGCGGTCTGAAGGGCCAGCTCAGAGGCCCGGATGAGCGCGGTCCAGTTC
>Ga0137396_10002302_pt1 | contig 10427 bp, 8 predicted proteins | sample czc16metaG_FD_108284 | JGI IMG/M metagenome (GOLD analysis project Ga0137396, IMG submission 108284) | Vadose zone soil microbial communities from Angelo Coast Range Reserve, California, USA - czcobulk3.16 metaG | ecosystem: Environmental > Terrestrial > Soil > Vadose zone | place: USA... | reverse complement strand
TCTGGACGCGGGCAAATGGTTCGACCCGAAGTTCGCGGGCGCGCGACTGCTGACGTTTCAGGAAGCGATCGATCTGGTCAAAGGCAGGGCCGGGCTCTATCCCGAGCTGAAGTCGCCGCAGCTCTACAAGTCGCGCGGCATCGATCAGGTGAAGCTGTTCGTCGACGTCATCCGGCAGAACGGTCGCGAGAAGCCTGAGTCGCTCCGCACGACGCCGGTCATCATCCAGTCGTTCGACGAGGAGGCCGTCCGTCGCGTGTCCATTGAGCTGCCGACCATTCCGCGCATCCTGCTCATCGACACCGGCGGCGACGTATCGGACGCGCGGCTGCGCGCGGTCGCGACGTTTGCGACGGGCGTCGGCCCCACCAAGAGTTTGATCGCCGGCAAGCCTGGCCTCGTGAAGGTCGCGCACAATCTCGGCATGACGGTCACGTCGTGGACCTTCCGCGCCGACGAGAAGACCAGCTATCCGAGCGTGCGCGACGAGATGGTGCACTTCCTCTACGATCTCGGCATCGACGCGCTCTTCACCAACAATCCCGATCAATTCCCCCGGCGCTAATCTGTTTTTCATTCGTACGTGGTGTCCGCCTTCAGGCGGACCTCCGAAGTCCGGCTAAAGCCGGACACTACGCACTACGCGGTTGTGAAAACGCTGGAGCGAAAAAGCAACCGCGGAGTGCGCAGAGTTCGCAGAGCGAAACGTCTCGCTGCTTGCTCAGCGTGCTCGGCGGTTGTCAGCCGCGGGCGTGCATGCGCTCGAGTCTCCGAGTCGCGAGGCGCGCGAGCAGCGAGCACACGAGGACAATCGTGACCAGCACGAGCGCGCCGGCCCAGGCTTGCCGATGCCAGTCGTCATACGGCGAGATCGCGTAGGTGTAAACCTGCACGGTGAGCGACGAGATCGGCTCGGTGAGTTGAGTGCTGAAGAATCGATTATTGAACGCCGTGAACAGCAGCGGCGCCGTTTCGCCGGCGATTCGCGCGAGCGCGAGCACCACGCCCGTGACGATGCCGGGCAATGCCGCCGGCAGCACCACGCTGAAGACGGCGCGCGCCCGCGTCGCTCCCAGCGCCAAAGCCCCTTCGCGCATGGTGCCGGGCACAAGGAGCAGCAGCTCCTCTGTCGTCCGCGCAATGATCGGAATCATCATCACGCCGAGCGCAAAACCGCCGGCCAGCGCGCTGAAGTGCTTGAACGGCAGGACGGCGACGCCGTAGGCGAACAGACCGATGACAATTGACGGCACGCCGTTCAGCGTGTCCGCGGCAAAGCGGGTCATGCTCGCAAACCGGGTGCCGGCGTATTCCGACATGTAGATGCCGCTGACGACGCCGATCGGGACCGCCATCAGCGCGGCAAGACCGCTCAGGATCAACGTGCCGACGATGGCATTCGCCATGCCGCCGCCAGGCTCCCCGACCGGCTGCGGCAGGTGCGTGAAGAAGTCCAGGTTCACCGAGCGGATGCCCTGCGAGATGACGAAGAACAGGATGAACGCCAGCGGAATCAGGGCAATGACGACGGCGCTCGCGCAGAACGCGACGAAGAGCGAGGACACGATCTTGCGGAACCGCGTCCGGTTCATGCCGCGGCCTCCGCGGTTTCCCCAGGCGTGACAGATGCGGGCGCAGAGGTTTGCGCCATGCTCCAGATGAGCAGTCGCGACAACGAATTCACCAGCAGCGTGATGATGAACAGGACGAGCCCGATCTCGACGAGCGCCGACAGATGGAGATCGTCCGCCGCCTCGGCGAACTCGTTGGCGATGACCGCGGCCATCGTGTATTGCGGCGCGAAGAGCGACAGGGAGATCTGCGGCGTGTTGCCGATCACCATCGTCACTGCCATCGTCTCGCCGAGGGCGCGGCCGAAGCCGAGCATGACGGCGCCGACGATTCCCGTGCGAGCGTAGAAGAGCGCGGCACGAATCGCTTCGAACCGCGTCGCACCCAGCGCGTACGCGCCCTCACGCTGCGCAGCAGGCACCGACTTGAGCACCTCGCGCGACACCGACGAGCTGAATGGAATAACCATCACCGCGAGGATGAGCGCCGCCGACAGCATGCCGAGGCCGAGCGGTGGTCCGCTGAACAGCGGCAGCTGTCGCAGTGCGTCGGGCAGCGACGTTTCGAGGCTCCGAACGAACGGCACGAGGACGAAGATGCCCCACAGGCCGTACACAATCGACGGGATGGCCGCGAGCAACTCGGTGAGGAACATCAGCGGCTGGCGGAGAAACGCCGGACACAGCTCCGACAGAAACACCGCGATGCCGAGCGCGATCGGCGTCGCGATCAGCAGCGCGAGAATCGACGAATAGAGCGTTCCCCAGATGAACGGCAGCGCGCCGAACTCCCCCGCCACCGGATCCCAAATGCTCGTACGCCAGAAGGCGAACCCGAACCTCTGAATAGAAGGCATCGAGACTCGCGCGAGCTCGACGCCAATCCCGCACACGAGCAGGACGAGGACGAGCGCAAACGCGCCCGTCGCCAGCCGGAATCCCAAATCCTGAGAGCGCATCTTTCTTATATTCGCGCTGGGGCCCCACCCCCAGCGCCTACCACGGCTCGCTCACGCTCGCCGCGCTGATCCGCGGCGAACTGGTGTCATCTTTCTTCATTCGCGCTGGGGCCCCACCCCCAGCGCCTGCCACGGCTCGCTCACGCTCGCCGCGCTGATCCGCGGCGACTTTCCGCTTCGTCAACGATTGCCCACTCATGACGTCTTGATCTTCGCCAGCGCTGCCATCTCCAGCTTGACGACGGCCTCTGGCAGCGGTGCGTAGCCGAGCTCGGGCGCGTATTTCTGACCATCGGTCAGCGCCCACTTCATGAAATCGACGAGCGCCTTCGCCTTCATCTTGTCCTTGGGGTTCTCGTACAACAGGATCCAGGTGAACGACGAGATTGGATACACGCCCTTGCCTGGCGCGTTGGTAATCGACACTCGGAAGTCCGGCGGCATTTTCGCTGCGGCTTCGGCGGCGGCCGCGGTCACCGACTCTGTCGACGCCTTCACGAACTCGCCGGCCGCGTTCTGGACCGACCCATAGCTGATCTTGTTCTGCAGCGCGTAGATCAGCTCGACGTATCCGATCGAGCCCGGCGTCTGCTTGACGAGACCGGCGACACCCTCATTGCCTTTGCCGCCGACGCCGGCCGGCCAGTTGACCGACGTCGCGACGCCGGCCCGTTTCTTCCATTCCGGCGAAACCTTGGACAGGTAGTCGACCCAGATGTAGGTCGTCCCCGATCCGTCGGAGCGGTGCACGACCGTGATATCGGTCGCCGGGAGACTCACGCCCGCGTTCAGTTTCGCGATCGCCGGGTCGTTCCACTTCGTAATTTTCCCGAGGAAGATGTCGGCCAGCACAAGTCCGTTGAACTTCAGTTCCGCACCAAGGTTCGGAATGTTGTAGACCGGCACGACGGCGCCGAGCACTGTCGGGAAGTGAAGGATCTTGCCGGGCGCCGACCGGAGCTGTTCGTCGGTCATCGGGCCGTCGGTGGCGCCGAAATCCACGGTCTGTTCCATGATCTGACGAATGCCGGCGCCCGATCCGAGTGACTGGTAGTTGATCTGCACGTTTGGGTGCAGTTTTTGGTACTCCGCGAACCACTTGGAGTAGATCGGATTCGGGAACGTCGCCCCCGCACCGTTGATGCGGATCACCTGTGCCGCGGCGCCTGCGCCAAGCGCGACGATGCAGGCGAGCGACGCTGCGATCTTGTGACTCGTTTTCATCAGAACACCTCTAGAAATTGATCAATCCATGCACGGCGAGCCGGGATTGCTTGGAGATCGCCGGGGCGAAGTTGTCGAACGTCTGTCCGTCGTAGTCCAGCAGTAGCGCGCTCGTCACGCTTCCCTGATGCGGGAACCAGTAGGCGACGCCGGCAATGGTGCGGTTGCGGACCTGCTGGTTGAAGGTCTTGTTCGGTTTCAGATGGTCGTATCGAAGCAGCGCCTCCCAACCCGTCGGCGATTTCGGCGTCGCCCACACCGAATACCCCGTCCCGTCGACCTTGGGCCGCGTGATCGAGGTCTGATCGGCCGTCTTGAGATATTCGAAGCCGGCGTTCAGATATTTGTGCTCGAAGTTGAGGCTGCCGATGAGCCGGGAGCGATCGGCGCTCATCACGTAATGGTCGCCATCGTAGAAGAGGGACGCGCGAATGCCGCGCAGCACCATCGTGCCGCTCGGAAGCGGGCGAACGGTGGCGCGGACCATCAGCGCTTTCTGATTGTTGGTTTCGGCCCTGTTGTAATTCTCGCCGTTGAAGGTGCCCACGTGGATGTCGCCGTAGTTGGCCGGCAGCTGATAGTGGAACGCGGCGCCCGCGTCCGCCGACGCGAAGTAGCCTTCACGCTCGGGGAACATCGTCCCCTGGAAGCGGTACCGGTAGATGCCCTCGGCGTAGTCGAGCCAGGGCGTCTGCTGAATGCCGAAGCGGGCGTACGAGCCCTTCGTCATCCAGTCGTCGAGATTGAACTGCGCGTACGCGTACTTGATCCGGAATTCGAGACTGCCGCTCAGCGAGCTCGTCGCGCTGGTCTCGCGCGAGATGTCCGGTGTGATCCGAAACGCGACGATGTGCGAGATGTTGCCGGTGATGTTGATGTAGCTGCGGGTGACGTTGAACTGGCTGAAGTGAATCAGGTTCCCATCGGCGTCTGCCGTCTTCGGGTCCAGGGTGTAGGTGTAGTCGGCGTAGAGAACCGCGCCCACCCTGATCGACGGCGTGTCGTCGGGTGGTGTGTAACCGGCCGCTGGCGTGATCTGGGCAGATGCGTTGGAGGCGTAACCCACGATGGCGAGCGCCATTACGGCGCGCATGTAAGTCATGACCCAACCGTATGACATTTGGATGTCCGTTGGAAGTCGCAAGAGTTACAACGGCGTTAAATCGCGCGTCTTGCGTCTGTCGCAGCACACCGCTAGGATTCGGCATCTCCTGAATCGGTGAGGTGCCCATGCCAGCCATCGTCCGTCGTGTGTGTTCCATCGCGCTCGTGCTCAGCTTCTTCGCCGTACGCGCCTCGGCGCAATTCGATACGGCATCGGTCGTCGGCACCGTCCGCGACTCCTCGGGCGCGGTCGCGCCTGGCGCGACGGTGACGTTGACGAACACGGCCACCGGCGTCTCGGTGACCAAGACCAGCAGCGCCGAAGGCACGTACGAGTTCTTCACCGTGCGGCCAGGCATTTATATCGTCACCGCCGAGAAAACGGGGTTCGCGCTCGCGCTGGTCGAGAACGTGGAGGTGCAGGTCGCCGCCCGCCTGCGCGTCGACTTGCAGATGGCCGTCGGCCAAATCAGCGAGAAAGTGGTCGTGACCGCGACCTCGCCGCTCATCGAAACCGACACGAGCCAGCGCGGTCAAGTCATCGGCGGCGCGCAGATGCAGGCGCTGCCGCTGAACGGCCGCGAGTACTCCGCGCTCGCGCTCCTGACGACCGGCGTCCGGCAGTCGGCGCTCAACCGCAGCACGACGGGCACGCCGCGCGAAGGCGCGTTCAACGTGAACGGCTTGCGAAGCACGTTCAACAACTTTCTGATCGATGGCGTCGACAACAACTCGTACGGGACGAGCAATCAGGGCTTCTCGAACCAGGTGATGCAGCCGCCGCCCGACGCCGTCGGCGAGTTCAAGGTCGTCACCAACAACGAGAGCGCCGAGTACGGACGATCGGCGGGCGCCACGGTGAACGTCTCGTACAAGAGCGGCACGAATCAGTTCCGCGGCGGCGCCTGGGAGTTTTTCCGCGATACGAAGCTGAACGCGACGGGCTACTTCACGCCGCCATCCGGCGAGAAACCGCCGCTTCGGCGCAACCAGTTCGGCGGCGTCGTCGGCGGGCCCATCGTCAAGAGCAAGGCGTTCTTCTTCGGCGATTACGAGGGCTTCCGGCAGGATCGGAAGATCACGACGTTCCAGACCATTCCGACGGCGCTGCAAAAGCAGGGCGTCGTCTCGCTCGACATCCGCGACCCGCGGACCGGAACGATGTATCCCGCGGGGACGCCGATTCCGATGACGAGCTTCGCGCGAACTGTGCTGGGCAGCTTGCCCGATCCGAACATAGCCGGCACGGCCAACAACTATTCAATCCTCCAGAGCTTCACGAATCACTCGAACAAGGCGGGTGGCAAGGTCGACCTGCAGGTGAGTCCGCTCGTCAGCATGTTCGGACGCTACGGCTGGCGCGATCTCGAAACGCAGGATCAGCCGCCGCTGGCGCTGCCGTCCGGGGGCGCGGGCAACGGCACCATCTACGCGCGCAACAAGCAGCTCGCGCTCGGGACGACCTACACGGCGAGCGATCGATCGCTCCTGGAGATCCGTTTTGGCTGGTCGCAGACGCAAGGCGGCAAGAACCCGCCGGCGCTCGGGTCGACGAGCGCGCTCGACGCCTTCGGGATCGCCGGACTGCCGGCCGACCCGCGAATTTCGGGCGGACTTCCCACGCAGCTCATCACCGGCTTCTCCGATCACGGCCGGCAGGCGACCAACCCGCAGTGGCAGTTCCCGACCGTGTGGAATCCGAAGGTGAACTACACGTGGCTGATGGGACGGCAATCGCTCAAGAGCGGGTATGAATTTCAACGCGTCAACGTCGAGGTGATGGACGTCAATCCGCTCTACGGCCGCGACACGTACGCCAATCGATTCACGCAGCCGGCGGGCACCGCCAACAACAACATCTACAACCTCGCCGACTTCATGCTCGGACTGCGGTCGCAGTACGCGCTGAGCAATGCGCTCGTGGCCGAGATCCGCCGCCACATGCACTTCGGGTACCTGCAGGACGACATCCGCGTCAACGATCGGCTGACCGTCAACGCCGGCGTCCGGTACGAGTACGCGACGCCGATGTGGGAGAAGAACAACGTCCTGTCGAATTTCGATCCGTCGACGCGGCAGATGGTGAGAGCGAAGGACGGGTCGATCACCGACCGCGCGCTGGTGAACCCGGACAAGAACAACTTCGCGCCTCGCCTCGGCCTCGCGTACACGCTGATGGAGAAGACCGTCGTCCGGGGCGGGTACGGCATCAGCTACGTACATGTGAACCGGACCGGTGCCGCCGACCTCCTCCCGATCAATGGACCGCAGGTCATCAACGCGGTCGTGAACCAGTCGAGCGCCGCCGACCCGGGCTTCCGCACGACGGAGCAAGGCTATCCGGCGGGGCTGACCGATCCGGCACGCTTCAACCCGCTGACCGCGAATATCAGCTACATCCCGAGCGATTTCCAGGCGGGTCGCGTCCAGAGCTGGTTCGCATCGGTGCAGCGGGAGTTCGGTCCGAGCATGCTGCTCGACCTGGCGTACGTCGGGAACAAGGGGGACGACCTGCTGCTCATCGGCAACTACAACCAGGCGAGGACGAACAACGCTGCCGGGTCCCTGTCGCTCCAGGCGCGGCGGCCGCTGCAGGACTACTCCGACATCACGTACGTCTTCAACGGCGGCCGGTCACGTTACGACGCGCTGCAGATCAAATACGAGTGGCGGCTGCGCGACATCAACGTGCTCAGCTCGTTGACGCTCTCGAAGGCCAAGGACAACAGCGCGCAGTCGCTGGAAAATCAAAATGGCAACTTCCCCGCGCCGCAGGACATCAACAACCTGGACGCCGATTACGGGATCGGCGCGTACCACCAGCCGTACAACAGCACGACCAGCTTCGTGTGGTCGCTGCCCTTCGGCCGCGGCAAGCGCTGGGCAGGCGACGCCTCACGCGGTCTCGACATTCTCGTCGGCGGGTGGCAGCTCGCGGCTGTCAACAGCGTCGTCCCCGGCGAGATGGTGACCTTCACGTACGCGCCGACAGGCACGTTTCAAGTGTCGGGTATCGCGCAGGATTTCCGCGGCGCGAACAACTACCGGCCGAACCTCGCGTGCGATCCGTACGCGCCTGCGGGCCAGCAGTCGATCACGAACTGGTTCAACAAGGACTGCGTCGTCATCCCCACCGATCCGAGCCAGCCGTTCGGCAACGCGCCGCGCAACAACGTGCGCGGACCGAAGTTCTGGCAGGTCGACCTCGCGGCCAGCAAGATCGTCTCGCTCGGCGATCGGGCCAGGGTGGAAGTGCGGATCGAAGCGTTCAACCTGTTCGACCGCGCGAACTTCACCGCGCCGAACGGCAACCGAAGCTCCGGCGCGTTCGGCACCATCACGTCGACCTACGATCCGCGTCAGGCGCAGCTCGGCGTGAAGCTTCACTGGTAACGCGGCGCGGGGAGGTAGCGCAGGCCTTTAGGCCTGCCGGGCCCGCTGCGTTGGCAGCCCACGTGGAGCGGCGCGCCGGGCGCTGCGTTGGCAGCGCTACGTGGAGGGGCGGGCCGGAGGCCGCGTCAGCGTACCGCCGGCAGGGCAGCTGCGAGACGGCTGGCCGCAGTCTGAGATACGCCGAACGCAGCGCACGGGGCGCGACCTTCAACACCAGTCACGTGATGCAGGAGCGCGTGCGTCGGCGGGGCAACCAGGCAGTCGTACAGCCGGACGATCGTCCGACCGGCCCAGTCCCAGTCGTAGAACCGATACGGTCCGGTCACCGCGACCGGCCGGCCACGCGATCGAAATCGTGTTTCCAATCGCTCGAGCCACACAATCGGCGCACGGCAATCAGCGTCGACATACGCGACGATGTCGCCGTGCGCCACGCGACGCGCCGTTTCGCGGGAGACGACCAGACCTTTGATCGGCTCATCCACGACGATCACACCGCGAACGGCTTGCGCCGCGGCGCGCGTGTCGTCGGTGCTCGCGTTGTTGATGACCAGGACTTCGTCGGGGGGGCGCGTTTGGGCGCGCAATGAATACAGGCAGGCGGGCAGCAGGCGCGCTTCGTTATACGCGCAGACGATCGCGGTGATCGTCAATCGCATCGGGTGCGAGCGTCCATCGACGACACCCTAACAGGTCGACGTCACGCCAGCGTGGCGCCGGGGTCACGTTAATGTGACGTCTTTTCGAGCGGCTCGAGGGTGATGAACCAGCTCTCGCAGTCGGTCCGAGAGCCGCCGGCCAACGTGACGGAGAACGTGAGGTTCAGCGACGGGATGTCCCAACGGCGCTTCGCGCGCCCGGCTTCCATCGTCACCGCATAGGGCTTCAGTAAATTGTCGGGCGACGCGTGATCGCGGTGCTCGTCCTGCACCCCTTTGAAGATCGCAAACTCGCGGCGAGGTCCCATGTGGACCTCGAACTGCGCGACGCCGTTGACCACGTGGTCGTACACGCGCTCGGCATAACGGCCGTCCGCCTCGCGGCACGACTGCCAATGACCTTCGAGGATGTTGCGCGAGTCGTGCGAGAACGACGTGAACTGGGAGAGAGTGGGTCCGGCGGCGGCCATGAGCGTCGCCGCGAATACACCTGTGAGAAGCCAGGTCACGCAAGAGATCGGCTGACGCACGGCCTTCCTTTCGATGAGTTACGCGGAGAATACCATCAAAATGGTTCACGTTAACTCACAATTAACAGCTTTGACATCCGCGTGACATGTCCCGCCGATACCCTCGCGGGGGTTGATGGCCAGACCGCATGTCCTCATCGTCGAGGACGAACAAGACATCGCCGGATTGATCAAGCATGCGCTCGAGCGCGGCGGCGACGCCGATGCCGAAATCGTCGGCTCGGGCGACGCTGCGCTGAAAGCCGCCGCAGAGCGCGTCCCTGATCTCATCATCCTCGACCTCAACCTGCCGGTCCTGAACGGCCTCGACGTCTGCCGCCTGCTGCGGTCGCGCTCCGAGGTCCGTCACGTGCCGATCATCATGTTGACCGCGCGGACGAGCGAAGACGACCGCGTGACCGGCCTCGAGCATGGCGCCGACGATTACGTCACCAAACCGTTCAGCCTCCGTGAGCTGTCGGCTCGCGTGCGCGCCGTTCTGCGGCGCAGCACGCAGGCCCCCGGGGTGGAGGCCTGGCGTCCGGCGACCTATCGAGGCGCGCATCTCCTCGCTGATTTCGACGCCGTGGCCGTCAGCGTGGACGGGACGGCGGTGCGGTTGACGCGACGCGAATTCGAGCTGCTCCAGTATCTGGTCCAGAATAAAAATCGCGTAGTGTCGCGCGACCGGCTGCTCGAGCGCGTCTGGGGCTACGAACGCGTCGTGGAGACGCGCTCGGTGGATGTGCACGTCGGGCGCCTTCGCGGCAAGCTCCGCACAGCCGGACGCCAGATCGAAACGGTCGTCGGCCTGGGCTACCGATTCGTCGATTGATCCCCTTCCCGTACCCGGACGGCAGTAGAGTCTCCACTGACACCTTCGTCCCCTTTGACACGGAGACTGCCTATGGCCGAACTGGTCCAGACCTACAAGAAGCACGCGCGATGGCTGCCGGCGTATCACTTCTTCGTGATGCCGGTGCTGCTGGCCAACACGCTCAATGCCAT
>Ga0137396_10002300_pt1 | contig 10428 bp, 9 predicted proteins | sample czc16metaG_FD_108284 | JGI IMG/M metagenome (GOLD analysis project Ga0137396, IMG submission 108284) | Vadose zone soil microbial communities from Angelo Coast Range Reserve, California, USA - czcobulk3.16 metaG | ecosystem: Environmental > Terrestrial > Soil > Vadose zone | place: USA... | reverse complement strand
GCGGTGCGCTGCTGGATGTCGACGAGAAGTCGGTCGCACCCGACCCGGCACCGCCCATGCTCATCCCGAATCGGCGGCCGAAGTACTTGCGCGCTCCCGGCTCGGCGTCGTGGTCGCGGGCCCTCCGGACCAGGCCGACCAGCACGTCGGGTTGCGCGAAGTTGCCCAGGCGCCCGAGCGCGCCACCGGGGCGCGCTCGGGCCTGGGGAGCGAACGCGATGTAGGGGGACAGCCAGAACAGCCGCGCGTCCGGGGTCGGGCGCGTCCGCGCCGCCGCGCGCTGCATTCCCGCGAGCACGCCGCGCAGGATGTAGCTCAGGATGCGGCCGAGCAGGCCGCCTCTGCTTGCGCCGACGCGGAAGTCCGACCACTTCCCAGGCGCCAGGCTCGCGAACACCTGGTCCATGGTGGCCAGCTGGAAGACGTTGTAGCGCTTGTCGATGGGGCCGCACTTGATCCCGAGCTGCAGCCGCTGCCCCGAATAGATCTGCGCCTGGGAGGTGGACAGCGCCTGCGAACGGCTGGCAGGCGGAGCCGGGCCGCCCAGCTCCGTCCGCGAAACGATCTGGAATCCGATGTGCCCGCGCACGATCGGGCAACCGACCTGCCACGCCGCGTGGCGCGCCAGCGGCGACTTGGACGGGTTGCTCCAGCGGTCGCCGTACGCCACCCAGGGGTCGCGCGCGGAGTTGGCGATCTCGATCAGGTGCGCCCGCGCCAGCTGCACGGCATCGTCCTTGTGGTTGAGCAGGATCTTCCCGGAGGTCGCGACGTCCTCGAACAGCAGTGGGCTGCCCCGGGTGCGGGCGAAGACCGACTGGTTCGCCGCGTGCACCACGGCTGGCCAGATCTCCTCGTACGGCGCCTTGGCCGAGTCGCCGGAGTGCGCCTCGGGCGGCAGCCGCGAGAGCCTGCCTCCTCCGGGCGCGCCGACCGAAAGCCACGCGCCTTCCTGCAGCGTGTAGAGGACCAGGTTCGCAGCCGAGACCAGTGGCGTCATGATCGCCACGGCGGAATCCAGCAGGACGAGCATCCCGCGAAAGACCTCTTGGAGGGCCGCGAAGACCGGACCGGCGTAGGGCACGTTCCGCAAGACCGACAACGCCGGGTCGATCGCCGCCCAGAGGAAGTGGACCCAGGAAAGGTACGCGGCGGCAGCCATGATCGACGCGTAGTGAACGACCATGGCGCGGTTCGTGTACGCGGTGAAGTTCAGCACGCGCGCCTCGACCGCCGCCTGGCTGTAGGCCGCCGCGTCCGCCGCGGTCTGCAGCTGCACCTTCGCGTAGACGGCGCGTCCGACGTTCACCGTCGACAGCACGCACACCATGAGGACCAGCCCGAAGATGGCGCCGAGCACCAATGCCTGCCCATCCTCGTCGCGCCGGAGCCGCTGCAGGAGCAGGATCATGGCGCCGCCCATCGGAGGAACGGATTGGACTGCATCCGCATGGTCTGGAAGGCCTGCACCGGGAGGAGGTAGCGGCCCTGCTTGCCGGCGAGCGCCAGCGCCGCAAGGTCGAGGCCGCCCGGAGCACCGTCGAGGCGGGCGCCGCCGCGGGCGCGGCTCGCCAGCCACAACGAGTGGATCAGCTTGTTCGCGAACGGCACGCGCAGCTCCACCAGGTAGCGCACCTGGATGGAGAGCAGATTCGCGTCGACCGCCTGCGGCCGCACGTCGTCGAAATCGATCTCCTGACCCGCCAGGTGCGGCCCGAATCGGGGGAAGTCGCCGCGGCGCGGATTCAGCACCTGGACCTGCACGAGCGGCAACCCGAGCGCGCGCAGGGCTGCCTCGCGGACGCGGAACGCGGCCCAGGTCCGCGCCAGCGCGCCGAGCCCGCCGGTACGCCCGAGTCCCGGCAGCAGGGACAGAGCCGCCGCGTCGTGCATCGGGCCCGCCGTGCCGTCGCCGGCATTCGCGTTCTGCACGATGCCGGCGCGCGCCGCGTTGAACGCCGCGTACTCGACCAGCACCCTCGCCTGCTGCAGCTGGGTGATCTGGATCGTGCACAGGATCAGCGCCACCGTCAGCGGCAGCACGAACGCCCCTTCCACCATCGCCTGTCCGCCCTCCCCGCCCATCGCACGGCCATTCCGCCACGGCAGCCGCGCGCTGCCCATCGGTCATCCGGAGGGCCTCAACGCCGCACGCGCATCTCGCTTGACCGGCGCGGCAGGCCCATGCACCCTCGCGCCCTGCTGGGGCGTCGTCTAACGGCAGGACATGGGACTTTGAATCCCATTATGATGGTTCGAATCCATCCGCCCCAACCATCTGACCGGATTCTGGGCCGCGCCGGCATCGAAGTGGTGTAGATCGGCGCGCGCATGGGTCTCTCGATCGGCATCGTCGGTTTGCCCAACGTGGGCAAGAGCACGCTCTTCAACGCGCTCAGCGGAGCGAGCGTGCTGGCGGCGAACTACCCGTTCGCAACCAAGGACCCCAACGTGGGCGTGGTGCCGGTTCCCGACGAGCGGTTGGACAAGCTTTCGGCGCTGTTCGAGCCGAAGAAGACCACCCACGCGGCCCTGGAGTTCGTCGACATCGCCGGGCTCGTACGCGGCGCCTCGAAGGGCGAGGGTCTGGGGAACCAGTTCCTCGGCAACATCCGCGAGGTGGACGCGGTGGCCCACGTGCTGCGCTGCTTCGCCGATCCGGACGTGGTGCACGTCGACGGCGAGGTGGATCCGGAGCGCGACCGCGAGGTGGTCGAGACCGAGCTGATGCTCAAGGACCTGGAGACGCTGGAGAAGAAGCGCGAGCGCCGCGCCAAGGACGCCAAGGCGCCGGGAAAGCCCGGCGAGGAGGCCAAGGCGGATCTGGCGGTGTACGACAGGCTGAAGGCCGCGCTCGACGCCGGACGTCCCGCGCGCACCGTGCCGCTCTCGGAGGACGAGAAGCCGCGCGCGCGCGAGTTGTTCCTGCTCACCGCCAAGCCGGTCCTGTACGTGGCGAACGTGGACGAAGCGCAGCTGCAGAACCTCGACTCGGACCCGCTGCTGCGCAAGGTGGCGGCGCTGGCGGATCGCGAAGGAGCGCGCTGGGTCGCCATCTGCAGCAAGGTCGAGGCGGAGATCCAGCAGCTCCCGCCGGAGGAGCGCGCCGAGTTCCTCGCCCACCTCGGGCTGACCGAGCCCGGGTTGAACAAGCTCGTGCGCAAAGGGTTCGACCTGCTCGGCCTGCAGAGCTACTTCACCGTCGGCGAGGACGAGTGCCGGGCGTGGGTGATCAAAACGGGCACCCGCGCGCCGCAGGCGGCCGGCGTGATCCACACCGACTTCGAGCGCGGCTTCATCAAGGCGGAGGTGATCCGCTGGGACGAGCTGCTCCGCCACGGAAGCGAATCGGCGGCGCGCGCGAAGGGCGCCTTGCGCGTCGAAGGGAAGGACTACGTCGTCCAGGACGGCGACGTGATGCACTTCCTGTTCAACGTGTGAGATGTGGGAGAACGTCGCCGGACGCCCTCCAGGAGCCCCCTTTCGCCTGTCCGGCGGCTAAGTTGACCGTAGTTCCGGCGCGGTGCTAGCGATTGAATCGGATCGATCGCACGCACTTTCAAGTCTGCAGGAAAGACAAATCATGCCCTCGCCGGTCCTCAGCGCCCGCGCCGCCCGCGCGCTCCCTGTAGCCCTGCTCTGCGCCGCCTGTGGATCGGTCCCCGTGCGGGTGCCGGTCATGCGCCCCGCCGAGATCAACATGGTCGCCTACCAGAGCGTCGCGGTGGGCGACATGCGGGGCGGGCGCGGCACCGCCGTCATGGGGGACTCGCTCGAGGAGGCGCTGCTCGGCACCAACCGCTTCCAGGTGCTGGACCGGCAGCACATGAGCTCGATCATGCGCGAGCTGTCGCTCTCCGCCAGCGACCTGGCGGATCCGACCAAGGCAGCGAAGCTCGGCAAGGTGATGACGGCAGGCGCGCTCATCTACGGCGACGTGGACGAGCAGTACCGCGAGATCCCCTCCGAAGATCGCATCAAGAACAAGGACGGCAGCGTCGTCATGCTCTACAGGCTACGCGGCGAGCTGCGGACGCGCGCGACCTTCAAGATCGTCGACGTCGCCACCGGCCGGCTGATCATCGCCAAGACGTACGAGGAGGGCCGCGACGACACCAACACCGGATACGGCAAGCGCCCGGAGCCGATCGATCGCGATGGGCTGGAGCGCTCGGCGCGGCGCAGTGTGCTGGATCGGTTCATGCGCGCCATCGTCCCGCACCAGGAGTACGTGACGGCGAGCTTCCAGAAGGACTCGGACATCCCGCAGCTCGAGGGTGGAATCGGCTGGGCGGAGCGCGGCGAATGGAAGAAGGCGCAGGCAACCTTCTCGCAGGCCATCGCGGACGGGCAGAAGAACCCCAAGATCAAGACCGAGCAGATCGCCAAGGCGTACTGGAACCTGGGCCTGGCCTACGAGTACGCCGGCGAGTACGACAGCGCGACCGCCACCGTGCAGAAGGCGTACGAGCTGTCCAACGACAAGGACATGCTGCGCGAGCTGGACAACATCAGGCGTCTGCAGGACGAGGCGAAGCGCCTCTCCGAGCAGACCGCCGCGCCAGGGGTCGGTGGTGTCCAGTAGGCGGATGCGGCCGCGCGTCCTCGCCGCGGGCGCGCTGCTCTTCCTTGCTGCCTGCGCCGAGGCGCCCTCGGTGGTGAAGACCACCTCGACCCCGAAGCCGCCCGCGTGGCTGGTCAAGGTTCCGCAGGAAGGCGAGACGCTCTACTTCTCCGGCGCTCGCGAGGGCGCGAGCTCTCTCGAGGAAGGCACCGACGCGGCTACGCAGGCGGCCCGCGCCCACGCGGCGGAGTACATCGGGGTGGACGTCACCTCCGAGCACAAGGACGTGATGTCTACCGACCTGGGCGTCGACCGGGTGACGGACACCGTGAAGGGCCGCGCCACGGCGCTGATCCGCAACGCACGGACCATGGACGTGTACTACGAGAAGTTCTCGCGCAAGGCGGGCGCCACCACCATCGACCGGTTCGACGTGTGGGTGCTGATCCGGCTCTCGCGCGCCGACCTCCAGGCCGAGCGGGTGCGCCAGCAGGACGAGCAGAAGCACACGGCGCTCCTGGCCCTGTCGCGGCTGCGGGAGGGACAGGCGCAGGAGCAGCAGGGCAACGTTCTCGCCGCGCTAGCCCGCTACCGCGACGCGGCGGCGCAGACCCGCGCGCTGCCGCAGCAGATCGACCTGTCCGACCCGCAGCTGCGCACCGCGGGACAGCTCCGCCAAGCGGCCGAGGACGCGGCGGCCAAGGCGCAGGCCAAGGCCCGCCGCGCGGTGCTGGTCGCGCCGGACTGGGTGGCCGGCTCGGTCGCCCAGGCGCTGTCATCCAAGGGGTTTACCGCCGTGACGCAGCCGGAGGGGTCCGAGCTTCGGGCGCTGGAGATTGCCCGAGCTCAAGGCATGCCGTGGGTGATCGTGGTGAAAGGGAGCACGGTTTTGGGCGGGCCCGTGTTCAGCCAGGTGGCCGCCACCGCCTCGCTGGACGTCCGGGCTCTGGAGAGCCAGAGCGGCGCGGTGGTCGCCTCGGCGGTGAAGCAGACCAAGGGGGTGGGGCGTACCCCGGAAGCGGCCCAGCAGGCGGCGGCGAACGAAGCCGGCGTAGCGGCCGGAGCGGATCTCGCGGCAGCGCTCGTGGCGAAAGAAAACGCAGGTCTCTGAGGGAGGGAGCACGTGAAGAAGGTCATGGGGATGGCAGTGGTCGCCGCGGCGCTGGCCGCTTGCGGCGGCGAGAAGAAGCCGGAGATGTCGAACCAGATCCTGCACGCCAACGGCCCCGACTGGGTGAACCGCGGCTCGGGCGCGTTCGGCGGCGAGAAGGGCAAGATCTTCTACGGTGTGGGCATCGCGAGCGGCATCCGCAACGCGGCGCTGCGGCGGTCGACTTCCGACTCCCGCGCGCGCAGCGAGATCGCCAAGACGCTCGACACCTACGTGGCGGTGCTGAACAAGGACTACCAGGCCTCGACCACCGCGGGCGACATGAGCGCCTCGACCGAGGAGCAGCACGTCCAGGCCGCCCTGAAGACGTACTCGCAGATGGAGCTGTCGGGCGTGCTCATCGTCGACCACTGGGTCGACACCGATGGCACCGAGTACGCGCTCGCCCAGCTCGACATGGACACCTTCAAGAACAACCTCGACAAGATGAAGGAGCTGAACGCCAAGGTGCGCGATACGGTGCGCGCCAACGCGGACAAGGCCTTCGACGAGCTGTCGGCCGAAGAGGCCAAGCGCCAGTAGGCGCGGGCGGTCCGTTCGCGTCCGTCGCGCGCCGGTCCGGGGGGTGGCCGGCGCGCGACGTTTTCGTGGACGCCGAGCCTTTGGTCTAGAGCTTCTCGTCGATCTGGGCGGTCTTGCGGAGGGTCGCGAGGTAGTTCTCGCGCTCCTTGAAGACGGAGTCGCTCGCCAGGCGGCTGCGGAGCTCCTCCTTCACGTCGGCGAGCGGCTTGGCCGGGATGGCGCGGCGGTCCTCGACCAGCACCAGGTGGTACCCGGAGGAGGTCCGGATCACGGGGCTCACCTCGCCCGGCTTGAGCGAGAAGGCGGCCTGCTCGATGGCGGGCAGCATCAGCCCCTTGCGGAAGTAGCCGAGGTCGCCGCCCTGCTTCGCGGTGGGCCCTTCGGACATCTCGCGCGCGACCAGCGCGAAGGTCTCGCCCGCCTTCACCCGCTCCAGCGCCCGGTCGGCGCGCGCCAGCGCCGCGGCCTGCTGCCCGGCGCTCGCGCCCTGCGGCACGGGCACGAAGATGTGCCGCGCGCGCACCTCGTGCTGCGCGTTCTGCGTCTCGGTCGCGTAAGCCGCCTGCACCTCTTAGTCGGACACCTTGCGAGCCTTCACCTTGAAGCGGAGCACTTCAGCCATCAGCGTCTGCCTGCGCACCGCGTCCCGAGCGGCATCCCACGGGATCCCCTGCTGCTCGAGCGCCTGGCGGAAGTCGGCGACCTCCATGGCCTGCTGCCGCGCGAGCTGCTCGAGCGCGCGCTGCAGTTCCTCCTCCGAGACGGTGAGGCCCAGCGTCGACGCCTCGGACTCGATGAGCTTCTCGTCCACCATCTCGCTCAGTCCGCGGCGGAGCAGGTCCGCGCGCTCCTTGTCGCGCTGCGGGCCCGTCGATTGCTGCAGGACACGCGCCAGCTCCGGCCCGACGCGCTCCTCCACCTCCGAGAGCAGGATGGGCTGGCCGTTCACCACCGCCGCAATACGCTCCTTGATCTCGGCGCGCGCGGCGGCAGCGCAGAGGAGCACGGAGAGGATCAGGCGCTTCATCGAGGGCAGTCTAGCGCAGCAGCGAGAACGACGCCTCGTTGATCTGCACCCGGGCGCTCTTGCGCACCTGGTCGAGGAGCTGCCGCTCCGCCTGGGCCTGCTTTTCCGCGAACGCGCGCCGGGCGACCTCCTCCTTCACCTCTTCCAGGGTGCGCTTGCGCGGCCCGCGCCGCCCGAGCAGCTTGAACAGGTGGTACCCGTAGCTGGTCTGGACCACGCCGGAGACCTGCCCTGCTTTGAGCGTGAAGCACGCGTCGTCGAAGGGCCTGGGCATCGTGCCGCGCGCGAACCATCCCAGGTCGCCCCCGCGCTGCGCGTCAGGTGAGCGGCCGTGCGAGCGCGCCAGCTGCTCGAACGAGGCGCCCGCGCGGATCTGGTCGAGCAGGCTCTTCGCCTCCTCCGCGGTGGCCACCAGGATCTGCTGTGCGTGCACCTCCTCCTTCACGTCGAGGTCGGAGCGATGCAGCTCGAACCAGGCGCGGACTTCGGCGGTGGACGGTTTTTCCCCGCGCGTCTGCTCCGCCACCCACTTCTCCGCGAGCAGCCGTTCCCGCATGTCCTCGGCGAGCTGGTCGGCCGTCTGGCCGTCCTGCGCCAGCCGCTCGGCGAACGACTCGCCGGAGGCGCGCGCCGACTCGGCCAGCGCATCGATCGCGGCCTGCACCTCGGCGTCGGTCACCACGACGCCGGCGACCTTCGCGCGCTGCATGAGGAGCGCGCGATCGATCAGCGGATCGAGCAGCGCGCGCGCCTGGCGCGGCAGATCCTTCGCCTCCAGTTTCGCCGGGGCGGGGAACCCGTCCACCACCTGCGAGCCAGCGCCGCGGCGGGCGCGATCCAGCTCGCGCTGCAGCGCCGAGATGGGGATGGAAGTTCCGTCCACGACCGCGGCGGTGGGAGCGGGTGCGGCCGGCGGGGCCTTTTCCCGTGCGCAGGCGGCGAGCAGCAAGGCAGCCGCCGCCCAGCGCCAACCGGCCCCCACCCGCATCAATCAGTTCCCGCCGATCTTCGCGGTTGCCGGCGCGGGCGCCTGCGGCACCGCCACCGGCGGCGCGGCCTCTGCGCTCACCTTGGCGAGCTCCACCTCGTCGATCGAGATCTTCCCTTGGTCGCGGAGCTTCTTGACGAAATCATCGTACTGCCGGCTGCGCCGCTCGCGCGCCATGCGGCCCCGTACGGTTTCCTTCGACTCCTCGAAGGAGCGGTTCAGGGCCACCGTCTTCACCTGCAGCTTGACGATCTCCACGCCGGCCGCCGTCTCCAGCGGGCCCGCTACGTCACCCGGGGCCTTGAGGTCGAACGCGGCGTTGGCGAGCTCGGCGCCGTGCGACTTGGCCAGCTCATCCTTGTTGAGGAAACGCAGGTCGCCGCCCATCGGAGCGGAGAGCGGGTCCTTGCTCTCCTTCAGCGCGACCGCCTGGAACGCGTTCACCTCGCCCTTCTTCTCGCGCGCCTGGATGTCCTTGAGCAGCGCCGCCGCTCTGGCCTTGGCCTGCGCCTTCTCCTTGGCGTCCTTCGCCGGGAGGAAGATGTGGTAGACACGCGCGCGCTCGGGCTTCACGTAGTCGTCGAGGTGGGCGTCGTAGAAGGTCTTCAGCTCGGCGTCGGGAATGTCCGCGCCGGTCAGCTTCTCGTCGAGCTGCTTCTTGATCAGCTCCTGGATCATCGCCCGCTTGGTGGCGTCGCGCACCGCGGGGGTCTTGTCCAGGCCTTCCCGCTGCGCCTCCTGCGCGAGGAGCTCGTTGCGGATGAGCGCCTCGAGCAGCTCCTTCTTGCGGTCGAGAGTGTTGTAGCGGGCCCGCAAGAACGGGCTCTGCTCCTCGATCCGATGCTTGAACTCGTCCGCGGTGATCACCTCGTCGCCGACGTGGGCGACCGCCGGCCCGGAAGAGCTCTTCTTGCACGCGGCGACGGCCAGCGCGCAGGCGGCGAGGGAAACTGCGTGCCTGGTCTTCATGCGGACGGTCCTTTGCTCGGGAGATGGGCGAGATACCACCTCTGAACAGGGGACGGGAAGGGGCTAATCCTCAAGCTGCACAGCGGCGCAGCTCCTGGACCAGGCTCCGGGCAGCTTCCAGGACGACGGCAGGCTGTGGGGGCGGAGGCGCGGTGCCGGGCAGGCGTGCGGGCGGCTGCTCGATCGCCTGCACCAGCTCCATGCCCGGAGTGAGCCGGTAGCGGCCTTTCCCCTTCGCTACCAGCTGCGCCAGCTTCCCGGAATCGAGCGCTGCGTCAGGCCCGAGCTGCGCGATGAGCCGCCCCGGCCCCCACTTCAGGCCCCGCATGCGCAGCGCGCGCAGCTGGTTGCGCAGGTCCATCACCTCGACCAGCGCATCGACCTCGGGCGGCGGCTCCCCGCAGGTGTCGCGGACCTCCCCCTTCACCTCGTACAGCTCGTCCTCGTTGGCCGCCGAAGCGAACCGCTTGTAGAAGAAGAGCCGCTGCTGGACGTCGGGGACGTACTCCTCCGGGATGAGCGCGGGGACCGGCAGCTCGACGTCCGGCTCGAATTCCTGCCGCGGCTCCTCGCCCTTGAGCTGTGCGACGGCCTCCTCCATCAACTGCGTGTAGAGGTCGAACCCCACCGACGCGATCTGGCCGCTCTGGTCGGGGCCCAGGAGGTTGCCCGCGCCACGGATCTCCAGATCGTGCGAGGCGATCTGGAAGCCGGCGCCCAGCTCGCTGAACTGCTGCAAGACCTGCAACCGCTTCTGCGCGTCGCGCGTCATCGGCCGTCGCGCCGGGACCAGGAGGTAGGCGTAGGCGCGCTCGCGGCTGCGGCCCACCCGGCCGCGGATCTGGTAGAGCTGCGAGAGACCGAAGTGGTCGGCGCGGTCCACCAGGATGGTGTTGGCGCTGGGGATGTCGAGGCCCGACTCGATGATCGCCGTGCAGAGGAGCACGTCAGTCTTGCGATCGACGAAATCGGTCATCACCTCTTCCAGCTTCCCCTCCGCCATCTGGCCGTGCGCCACGGCGATCTTCGCTTGCGGCACGAGCTTCGCCAGGTAGTCGTAGACTCCGCGGATCGACTCGATCCGGTTGTGCAGGAAGAAGATCTGCCCCCCGCGCGACAGCTCCCGCTCGATCGCCTCCTTGATGGTGGCGCCGTCGAACTTGCTCACGAAGGTGCGGATGGCGCGG
>Ga0137396_10002297_pt1 | contig 10429 bp, 9 predicted proteins | sample czc16metaG_FD_108284 | JGI IMG/M metagenome (GOLD analysis project Ga0137396, IMG submission 108284) | Vadose zone soil microbial communities from Angelo Coast Range Reserve, California, USA - czcobulk3.16 metaG | ecosystem: Environmental > Terrestrial > Soil > Vadose zone | place: USA... | reverse complement strand
AGGGAAGCATTGCGCTGGCTGCTGCGCAAGGATTTCGCCGTCATTCTGCTCGATGTCAACATGCCTGAAATGGACGGCTTCGAGACAGCCGCACTCGTTCGCCAGCGCCCGCGCTCGGAAACAACCCCGATCATCTTCGTCAGCGCAGTAAACGACAACATCAAATACATCGCGCGCGGCTATTCGCTCGGGGCGGTCGATTATATGCTGACGCCGGTTGTGCCGGAGATTCTGCGAGCGAAAGTTGGGGTCTTTGTTGATCTGTTTCGGAAAACTGAACAAGTAAAACGGCAGGCGGAAGAGCGGGCCAAATTGATTCGCGAGCAAGCCGCGCGAGCTGAAACCGAAGCGCAACAGAAGCGCTTTGCCTTTCTGGCCGATGCCAGCAAGATGCTCGCTCTTTCCCTGGATTCACAAGAGACCCTTCAAAGCCTCGCCCGTTTGATCGTTCCGCGGTTAGCTGATTTTTGCATCATCGATATCGCGGATGACGGCGAACTGCAGCACGTGGCGCTAGCGCCGGAGGAAGAACCGCGGCTGCGCCAATTGCGTGACCGATATGCCTCAAGCCCCGCTGCGCGGCGAATCGCGATGCGGGTTTTTGAAAGCGAAAAGCCCGAGATTTGCCCTGACGGAGACGAGAGCGCTTTGCGCAGTCTGCTTGAGGATGCAGGGGAGTGCGATTTTGTCCGGACCATTGGCGTTAGTTCGTTCATTGCCGTCCCTTTACCGGCGCATGATCGCGTGCTTGGAACCATCACGATGGTCAATGCTTCTTCCCGGCCGTGCGGCGCAAAAGAACTCTCGCTCGCGGAAGAACTGGCCCAGCGTGCTGCCCTTGCCGTCGATAACGCCGCTCTTTATAAAGCGGCGCGCGAAGCGCGGGCCGAGGCGGAACGAGCCAGTCTGGCCAAGGATCGTTTCCTCGCGATGCTCAGTCACGAATTACGCACCCCGCTCACACCCGTGCTCGCTTCTGTCTTTACCCTCGAAGGGGAAGAACAAATGCCATCAGTCTTGCGAGATTCATTGCAACTGATCCGCCGAAACGTCGAGCTTGAAGCGAGACTGATCGATGATCTGCTGGATCTTACCCGCATTAGCAAAGGCAAACTCCAACTCAGTTGTGAAACGGTGGATGCGCACAAGCTCTTGCAAAATGCTCTGGAAATCTGCCGATCCGAGATCGATTCAAAACATCTCAACCTTACTTCGGACTTCTCGGCCCCACATGTTCGCCTGAAAGCCGATCCAGCGCGTCTTCAACAAATTTTTTGGAACTTGATTAAGAACGCGGTGAAATTCACTCCGGCCGGCGGCAAATTGAGTGTGCGGACGAGCAATAGTTCGGCTGGCGAATTTTGCGTCGAGGTAGAAGATTCCGGCCGCGGTATTGATCCTGAGCTGTTGCCGAGAGTCTTTAACGCCTTTGAGCAGGGTGAACGCGCCCACCTCGGTGGTCTCGGGCTCGGGCTGGCCATTAGCAAGGCCTTGGTTGATGCCCACCAAGGGCGCATTACCGCTGAAAGTTCGGGGCGCAACCAGGGCGCAAAATTCACTGTTGTCTTTCCGCTGTCGGAAGCCGGCGAGACCGATCGTTCAACTGCGCCACCAATTCCTTCTCCCGTCCGGAAAACGAAGCGCATTCTCCTCGTCGAAGATCACGAGGACACCAATCGATCGCTTACCACCCTGCTGCGTCAACGCGGCTATCAAGTAGATCCAGCCTACGATCTTCGCACCGCCCTGGACCTCGCAGCTAGCCGCGAGTTCGATGTCCTTATCAGCGATATCGGCTTACCCGATGGCAGTGGCATTGATCTCATGTCCAGTCTCCATCGTCGCCGTCCGCTTTTCGGAATTGCGTTGACCGGCTTTGGAATGGAGGAGGACATCCGCCGAAGTTACGATGTCGGTTTCTCCCACCACCTGGTAAAACCGGTCGACCTCAATAAGCTCGATTCGCTCATTCAGCAAGGCACTCCGGACCATTCTAGCGTCGCCGGTCAGGACAGTTGACCACCGATTTTTGGGCGCGCCTGCTTTCCTCGCAGGGCGATTTTCCCAATTCCGTGGCACGTGCAACAAACGAAATTCAAGGCTAAGCGCGTTCCAAAATTGGGACGGCTTTATCCCACGAATGGACTGCTTGTTCTTAGTTTCCGAGTAATATCTGTCCTAAGTAGCTGCGAGATATCTGATTGGAGCTTTCGCAATTTACTGGCATGCGTTGTGCAATCGCAACCCTCGTGCGCACGCTGCCATCGCCAGCAACATTTCCATAACAGTGAACTGCCCATCATTCAGCCGAACACGATGAGCGCCATCGACGGTGATTCCCTCGGTCAGCAACGTCTCACCACCAGATTACTCGCTTCTTTCGCCGCAGTCGCCCTCTTGCTCGGTATCATCGGTATTTATGGCGCCGTCGCTTACACCGTTGAACAGCGCACGGGCGAAATCGGCATCCGCATCGTCCTCGGCGCGCAAATCCGCGACGTGCTTCAGCTGCTCGTGCGGCAGGGAATGTTACCAGTTATTATCGGCCTCGGCGGTGGATTGATCTGCGTATTTGTCGTTAGCCGGTTGATCACTGCACAATTGTATCAGGTCTCGCCTCAAAATCCGCTGCTCCTTCTGAGCGTGACATTGATTCTCTGTGCCGTCGCGCTCGTTGCTTGCCTGGTTCCAGCGCGCCGCGCTGCCCTGATCGATCCCACCCAAGCTTTGCGAATCGAGTGAACGCGCCCCTCGAACTGGAAATCCGAATCGCAACTGAGACTGATCGCGACTCCATTGAGCAGCTTATTTTTCTTTCCGCGCGTGAACTGAGTCGCGGATACTACACTGACGAACAGATCGCGGCGGCACTGGCGCGCGTTTACGGTGTGGACAGCGCTCTCATTGATGATGGCACCTATTTCGTTGCCGAGGCGGATGGCATCCTTGTTGGCTGCGGCGGTTGGAGTAAACGAAAAACTCTTTTCGGCGGCGATCAGTTTGCGAATCGTGATTCCGGCCTACTCGATCCTCGAAGAGATGCGGCAAAAATCCGCGCTTTCTTCGTTCATCCGAACTACACGCGCCGCGGAATTGCACGAGCGTTGCTTGCTCGTTGCGAGGCAGCAGCGCGCCGCGACGCTTTTAGCTCTTTTGAGCTGATGTCGACGTTACCCGGAGTCGAGTTTTATCGCGCATGCGGTTTTAGCTCTGACGATTCCATTCTTTATGATGCAGGTGGCGTCTCACTCCAATTCGTTCCGATGAAGAAAACGTTGCCCGACTCAGGTGCGCTATAAGAATTCTGGCAAATTCCGACATTTGTAGGCCTTCAGTTCCGGCGCGGAGCCGGCCGAATCACTACTTTAGTTATTCTATTGTTGAACGCATGCTTTGGTTGAACCACTTGCGTAGAATCTTTGAATTTCACCGCGACGAACTACTACTTTTTACTTTTTATCTTTATTTCTTTCTTGTCGGCAGAGTTCGCGCTCTTTTAAGCTTCACCGATGATGAGGGGGATAGTTCCTCCTCAATTCAGATTCGATCTGTCGAAGGGACTCAGTTGGGGCGACTCAACTTGAACCTTTGATCGGCAGCTTGGGTTTAAAATTTACTAATCTAAAAATGGAGTGGAACTTGGCGTTTGATCTGACTTCGGCGGATGACCGATTCAACTCAACGCTGCCATGTTTCTTCAGAACCTAACGAGATATCTACACTATGAACAAAACTGCTCTCCCATATCTGTGCGTAATCGCTGCCATAGTGGCAGTGGCCCTCCTTCCTGCAAATATTCTGGCGGGGCCGGGCGATCTCTATGTGTCAGATCTAGGAACCAACAGCATTTTGAAATTCACGCCAGCTGGAACCAAGAGCACCTTCGTCTCCGGGCTAAACAACCCTGAAGGCCTTGTTTTTGATGCCCAAGGCAATCTTTTTGAGGCGGACAATGCCAGTAACACAATCTTCAAATTCACGCCGAACGGGACGCAGAGCGTATTTGCCTCCGGGCTAACAGACCCCACCGCCCTGGCCATCGACGCTCAAGGCAATCTATATGAGGCCGACTTTGGCAGTGGCAATATCTGCAAATTCACGCCAGCTGGAAGCAAAAGCACCTTTGCCACCGGACTAAGCCAGCCTATGGGCCTTGCCTTTGACCGTTCGGGCAATCTGTTCGCCTCGGATACTACCGCCAACGCGATTTATAAAATCACGCCTGATGGAGTCAAAAGTACACTCGTCTCCGGGCTAAACGGCCCGCTGGGTTTGGTTTTTGACGCCTCCGGCAACTTGTATGAGGGGGAAGGCCTCCCTTTGGACAACAACGACACGATCTTCAAAATCACGTTCAACTCCGACGGGACTATTGCAAGTAGGACTGCCTGGGCCAAGCAGCTAAACTATCCTTGGGCCCTGGCCATCAATAGTTCGGGTACTTTGTTCGAGGGGGATTGGGGCGGCCAGAGAATTTATAAGTTCACCGCCAATGGAGCCAAGAGCATCTTCGCGTCCGGAAGTCAGCCTGCGGGCCTCGCTTTTGAATCCGCAATTCAATTTCATGTGCTTGCGACTGTAGCTCTCCCGACGACCGCGAACGCTGCAGTTGCCGTCAATCAGGCACTCAACAAGGTCTATGCCAGCGGAGGTGCTTCCGCCGGTCAGGATGTCGTGGTAATCGATGGAGCAACGTTCGCAACCACCGATCTCGGTGCGGGCTCGGGGAGCGGAGCGAATGTCGATGTAAAAAGCGATCGATATTGGGCTGCAACCGTTTCACCTGGAGGCGTCGTTGTCCATGATGGCAATACTAACACCGTTTTAGCGACGATTTCTCTCAGCAATTGCCCAATTAGCACCACCTACGACTACAAGAAAAACCGGGTTTGGGTTGGCGCTCAATGTGGCAGCGGCAATGACCCTGTCTTCGCGATCGATGCTAACACTTTTCAAGTAGTTTCGGGCACACCAGTCGGTTCAGGTGGTGTAATGGGGACTATTATCGCGAACGGGAATAACGGCAGGCTTTATTTGACGGCCAGCGGAGTCTCGAAACGGGTGGATCCAACAACGTTTGCGCTGACCACGAATGCTTTCGGCACGGTCATGGCCATCAATACGATTTCGAACAAGCTTTATGCAACTAGTGGAAGCAATCTCCAGATCATCAACGGGGCACCCGATCCCGAAGGAACCCCCACAACCATTGCGTTGTCTTATACTCCGGCTAGCATGGGTATCAGTACAACACTCAATCATCTCTATTTGGCGAATCCAACTGGAAACAATTTAGAGGTTAGAAATGGATCGACAGGCGCGTTGATTTCGACGTTCTCGCTCTCAAGCTTCGGGGTAGTGCCAAACGGAGCGATGGCTGTTGATTCCATTCGTGGCCGAATTTATCTTATTGGATCAAGTGGTACGGGATCGGTGCTTTTAGTCATCGAAGACCTTACCACCGCCCGGAACTCCAGCGCTAATCTCGGCTCCTAGCTAAGAAGAAGGCGTTTTACAGGCTTGGCAGTCTTAGAATCAGCGGCTCCGGCGTACTTTATGGCAACATACCGTCAATAGGACGCAATTAGTTTGCGCTTTAGACGGTGGTTTCCGTAAGAAACGGGCCTGTAGCTCAGCGGCATGCTGTGACAACTGTCGGAAACAGCAGCCCGAATGCTTTCGGGTTTGGTCGCTTTTCGAAATGCGGTAACCTTTGAGAACGAAACGGGCCTGTAGCTCAGCGGTTAGAGCAGGGGACTCATAATCCCTTGGTCCCAGGTTCGAATCCTGGCGGGCCCATTCAGTTTCGGATTTCGGAATTTGGAATTCCGATTTTAGATGCTCGGGTGCGTGTCCGCGTTTTGTTCTTGCTCGACCTGATGATCGTAATTGCGCTCGTGGCCGTCACACGTTGCTTCAATTACTCGGACGTGTTCGCTGGCGACCAAATCAATTTCCTCGACGCGGATTGCTATGCGCGGATGACGCGGGCGAGAATCTGCTTCGAACATCCTGGAACGATCGTACGACGACATGATTTCGAGAATTTTCCAATCGGAACCTCGCCGCACACGACAGCTCCTTTCGATTATTTGATTGTTGGAACGGCGGCCGCGCTCCAACCGTTGAGCAATCATGGGCTCGATCTTGCCGGAGCAATTGTATCGCCGCTGCTCGCGATTGCGCTCGGAATATTTTTCTGTTGGTGGACGCGTCGGATGCAGTTGCAATTTCGTTGGGGCCTTTTGTTGCTTTACGCCCTTAGCCCGATTCTCGCCCATGGTTTCGCCCTCGGCCGGCCTGATCATCAATCGCTTGCACTCGCACTCGTCGCCGTTGCGCTTTGTGGGGAGTGGGCGCTGGCGCGCGAACCTTCCCCCAATTGGAGTCTCCTCGCCGGTGTCAGTTGGGCCCTGGCGATGTGGGTTTCGGTTTATGAGCCGTTGATTTTGTTTGCGCTCATGATCGTCTTACGAGCGCGAACTATCTTTGCCCCTTATCGCCGAATTGGCTGGATCGCTTTCGTCGCCATCATCGCGATCGCGCTTGCGGTCGAACGAAGAATTCCGTGGTCGCCAAACAGTGAAATAATGCTGGGGCTGAAAAACTGGAGCGGTACCATCGGCGAACTCGTTCATGTGCCGTGGGCAAGCGCGGTCTGGTTTCAATGGTGTGGTTGGCTGCTGCTCCTGACTCCACTTGTGTTTTGGAGAATCCGCGAAAACCCGCGGTGGTTCGTGACCGTTCTCTTGGTTGCAACCTTTCTCCTGACAATTTGGCAGGCGAGATGGGCATACTTTTTCACACTGCTTTTCGCGTTCGTCGTTCCCGAAATTTTAAACGCGTTGCGCAACCGGATTGTCGCGTCCATCAGTTTCGCCATCGCACTCTTTCCCATTGCTCAAGCATGGGATCGGACGCTTTCAGATGAAGAGCGTGGGCGCCGTTCGGAAAATAAAACTGAGCTCATCGAATTGCGCAGCATCGCGCAAACGATCGATGGACCATTCCTGGCGCCGTGGTGGTTTTCACCGGCACTGACTTACTGGTCGCGCCAGCCGGCAGTCGCTGGCAGTTCGCATGAAAGCATTAGCGGGATCATTGATTCAGCGAAATTTTTCGCGGCCGAAGATGATGCGACCGCTCGAGCAATTTGCGCCCACCGCGATGTGAAATGGGTTGTGAGTTACGATTCCGAAAGACTGGCCCAAAACACCGCCGCCATTCTCGGTAACACGATTGCGTCACGCGCCCTGGTCTACGTTCTTGATCGAAACCCGAGCCGCGCCCCGTCATTTCTGCATCTAGTCGAGCAAACCGGGCGATTTAAAACTTATCGGGTCAACGATTTGTAAAAAGAGAAGTTTGAGCGACGAATTGATTGACAGTGCGGAAGGGCGCACAATAGTACGGGGTGCTGAAAAAATTCATCCCGCAAAGAACGATGCCGTCGATCGGCGAAGGAGCTTCAAACGCGGGCACCGAGGAGAGCAGTAACCGAGTCGGCTACCGCGAAGAACCAAGAACATCAACACTAACGGATCAACCGAAACATATGGCAGAACATAGCGGCAAAGACGTGCTTTCGAGCGACGTCGAAATCAAAGGCTCAATCAAATTCCAGAAGGAACTTCTGATCGATGGCAAGGTCGAAGGCGAGATTAACTCGGATGGAGTGCTGACCATCGGAGAAAACGCCGATATTCGTGGCGAGATCAAGACAAAATCGATCACTGTTTACGGCAAAGTTCAGGGCAACATCACCGTTGCTGAGCGCTGCGAACTGAAGTCACGCTGCACCCTGCAAGGTGACTTGAAGGCGGCCCGACTCGTCATCGAGGAAGGCGCTACCTTCATCGGTAAGTCCGAGGTCACCACTGGCGGCCCCGTCAGCAGCAACTCCGCGAAAATGGCGGCGGCGCCTGCGCGACCGGAAGTGATCCGTCGCGATGAGCCAGCAAAGACGGCTTCCTTCGGCGCCCGGGCATAAGTTAAGCTCTAGAAAAGCGCGACACCGTGGCAAAGTCGTCGCCTCCAGTGAAAGTCGCTGTGGAGTGTCCACACTGCGGCTTTAAGCAGCGGGATTATGCCGCCGCCAAGACGACGATGTGCCGTCAGTGCGGGGCGCATTTTTCGCCGTCCGCACCTCGTCCGCGGCCGATTGTCGCCCCCCGCCTGCGCCCTGAACCGAGCGCTGCTCCGGAACCAGCTCTGTCATTTCTGCGCCGCTTCGACACCTTTTGGAAAGGGAGCCGCAACACCGTGGTCGTCTGTTTCGAGTGCCAGCGCAAACAGGAGGTGAGCGGTGCGGCCAGCTCAACCATCTGTCCTTCCTGCAGCGCACATATTGACCTGCGCGATTACAAGGTGAATACCAGTTTCAGCCGCTCCATCCGCACCCACGGTGAAGTGCATATCACGGCCAAAGGCGATTTGAGCAGTAGCAACGTTCGCTGCCGCCGCGCTCTGGTCGAAGGACGCGTCCGCGGAGATTTGGAATGCGATGAATTGGTAAAGATCGATGTCAGCGGCAAAATACATGGTCGCATTGTCGCCCGTAACGCCGTGGTCGAGCGCCGCGCCCAAATACAATTCTTTCGCCGGCTGCGGGTCGGCAATCTTGAGATTCGCGGCAAGATGTCGGGCGAAATTGTGGCGGACGGAATGGTGACGATTCGTAAACACGGAGCGCTTGAGGGCACGGTCCGGGCCAAAGCGATTAACGTGGAAAAGGGCGGCGTCTTTTCTGGTCAGCTTATCATTGGTGGCGGCGATTTGCAGCAAGCGGAGTTGCTTCCGACGCCGGCTAGTGCCGCGCAAAGTACGACGAAATCCGACGCTTCAATCGGTGTTGCTCAGCCGCTTCCCGCCAGGTAAGAAGTCTAATGCAGAAACTGCGACCGCGCAGTCCCTACGAAAAACTTGGGGGCTTCGTCCATCTTCCGCGCTTAATCGATAAGGCGCGACTGCATCGCAAAGGACTGCTCAACGGTTATAACTACAAGACCGTCGGATTCGACAAGCATCTGCTCGCTTTCTTGAAACTCGATGGCGACCAGCTTGAGGAAATCGCTAATCGTCTCGATGAGGACGAAGAAGTTCTCCGTTGGGTGGAGCAAAACTGTGCGAAACATTCGGTCAATGCAATCGAGCACTGGAATCAGGAGATGATTTCGCGTTATCCTGATACCGCGGCAAAACGCGCCCGTTTCAATCATTTCCTCAAGGAAACGGGGGGCGAGAACCGCAAAGATATTAAGACTTACTTTGACCTGATCGAATTTGAGGAGGGACGGCTAGGGTAGCCGTTATTTGCGATAAATGGCAAAAATACGATTTGCCTCGTCCAAAGTCTCTTTACTGCCGACATCGTACCATTTGCCCGTCACCAGCACGGTTTTCACCGGTTTGCGAGTGTAAAGCCACTGAATGAAACGCCCGGGTTGGTCCGGGTTGTTGCCGGCGGCGATATAGGTGGTGAAAAGAGAGAGAACCGGAGCGGAGAAATAGTAGAGGGCGATCGCGGTGAGAGTGTTGGTGGGTTTCTGCGGCTTCTCTTCAAAATGCGTGATCACACCTTTTGAATCAACCTGCAGATTGCTGTACTTGCGCACCTCTTCCAAATTGCGGACATCGTAGACAGCGACGGCCGCTTCGCATTCGCGCGCTTGTTCAACAAATCCGGACAGGGAATCGCTGAACAGGTTGTCTCCAGCGACAACAAGCAGATCCGTTTCAGTTAATTGCTCCCGCGTCAGCACGAGGTTGATATCGCCGATGGCTCCAAGCTTGTCCTCATCGCTGGTCGATCCATCGTTGATAACCTTGAAACGAAACTCGGGGTTTTCATCTTGGTATTCCTTCGCCCACTTCTCGAAATCACTCGCGAACTTCGCGTTCGTCACGATGTAAACGGTTTCAATTCCTTCGATCCCACGCAGATTATCCATGACCCACGCAATCATCGGTTTCCCGGCGATTTCGAGGAGTGGCTTGGCCTTCTTTAGGGTCAGCGGATGCAGCCTCGTCGCGTAGCCGGCCGCGAGAATGAGCACATTCATGAAGGTCGCACTCTAGACTGAACTCTCGTGGGCGCTAGTCGATCGTTACGCCGGCTCCAAGGCCGCGCGATGCAACTCGGCCTGGAGCGCATCAATCCGCTGCGCGTTGCTGATTTTGCCGCGAGTCCGCCGATCAGTAACGTAGAAAGTGTCGATTGCCGCCCCGCTTTCCGTGCTGATGCGAGAGAGCGCGATGTCGATTTCGCTTCGGCCGAAACACTGCAGTAAATCGTGCAGCAAGCCGATCCGATCCGGAGTTTGGATTTCAATCAGAGTGAAGTGCGGATCGGCGTGATTATCGACACTGACCCGGGAGGGAAACTCGAGATCAGCCACCATCCGCGGCCGGCCTTTCTTTCGCGCTTGCT
>Ga0137396_10002296_pt1 | contig 10433 bp, 8 predicted proteins | sample czc16metaG_FD_108284 | JGI IMG/M metagenome (GOLD analysis project Ga0137396, IMG submission 108284) | Vadose zone soil microbial communities from Angelo Coast Range Reserve, California, USA - czcobulk3.16 metaG | ecosystem: Environmental > Terrestrial > Soil > Vadose zone | place: USA... | reverse complement strand
GTTACGCCATGCTCTTAACGGACAGCAGCGCGCCTCAGGCCGCGGTCATTCGTCTTCGCGACGCTCTGTCGGATTTTCCGGATTCCGCCAAGCTGTGGTTCGCCATGGGCGTAGCCCAGTTCACCGACAACAAGACTGACGCTGCGGTTGAAGCTTTTACCCGTGCTCTCGAGCACGAGCCCAAAATGTCTCCGGCGCTCGCCTATTTGGGCATGCTCCGTGTCGATCAAGGCAGGATTCCGGATGCGCTTGACTACTATCAGAAGGCTCTCGACGCCGACGAACATTCCGCGGTGAATCACTTCCTTATCGCGGAGGCATTCACGAAACTCCCAGAGCCCGACGACGCACAGGCACAAAGACATTTGAACCGCGCACTCGAACTCGATCCAGGTTTCGTACAGGCGCACGTGACGCTTGGCAAGATTTATTTGCGCACTAACCGCTTTGAAAACGCTGCTGCCGAACTAGAAGGTGTAGTCCGATTGGACCCGAAACAGGCGGAAGCGTACTACCAGCTGAGCAGAGTCTATACGCGGCTCAAGCGGCGGGAGGATGCGCAGAAAGCCGCCGCCCGATTCGAGCAACTGAGCAACAAGCAAAAGCAGCAGTCCGAGAACGAGCGGCGCGAAATCGTGCGTCGTCTTGCTGATGTGCACTATTGATTCGTCCGTGAGGTTTCTTGTGCTGAAACGTAAATTCCTGGTCGCACTGGCGATGGGCGGTTGCGCGGCGTTCTCGCTCTGTCACGCATTCCCGCAATCGAATCCGGCGGCCGAAGAATGGACTGCCTCGTTCGAGAGCAATTCCCTCGATGCCGCCAAATGGGAGCGTTTCACCTTTGAAGGCGGGGCCGGCGGTACGTTCAAGGTGGAGAACGGAGAGCTGAGAATGCGCAGCGTCAACGGCTCACGCTCTGGAGTACGCTCCAAGCAGAAATTCACTGGAGACCGGTTTATTGTCGAAGCCACGGTCGCGAAGGTCGGAGCTGCGCTGCCCGAGCCAGGTAGCGGAGGGCTGACTCCGGGAGACGCCAACCTTACCGTTCTCTTCGACGACTCAGGCCGCAACCGGATCGAATGGATCTATACGAGCGAAGGGACCTTTGAAGCCTGGGCTGTTGTGAATGGACAGGCCGAGCGGCTCGACAATCGCAAGCTGGCCACAAAAATTCACAACCCAACGCTCGGCATCGTGCGCCGAGGTGATGAATTCCTCTTCATGCTCAATGGACAGATGGGACTCCAAAAAACAGTGAAGAACCTGCCACAAGATTTTTGGCTGATGCTCTATGGATATGGTTCTTCGGAAAACAACTGGAGCTCAGCCCGCGTCGTCACCACGAAGCGGACACAGCCTTGAGCCGGGCGACCCAACAACCTTTGGCGGTGGGCCTGCAAATGAGTAGGTTCGGAATGATGTGGCAAAGCGCCGGACTCGAAGCTCCAAGTGACGCGCAACAAGAGAAAAGGGTGACAGCTTGGTAGTGAACTACCGGAACATTCCGCGTTGGTTGGGAGGCTTGCTTTTCGTTTCCCAGTTTTGTGCTCTGATCCTCTTCGCAGAGGACAGCTCTGTGCCCGCGGCGATTTCTGTCGACGCCAGCAGAGTGAAAGCAAATATCAGCCCCACTCTCTATGGCCAATTTGACGAATTCATGTTTGAGGGGGTGAAGGGCGGGCTGTATGCGGAATTAATCCGCGACCGGAGCTTTGATGAGAATCCCAATGCGATCGGCCTGCCACGCTATTGGGGGCGTGAACCAGACGACCGTAACGACGATCCCGCACTCCATTTCCGGTGGGATGATTCCGTTTTCTATCCGGCCGCTACCGATTTTCAAACGGAGCGGGTCGAGCATTCCTTGCGTGTGGACGTCTCTTCGAAAGATGATCAGCGGCGAGGTATCCGCCAGGGAGGAATTCCCGTACAGGAAGGAATTCCCTACCACGGATACCTTTGGCTGAAGACCAGAGGTTTCTCCGGTGAAATTTCCGTGGCACTTGAAGCAGACCAGACAGGTGGGGAGGCCTACGCGCAGGCGCGGATCCAAAATATCTCGGACGCATGGCGGAAATACGAGTTCACGCTGACTCCCTCGAAGAGCGATCCGCTGGCAAAATTCGTCGTTCTCTTCCGTGGGCGCGGACGCATGTGGCTAGACCAGGTTTCCTTGCTGCCGGGGAACGCCGTCGATGGAGTCCGCGCCGATGTGTTTCAAAGAATTAAGGCACTGCGGCCCGCCTTCGTTCGCTGGCCGGGCGGCAATGTGGCTCAGGACTATCATTGGATGTGGGGTATAGGACCGCGCGATCAGCGAACCACATGGCTGAATCTCTCCTGGGCCCATGAATTGGCACCTAGCGCCTTCGGGACTGACGAATTCATCCAATTCTGCCGCAACGTCGGCGCGGAACCTTCCATCACTGTGAACGTGGAAGGTCGAGGAGCCACGACCGCGGAGGCCGCGGCATGGGTCGAATACGCCAACGGCCCTGCCAACTCCAAGTACGGTGCCATGCGGGCCGCCAATGGCCATCCAGAACCATTCCGGGTGAAGTATTGGGAAGTGGGCAACGAGATTTGGGGAACTTGGGTGCGCGGTCACAGCGATGCAGAGACGTACGCGAACAACTTCAACCGCTATGCTGCTGCGATGCGTACCGCGGATCCCTCCATCCGCCTGATTGCCGTGGGCGACAACGATCTGAACTGGGACCGCGCCGTTCTTCGCATCGCTGGCGCAAACATGGATTATCTCGCCGTTCACCACTACTACGGCACCGCGGAAATGGGCAATGACACGCGTAATTTGATGGCCCATCCACTTCACTACGAAAGGTTTTACCGCCAAGTGCAGCAACTCATTCATGAGCTGGCGCCGGGACGCGAGCTTAAGCTCAGCATCAACGAATGGAACACCTCATTGCCCCTTCCTCGCCAGCACTCTATGGAGTCCGCTCTCTACGCAGCGCGGCTTATGAATATCTTCGAACGCAACGACGTCGTTGCCATGAGCGCGGTCTCGGACATGGTAAATGGGTGGTCCGGTGGCATCGTGCAAGCAAGCCGACATGGCGTGTTTGTGACACCCACCTATCTTGTTAATGAGCTTTATAGCCGCCGCCTTGGCACGCAGCAGTTATTGGCCCGGGTTGATAGCCCAGTGTTCGACTCGGACCGCGAAGGTAAAAATGTTCCCTACTTGGATGTCGTCGTAAGCAAGGCGGCCGGCGGAAAGCAAATATTCATCAAAGCCGTCAACACGGATCCAGACAACACCCTTCGAACCACCGTCCAGGTTTCTGGCGTCCGTGTCTCTCCGCAAGCGGAAATGGAAGCCATCACCTCTGATTCTCTGACGGCGGCCAACAGTTTCGCATCCCCCGACACCGTTTGCACGCATAAGGTCGCACTTCGGGCAGGCTCTCGCTTCGTTGTGGACTTACCCAGACATTCTGTTTCGGTGATAACGCTGGAGGTCACAGACTAGGGCAATGAATGCCGGCGCGCAATATCGGAGAGTCGGTCCCTTGCAAATTCAGCTATGCAGGGGAATTCTAAATTCCGAATCGAGGCCAGAACTGTGAACCTGACCAGCATCGACTGGGCCATCATGCTCGTGTACTTCATTTTCGTTCTGGGTATCGGTTTTCTACTCAAACGCAAGGTGAAGACAAGCACTGATTTCTTCCTCGCGGGCCGTGCGATCCCAGCCTGGGTCTGCGGGCTGGCCTTCATCTCCGCCAATCTCGGAGCGCAGGAAGTCATCGGCATGGCTGCTTCGGGCGCGAAATACGGCATTGCCACAAGCCACTTTTATTGGGTAGGCGCTATCCCCGCCATGGTTTTCGTTGGCATCTTCATGATGCCGTTTTACTACGGCTCGCGTGCTCGCTCCGTGCCCGAGTACCTTCGTCTGCGATTCGACGAGAAGACTCGCGGACTTAACGCAATTTCCTTCGCCATCATGACGGTTTTCTCGTCTGGTATTTCCATGTACGCCATGGCGCGGCTGATCCAGATCCTGCATGTCCTTGACGGGCCATTCCAACGTCTGGGAATCCCCCCGCACTGGATCTTTCATTTCAGCATCGCCTTCTCTGCGCTGATCGTGCTCGGGTACATCTTCTTTGGAGGGCTGACCAGCGCAATTTACAACGAAGTCCTGCAATTCTTCTTGATCGTCGCTGGCTTCCTTCCACTGGTTTGGTTGGGCCTGAAGAATGTCGGTGGATGGCACGGACTCGTTCAAAAGCTGCCGGAGAGCTATTCGCACTCTTGGGTTGGCATGGGAAGCCCCCACACCAATCCGCTGGGTGTGGAATGGTTTGGATTGGTCATGGGTTTGGGTTTTGTCTTGTCTTTCGGATACTGGTGCACGGATTTTCTTGTGGTGCAGCGCGCCATGGCCGCCGATTCCATGACCGCCGCCCGTCGTACCCCACTGATTGCGGCTATACCTAAGATGCTTTTTCCCTTCCTCGTGATTCTTCCGGGGCTGATCGCGGTTGCCTTACCCGCAAATCCGGTCTCTGTGGGCTCCGCATCGATGTCCGTTCCTACAACGGCTTCGCCCGAACATGCCTTATCGGGGAAAGGGCTCATCCCGGCAAAAATCAATGAGACCACCGGGCAGCCGCTGCTGGATCAAAATGGCAAAGCGATCCTTGACTATGACTTGGCCATTCCCAACATGCTTCTCCACTACTTCCCGACAGGAATTCTCGGTCTCGGTCTCACCGCACTGCTGGCAAGCTTCATGTCCGGCATGGCCGGCAACGTGACGGCGTTTAATACCGTTTGGACCTACGACATCTATCAGTCTTACATCCAGCCCAACGCCAGCGACGCCCACTACCTATGGATGGGAAGGGTGGCAACCGTATTTGGTATCGCCCTCTCTGTGGCCGCCGCCTATGCCGCGACTCGCTTCAACAACATTATGGACATGCTCCAGTTGGTGTTCGCTTTCGTGAACGCACCGCTGTTTGCGACGTTTTTGCTGGGCATGTTTTGGAAACGTGCCACAGGCCACGGAGCGTTCCTTGGACTGATTTCGGGTACCACTGCAGCCGCAATTCATCACGGTCTCACCTTGCCAGCAGGCGCGGCGCCGGGGATCAAGGGTGCCTGGCTCGGCCCTGTTATCCACTCCTATCCGAGCGAGATGGCGCAAAACTTCTGGACCGCCATCTGGGCGTGGACGACCTGTTTTGTCGTGACGATCGTCATTAGTTTGCTGACACGTCAACGCGATGAAAAGGAATTGGTGGGCCTCGTTTACTCGATGACGGAGCGTCCGAGTGAAGAGCACTTGCCGTGGTTCAAACGGCCAATCGCTTTGGGCCTCGCCGTTATTGTGCTCACGTTGATGCTGAATCTGATCTTCTACTAAAGAGGGAGGCCCCAATGGGCTTGGACATTCGGTTGCCGATTGGCGGGTTGTTCACAGTCATAGGAGTCCTCTTGACCGGCTACGGCGTTCTGGCTGACCAGGCCATTTACCAGGCCTCTCTCGGGGTCAACGTGAATCTGAGGTGGGGCTTGGTGATGCTCGTATTCGGCCTGATCATGGCTGCATTTGGCCAGCGGGCGGACCGGCGTTCCAAGCACTAACTCTTTTAAGATCTGAGAGCACCAACGGCGCATGAACATCGCAAAAGAATCGGGTTGGCTGCACAAATTCCATCTGCTGTACGGAGCGTCGGGGCAGGTTTTTCGTGCTCCGGGGCGAGTCAACTTGATCGGAGAGCATACGGACTACAACGATGGCCTCGTGATGCCCGCCGCAATCGAATTCTATACGTGGATTGCGGTTGCACCTCGCGACGACCGCAGGCTTGTGATCCACTCCACGAACTTTCCGGATAGCATCGAAGTTGATCTGCAAGCTGACGAGCCAAGTCCGCGAAGTCATTGGACCGACTACGTCGTTGGAGTGGCGGTCATGCTTGGGCGCGCCGGACACCGCCTGCGAGGCGCGAACCTTTTAGTACACGGCGAGGTGCCGATCGGAGCCGGGCTGAGCTCTTCCGCGGCCATCGAGGTTGCCGCCGGTTTGGCCTTGCTCGGCGTCTCCGGCCTTGCAATGCAACGCGCGGATCTCGCGAAACTGTGCCAGCGAGCTGAGAATGAGTTTGTGGGTGCCCGCTGCGGCATCATGGACCAGTTCATCTCGTGTTGCGGACGCGCGGAGCACGCCGTTCTGCTGGATTGCCGATCCCTGGATTACCGGTTGCTGCTGCTGCCGGACGAGGTCTGCCTTCTCATCTGCAACACCATGGTCAAGCATGAATTGGCCAGCAGCGAGTACAACGCGAGACGCGCCGAATGCGAAGAAGGAGTCCGCCGGCTTTCCCGTGTCTTGCCGCATATACGGGCATTGCGCGACGTCAGTTCAAATGACCTGGAGAGATACGCCGCCAGCCTTCCCGAAACAATCTACAGGCGATGCCGCCACGTCGTTACCGAGAACGAACGCGTGACGGATGCCGCCAGATCCCTTGAACGCGGAGACCTGCCTGCGTTTGGAAAGCTGATGTACGATTCACACCTCAGCCTGCGCGACGATTATCAAGTCAGTTGCGCTGAGTTAGACCTCATGGTTGACCTTGCTAGAGGATTGGCGGGCGTTTTTGGAGCACGAATGACGGGCGGCGGATTCGGCGGCTGCACCATTAACCTGGTCCGGACGCAAGCGGTCCCAGAATTTCAGCGCGACATGGCCAGCGCGTACGAGAAGGCTACGGGCCTCGCGCCGCAGATCATTACGACTGCAGCCGCGGAGGGGGCGGGCGAGGTGCAAAAATGACAAAACCGTTGCGTTTCGCCGAGAATACTACCTCTACACAAGCGGACCGCCCATCAGCGCCTACCATTCCAAGGATCTCATCTGAATGGTTATGAGCAATGCGTATGACAAGTTAGAAGAGCTCTCCATAGCTCGTGAATGAAAGGTTGAAAATGGGGTCCCTGAATCTCATCGAGCATCCGCATCGCCGCCTCAATCCGCTAACTCGCGAGTGGGTTTTGGTATCTCCACATCGCACGCAGCGGCCTTGGCTCGGTCAGGTCGAGAAGCACACCACCGAAGCACAACCTGCCTACGATCCCGGCTGCTATATGTGCCCGGGAAACACCAGGGCTGTCGGAATCCGTAATCCTGAATATCTCTCTACGCATGTTTTTGATAACGATTTCCCTGCCCTGCTTCCTGACACTCCCGCGGGCAGTTTCGAGCAGAAAGGATTGCTGGTAGCCCGAGCCGAACCTGGCGTCTGCCGCGTCGTCTGTTTTTCGCCGCGCCATGACTTGACTCTCGCGCGCATGTCGCCAGCCGAAATTCGCCTCGTCGTGGACCTATGGACGACCCAGCACCAGGAGCTGGGCAGCCGCTCCTCTATCAACTACGTTCAGATCTTCGAGAATCGTGGCGCAATGATGGGTGCGAGCAACCCGCACCCGCATTGTCAGATTTGGGCAAGCGCAAGCATTCCGAACGAGCCCTCAAAGGAGCAGCACACCCAGCTCGAACATCAGACGTCTCACGGCTCCTGCTTGCTTTGTGATTACCTGGCGCTAGAACGCGCCAGTGGGGAACGCATCATCTTTGAAAACCAGCACTTCTCTGCGCTGGTTCCTTTCTGGGCGGTTTGGCCCTTTGAAGCGATAGTGCTCCCTCGCGCTCACCTCGGCGCCATGTCCGATCTCAACGCGGAACGGAGCGAGGCGCTCTCGGATGTTCTAAAGAGCGTAACGATGCGTTACGACCGTCTTTTCGAGATCTCGTTTCCGTATTCCATGGGGTTTCACCAGCGCCCGACCGACGGGCAAGCGCATCCCGAGTGGCACTTGCACGCGCACTTTTATCCGCCGCTGCTGCGTTCGGCGACTGTCCGTAAATTCATGGTGGGGTACGAAATGTTGGGCACGCCACAGCGTGATATCACCGCGGAGAGTGCCGCCGCACGGCTCCGCGAGATTTGACCTTCTCTTCAAGAGACAATGGCTGAGTTGTCCGTTCCGGCAGGAGTTGGCCGGGCAAGGCACTACAAAGTCGAGTTCGAGAATGAATCGGTAAGAGTATTGCGCTGGACCGTGGGACCACGAGAGAAAACGCCAATTCTTGAGCACCCTGCGAACTTATGGATTCCTCTGACTAACCTCGACGTTAAAGGATTCTCCCTTGATGGGAAGACAGAAGACCTTCAATGGGAGGCGGGACACATCATTTGGCGCGCACCAACAATCAGGTCATTCGAAAACGTAAGCGACAGGCCATTCGAGTCAGTCATCGTGGAATTGAAGACAAAACCTTCGGCTACGAAATCGATTCCCCAGTAGCAAGCTCTATGGACTGCGAGATTAGTGAATAGGCTGCGGGGATTCGTGTGGCTTCGTACTCGTCAGCATTTGTTTCCTGCGAGTGAAATACCCAACGCCCGCTGCAGTGGCATCAAAAATACTCATCCGATAGTCCTCGGTTTGCCAGCATTTGTGTCTCCGCGGCAGCTTTGACATGCGAATGCTGAACTGCTGTGCCAAAACTGACGCGACTTCATGCTTGTTTTTCCCTGTACCCGCGAAAGCCTTCATGATCGCGTTTCGGGAAATGAACCTGAGCGGAATTTTGCGACTCGACGCCTGGTGCCGTAGCGCTTTGAGAATATTCGTCGAATCGCTTTGTCCTTCTCGCTCTCTCCACGACGATTACTGAAGGCGAGAAGTCGCTGATCGCAGTAAGTATTTTTTGGTCTGCTTACCCACAAATGGGAAGTGTATTCACCGTGGCGATTCGCCGGCTCGTGCAACATCAGTTTCTATGTGGGCGCGATACGACTCCCTTGGAGGCCGTGACGAGCCCCGAACTATCCCGGCCCCGGGATAGTCGGCACACCTTCAGGACCCTGCTTGATGAAACCGGGGCTCCGATGAAGGTGCAGCAGGAACTCATGCGCCACGCGGATATCCGTACCACGATGAATTTCTACGGCAAGGCCATGGACGAAAGCAAGCGCGCGGCGTACGGTAAGGTCGTCCGACTCGTTTTGCCTTCGAAGGTGGCTTAATGCCCCTTAGTGCCGCTTGAAGTTTTTGCTAACGGATTGAAAAGAAGTAAGTAAGTTGGTGGAGCCGATGGGATTCGAATCCACTAGTTGTAAGGAAACAAAGGAGTTTTGCGGCGCAGCTCGGCCTTCCAAAGAACTGAAAGGAAAGGGAGGGAATTCTTAGTGCCCCCTTAGTGCCCCTCAGAAATTCTTCATTTCTCCAGCGACTCATAGTAAATGGAGCACACCGGATCGCATGGCTCACATGGCATGACTACCCGGCCAAGCAAGCACCCTCCAGGAATGGGACTTCTGGCGAGTCAAGGATATTTCGCTTCTCCGATTATGGTTAACTAGGCATTTGAAGTTCTCAGGCGGCACACTCGGCGGACTTGCCGTGGACGACGCTTGCGGATGGGATTCCGCGTAAAATCCGCCATTAAGGCGCAGTGATCAAGCAGTCGAATGCGACGCCAATGGCCCAAAACTTGAGACCAAGAAGTGTTCGCGGGGCTGTAAATTTCCGCGAAACTTGGCGAACAATTGCCCGTAGCTCCTCTCCTTTAGTTGCCAAAATCGATTTCGCAACCGGGTTACGGCACCAGGCTGAGCAGTACTTCGATAGATGAACGCATTACGCTATTGTATCTGGATGGCATCGACTTTGGGCTGATCGGCCGAGCCGACGATGAACTGAATACTGACGGTGCCGCTGCTGGTGACCTGGAACGTGCGGTCGACGGCAGTATTAGCGCCTCCGGCGGCAGCGTAGATGTCAAAATTCGAAAGCATGGTTGTACCATTGATGGCCACGCTGAAGACACGATTCCCTGCCGCGTTGAAAGAAGTCTCCGCGAACTTTAACGTCACCGAGTAGGTTCCGGACGGAACTTTGAAGCTATACGTGAAGCTGCCCCATCGTTCGGTCCGGTATAGCGTCGGGTCATTGGTATTGGCAATTGCGCCGGAGACTGTGTAAGTGCTCCCGCCGCTATAACCTGTGTCGGCGCTCCAAACCTGCCCAAGCGAATCCGTGTACGCTGGACCGCCGGAGTTGACCCGAATCGGAGTGAACGCAGCCTGCGGATTTACCGTCAGCCTCGCATTGGCTGAGCCATTCAAACTGGCAGTAATCACGGCGGTAGACGTTGTAGTTACGGATTTGGACGTTACCGTGAACGTCGCGCTGGCTGCGCCGGCGGCAACGGCGACGCTAGCGGGAACCGTCGCGGCTGCGGTGTTGCCGCTGGATAACGCCACAGAAATTCCGCCACTGGGAGCAGGTCCGGTTAGCGTCACCGTGCCTGTGGAATTAGTGCTGCCCCCGGCCACCGTCGTCGGGTTCAACGACACCGAAAGTACTGTCGGCGGATTCACGGTCAG
>Ga0137396_10002295_pt1 | contig 10438 bp, 12 predicted proteins | sample czc16metaG_FD_108284 | JGI IMG/M metagenome (GOLD analysis project Ga0137396, IMG submission 108284) | Vadose zone soil microbial communities from Angelo Coast Range Reserve, California, USA - czcobulk3.16 metaG | ecosystem: Environmental > Terrestrial > Soil > Vadose zone | place: USA... | reverse complement strand
GTTATATGCATCAATTACTTTTAGTTTTAAATCAAGTTTGATTGGAATTTTCCCAAAATATTTTCCTTCAATGTTTATGTAACAAATTTTTTCATTATCAATAAATTCTACAAAGTCACTAGGGCCTATTCTCATCGGAATGTCATAATCAGCCATTGCTTTTACGGCACTTGTTTTGCTGATTCTCTTATCTTCAAGTCTTTCTTCATCTAGCATGTTGTAAAAATCCATATCGCCTCCAATGTTAAGCTGATATGTACCATCAATAAGCACTCCTCTATCTACAAAAAGCTTTACCAGAGTCTTGTGAACTACAGTGGCTCCAAGTTGACTCATTACATCATCTCCTGCTACTGGGAGTTTTTTTTCTGAAAAGGCTTGTTGCCATTTTGGTTCAGATGCAATAAAAACTGGGATTGCGTTTAGAAAACCAATTCCTGCTTCAAGAGCTTGAGTAGCATAATGTTTTACCGCATTGGTACTTCCAACAGGCAAATAATTGACAAGCATTTCAGCCTCACTATCTAGCAAGACCTTTTTGACATCAATCTCAGGATCTTTTGAAGGTGTTACAATTTGTCCCAAGTGCCTACCAATTCCATCAAGGGTTGGGCCTCGTTGTACTGTGACACCCATGTGAGGCACATCAGCTACAGTAATGGTGTTATTTGGCTTTGCATAGATTGCCTCTGAAACATCTCTTCCAACCTTAGTATTACCAACATCAAATGCAGCAACAACCTCGATGTCACCAGGTTCATAACCTGCAATATTATAGGCGGTTAGTCCTATGGTATCTTGAGGATTTTTAGAATAATAATGAGCACCTTGTATAAGTGCAGATGCACAATTTCCAATGCCTGCAATTGCTATTCGAATCTTTTTTCCCAAATTATATCGATAATTACGCAAATTATCCTATCATATTAATTACTTGTGTTTATCTCTCGACAATCTGCGTGCAGAAGATTTTATAACCCGATTTTGATCCGACGTTTGTGATAAAACCTGGCAAGCCAGTAAAAGACATTTCAATAAAAAAGGACGACAGCATTCTAAATATTTTTGATGAAATGTCAAAGTCCGGTGGATTTGAATCAAGAAATTTAGTTGAAGGTTTGGATATTCTTTCTTCTATGATACAAGACAAAAAATGCCTAAAATTTCTATCATTTGTTGGAGCCGTAATCTCCACTGGTCTTCGTGGAATAATCACAGAGATGATAAAAAACAAAATGTTTGATGTTGTAATTACAACATGTGGCGCTTTGGATCATGATATTGCCAGACACTTTTCTAAATATCTAGAAGGTTCATTTACACTAGACGATAATGAACTTGCAGATCAACATATCCACAGACTAGGAAATGTGCTTGTCCCTATGGAAAATTACGGACCGCTAATTGAAGATAAAATGCAAAGATTTTTAGAAAAAGCCTACAAAGACGGCAAGAAGGAAATGTCTACAGCTGATATCACAAAAATGATAGGAGAAAACCTTGGTGATGACTCCTTTCTTTATTGGGCTCACAAAAACAGCATACCAGTTGTGGTACCTGGGATAATGGACGGGGCAGTAGGCAGTCAAATTTGGCTTTTCATACAGAAACATCATGATTTTAAGCTAAACGTGTCTGCAGACGGCGATATTTTATCTGGATTGATATTCAAGACAAAAAAATCTGGCGCCCTCATGATTGGTGGAGGCATATCAAAACACCATACCTTGTGGTGGAATCAATATAGAAATGGTCTAGATTACGCAGTTTATATCACAACAGCTCAAGAGTTTGATGGAAGTCTAAGTGGTGCACTGGTAAGAGAAGCAATCTCATGGGGCAAAGTCTCACAAAAAGCAAAACAGACTACCATTCATGCAGAGGCAACAACAATTTTGCCATTTCTTTATTCTGCCTTACTTTCCAAACTCAAATAGTATAAATTTTTTTTTCATATACTTTCTCGAACCCTAACTTTGAATAAAAATCTAAAAGACCATCTCTATGATATGTTTCAAGCATAAGAAAATCCAAATTTCTTGATTTTACTTTATCTGATGCATAATTAATTAATAATTTAGCAAGGCCTTTTTTCCTTTTTTCAGGTATAGTTCCAAGACAATACAATCCTAAAATTAAATTTTTTTCAAATAATGCCATACATGATGCATTATGTTCTTCATCTATAAGATATTCTACTTGTGATGAAGAATCTCTCACAATGCGGTTTACTTCGTCCACCCAGTCATAACAATCATAGGATTTACAAAATATTTCTGCCCATAGAAACGAGTCTTTTTTTCCTATATGATGTACTAGAAAATTTTTGTTATTTGGAAGAGCAGATTTTTTTAGGACGTGTTGAGTGTCATAAAATTTAAAATTTTTTTTTAAAAGTAATTCCTCAAGCTTCTGGTCATTCAAGGTATAAACAAAAGGACGCATACTGTTTTCATGAAAAATTTCAATCACTTCATCAATCATTTTTTCACCCAAACAGGTAATGTTTGTAAGCTTGTCAAAGAACAAATCGTTGGGAAGATTAGCATTTATGAATAAAGTACCACATTCAAGCGCCTTCATTTTACTCCAAATTGCTGTAAATCCAAGTTCATTTCCTTCTATTTTATCAATCATACAGACAAACCCAATACACCAGTGATTTTTTCGAAATCTTGTAATTTTATGCTTTCACCTTGCAGAACTAGTGTACAGATTTTATTGATTATTTCAATGGCTTTTGGCGAATCAAAATCATCTTCAAATGACGTGAAAAATTCATTTATCAAATTAGAAATAACCTGGGATGTGTTATCCGAAGTTTTGTTTATGGCATTGTAAATTTTTTCTAGCAATGATTTTTTATCTATGAGATCGTTTTCGTTATAATCTATTTTGTCTCTATAATGCGTAGAAAAAATGTAAAGGCGTAGTAAACTCTGGCCATATTTTTCAGCTATCTCTCGTGAAAGAACCATGTTTCCAAGTGATTTTGACATTTTTTCACCATTGGAAAGTACAAGACCTACATGCATCCAAAGCTTTACAGGGTTTTCTAAGCCAGTGAGTGCTTTGTATTGAGCAAAATGTGCTTCATGATGTGGGTACGCAAGTTCGTTGGCACCTCCGTGAATGTCGTAATGTGTACCAAAATTTTCAAAAGCTACCGTAGTATCTTGGATGTGCCACCATGGAATGCCATCTCCAAGATCTCCTCCCCACGAAAATCCAAAATCTTCTGAGCAATTCCACAGCATAATATCCTCTTGATTTTTTTTATTGGGACCAATATCCATTCTATGCAGGTTTAGCTGTTTTTTAGATTGTTTGGAAATTGTTCCATAATCATTTACAGTTTTTGTGTCAAAATAGATATTTCCATTTGCAGAATAGGCACTTTTGTTTTCCATTAAAACAGATATGTGTTGGATTATGTTTTTTACATAGTCTGAAACATGAGCAAGCCTTGTGATAGTCATTATGTTTAACAATTTTAGATCTTTTATGAATTGGTCAGAATAGAATCGTGTTAAGGTTTTATAATCAGTAGATTGTTCCAGGGCTTTGTTAAAGACATTCTGATTTATATCAGTCATATTTACAAGAACGTCTGTTTTGAAGCCTTTAGCTTGTAGAAATCTACACAGTAAATCATATGTAAGAAAAATCCTCGCGTGACCCAGATGGGCATAATCGTATAGCGTAGGACCACAGATGAATATTTTTACATCAGATTTATCAAATGGCTCAAAATTTTCTTTCTTTAAAGAAAAAGTATTGAAAATCTTGAGCATTTTTGGACCTATCGTCCACCTTGCGTAAGAATTGGAGTCAGGGTCACTGTGGAACGGATTTTGGATATCCTTCTAATCTTGTGAGTTATGATGTTTTCCAAAATTGCAGTTGAATCACCTTGTAGTTTAACGAAGATGTCATAAACGCCATATGTGCCTCTTACTTCCTTTATCTCTGGAATTTTCATTAACTCACTTATGATATCGACTTCAGAGCCTAGGTCACAGTTTATGAGTATGTATAGTGTTTCCACAAGAAAGGGTTCGTTTTAACCAAATAAAAGCATTATAAAGTTGCCCTTTTAACGGATTCGATTTTGTTTGAAAGTTGTCGAGTTTTTATTTTCTAGACTGGAGTTGCCCATCCTCTTTGTACAAGCATGGTTGCATCATTTGGTTTTATACATGCGGGAGAACCGTCTTCTGTCTTGATAACTAATTGTAGACCCTGTTCACATTTTACATCCTTTGCTGCAATTCCTGATTTGAATTGTTTTAGTGGGGAAAGAGTCATAGAGGATGTTTTTGCAGTTTCATTTGATATTGTAAACAAGAATGATTTTGAAATGCTAGTGGCGTTCTTATCAAATGACAAATTAGAACCTGTTTGGTTACCTACTGTATACGAGAATGTTACAGTTGCATTTGCAGTTCCAGGTGCTGTTGCCCTGTAAGCGAGGTTTGAAGCTAGACTTGTTCCAGTAATATTTTCACCAGGTTTTAGTATTATTTGGATAGCCATCCAGTTGCATATTTTTTTCAGGTCAACTGTAGCATGGTTATCAAAGACTACAGAAAATGGCCCCCCACAACCATTATGTACATTTATTGTATTTGGAGAATTGTTGACTAGAGTTGCGTTAATTGCAAATGTGTCCCCAACTTTGATTGTAGCCGGTTGCACTTGAGGATCGAGAATCTCTACAACGTTTGTATTGTCCGCTTGTTTAGTGAAGGTTCCTGAGGTCAGGTCGTAAGTGTCAGGAGGAGTTTCCGGGTCGCCGTTTAATTCAGTAAGAGTAGTATCAAGAGTTGCATCAGGAGCATCTTGGAAAGTACATGCCCAAACATTACCTGTACCAGGACCTGTTGTATCTTCACGAAGTCCAGCACCATTATCCCAGTGAACATCTAAACCGATGGGTATGGACGCAGGGTCAATGGGTATAGGACCGGCAGCGGAATCATAGTATAGTGTTATTCCTGTTGGGCTAGTTCCTAATTTGAAACTGGCTCCGCTATCTATCTGCAGGGTTATATAATCAGTCGTTGCGTTATCGAACGTCACATGTACCATTCTACCTGCCGGAACTGCGCCTCCACCAAAGGCAGCAAAGGCAGCGCCATTAGTGCCTTCAGTCACTATGTGTCGGCTCAACGGGGACAAGGCTTTGGTTTCACAGTCAGCAAAGTTGGCTGGATCTATTGAAAATGTGCCTGGTGCCACATCACGGTATGCGATTTCGTGCGCATGGAAGTTATAGTGATGAAGGGGGCTTCCAACAGCACCAAAAGACTGAAAAGAAGTGAAACTCGCGTGTACCGTTGTACCAGATGTAGCTATGTTTGGAGTAACCCCGACAGCTGGTCCTGGGTTTGCGTTTGCATTTTGTGTAATGCTCGTTGTTAAAAGCAAAGAAATTATTACAGCCGCACTGAGTGCATATCTTATCTTCAGAATCTTACTCTTCATAGCTGTTAAAACCTTTTTCATCATGGTAAACTTAAGGTAAACTCTAAGCTAAAAAGTTTACGACCTTACGAAAATACGACAACAGGTTTTTGTTCCTAAACAGGTGGGATTCTATTTTTACTCTGTCAATAAACTCGTTTGCCTTGTATTTCTAGATAGCTGTATAAAACATGCAAGGTAAGGTGTCTTGATTTAAAAGGATGTAATGGTAAGTCAAGATGTTGGGTTCTGAGATAACGGTAAGAGAAATCAAACCAATAAACATAGAGGGTGGATATTTGATAGACGGTTTCCCATATGTTGGATTAGCTAATGCAATTGCAACAGAATCTTTGACAAGTACAACAGATTTCGAATTAGCTGGAGTACTAGATTCAGATCTTTTTCCACCAATAAGTATAATCAAAGATGAAGTTCCTAACTTCCCTGCAAGAATATTTGTAAATACCATGCTCAAGGTCGCAGTTTTCTCATCATATCTAACACCACATGAATCCCTTCATAGAGATGTAGCAAAAACAATGCTAAATTGGGCAAATCAACATAAATGTTCTCTAATCCTTAGTAGTTCTCTAATCCTTAGTAGTTCTTCGATCAAACCAGGAAATACTAATAAATCCATAATGGGCATAGGGAGCACAACTGAAGCTAAAAAGAAACTAAACGATGCAAATATACCTATTTTACGAGATGGTACAGTTCCGGGAATTCCAGGAATTTTGTTAAATGAAGGAGCTTTATCAAAAACAAATGTAATTGTGCTTTTAGTGAAAGGGCAAGACTCTGGACCTGACTTTAGATCTGGCGCTGAAATTTGCATGGCACTATCCAAACTAGTTCCAGGAACGGCTTGCGATTTACCCACGCTTTTGCATGAAGCTGAAATAATAGAACATAGTCTCAGGCAAACTGAAGAAGAAGCAACTCCTCTAAAGGATGCAATGTATGGATGACTTATCAAGAAAGAGAAATATCAAAAAATCAACTTGAGAAAATTCTTCAAACTCTTGATCTAGATGAGGGAATAAGAATAGAAAACAAATCTAACATGATCTTCCTTAATAGATCAGCAAAACGATACTGCATAAACATATCTACCCAAGGTAATGAGGAATTTTTTTACCGTGATAATGTAAGAAGCGTTCTTGATTTTTTAAACGAAAAGATTGAACAGACATCCGCAATATTTTCCTACTAAAGCTTAAATCAAAAATTAATGTCTGATATGGAATGGTAACACTTGCAGAATTTGCTATAACAGTAATCAGTATTTCAGTATCTGGAGTAATGTCACCAGGACCGCTTTTTGCAGGTAATGTTGCTTACGGGTTAAAAGGAGGAATTAAAACTGGGCTGAAAATGGCGTATGGTCATACTGTTGTTGAATTACCACTAGTAGGTCTACTTGGGATTGGTGCCATCTCTCTTACAACAGTACCTCAGTTTAGAGAAATCATATCAATTCTTGGTGCACTTAGCCTTTTTGTTTTTGCAGGAATTCAAATAAAATCAGCTATAAAAAAACCATCAACTATTTTTGAAGGAAAACATGGTCCCTTTCTTGCTGGAATAATTCTAAGTGGATTAAATCCATTTTTTCTCATATGGTGGTTTACAATTGGGTTCAAGTTAATTTCAGATGCGTTAATCCTTTATTCTTTACTAGGAATTGGCATCATGTTTGCATTTCATATATGGATGGATTATGCATGGCTTTGCTCAGTTGCCTTCTTGTCATCAAAGGGCAAGAAGATAATTTCAAACAAGAACTACAAAATTTTCATGATTGCAATTAGTGGCATTTTAGTATATTTTGGAATAATTTTTCTTTTACATGCAAAACATTAGCCGCAATCAAGAATTTCCATTTTTATTCCGCATTTGTTATTTAGTTGAATTATTCTAGTGTTGATATCATCACAAAGTTCTGGATTCTTTGTTATTTCATATTTTTTCATATCGTTTAGAACACCAATTTGTGTCATAGGACATTTGTCTGTGAGCTCAAAACTATACAAGATCACAATTGCAGCAATTGCTACTAAACCAATGACTAGTGCGCGTTTGACAAAAGTGCTTTTCATATTTTATGGGCGGGAAACGTCAACTTCAATTGTGGAAACGTTTCGTTCTTTACCATCGTGGGATGTCATCCTTTCTGAAAATATCCTTACCCCGCTGACTTTGTACCCTACCGTGTTTAGTCTTTTAATTATCATTTGTGAAACATCAACAGCAGTAGTGATACTTTTTCCACGAGCTTTGATGGTTACAACTGGCTCGTTTGATAGAAGAGTAAGCGTAGCATTAACATAAGTCATAATTGGCTTTTTGCCAATGAAAATTATGTTTGGAGGACGGCTCACAAACGCCTCTCACGTAGTGTTTTATTTAATGGTTAGTACATGGAAAATGCTTTTTTAATTATCGATTTCGGTTTCCTCTAAAATTCTTCTTAAGGGGGAGTAAATTCATAGTTTTGTTTTAACTATCACCGTTAACTATAAAAACCAATAACGGGCCGTAATGATGGAATGTCTGATGATGGAGTACAAGGTAAGAATGAACCAACTAAAAAAGATTCTTGGTATGTAAGACACGATTACGGATTGAAAGTTGGAATGAGGATAGTAATAGGTATTATTTGGGCTATAGATGGATCTCTAAAATTTCTACCCAGTTCCGTAGATGCAATTTCGAGTAAGTTTCCGGATATGGCCTCCGGCCAACCTTCTTGGCTTCAGGGATGGTTTTCTTTTTGGGGATCAATCCTAGCATCTAACCCAAGCTTAACGGTGTTTTCGACTGGAATAGTAGAATTATTACTAGCTGCTTGTTTGATTCTTGGTTTTGCGCGCAAGATCGCCTATGCTGGAGGCATTGTACTGAGTTTTTTTATCTGGTCTGTTCCAGAGGGATTTGGTGGACCATACGTTCCAGGTGCGACTGATATAGGGGCTGCCGTGATCTATGTTTTTGTCTTCCTGTTTCTCATAATTAATGCGGCTTATGGGCCAAGTAAATACAGTGTTGATTATTTGATAGGGAAACGGTTAAAGTGGTGGTTTAAAATCAGTGAGATAAGACATTAAAACTATATTCTAGTTGTAGAACCTGACTTCCAAAGACACAAAAACATCAAAGCAAAAGTCATGATTGATTCTATGTCTAATTTTATTCATTTTCAAAATGTAAATTTGTATTCAAAAATTTTAAAAATAAAAAACATCTACAGATCCGAGTCCTGTAAGGCTCGCCACCATCTAATTTACAAACCTCAATTAGAAAATTTCTCAATGCTAGTGAACCTTCATTTGGTAAAAATTTTTCTAATTAAATGCAGAATGGTAAGATGTGATGTGATAAGATTAGCAGTATCAATTCAGATATTAATGTGAGACTGCAAATGTCATTAATATGAATAAGAAAAATTTGGCTGAATATTTTTCACGTGAAAAACTGGCCTATGACAAATTCATGGAGGAATTTATTAAACAAAAAACCAGCATGTTTTATGCTCCTTCTGAAAGGTTCGGAGTATTAAAGAATCCAATCGTACAACTTGAACCTCACATCTTTGCTAACTTACCTTAATGGTTAACATTCTCCTGATCTATAAATTTCTGAAGAATATTTTCAATGTCTTCTGTGGAAGACGATTTTTTTACAGTTTCAACAATTTCTTTATCTTCAATCTCATAACAATTTAGTAATTCATTTTGATCTTTAAAAAAAAGCATTACCTTGTCTTGGAATATACAATAATACAGCCTTTCAATCTCCATTAATTCTGGTTTAAGTTTAACACCTTCGGGTTCTGCCACTACAGGATAATCCATGGTATTATAACCCTTAGAATATATTTAGACGATTGTTTTTCGATAGTGTAATAAGCTTTTTCCACTCAAAGTAAACACATGGAAAAACGAATTGTATTTCATATAGATTTTGATTATTTCTTTGCTCAATGTGAAGAGTTACGAAATCCAGAGCTAAAAACAAAACCCGTAGCTGTTTGCGTGTTTTCTGACAGAGGTGGCGATAGCGGTGCAATAGCTACTGCTAATTACATCGCAAGAAACTATGGAGTAAAATCTGGCATGCCGATAAAGTTTGCTAAAAAAAGACTAGTAGCACATGATGCAGTTTTTTTGCCAACAGATTTTGAATACTATTCAGAAATTTCACAAAAGGCAATGGGCACGATACAAGAATTTGCAGACATTTTTGAATATGTGGGAAGGGACGAGGCATATCTTGACGTCTCAAAGAGAACAGAAGGAGATTTTGATAAAGCCTCGCATTTGGCACAACAGTTAAAAAATGCTGTCAGAAATTCCACAAAACTTTCTTGCACTGTAGGAGTATCATCAAACAAATTAGTATCAAAAATTGCCTCAAATTTTAAAAAACCTGATGGCTTGACCATAGTTTTACCAGATAGAATCGAGAGTTTTTTGGATCCACAACCAATTAGAACAATTCCAGGAATTGGTAAAAAGACAGAAGAAAAGTTTTCAGAGATGAGCCTTGAAACTATTTCTCAATTAAAGAAATTGGATGTTTTTTCGCTTAATAGTCTGTTTGGCAGAAAAATTGGTACCTACATTTACAATGCCGCAAGAGGCATAGACGATGAACCCGTTTCTCCAAGACAAGAAGCAACACAATACAGCAGAATAACCACATTAAAAGAGGATTCAAAAGATTATGATTTCTTGGCAAAAAATTTGGAAAAACTTTGTGAAGAAATTCATTCTTCAATTATGGAAGACAATATTATTTTCAAATCAATTGGAATACAATTCGTACAATCAGATCTTTCAAACAAAACTAAATCTAGGACCCTAAAGAATCCAACCTCTAGCCTTGACGAACTCAAAAAGACAGCTATGCAACTACTTAGGGAAGCCTTGGAAGACCAAAAACTCTTGATACGTAGAATAGGTGT
>Ga0137396_10002293_pt1 | contig 10439 bp, 8 predicted proteins | sample czc16metaG_FD_108284 | JGI IMG/M metagenome (GOLD analysis project Ga0137396, IMG submission 108284) | Vadose zone soil microbial communities from Angelo Coast Range Reserve, California, USA - czcobulk3.16 metaG | ecosystem: Environmental > Terrestrial > Soil > Vadose zone | place: USA... | reverse complement strand
GGGGCTAAGCGGCAGCGTTCCGATCCGGAAGGGGCCCCGGCGAGCCCACGCGGTCCGACGCGTCCCAGGCGATCCGGTACCCGTACATCCAGTCGAGACTTCTGGCCCCGACCCGAGGGAGCACCACCGACAACATCCGGTCCCTGAGCCAGCAACCGAAGCGGCCCAGCTCGCCCTTTTGGCGGACTTCATTCTTGTAGGCGTCCGCGCTGATCCTTTCGACGCGCGGGCGCCGAGCGCGTTCGAATTCCGCAAACAGCGGTTCGAACTCGCCCGACAACTGGCGAAGCAGTCTGGCCAGGACGAGGGCGTCCTCCAGCGCCATGGAGGCGCCCTGTCCGCCGCTCGGACTCATCGCGTGCGCGGCGTCGCCCATGAGGACCACGCGATCTCTGTGCCACGCCGGGAGGGGTGGCGCCTCATAAATGTTCGTTTTGATGATGTCAGGCGTGTTGGCGAGAAACGTCTCGATCGGTTCGTGCCATCCCTTGTAGCGTTCCAGCAGTCTCTGACGGAGCTCTTCGGTGTCGATGGCCGCCAGCTCCGCGCTGGTCAGCTCCTTCTCCTGAGGAACGTGGCACCACCACATCCACCTCTCCTCGTTTCGCCTGCTGTTGCAATAACCGAACTGGCCGGTACATCCGACCGTGAAGTTCAGACTCTTTCGGTCCGCGACGTCGGTAGCGACGACCACCGAGGGCGCCACGAAGCCTCCGACACCCAGAACGCCAAGATAAGAAGGACGCGAAGCGTCGGGAAAGATGATTTGCCGCACGCGCGAATGAACGCCGTCGGCGCCGACGAGGAAGTCGCCTTGCGCGGTTGCGCCGTCCTCGAACACGGCGACGACCTTGTCTCCCTGGGCGGAGGCGAGATTCTCAAGGCGCTTCCCATATTCGACTCGGATACCTTGCTGGGCGACCTCGTCCATCAAGATGCGGTGGAGGGTCGTTCGTAACGTCGCCACCGAGGGCCAGCGATAGTTCTCGACAAGCCCGGCCGAGTAGCGCGCCAGAACCTCGCCGCGCTGGTTGCGAAAGCAATACTCCGACACTGGCGCGCCGTTCGCGGCGATCGATTCAGCGAGGCCGATCGCTTCCAGCACGTTCATACCGTTCGGAGCGATGGTGAACCCGCCGCCGACGTCCTCGAGGCGCGGATGGGCTTCGTAGATCGTGGAACGGATCCCGGCCTTCTTGAGCAAGAGCGCAAGCGCGGGGCCGGCGATGCCGCCCCCGATGAGGATCACATGAAGCTCGGTCGATTTCATTTCTATCCCCTAAGTATCAATGACCTATGGCAACCATTCCGGTAGCCACGCGTGAAATCATGTCAAGCGCCGCGGCCGCGCCACCACGACGAGCCCGGCGAGCGAGTGGCAGACAGCCAGACGACCCGGCAGCGCAGCGACGTATCCAGAGCTACGCCGCGTCGACCGCCTCACCCGTGCCCGCCAACGCGAGCACGTCATGCGTCAGGCGGACACGCGCGGAACGGTCTCCTCGACCGTGGACGCGATTTCGCCGATGACGGCGGGCTTGTGGAGGACCCGCTTCCAAGGACCAGAGGGCGCCGCCAGGATCGCGCTTGCCAGAAGCAGGACCGGTGGATTCCGGTGCCGCGACAGAAGAAGATCGAGCAGCCGCACAGCGGGCTCCGCCAGGACCTCTTGATCGATCAAGATGGCGCGAACCGGTCCCCGATCCCTCTCGACGGGACGACAGAGAAGGGCCGTCACGATCGACTCGAACCACCAGACTCCTCATCTGCTCGCGCCGGACTTTGGGCGGAAGGTCTCAGATGATTCACCTCCTGCCCGCAGCGCGCGCGAAGCCGCGGCGTGCCGAGTCGGTTCACATCCCCTTCAGGTGCTCGTGGACGAACTGGACTGCCATCGCCCCCTCGCCGACGGCCGAGGTGAAACGCTTTACCGAGCCGGACCGCACATCCCCGGCGGCGAATACGCCAGGGCGACTGGTTTCCAGCAGGAACGGTTGCCGCTGAGCGTTCCAGTGCGGGGAGCCCGCAACGGCTGCCCCTGTTCGGACGAACTGCTTGGCGTCCCTCTCGATCTCGGGCGGTAGCCAATCGGTGCGAGGCACCGCCCCGATGAAGCTGAACAGCGCTGGGGTCGTCAGCGTCCGCTCCTCCCCAGTCCTGCTGTTGACGATCGTGACCGTCGCGAGGTGCTTGTCGCCCTCCATCCGCAGGACGGTCGTGTGGTAGAGCACCTCGATGTTCGGCGTCTGCTCGATCCGCCGCGCCAGGTAGGCGGACATGTCCTTGTAAAGATCGCCACCGAGGATCAAGAGGAAGACCTTCCGCGCGCGCTTGGCGAGGAAGACGGCGGCTTGGCCGGCGGAGTTGCCGCCGCCGACCACGACCACGTCCTCCCCTTGGCAAACCTGACCCTCGGTGACGGTCGCGGCGTAGTAGACGCCACAGCCCTCGAACCGTTCGCACCCCTCAGCCAGCAGCCGGCGGTACTCGGCCCCGGTCGCGATGAGCACACACTTCGCGACCACGGTCTCGCCGGTCTCCAGCCGAAGAAGGGAGTAGGCGTTTTCGAAGGTCAAGCCCGTGACCGGAGCAGGGACGGACAGCTCGGCGCCGAATTTCCTGGCCTGCAGGACGGCGCGTTCCACCAGCTCGCTGCCGCTTTTGGCGGTAGGGAAACCGAGATAGTTCTCGATGAGCATCGTGCCGCTGGCCTGACCTCCGGGCGCCGTACGCTCCAGCACCACCGTCGTCAGCCCTTCCGAGGCGCCGTAGACCGCCGCTGCCAGCCCGGCTGGCCCGCCCCCGACCACCGCCAGGTCGTACACCGTTTGCTTGGGGGGCCGACGAATGCCGAGGGTCTCCGCCAGCTCGCGGTTCGAAGGATTGCGCAGAAGCCTCTCGCGCCAAACGACTACCGGCGTGTCCGATTCACTGACCCCGAAGCGCCGGAGCAGGCGATCCACTTCGGGATCAGATTCCAGGTCCAGCCAGGTGAAGAGCACCAGATTTCTGGCCAGGAAGTCACGGATCCGGAAGGTGTCCCGCGAGTATCTTGAACCGATCACACGCACGCCCGTGAAGCTCCCCGACTCGCGCAGGAGCTGCCGCCGGGCGATGAACGCCTGCAGGACGACGTTGCCCAGCTCCGGGCAATTGTTCAGCACATCGCGCAGGCCGGCCGGTGATATTCCGTAGACTTCGCAATCGGCCCGGGCGACGGCGCTGACGACAGAGGGGCTGCCGGTCAGGTGCGCCACGTCGCCGGTGAACTGCCCGGGCCGGTGGACCGCGATCGTCTTGGGCGACTCGCCGGAGGGATCGAGGATCTCGACCTCGCCTGACTTGACGACGAAGAACTTGAAGTCGCGATCACCGACCTCGAAGAGCGCCTGCCCGGCCCGATACTGCTCGAGCGATGCCGCGGCACAGCGGCGCAGTTCCGCCATGTGGGCCTCGTCCAACGTGGGGAATGCGGCAGCTTGCAAGCAGTGCTCGGCCACGTCTCAACCTCGGACAAACTGAGTCACTTGTCGTTGATCATCATCGCGATTTGACGAAGTCCGCCACTATGGTCCCTGCACCGGAGCAGACCCCTGCTCCCGTCCCGCTTGCTCGCGCGCGGCCGCCTCCAGGAGCGCGCGGACCTCCTCGTCGGTCGTCTGCTCGAAGTTCGCGTACCAGCGGCCGACCGCGACGAATGGCTCGGGGGTCGCTGCGCAAACGATTTCGTCCGCCTCCGCCGACAGTTCACGGCAGGTCGAGGACGCAGCGATGGGCACGGCGACGACGATGCGCCGGGGGCCGCGCTGCCTGAGCCCGGCGACCGCCGCCCGCATCGTCGAGCCGGTCGCGAGGCCGTCGTCGACCAGGATGCAGATCTTTCCGGTCACCTCGAGCGGTGGCCGGCCTCCTCGATACCTCTGCTCGCGCCGCGAGAGTTCCGCCTGCTCGCGCGCGATGACAGCTTCGACCGTGGCCTTTGGTATCCCGAGACCCTCGATCACTTCGCGATTGAGCACGACCACGCCGCCGGACGCGATCGCTCCCATGGCGAGCTCCTCGTCCCCGGGGATCCCGAGCTTGCGCACGACGAAGACGTCCAACGGGGCGCCGAGGCGCGTCGCGACCTCGTAAGCGACCGGGACCCCGCCCCGGGGCAGGGCGAGCACCACGACGTCCCGCCGGCCCGCATATCCCCGCAGCGCGTCGGCAAGAACGCGCCCGGCATGCCGCCGATCTCGATAGCCAGTCATGTCGGCCTCCCTCTAGCCGCCTCGAAGTAAGCACTACCGCTGGTCAGTCAAGGACGTCTTGACGCGCCCGCAGCCGTGCTTACCGGTTCGCGCGATGGCGAATCAGGGACCCACATTGGTCGACGATCTGAAGAGCCTGCGCATCGAGCGCGAGAAGCCGGCGCGCGCGATCCCGCGCTGGCGCCGGCCGTGGCGGCGGCGGCGCTGGCCGCGCTGGCGCTGCTGGCGTGGAAGGAGCTCGCGCCGCAGTTGCTGGCGCCCGAGGTGGAGACGACCACGGTGGCGCTGGTCAGCCCGGCCCAGGCGCAGCAACTCCTGGTTGCTACCGGCTACGTCGTGCCCCAGCGCAAGGCCAACGTGGCCCCGCGCATCGGCGGCCGGGTCGCCAAGATCCTGGTCGACGACGGCTCGGTCGTGAAGGCGGGGCAGGTCATCGCAGTGCTGGAGGACGCCGAATACCGCGCGCAGCTCCTGCAGGCGCAGGCGGACGAGAAGGCCGCGCGGGCGCGGGTGAAGCGCGCCGAAGTGGATCTTCTCGACGCGCAGCGGGCGTACAGTCGCGAGCGCGCGCTGCACGACCAGGGCTTCTCCACTCCGCAAGCGCTCGACCAGGCGACTGCCCGGCTGGACGGCTCCAAGGCCGCGCTGGCGGCCGCCAATGCCGAGGCTGCGGCGGCGCGCGCCCGCGTCGAGCTGGCACGCGTGAGCCTGGACAACTGCTACGTGCGCGCGCCGTTCTCGGGACGCATCACACAGAAGCTGACCGACGTGGGCGAGATCGTCTTCGGCGCGACGAGCGCAGGCGCGGGACCCAATGCGGGCATCGCATCGCTCGCGGACTTCTCCAGCCTGATGGTGGAGGCGGACGTCAACGAGAGCCAGGTAGCCAAGCTCAAGTCGGGTACGCCGGCGGAGATTGTGCTCGACGCCTTCCCCGACAAGCGCTACCGCGGGCGCGTGCACGAGGTGCGGGCCCGGGTCGACCGGGCCAAGGCCACCGTCACAGTCAAGGTGGCGTTCGTCGATCCTGCCGCCGACGTGCTCCCCGACATGGGCGCCAAGACAACCTTCCTCGCCAAAGAGCCGGAAGCGGCGGAGGCGGGGCCGATCCCGTCAGTGCAGCCTGACGCCCTGGCGGATCGCGGCGAGAACAAAGTGCTGTGGGTCGTCGATCAGGACGGCACCGTGAAGAGCGTGCCGGTGGTCACCGGTCCGCCGCTCGGCCGGCTGGTCTCGCTGAAAAGCGGCCCGCCGCCTGGGACGCGGGTCGTGCTGCGGCCGCCGCCGGTCCTGAAGCCCGGCATGAAGGTGAAGGAGAAGCAGTCGTGATCAGAACCGACAAGGAGATGAACGTGGCACTGGAAAGCACTGCACGCGCCCTGGAGCCGGCGCGCGCGATCGTGGAGGCCCGCGACCTGCGCAAGGTTTACAAGCGCAACGGGCAGGAGATCGTCGTGCTCGACGGAATCAACCTCGACATCCCCGAAGGCTCGTTCGAGGCGCTGATGGGACCTTCCGGATCTGGCAAGACGACCCTGCTCAACATCATCGCGGGCATCGACGAGCCGACCAGCGGCACGGTGAAGGTGGCGGGCGAGGAGATCCACCGGCTGTCGGAGACCGAGCGCGCCGCCTGGCGAGCGCGCCACATCGGATACGTCTTCCAGTTCTACAACCTGATGCCCGTCCTCACTGCGGCGGAGAACGTCGAGCTGCCGCTCCTGCTCACCAAGCTCCCCAGGTCAGAGCGGCGCCGCCGCGTCGAGCTGGCGCTGAAGCTCGTCGGCCTGCAGGACCAGATGCACCAGACCCCGCGCACGCTCTCCGGCGGCCAGCAGCAGCGCGTGGCCATCGCCCGCGCCATCGTGGCCGACCCGACCATCATCGTGGCCGACGAGCCCACCGGGGACCTGGACCGCAAGAGCGCTGAGGAGGTGCTGCAGCTCCTCGCCACCCTCAACGCGCAGCTGGGCAAGACGGTGGTGATGGTCACGCACGACCCGTACGCAGCTGGGTTCGCGAAGATCCAGCGGCGGCTGGAGAAGGGGCTGCTCAAATGACGCTCTCGCGCCTGGCGATCCGCAACGCCTTCTTGCGCAACAAAACGCGCACGTTCCTCACCGTGCTGGGCGTCGCCGTGGCCGCGCTCGCTTTCGTGTTCCTGCGCACCGTGCTGGCGGCCTGGTACGCGAACAGCGAGTCCTCCGCCTCCGACCGGCTGGTGGTGCGCAACGCCATCTCGCTCACGGAGCCGCTGCCGGTCTCCTATCGCGACCGCATCTCTCAGGTGCCCGGGGTCACCCAGGTGACCTTCTCCAATTGGTTCGGGGGGATCTACAAGGACCGGCGCAACTTCTTCGCGCAGTTCGCCATCGATGCGCCGACCGCGCTGGAGGTGTTCGACATCCGCTTCGTGGAGGGCAGCAAGGAGGCCTTCCTGGCCGACCGCAGCTCCTGCGTCGTGGGCAAGAAGCTTGCCGAACGCTACGGTTTCAAGCTCGGCGACACGATTCCGTTGCAGGGGGACGTCTACCCCGGCGAGTGGCGCTTCAAGGTGGCCGGTATCATCGAGTCCGACGACTCGTCGGTTGCCAGCACCCTGTATTTCCACTGGCAGCGGCTCAACGAGGAGCTTCCCGCGGAGCGCAAGAACCTGGTGGGGGCCTTCACGGTCAAGGTTGCCGACGCCTCGCAGTCGCCGCGGGTGATCCAGGCCATCGACGACCTGTTCGCCAACAGCGCCGCCGAGACGCACACCGAGACCGAGCGGTCCTTCCGTCTGCAGTTCCTCACCGGCTCGTCGGCCATCGTGGCCGCCATCGAGGTGGTGAGCGCGGTGGTCTTGGTGATCATGGCGCTCATCCTGGGCAACACGCTGGCCATGGGCTTGCGCGAGCGGACCAGCGAGATGGGAGCGATGCGCGCCATCGGCTTCCTTCCCCGGCACGTCCGCATGCTCGCCTGGAGCGAGGGGGCCCTGCTCGGGCTGTTCGGCGGGCTGGCAGGCGTGATTCTGGCGCGGCCGGTCCTGATCGCGACTGGCAAAGCCCTGGCCAGCGCGGGTTTCCCTGTCACCCTCGGTTTCAGACCGGCGACGGCTGCGCTGACGCTTCTCGCGGCCACCACCGTCGGCGTGCTCGCGAGCGCATTCCCCGCCCGGACGGCTGCGCGCTTGGAAGTGGTGACGGCGCTGCGGAGGCAGGAGTGAGCCATGGTCCCGCTCTCTTACAACGTGCGTTCCATTCTGCGGCGGCGCTTCTCCGCCGCGGCCACGGCGGCCGCTCTGGGGCTGGTGGTGTTCGTCTTCGCCGCAGTGCTGATGCTGGCGCAGGGCGTGGAGGAGACGTTGCGCACCACGGGCTCGCCGCAGAACGCGATCTGTCTGCGCAAGGGGGCCACCACCGAGCTGACCAGCTTCGTCTCCCGCGAGGCGGCCAAGTTCTTCGCCGCCGATCCGGCGGTGGCCCAGAGCGGGGGCAAGGCGGTGGCCTCGCCCGAGCTGTTGGTCATTCTGCAGCTCGAGCGCGCCGATGTGGGCGGGCCGGCCAACGTGGCCTTCCGGGGCGTCACGCAGGACGGCTTCCAACTCCTGCGCGCGGAGACGGTGCGCCTCGTCGAGGGGCGGCTGCCCAGGCCGGCCACGAGCGAGGTGATGATCGGCAAGGCGGTGAGGGGCCGCTACGTGGGCGCCGAGCTGGGTCAGTCCATCCGCAAGGCGCGGCGGGAGTGGAACGTGGTCAGCGTATTCGAGGCGGGGGGCAGCGCTTTCGAGAGCGAGGTGTGGGCCGACGCCGACCAGCTCATGCAGGCGCTGAACCGCACCGCCTACTCGTCGATGACGGTGCGGCTGTCGTCCCCGACGGAGCTGGAGGGGCTCAAGGCCCGCGTCGACGCGGACCCCCGCTTCAACCTGGAGGCGCGGCGAGAGGACCTCTATTACGAGGAGTCGTCCGGCCCGCTGGCGAACTTCATCCGCGTGCTGGGCTCTGTGATCGCCGTATTCTTCGCCTTCGGCGCCGTGCTGGGCGCGATGATCACCATGTATGCGCAGGTGGCGGGACGCGTGCGCGAGATCGGTACGCTCCGGGCGCTCGGCTTCCCCCGGCGCTCGGTGCTGGGGAGCTTTCTGGTGGAGAGCCTCGTGCTCGCGATCATCGGCGCAGCGGCCGGGTGCCTGTTCGCCAGCGCACTCGGCGCGGTTTCCTTCTCCACCATGAACTTCTCCTCCTTCAGCGAGATGAAGTTCCGCTTTCACTTCGCGGCCGGCATCGCCATCAAGGCCTCGATCTTTGCCATCGCCATGGGCCTCTTCGGCGGAATGCTTCCGGCCGTTCGCGCGGCGCGGCTCCCCATCGCGGAGTCGATCAAGGGTGGCGAGTAGCTGTCGTTACGTTTCGGGCGACGATCGTTTGCGTTCCCGGAAAAGGCGCCATCAAAGCACCACGCCGATCAGCCCGGCCACACCTTACCGCGCTAATGTGCGCGCTCGGTGTTCGACCCGACCCGCATCCTCGCAGCGCGCTTGCGCGACCTGGAGCGCGCGGAAGCAGGTCTGCCCGCGCCCGACCCGGTCCACGACATGCGCGTTGCCGCCCGCCGGCTGCGCGCGGCGCTGCGGCTCTTACGGCTGCGCGAGTTCGATCGGGCGGTCAAGAAGCTCCAGGACGCGCTTGGCGACGTCCGCGATCTGCAGCTCCAGATCGCCTGGCTCAAGGGCCGCGACGCCGTCCTGCTGCGCCGCCGCGCTCCGCTCCTCGGCAAGGTGGAACGCGCGCTGCAGTCGGCGTTGCAGGAATGGCACGCAAAGACGCTCCCTCGCCTGCTCGATGCCGCTGCCCAGCCGGCAAAGCTGTCGGACCGTAGGACGCGCAGGATGCTCCGCAAGCGCCTGCGCCGCTTCGAGGAGCGCCTCGAGGCTGCGCTCTCGCACCCCAGCCCGGCCGCCCTGCACCGCGTGCGCATCTCCGTGAAGCAACTTCGCTACTTGTTCGAGCTCACCCGCAGCGACTTCCCCAAGCCCGCCAAGCTCCTCCTGGCCGAGTTCCCGCCCCTTCAATACGCGTTGGGCGAGCTGCACGACCTCGACGGCCGCCTCCACCTGCTCCGCCGCAGCTCGGACCTGTTCCGCGAACAAAAGGAAGACCGCGCCCGCCTGGCCAGGATTGTCCATGCCGGGCTGAAGCATTGGGAAGACCTCCGGATCGCCCCTCGGGCCCGCCGCATGCTCCGCTGACCCGGAACAGCGCACGCACTGCCGCCACCAGGGTTGTCGCCGGGACGACCTAGTTGAGTTAGCGTGCCTCGGTCGCAGGGACGGGACTGGGCCAGCGCGGAGGGCGATCGTGTGCGGCACGGGAGCGCGCGTCGGCATTACGGCGCCAGGTGAAACCGACGTAACAGCGGGTGCCCGCGGTTGCTTGTGCGACGCGGTTCCCGGGGTATTCAGCACGCAGGCCGATGCCGTGCGAAAGAACTACGGCGGCACCTGGAAACGGGCAGGGGCAGCGCAAACGGTGCGGCGAACTTCCGATGTGTTAAGCCTGAGAGCGCGACCGCAAACTCGAGCACGAGAGGCGGGCATCACGCCGGCGAGCAGACCTGGCGGAGGATGTCCAGCTCCTCGAGCGCCTTGCCCGCGCCGATCACGACCGAGCTGAGCGGGTCCTCGGCGAGGAACACCGGCAGGCCCGTCTCCTCCCGGAGCAGCGCATCGAAGCCCTTCAAGAGCGCGCCGCCGCCCGCGAGCACGATGCCGCGGTCGGCGATGTCGCCGGCGAGCTCGGGGGGCGTGCGCTCGAGCGTACCCTTCACCGCCTCGACGATGGCGTTGACCGGCTCGGCGAGCGCGTCGCGGACCTCGTCGGAGCTGACGGTAAGCGTGCGCGGCACGCCGGCGACCAGATCGCGCCCCTTGATGTCCATCGTCAGCACTTCGTCGCTCGGGTAGGCGTTGCCGATCGTCATCTTGATCAACTCGGCCGTGCGCTCGCCGATGAGCAGGATGTACCTGCGCTTGATGTGCTGGATGATCGCCTCATCCATTTTGTCACCGCCGATGCGCACGCTCTTCGCGCAGACGATACCGGCGAGGCTGATCACCGCGACGTCGGACGTGCCGCCGCCGATGTCGACGATCATGTTGCCGGAGGGCTCAGTGATGGGCAGGCCGGCGCCGATGGCCGCGGC
>Ga0137396_10002291_pt1 | contig 10444 bp, 20 predicted proteins | sample czc16metaG_FD_108284 | JGI IMG/M metagenome (GOLD analysis project Ga0137396, IMG submission 108284) | Vadose zone soil microbial communities from Angelo Coast Range Reserve, California, USA - czcobulk3.16 metaG | ecosystem: Environmental > Terrestrial > Soil > Vadose zone | place: USA... | reverse complement strand
TCTGTGGCTTGACTCTTCGAACAGGTGATGATGAGGATGAACACGAGTTGAAGCGTGAGGCTAGGAGACATGTCAGCCGTCATTCAGGACCTAAAGCAGAGGCTCTTGAGGAAGCTATCGATGAGATGTAGCCCGACAGTTGAACAAGCATGACGAGATGTCATTGGCGATGGACTCTGAAGGATGGGGGTTCTCGATAACTGATAGACCCCTTAAACTACGACTCTTTCATACAGTGTTAGCCGAGACCCTATCCCAATATCCACCATCTAGACCCGAGCCAACGGCTCCGGAGGCTTTCTTTGAGGCATGGGCGAAAGGAATTGTCGAATATAGACGGCTATACGAGAAAGCTCTAGACGTGTTTCCGAGTAGCTCTTACGATAGCAGGGTTGAGTGGCTGGATATCCTTCATGGCTCGTATGATAACAGTCACAACAGGTATTCTCTATTGCTCTTTCAGATAGGACAGAACGAGCCTCTGAAGGTAAGTCGATACAGGGTAAGACAGGAACTCATTAGGAAGAGTGGGACGCAATGCCAGATATGCCATAGACAGTTCGAAGAGAGAAGAGGGAAGCTAATCTTCGAGGCACACCACATAGTCCCAGAAGTATGTGGAGGAAAGACTGAGCTTGAGAACATGGCTGCTCTATGCAAAGAGTGTCATTCAAGCATCAAGTCCCCTCTACAAGAGATGAACGCTGAGATATCTGCCGAGATAAAGAAAATGCGAACACACCAAAAGGTAACGAGTGAGCTTCGGGCTTAGAGAAGGACGAGGACTAGTCAACTTTGGACGCTGACTGTACGAGTCATTGTGACCCCGCATGTCAGTGTGAGGATTGTTGGCGTTGCACTCCGAAGGGGAAGATGCCTGTGACAAGAGTAATGACGACTCCAGACTTGAGGAATCGGTGGAAAGCTTTGGTCCTCTTCTTGGTCACCTTTACAGTCGTGTTCATCCTGTTTTTTGGAGTTGTCCTTAATTGGTGGGGATGGTTTGGTTAGACCAGCCGACTGGAACAGAGTCAGCTTGGATATTAGGACGCCTTCATGAGAGGATGGCTTAGAGTAGCTCTAGTCATCTTTGGGATTGCTCTCGTAACAACTGCCGGAGCATACGTTCTAGGACAGTATGCCCCCTCAGGGTTCTCATCTTACCTAGCTCAGTCTCTCAGCATAGCCATACTATCTCTTGGAATTGCCAGTAGCACGATAGCCGTCCTTTCAGGTAGAGGAATCGAGGAGTATTTCAAGAGACGAAATGAAGAGAAGATAGTCAAGTCAGCGTTGGTCTCATATCTTGCAGGACTTCCCCTTCAGATATCCCCCATCACATCGTTATACTATGGAATCAGTAAGATGGATAAGTTTCCTAAACTACCAGCACAATACCCCCCATTTGTTGATACCGACCTTCAATCTCAGATTGAGACTCAAATCCGGGTCCCAACCATTGATACATCATACTATGAGAAGAACATCAAGGACCGTCTACTCTACCTACCTGAGCAACTAGCCCGTGATGCCATTTCAATAGCCCTCGTTGTGGCTACCCTCAACAAATACTACTCAGTCCTAGCTCAGAATACCTCTAGCAAGACCATGATTGCTAAGGGAGTTTCTACTCCCGCAAGGATACTTACAACGTATCTAGATACCCATCTGAAGTCCCATCGACTCATCTCGGAATTCGGTAATGAGGCTACCAAGCTAATTCAGAATCTTACGATTGACTTGTTGGGGAATAAGGAGAGTAAGCTCAACTTCAAGCCTCTCCTTGAGATGATGCAAATGATAGCCAGTACATATGAAACTGAAGGTCAGAGCTTCATCGATGCAATATTCCCAGCTAAGACTCCTGTATCGTCCTCTTCAACCGACAAACCCCCTCAAGCCTAGTCGTCATCTAGCTCGTTTGTCCAGTCCATACCTCAGATTAGGATACCATAGGTATCATAGCCCCTTAAAGGGGTACCCAATCCCCTCCTGACTCTTTGCCCTAAGACCCTGACAGCTAGTAAATCTCTTTACCAAAGACTGACCATATCCTCGGTCATGCAAAACGTCTTTGTGTTTCTCTTCTGGCTCGTACTCGCACTCTCTTTCGGGTTAATGAGCTTCGGTAGTTACAGAGGTCGAAAAGCCATGCCCTCACATCTTGAGAAAGCCCAAGAGGGTAAATGGGTTAAGGGCTATGATTTCACCAAGCTAAAGCCAATCTTCAATCACCTGTTTTGGTTGGAACTCATAGCCTTCCTACTGACTTGTGGAGCTGCAATCGTTGAGGGTCTCACATACTACTACGGAGTCTAGTCTATGGCAAGACTAGTCGTCCTTGCTCAACGTCATGAAGACATGGAAGAGAAGGAACTCTATGAGCTGTTCACCAAGAGAATGGACATAGCCTCGAATGTCTGGCTCATCGTGGTAGGATTCGTTATTGGGTATGTCAGTACCTTTGCGACTGTTGTTTTGAACTTGACTTCAGTAGCTGGCTCGGTTTGGACATTTTCCCCGACCATTGCCCTACTGCTAGCTACAGTGGTGGTCTTGCTTATCGCCTTGTTCTCACAAGTAATCTACTACGGTGTCTACGGTGTCAATCCCATCCACGCTCAAGACGGTCTGCTCAGGGACTATCTTGAAGCTAGGAAGATAATCCGTGAGAGAGACCTTATCCTAGAAGACCCCAAATCCCAAGGTTCGTCTTGGGTCTCCGCTTAGCCTCGTAACATGACGTTAGTCATGTTTTACCATCTAGGCTTAGTCGATATTGTTGTCTAGAGAGACACGATACCCAGAGACTCTAGCCGATTAACTCTAGTACTGATAGAACTAGACGTAGAGTTACTCGTAGGGTACTGTCGAGGCTTTGCCCTTACCTCTATTCCCTTTGTTCATGAGAAGATAGCCTACTGCTCTCTCCATCTCAACGGATGGCTCACCGACGTATCCAAGAAAACACCTTCTCATAGAGAAGCATAGAGTATAGGGGTTGTTATCCTTATTAGATGGGTACGCCTTCATACTCTTACTTCCATCACCTGTTCCTAGCCCCTCGGAGTCCTAATATAGATTCCTTGGGGAAGGGGACAGTCCTAATTATGATACCTATGATAACCTCGAAGGCATATGCTCTATTCCTATAGACCGTATCAAGCTGCTTAGGAAGAGGAATTAGTCTGAGCTTGCTTCTTCTGAAGTTCAATCTCTGTTTCCCGCTCATACAGAGCCACTCCTCTCATGAACGCAACAATACCAAGGAACCAGAATACAATGGGGGCACTAACAGCAGACGGCGAGTACGTCGAGAGGACTATTGTCAATCCAACTCCGACACCTGTCAGGAACACACCGAGGACGATGAGCTTTGAGCCTCTGGGTTTACCTGAGAGAATCCTTCTTGCCGTTTTCCAGTAGGATGACAAACCTTCTCACGTTATAGGAGAATCCGAACTTAAGGATACTGCCGAGGGAACTTAGAGACATCCTAATCCCTCTCGTATGCCCATAATGGACGATTGAAGGGACCCCTCAGCTTCCTCTGTTGTCTGTCAGCTTCAAGCTGAATGAGAGTCCTAAGTCCCTTCTCTGAGAGTATTGGTTCTGATACTGGTACGGGAATGGAACTATCTCGATGCCTAGAGCATACTGGCTTTAGAACTCCTGATGAGCCTACTTCCTGGAGAACATACTTACCTCGGATAGCCTTCCCATCCACATAGCATCGTGGATTAGGCATGAGTCTCAGCCCCTCCACGATGTTGTCTCTTAGGTTCAGGTAACTTGACATTGAGACTGTGCTGACAGTCAGGACATAGCCCTAATGGGGCTGTCTGTGCTCGTGACTCACCCCATTGAGTCCCGCACATAGGACACTTAGCGTGTCTACCCATGTCTCTTGTCCCTCTTCGGCATGGGTCTGAGTATTGGAGGGAGTTTAGGGGAATAGGGGAGAGGATTCCCCGTCCCCAAGGGATACCTAAACTGAGGGAACAGGTAAGATATCCCTGTCGAGTCTATTACCCCTCGACTATGCGTAGACTGTATCCTTAGGTTTGAATAATGCTCTTGACTGGTCTCGTATCTCAGCTAAGTCCTGAGCTATGGATTCTATGGAATCAATGGATTCTATCTTCCCCAGCAAGGGTAGTATCTGTTCCAGTATACTGTAGACCTTGTGAAGGCTGAATGTCAGCTCGCCATGCTCTTTCTCTAATTGTCTAAGTCTCTTCCTCTCAGACTCAGCCATGTTAGACGTTCTCCGTATGGTGACAGTACATGCTTAGTAGTGGTATCCGTCTACCATCCTTGACTATCTCATCGAGGACGATAGTGTGAGCCTGCTCTCCACAGTCCTTAGAGGGCATAATCAGCTTGCCCCTAGCCTTGCCTGACAGTAGCTCTCTATCTAACACTACAGAGACTTTGTCCATCGTTACTCAGCCTCAGCTTCTTGCTTGTCATAGGGACCCTTGAATCCTGTCTGAATCGGCTTGGGTTTACCAATCCTGTCAGCCTCTTGATTGCTCTCGTCTCCTTCTTGTTTGGAGAATGGAGACTTTGCTCTACGTTCACCTATCAGTCTGCCCTCTCTGCCGGCTCTAGTGTCTCCGAAGGCATCACTCTCTTGATTGGCTTCATCACCTTCTTGCTTCCCATAGGGCGACCTCATTCTATCCCCTTCCTGTGACCGGACTATTGCCTTAGCCTTGTCGGCTTCATGGTCTCCTTCTTGGTCTGATTCTTGGAGATTGATTGGGCTAGCTGTCTGCATAGTCGGCGCTCGTGTAGAGGGTACTGTTGGACCAGACTGAGGGATAGATTGGCTGTCATTGAACCTAGACTGAACATTCTCCCGTGATAGACCAGTGAAGCTGGGTTCCTTCCTAGCTGCTCGTCTATCTTCATCCTTGACGACCCCGATAGAGCCCGAAACATCGTCTACTAACTGTCTCTTGACCTTCCTCTTGTCTGACTCCTGTAGACCCTCATCTCCTTCCTGATTGGACATCCTTACTTTGCTCATTGTATCACCTCACCGTCCTTGTGTAGGTTCCTGAGTCGTGTCAGGATAGCTACCTTCATCTCTCCTAACTCATCTGGGCTAAGTCTAGCCCATTCTCTGCTCAATTCCTCATCAATGCTAAGGTTAGGTTGTCTAGTCGGCTTGAGGTTAGCCGGACTGTCTTTAGGTACCGTCACTCCTTTCTGTGGTATTGACCTTGGGCTCGGAGTTGAAACTATACCTCTCTTGCCAGTGACGGATCCCTCAGAGGAGCTATCCTCAGAGTCTATGGTATCCTGTCCTGGTCTAGGCAGCTCGCCCTCTGGCTCTCTATGAACTGACGCTGTGAATGTCCTATCCGAATCTGACGGACTGTTAAGGTCTAAGTGTTCAGACCTGAATAATCGAAGGGCTATGGTATCGTTATGCCTCTCCCTGTTGAGTTGAATATTATCTGTGACTTCTCTAAGGTAGGCTCTAGCTTGATTGGATAGGTTTCTCTGTCTACCCAGCAAGACTAACTTTGACTTGAGAGCTACAACCTTGTCGGTATCTGACCCGTCTATCGAACTGGCTTGCTGATAGGCTTCCCTAACAATAGGGTCGATAGTTATCCATGCTACCTCTCCTGAAGCTCTAAGAGACTGTAGAATCCTATGGTCATTGGTAATGGGTACCTGTAAGTCAGCCTCAGTCTTGCCCTGAGTATTCCATCTTCCTGATTGTATGAGCTGACCGACAGCCTCAGCCAGTCTATCCTCATTGGGTGACGGGAAAGACGACCTCTTCTTCTTGTTCTGCTCTACTAGGATACTTCCTATCGAGATATCCCCCTTCCTAATGCTCTCTGATAGTTCCTTCAACACAGCCTTGGTAGGTACAGGGTATGCAGGCTGTCTAACCGTTGGCTCATCCTCAACTGTCTCACCCGTAACTCTGGTCGCAAGGGCGTGAGGTAGGAGTCCTATCTCATCGTCTGTAACTCGAAGAATGAGCATCTTCTTCTCTTTCTCCTTAACCTCAGACTCTACCATGTCTATCCCTCCGACTCTGTTCCAGAAGTTCAATCCCTTGCTGGATGACCTGATACTGGAATAGTTCCAACTCGTTACTTAGTCTCTCAATAGACCTGACTGTAACCTTGGGTAGTGTGAATAGCTTGTTTACCTTATCTGTCATATTGACCTGAGAGCATAGTCATCAGGAACAATATAACATATGTTTTCAGCCCTAATGGCTCAGCTTGTCTTTGGCGTACCTAGCCATCTCGGGTATGAGGATTCTAAAGTAACAGTCCCGACAGACAAGGTGAGTATACCCTATCGTATCTCCGCATAGGGTACATTCAGCATGTCGTGACTTGGGTACTCTCTTCATACCTAGCTATGTTTATCAAATCTAGATAAACACTGAACATGGGTCACAATTCATATAAACTCAAGTCAGCATACCCTTTCTCATGTCAGAATCTAGGGATAGGTTCGAGGGTAGAGCCAAACACCTATCGTCCAAGGAACTATCTGAGCTACGGAAGGAATGGAAACCCAAGGCTAGACAGTCCTACTACAAGGACTTCTTAGACAGGTTCCTCAAGGGTTCATCTTCCGGACTCAATCTGGTCCATATCACCACTGGCGAGCTGGCGGGATTCCTCGGGATGGTCTATCCTGCTAAGCATGGTCAGAAAGCTCCGTTCACAGGCAAGATAGCCATACAGACAAAGAAAGAGACTGAGAAGGGAAAGAAGCCGGTCCTCTATACAGTACTCCTAACTAAGAAGGCTAAACGGGAATAGCCTCAGCTTACTATAAACTCGTATTGCCTCAGCTTGTATCCCCTAAGGTCTACCTATGACGGGTATGATAGGCTGATTGGGATAAACACTAGAAGATAGGTTCCTTGATGACTCTAGCGTCCTTCAATCCCTGTTCCATAGCTGCTAGAAACTTCTCTAGCCCCTTTAGTCCATCCTTCATACGTGCTCTGGCAAAGTCCACATCGAACTCATACGCTTTCTCCATGTCTCCCCTTTCGACTCCCTCATGGGCTACCTTGCCACACTCGGCACATTGTCCTATGTGTATTCCATTCTTTGTCTTGTAGACTGGAAAGAGGTAAGCCCCTATCTTCTTGCTCTTTATGACCCTATGACAAGCCAGGCATACTCCGTACTTTATCGTGTAGTTTCTATGAGTGGACCTCTTCATTATCAAATTGCCTCAGCTTTACCCTCACTCATCTTCCTCGACCCATGGCTTGAGCCATCAGACAGATGGCTTCATTGTGTCCTCTCTTCTTGAGATAGACAGAACCACAGAGAGGACATTCTAGCATCCCTTCCTTCATGTCCTCTAAGTCTTGTAATGTGAGATTGGGTTCGTAACTCCATACCCGTATCCTTGTTTCTCTTGGATTCATGCACTCACCTCCTCGTTCAAGTCGCATCCTCTTCGATGTCTAGAGCCTCTTTCAACCAACGGTAGATTGCCGTTCTGTCTGCCTTATCGTAGCCCTCAATCTCTAGCCGTTTCCTAATCTCCTTCGAAAGGTTCCCAGCCCTTAGCTGAATGTATTCTTGCTTCAAGTTTATCATAGGGGCTAGAATAGCCTAAGGTAGACTAAAGGGATTTCTGATGTTAGCCAGATACTAGGTGTAGACACTAGCCGATGCTACTAGCTCTTAGCTTAGTCCTCGTCTATGTCTAGGTCCCATTCATCCCAAAAGTCTTGTTGGTCCGATACGTCCCTTCGGTCCTCTTCGGTAGGAGTATCATCTTTGAATCCCCCTTCATCCTGAACCTCTTCGCCTTGTTGGGACTTGAGTATCTTGGCTAATCGTACTAGAGCCTTGGCTATTCTGAATGTTCTATCCTCAAGGAGTTTGACTCGGTCCTCGATGGTAGGCTCTGTCATAGTGGTCTAACCTGTCTAGCGTGAGCTATCGCCTCTTTGTCCGTGTAGTAGACCCGTCCCTTTCCACTCCCTTTCTTGAACCTAGGGAATCCTGCCGGATATGCTAACAGTCTGTCTAGGATGGTTCCTGGTTGAGTCCCATTCCAGAAGGATAGTTCTGTCGGACTGAGCATTGACCTAATCCCTCTGTCAATGTCCTGTGACAGGTAATGATAGCCGTCCTTGTAGGTCCCCTTTGCTATCTCATCCTCTAGCCATGACAGTAGCATGTATTCAGGATTGATAGATGCAGACTTAGCCCGAGTATCCCTTACCATGTCTACAGCTAAGGGTTCAACATCTCGAAGTCCTGTAGCTCTCCCGATGGCTAAGAGAGGCTTCCATAGCTCAATCTCTCTACCCACTAGCTGCACACTCCCTACTGTTCCCTTGAATGAAACATACTCGTTCAGAATATCATTCCAATGAGTGAGGACGGTACTAGCTAGGTCAGCTCTGCCTTTCTCCCATATTGGGTCTGAGGCATTGACTTGAGGCATGAGCTTAGGACTTCTCTGAGTCTGTACTCTGAGCATCCTGTCAGTAATCGTGTACTCTAGAGGCTTGTTCGTAGCTATCATCTTAGGACCGTAAATGTCATAGTTCCTCTCGACCCATGACTGACTACTCTTATCCCACTCTTTCTTAGTCAGAGGCTTGCCTTTCTGATAGCCAGTCTTGAGTATACCGGACACCATTCCGTCTATCTTGAAGAAATCATCACAGAAGAGAGTGTATCCCGTATCGGCTAGGTCTCTCATAGATGGTCCTGTCATGTACGACCCTACCTTGCCGTTGGGGACCAGTCGTTCACAGACAGCCATAGTCTGAGATTTGCCCGTAGCTACGTTCTGTTCCATGAGGATGGTAGGGTAGGCTGTGAACTCGTCGTACAGTATCTTGACTGTCTTTGTATGCCCCAATACTCCACTGTTCTGTGACACTCCATGAGAGCCGAGTATCCATGCCTCTAACAGGTCATACGTCCTAGGCTCAAAGCTATAGTCTAGGTATTGTCTGATGATATTCCCCGCAAGGGATACTATCTAGGTATACCCCAATAGGATTGTCATAGTTACCATTCGAAAGTTTCCCTTTCGTCTTAGATACTAAGGGCTAAGACGGCTATAAACATTTGATAAACTCGGGTGATTTAGCCGATTTGGCTGAGTCTTTAGAGCCAAACGAGGCTGTTCAACGCATGACAGCTCATATTGACCTTAGACCTCTTCATCAATGCCTGCCATAGGGGTATGGATGCCGTATCTCCTTGTCTCCCTGTTCCCTGAGAGAATGATAACCTCAGGCTCCTTAGGGGACTTGGGCTTAGGGAAGAGTAGTTCAGCCTCGTCTACGAATGGTATCCTACATTTCACGCAGACGAATCCCATCGGTCGATAGCCCCCTTGAGCCTTCGGGTCTCTGATGTAAGTCCGATACGTCCATCTCCCAGACCTACAATGAGTGCATAGATAGCGTGTATTCCTAGCCATCCATTAATCCCCATGAGAGAATACGGTTCATTACAATATAGTCAGTCTCTTCGTTCATCCTCGTTCCTATACAGGAATGTCATCCATTATCGGCATACCTCACTATCTGGCTGTCATAGCTATCATCCCTAGTTTATCTAGAATCTCAATTTGCCTCAGCTTCCCAGCATGGGATACCCTTCCCCAGAGTCGGCTCGGTCCTGACCCTGAACCTCTAACCCAGAGCGTCCGTTACCCTTGAGGGATGCCAGCCTTACCCCTAAGACCTATAGTAGGTATGATAGCCTGAATACGGTATGCCCTTTGACGGGCTATGGTTTAGATAAACTACCTTCCCTCGTAAATTCCGTCACGAGATTCCTATAAACTAGGCATGGGTATAGTTACCCTTTGAAGAAATATGCCAAAAGGCATAAGCAAACCACAGAGGGAAACCTCTCCCAATGACCTAGAGGTAAAGACCCCAACCTTTGAGCTTAGGGCTATAACTCAACCCGTACATACGGCTACAGCATACGAAAATACCCTCAAACAGTTCTTAGCTTTGGAAGATAAGGACCAAGGTAGAGAACTGACGGGTACACAATCGGACGCTATGCATCTTGTACAAGCCAAGAGAACCCTCAAGCTACCCATACGGATATCATGGGACAAACCAACGGGTAAGGGAGAACAGACTACCATACAATTAATGTATGATACGTCTGTTACTGAGACCGAAGGGAAAGGAGCTTAGCTATCTTGTCTGATTCTAAGTCTCCTATCCCCCTTTCTTCTATTCAGAGACAGAGCCTACAGTCAGAGCCTACTGGACGGAAAGGGGCTAACGGGACTTTGGCTGTGGCTGACGATATTCATTCCGGGGTTCAAAGCCCGCCCGAGGCTCCAATTACAACATCGCACCGCGGTAATCGACTTCGAGTCTATCCAGACCCACTCCCCACGGGTCCTCTGTCGATCATCACTTGGGACTTCTTTACGGGCC
>Ga0137396_10002289_pt1 | contig 10446 bp, 9 predicted proteins | sample czc16metaG_FD_108284 | JGI IMG/M metagenome (GOLD analysis project Ga0137396, IMG submission 108284) | Vadose zone soil microbial communities from Angelo Coast Range Reserve, California, USA - czcobulk3.16 metaG | ecosystem: Environmental > Terrestrial > Soil > Vadose zone | place: USA... | reverse complement strand
CGCAAACACGCGCACGCTCGCCGGCCCCTGGTAATCGCCTGGTAGCCCGAGCGCCGTCTGCGCCGCGCCTGCGATCTCACGCAGCCCGACCATTGTGCCGAGGAGATAGGTGAGCTGGTCCGCGATCAGCTGGCGCAGCAGCTTGTCCTCGTCGTCCGTGTCGCCCTTGAGCGCCGCCTTCATCAGCGTGCCGAGCGCGGCCGGCACACTGTAGAGGAGCAGCATGTCGACGGCCAGGCGCCCGACCGAGATCGGGTTGGTGAACTTCGTGCGCCCGAAGGACTCGGCGGTGAGGTTGTATGTCGTGTTGAAGAAGCTGTAAAAGTTGGTGAAGAGCCGCAGCACCGGGTTGCCGCGCTGGATTGCGGCGAGATCCTTGATCTGCCCAGAACCCTGAGCATCGATCACCGCCTGGTCGGCCTGCGCGATTGCGGTGCCCTCGTCGGCGCCGTGCTCGACCGCCTTCTCGTACTGGCCGAGCCACGTCGGAATGTCCGCCACGAGCTGCAACTTCTGGATGAGGTAGAAGTAGCTCGCCTCGATGGCGCTCGATTTGCCGCTTACCTTGTTGCGGATCTCGTTGATCTCGCGCTGAAGAGTCTTGCCTCGCAGGCGCATGAAGTCCGACTTCTCATAGATGCGCTTCGCGGTGTTTTCCATCTTCGCCGAGTCGCCGAGCCATTGCACGAGGCCTTTCGCGACGTACTTCGGCCCGATGCGCACCATGGACTGCGTGAGCCCGAGCGGCTGAAGTAGCGAAGTCGTGATGCGCCAGCCGAGCCCGGCGATCGTCGCGCCAGTGCGCAGATAATTGATCGCGGACTCGAACGCATTCTGTGCGCCGACTTCGCCGGCCGCGATGTCCTCGATCGTGTTGCGCAGTGCCTTCAGCACCTCCGGCCCGTAATGGTCGCGGATCGCGCCGTCGATCCCCCCGGCGCGAAGTAACCTGCTCGCGTCCGTCAGGTACTCCTGCCAGGCGAGCCGGTGCGTTACCTCGGTAATGTGCTGGGTAATGACGCCGAAGTCCTTGCGCAGCGGGCGGTCGACGACCTTGTCGGCCCGGCCCTTGACGAAGCTGTCGCGCGCATTTGGACGGCCGCGCTTCGCTCGCCATTGATCCATGATGTTCTGGCTCGCCTCATCGGCAAGCGAGCGCGTGCTGCGGTTGCTGTCGTACTTCGCGGGCAGGTATCCGCCGCGCATCGTGCCGTACTTCGTAGAGACTGAGGTCGGCTCGACCCACTCTGGCTCGATGCCGGTCAGGCGCTTCTGCTGCGCGCCGATCTCGCCGCGGTAGCTCCCGACGAGATCCCACACGTTCTGCACGAAGTCCCATTCTTCCTTCGTGAGCGTGTCGGTGATCGCCGCGATCTGATTCGGCGTCCAGTGATCGCCGTCCATCAGGCGCTGCAGGTTTCCCTCGTTGCCGGTGTTCAGCGCCACCATGATGCGGCCCTCGCGCGACAGGCTCGCGTTGATCGCCGGAATGAACGTCTTGCGACTCAGCTTGCCCGCCTTGAGGATCGGCGCGAAGAGCTCGGAGAGCTTGATCGTCGCCTTCTCGCGCATCACCGCCTCGTGATTGCCGGCCTCATTCATTGGCCGCACGAAGAGATCCCACAGCGCCCCGCCATCCTTGAAGCCGCCCATCTCCCGCACCATGCTCGCGAACTTGCGGTGCATCGCGAAGAACTCGGCGGTGCCTGACTTCATCTTGGCCGTCCAGGTGTTGCGCTCGAGCTCCACGGGTAGCGTGCGCTTGGCGTTGTCCCTGATCGTCTGCGCCGCCTCGTCGACGTGCGCGGCGAAGTCGCGCTCGTCCTTCGCAGTGAGCAGCTTCTTTTTGAGGAGGCCGAGGTGCTCGACATTCTTGACCGCGTCGACGAGCCCGCGGAACTCCTCGAGCCTCATGTCGCGGTAATGCTGCCTGGTCGCTTCGTTGAGTAGGTCCGCGTCGATCGTCGGCGCGAAGCCGAGCTCGTGCTGCTGGTCGACCCACTCGCGCAGGCTCTTGCGCTTGTCGAGCTCCCGGTTAGTCACCGAGATGCGCAAGTCAAAGCGCTCGAGCAGCGAGTCGATCTGATCTAGATAGTCGCCGTCTAGACGCTTGCGAGCGCCCTCGGTGTTGAACTTTTTTAGGTAGGCGAGCTTGGCGTCAATCTCGTCGAGCGCCGCACTGGCGACGGAGGAGAGCTGGTGGTTCACGAGCTGCGCGCGCTTGTGCGCCGCGGCTTCGGTGAGCTTTCCGGCCGCGAGCGCATGGACGGTAGCGCGCGCCGCGCGTGTCTCCGCGATCGAGAACTGCGCCGGCTTGATGGCGCGGATCTTCTTCTGTGCGATCGAACTCTCGGCGAACTGCTTGGCGGCGCTCGCCATGACGCGCGCCGGCTTGGCGGTCTTCGCCAACGCATTCAACTCGGCCGCGACGAAGCGCGCCCGGGCCTCGTTGTGGATCGCGGCCTCGGCTGCCCGCTCCATTGAGGCCGGGTCGGTCAAGTCGCCGTGGCGCTCGAGCATCCGCTGGTCGGTGATGCCCTCGACAGCGCCCCTGAAAGTGCCGGCGGTGAGGAGCTGGCGCACGAGCTCGTCGCCAGAGCTGAAGCCGAACATGTCGGCGACTACGTCGGGATGCAGCCCTTCATTTCCCGCGAGGCCGCGCTCGCCCGTGGGCAGATAGCGCCAGGGCGCCGCGGGTCCGTCGCCGTACATTTCCTTGAGCGCCGCCAGATCGAGCTTCGCTCCGACACTCTTCTCGCCGGTCGGCAGTTCACCAGTCTTGAGCCAGCGCATCGCCTGATAGATCGGCATCGCGGCAACATCGGTCTTGACCTCGGACTCGACGGCCGCGCGCTTCTCGGCTGCCTGCGCCTGGAGCTCGCGCAGCTTGCCGGCCTTCGCATTGGCGAGCCATCTCATGTCGCGCAAGCTGCGGCGCTCGAGCGTCGTCTGCGCCTCGGTCGTCGCCTCGACGCCCGCACGTTGATACTCCTGCCACTGCTCGGCCGTCATGCCGCCCGCTTCAGCGCTCTCGAAAAGCGGCCGGTAGTTGCGGGAGGCCTCGGCCGCCGCGATCTGCTCGTCCGAGGCGAGCATTCGGTCAAACACTCCGCGCACCTCGGGGTTGAGCTCTACGTTCAGGGCGGTGAGCGACTTGTAGACGTTGACGAGCCAGGAGCGGAAGCGCTGGAACATGCTCCCAAGTTCTGGGCTCGGGGCTTCGCCCTCGAATATGTAGGCCTCGAAACCTCGGGCGAACTTCTCATGCGCCTCGCGCTTCTGCTCGAGCGACATTGCTTTCCACGTCGCCAGGTCCGGCACGCCGAGCCAACGCATCACGCTGTACGCATCGTCGCGGATCTGAGCGGGCGTCCCGGGCTGCACAGCAAGATCGGTCAGCACCTCTAGGTAGAAGTGTCCCGACTCGTGCAGGAACGTCGAGAGGTCCGCATTCTTGAGGAGCGCGATCGTCGACGTGCTCGGGCTGAAGGCACCGCGAGCGTTGCCTTTTTGCTCGGCTGCCTGCAGGCGTGTCTTCGCCTCGGCCAGGCTGCCGGGATTCTTTGCGAGGTAAAGCGCCGCCGTGCTGACGGGCTGGAAGCCGCGCCAGAACTCGTGATAGGCGGTGTTTTCCCGTGGCGGGTTCTGCGTCCACTCCGCGACGAGCGCATCGGGCGTCGTGCCAAACTGCGCAGCGTAGTGGGCGAGATCCTCGGCGTGCTTGATGACGGCCGGATCGGCCACGCTTTGCTGATGCGCTTGCGCCAGGATGCCCGGGCCGGTAAGCCCGAGATCCGCGACGACGTGCAGCGGGTAACGCTGCAGAAGCGCCTCGGCTGTCTGATTCAGGCGCTGCCCCATCGCCTGGTAGAAACTCGTGGTGAGTTCCGAATAGGCAGCATTTACCTCTGGCGTGAAGCGCCCGGCCGCCTGCAGCTGCTGCGTGATCTGCTGGTGAACCTGCTGTACTGACGCGTCGAGCACCCGCGCCTCGCCGGAAAAACGTGTGACATCGGCGCGTAGCGCGTCGGCGGTTTTGCTGTCCTGGAAGAATTGGTGCGCTTCGGCCTCGCTCATCGCCTCGGCGCTGGCCCGCGCGTGCGGATTCAGCACCTTCGCGAGGTCGGTGCCCGCGATGCGTGACGCCCACTCGCCGAGCGGGATCTGCAGGTCGCCCTGCGTCGCGAGCGCCTCCTGCAACTGCTCGCGGACGCTCGGCATAACCTGCACGAGCTGGGCGGCATCGATGCCGGATTGCTGTAGCGCGCCGACGAACTGGTGTGCGTCGACGAACACCGCCGCGTCGCCCTGGCCGGCCTGCTGTACGAAGTCGGCGAAGGCCTTCGCGTCCCGGGTTCTCAGCTTGGAGGCCGCTGCTGCGGCATCGAGCGCGCGCAGAGCGGTCGAGCCTTCGGCGCTGTCCTTCGCCTGTTGCGACCGGCCCGCGTGCGCGGCGAACCCGCCGCCCATCAGGCCGCCGATGAAGAAGCCCTGCGCGATGTTTTCCGCGACGCCGTCGAGCAGTGACTGATTCGAGTCGAGGTATTGCGCGAAGGCCTGATTCTGGCCGAGCTGCTCGAGCCCGCTCTGCACGGCCTCGGTTCCGGCCTCGATAGCAAAGCCTCTTCCAACGCGCGGCAGCAGGCTTCCGCCTTCGCCGAGCAGTCGGCCGAAGTACCGGCCGCCAAAGTAGCTTGTGATGGCATCGGCGATGCCCGCCGTGATGCCCGCCTGGTCAGACGCGACAGCGGAAAGCCATGCGCGCGCAGCTTCAGGCGAGAAGCCCTTCGCGATGAGGTTCTGATATTCGGGCGACTTCTCGATCGTACTCTGCGGAAGGCGATCGGCCTGCTCGCGCGCCTGAATGGCCTGCTGTCCGAAGCCCGCGGCGCCTTCTGTGCCACCGCCCCACTTCGCCATTGTCTCGGCTGCGGCCTTGATAGCGACCTCGCGCGCGGCCTCTGGCGTAGCGCCGGCCCGCAATGCTTGCGCTTCGACGCGGCCGGCGACGCCCTTCGTGAGATATGCGCTGACGCCGAACGCGAGCGAGGTCGGCAGCGATTGCAGCAGATCGCCTGTCATCTTCACGGGCGAAAGCCACGCGGCCTTCGTCGTATCTAGCGTGCCGTAGTGAAGATCGCCGTAGTCTGCCTTCGCAGCCGGGGAGATGCCTTGCATCGTCGCTTCGCTTGCCTGCTGGCCGGCGCGCGCGAGGCGCGACAGGAACATGGTCGGGCTGTGCTCCTGCATCTCGCGCAGCTTCGCCGGGTCGTTCTTGAACAGGACCGCAGCGTCCTGCTCCGAGAGCGTAAAGGGATTGAATGCGTCGAGCAGTTTCGCGGTAGTGCCGACCAGGCTCTCGAGTCCCGACTTGACCGAGGCGCCGATGTAGGTGCGCGTTGCGTGCTCGACGAGCGAGAGCGATTCGGCATCATCGTGCGACAAGGCGGCAAAAGATGGATCAGCGAGCTGTCTCGCCAGCACTGGAGATGAGCGGGCAATATCGTGCAGCTCGCGCGCGCGCTGCTGCAGCGCGACGAGCTCCTCGTTGCGGCTTACAACTTCCGCCGGGATGCCGCTCGCATCGGCGAGCGTCTTTTGCTTGGCTGCCTGGTCGGGATTTACTGCAAGCGCTCGGCGCAGGCTTGCGCCAAGCTGGGCGGTGCGGTCCTGCGCTTCACCATCAAGCACCGCGTCATACGGGCTGGCGGTGTCTTTTTGCTGGACATCAGCCTTTAGACGGCTCTCCTCTTCGTCGAGAAGACTGTCGTAAACGTCGCCCATGGCTATGCGGTCTTGATCTGCGCGTCGAGCGCGGCGCGGAACTTGTAGCCACTCTGCTGCAGGGAATAGAGCCGCTGGCGCATCTGCTGCAGTTGCGTGCGCACGTACGGCGATGTCCAGTCGGTGAACGCGGGCGCATCCTTATGCAAGCTGGAGATGTTGCCCGCCTCGAGGATCGCCTCGTTCAGCGCCGCTTCCGCTTCTCTCAGCGCCTCGAAAGCGCCATACACTGCGCGCTCGTGCGCGGCGAGTGCGATCGACACCCTGGTAAGGCGCTCGAGCTTCGCATCGCGATACGCAGGAGTTGGGAAAGGAATGGGTTTGGTCATGCGATCCTCTTGGCGCGCTCGAGCTCGATCTCGAGGGCGGCGATTTCGCGTTCGTGCCGCTTGATCACGGCGCCGAGCTCGCTCTGCTCCTTCTCGAGCCGGTGCTCGAGCACTGCAGGAAACGAATCGTAGGCCTGGAGCCGCTCGGCGGTTTTGGCCGCATTCTTCAGCACAGTGAGCAAATCGCCCAGCACGCGATCGGCGGCGCGGAGCTGCAGCGCATAGGTACGCTGATGCTCGATCACTTTCCCCATGTGCTCGGCCTTGTCGTGCGTGGTGATTTTCCAGTCCTTGCTCTGCAGCGTCGCTTCGGCCGGTTTACCGTCGTCGCCAACGAGACGTTGTGCTGCGTCGAGATTGGATTTCATGCTCTCCTCCTGCGGGCCAGCTCCGCGAATTTCAGGACTACCATCGGATGGTTTGCAAGTCCGGACGCCCGCAATCCTGCAGCCGTGCGCGGATCGCGAGTCATCAGCGCATGGGCGTCCCGAAGCGCTTCTTCGGCCCCCTGGCCGTACCGCGCTTGCAGCTGCTGCACGGCCTGCGGCCCCCAGTCTGCCTTCGTCGCCGGGTCTATTTGCCCGATGACTGCGGCGAAGTCCTTGAACTCTTCCGGGGTAAAGCCATGGTCGACAGCAACCTCTTTCAATTCATACTCCAATGCTTGCGCGCTCACCTCATCGATGCCTGGCACGAGGCGCGCCCACTCTCCCGTAGGCACCGATTCGAAGGTTTTCTGGGCGCTGTACATCCGGCGCTCGAGGGTATTCCTGAGCTCGAGAATATTGTCGGGCGGCAGGCCGCCGTCGTTCTGCGCGACTGGCTCGGCCGGCTTTTCAGCTGGCGCCGCGGACTCCGCTGCGGGTACAGCGGACGGCTCGACTACGGGAGCGGAAGGGAGTACCGCAGGCGCCGGAGTCGAGCCGCCATACAATCGATGCGCAATCGCGTCGTTATCCATTGCGCTTGAAGAACTTCGCCAAGTGGGCTTTCAGAGCCGTCGCGTACGCGGCGGCGATTGCTGCGGTCTTCGCCTCCTCGGCCGCTTTCGCTGCAGCAATGGGATTCTTTCCGTCGGCCGGACTCGCGTATAAACGATGAGCCAGCTCTGTATCGGTGCTCATACGGCCTCCGACGCTTTGCGCTGGGGCTTGGACTCGGGCGCTTTGCCCGCGAGCGGGGGCATCTTGGCCGGGATCTCGGCGCGGATCTGCGCTTCGATCTCACCGCGGATCTGTGCCTCAAGCTCGGTCTGCTCGCGCGCGCGGCGCTCGAGCTCTTCGGCCATCACCTTGCCCTCGATCTGCACGCGCAGCTTTCTTTCTAGCTGCCGGCGCAAAAGCGCCCTGTCGGCGGTCACGCGGTCTTCCTCGTTGACCCACTCGAACCAGCAATCCCCGCCGCCTTGTTGCTCCGGGTCCATGTCGAACTCGTCGCCCGGCTCTCTCTTGACGGTCCCGTCGAAGCCCTCTTCTAATGCGCGAACCTTTGCCATGTCTGCTTACTCCTCTTTCGTAGTTAGAGCGCCCTTCAGGCGCTTCTGTTGTTCCCTGTCGGCCGCGTCGCGTTCTTGCTGCTCCTTGCGCAGCTTCTCGCGCAATGGCATCACGCCAACGTCGAGCTGGTCGAATTCCTTGCGCTTGCGCTCGAGTAGCTCGCTCAAGCGAGCCTCGAGTCGATTTGCATCGAGCGCGGCGGCGCCAACCAGCGACAGCGGGCTGCTGATGAGCGCGAAAGACTCGTAAAGTTGCGGAATGGAAATGCCGGTGAGCCCGATGCCTGCCTCGCGCAGTTCTGCGAGCATCGCGGCCGCCATCGCGCCGGAGTTGCCGTTCGCCGGTTCCAGCGCGAGGTGCGCGTTGTAAACCAGCATTCCGTCGTCGCAGGCAATGGCGACGCGTCCCGCGGCGTGAGTGCAGTCGGCATTGAGCCGTGCAATTTCCTCGAGCGCTTCGCGCATTTTTTCGCGCGCCGGCTCGTAGGTTTCCTTGATTACTTTCACGCGAGCGCGGGCGGCGTCAATGGCTGCACGCAACCAGGTGCATATTTCGTTGAGTTCCGCAGCGCGGTGGTCGACCGAATGCAGGCGCGCAGACTGCGCGTGAGCGTTGCGGCGGAGCGTGAGCTTGCTGTCAAGTTCGGTGATGACTGCGTTGAGCCTCTTGAGCTCTGCGTCTGCATCATTGTCGCGGGGGTTGTTGACCACGCGTAGGGAAAGCTCTTCACGCTCGACCTTTTTGACACTGATCTCGCCCTCGAGCACGCGAATCTGCTCGGCGATCGCGTTCGGGTCGGCCTTGGGCGCGAAGCCACGCTTGCGCATCGCGTCGGCGACTCGCCGGTCGATCTCGGCCCGCATCTTCGGACTCTGCATCCTCTGTTCGACGGCCTCGTCTTTCGAGCTCTTTGCGGTCCCGTGCTCGGAAAGTTTCGCTCTGCAGTCAGCCAGAGCTGCACGTTTTCGTCGATCCGGCGCTGCACCTCAGGCGCAGCCATGCGCAGCGCGACCTGGGCGGCGAGCTGGCGCCGCATCTCCGGGCGGTTCATCTGCTTTCTCACTTCTTCGTCGACGTTCATTTCCCTCTTCTCCTTTGATTACGCTCCCACTGTGCCCAGTTGCCGGTAAATTCTCCAGGCGATCCACGATCTATCCACGAGAGGGCTCAGGTGGCGATCTCGCGCGCGCCTTTCGGCGGGGGGTAGCGCAGGCCTTGGGCGCCCGCAACGATCCGGGCGATCGCCTCCGCGACAGCGGGGCAATGCCCGCGCATCCAGTTCTCGGCCGTGCGCAGCGCGTTGCCGCAGGCTTTCTGCGTGCAGGCACCAGGCCCGAGCGCGGCGAGTTCGTCGTATGGCACCAGCTGCCCGCGCTTACCGATCACGAAGTGCGCGATCGCCAGGCCGCGGCGCTTCTCGTCGTCGCGGATGATCATCGGCGCGTCTCGCGGGCCGACCGCCCATTCGTTGGGCACGGGCTCGCGCAGGAATACGTACTCGGGCGGCTTGCGCCTGGCAGCGGCGATGATCGGCCGCCATAGCATCGCGATGCCGGCGTAGCGCGAGCGCGCGGTGGAATCATGCCGCCACACGTACTCGAGGGCGCGGAGCGCGAGCTCGAGATCCGCGGCCTGGTGTTCGGTTATCTCTTCGTCGAGCATGTCGCGCAGCTGCGCAGCTGGAAAGCTTTGATGGGTCTGGCGGTCGGTACCGAGAGGCGCACGTCGACCGGCTTGCGTGCTTCTCGTGCCCGGACGCGGCGCTCGAGGTACTGTTGGCGCAGGCCTCCCGGCAGCGGCGCGTGCGCAGTCATGGGCTGCGCGCAACTGCGGCAGGCCGCTTCCCACCGCTCGACGCGCACGGCCGCGCCAGCGCGGGTAATCAGGATTGCGTGCCTGATCCATCTCCAGGCCAGCCCCTGACGCGCGATGAGCGTCAAGCCTTCGTAGCGCGCTGGCGATCTCATACCATCTCGACGGTGGGCGCTGCGGCCTGCGCTTGAGCGGCGGCGATCTCGTCGGCGCCTTCTTGGTAGAGCTTCGCGCGCAGTCGGCCGCGCCCAATCTCGCCAACTGGTCCGGGTTGGCGCGCCATCCGCTCACACTCTTCCTTCGTGGGCAGCGGGCCAGGGCCAGCGCGCCGAGCTGCCAGAATGGCGTCAGCGACTTCCACCTCGGCACCGACCTCGAGCTTCTTGATCCGTCCGTCTTGATTAGACAAGGGGCACCTCGGGTTCAGGAGTGATGTCGATCGGCGCACGCCTTCCCTGCTCGAGAGCACGCAGCCTCGCCTCGAATTCGTCGAGCTGGCGAGCTCGCCCGTAGACATGAAGCATGGACAAGATCTCGCGGCCAGCTGTCGCGCTGACCTTGCCTCGCGCGACCGCGATCACTACCGCTTGGCATTTGCCCTCGAGCGTAGTTTCGGCCGCCAGGCCTTCGATATGCACGAGCTCGGCTGTGGCCTTCGGCGGGGCCGCCAGACGACTGAGCAGCACCTCGGCGGCGCGCACAGCCTCTTTGGTGCCTCCCTTGGCCGTCTCGATCAGCTTCATCACGATCGCGTCGCGCTCGGGCTCGATCAGCTTCCGCAGCTTCGCGGCCTCCCCCGTCCCGAGCCGCCGGCTTGAGGTCTTGCCCAGCTGGGCGCCGGAGCCAGGGACGATCTGGCCGCCCTCGGTGCGCCGGATCTCGTCGTTGTTGTCGGTCATTGCAGTCCTTTCCTGCGTTCACCAGCGCCTACACGGGCGAGCGTCAGCTCGTTTTCCATAGATCCGGGAAGCGAATACAACCTCCGTTCCGGGCTCGGATGGGCGGCCCGACCAGGTGGCGCAGCT
>Ga0137396_10002286_pt1 | contig 10456 bp, 8 predicted proteins | sample czc16metaG_FD_108284 | JGI IMG/M metagenome (GOLD analysis project Ga0137396, IMG submission 108284) | Vadose zone soil microbial communities from Angelo Coast Range Reserve, California, USA - czcobulk3.16 metaG | ecosystem: Environmental > Terrestrial > Soil > Vadose zone | place: USA... | reverse complement strand
CGAACCATCCCCGGTCGTCGACCAGCCGGACCACCTCCCCGCCTTTCAGCTCGGCCGGGGCGCGCAGGTCGGTGCGGTACACCCAGACGTGCCCGGAGCGGAGCCGCTCGAGCCCGCGCCGCGAGAGCGCCACTTCGGGTTCGCCGTCGCTCTTGCGCGCGACGCGCGCGCTCGCGGGGCGAATGGCGGTCCGTGAAGGCATGGCGCGACTCTATAGCGCGTTTTGTGTACGCTCCGCCGACCCTAAAGGAGTTCAGCCATGCTTGCGCTTGCCCTGCTCACCGCCGCCGCCGCATCGACCACCGACGCCTATCTCGACCAGACCCGCGCCCGCTGGGAAGGCGTGTCGCGCCAGCTCTGGGAGTACGCCGAGACCGGTCTCCACGAGGACAGGTCGGCGGCGGCCATCGAGGAGCTGCTCCAGAAGGAAGGATTCAAGATCGAGCGCAACGTGGCGGGGATGCCGACCGCGTTCATCGCCACCGCCGGCAGCGGCGCCCCCGTCGTCGCCATCATGGCGGAGTACGACGCCCTGCCAGGGCTGTCGCAGAAACCGGGCGAGTCGAAGAAGGACCCGGAGAAGGAGGGAGCGCCGGGCCACGGGTGCGGGCACAACCTGCTCGGCACCTCTGCGGTGGCCGCGGGTGTCGCCGCGAACCGCGCGCGCATCGAGCAGAAGCTGCCCGGGACGATCCAGATCTTCGGGACGCCTGCCGAGGAGCTGCTGCTCGGCAAGGTCTTCATGCTCAAGGCCGGTGCGTTCGACAAGACCGACGTGGTCCTCTCCTGGCACCCGGAGGCGGCGAACCAGGTGGTGACGCGCCCCAGGCTCGCGCTGACCGCGACCGAAGTGGAGTTCTTCGGAAAGACTGCGCACGCGGCGGCCTCGCCGTGGCTGGGCCGCAGCGCGCTCGACGCGATGGAGCTCTTCGACCTGGCGATGGCGCTGATGCGCGAGCACATCCAGCCGACCGCGCGCATCCACCGGGTCATCAAGGACGGCGGCAAGGTGCCCAACATCATCCCCGACTACGCGAAGATCCAGACCTGGCTGCGCGACCAGACCGGCACCGCGGTCGACGACCTGCTCGCGCGCATGCGCAAGGCCGCCGACGGGGCGGCGCTCGCGACCGAGACCCGCGCCAAGGTGACGCTGCTCGCCTCGACGCGCGACCCGCTCAACAACCAGGTGCTCGGCCAGGTGATGCAGAAGGAGATGGAGCGCATCGGTCCGCCGAAGTTCGACGAGAAGGACCAGACCTTCGCCAAGGCGCTGCAGAAGGAAGTCGGCGTCGAGCAGTCCGGCCTCGCGACCGACGTGGTCCCCTACGGTCCCAACCACGGCGGCACCGCTTCGTCCGATCTGGGCGAGGTCAGCGCCGCCATTCCGCTGGCCGAGCTGAACATCGTCGCGCGCCCGATCGGCACCGCCGCGCACCACTGGTGGCAGACCGCCTGCGCCGCGCACCCGGTCGGCCTGAAGGGCATGCTGGTCGCCGCCAAGATTCTCGGTGCCTCGATGGTGGATCTCCTCTCCGACCCCAAGCAGGTCGCCGCGGCCAAGGAGGAGTTCCAGAAGGCGACCAAGGGCAAGCCCTACCAGAGCCCGCTCGCGCAGGACGCCAAGCCGGTCGTGTACTAGCCGCGGTGCAGGTCCGCATCGTCACCGGGACCGACGGAGCGGCGGCGGCCACGGGAGACGCCGTCATCATCGACGTCATCCGGGCCTTCACGACCGCCGCTTACGCGTTCGCCGCCGGGATCGACGAGATCGAGCTCGTGGCGACGGTCGAGGAGGCCTGGTCCCGCCCTGGTTTCAGGATGGGCGAGGTCGGCGGCCGCCTCGTTTCCGGATTCGACCACGGGAACTCCCCGAGCCAGCTGGTTGGCCGGCGTCTCTCCGGCCGCGCCGTGCAGCGCACGAGCAGCGGCACGCAAGGGGTCGTGCTGGCGAGCTCGGCGCGCACCCTGTGGCTGGGCAGCCTGGTGGTCGCGTCCGCCACCGCGCGCGCTTTGACGAGCTCCCCGGAAGTGACGCTCGTCGCCATGGGCGGGCACGGCGAGCCTGCCGAAGAGGAGGACATGGCCGCTGCGATCTACATCTCGGCCCTGCTGCGCGGGGAGCCACCACCCCGGGAGCGCGCCCTGGCAATGGTCCGCGGCAGCCGTGCGGCCGCCCTGCACGCTGCCAATTCTCCCGATCGACCGCGGGCAGACATCGATTGCTGTTGCGCCCTCGACGCGTTCGATTTCGCGATGAAGGTCGACCGCCTCGATAGCCGACTCCTCGCGCATGCGACGCCATGACATCAGGGGAGTGCGGGCGCCCGATGGACGTTTTGCAACACACCGCGCGTGGCATCCTCGGGCTGCCGTGTGGGTGAGCAGATCTGCGCTACGTGAAGTGCGCCGATGGAGGGAGCACCACACGAAAGACGGAGCCGCGGCCCACGTCGCTCTCCAACTCGATCCTGCCGCCCATCGCCGCGATGATCCCGTGGCAGATGGACAGCCCCAGCCCGGTGCCCTGGCCGATCGGCTTGGTAGTGAAGAAGGGGTCGAAAATGCGCTGCCGCAGCGACTCGGGAATGCCGCAGCCGGTGTCCTCCACGTCGACGGCGGCGTTGCCGTCCTGCAAGGTCCGGGTGACCACGCGGATGCGATTGTCCGATCGGCGCCGGTCGATGGCTTGCGCGGCATTCATGACCAGGTTCAGGAATACCTGGCCGAGCTTGGCTGCGCTTCCGCGCACCGCCGGCACCGGACCGAAATCCGTCTGCACGGCGGCGTGGTGGTTGATGTGGGTCCGCGCCACGTTCAGCGCCGCCTCGATCACGGGCCGCAGTTCCACCGACTCCTGCTGGTCCTTCTCTCCGTCGCGCGAGAGCATCTTCAGATCGCGCACGATGATGGCAATTCGCTCCGTGCCTTCCAGCGCCTCGCCGAGCGAAACCTGCATCTCTTTGAGTCTCGCCGGGTCGCCGGAGCCGGTCGGCGCGTTCAACTGCTGGATCGCGAAGCTCAAGTTGGCCGAGACGTACGCGAGCGGGTTGTTGATCTCATGTGCCACGCCCGCCGCGAGCACGCCGAGCGCCACCAGCCGGTCGGCGGTGACCAGATGGGTCTGTGCCCGCTGCAGTTCCTCCAGACTCGCGCGCAGCTGCGCGTTGGAATCGGCTAGCGCCCGATCTCGCGTGCGCAGCTCGGCGAGCATGCTTCCCAATTTCTCGATGAGCTGCGTGAACGAGGTCGCGAGCTGACCGATCTCGTCGCCGCTCGATAGATCCAGGGTCTGGCTGAGATTGCCGGTCTCGACGATCCTCGAAGTGGCCGCAGTCAGGAGCGCGAGCGGATCGACGAGGCGCCGCTGCAACGACCAGGTCAGGAGCAGGCCGAGGGCGATGCAGATCGCGAATCCGGCTGCGAAGTACGCGTTCCGCTTGCGGGCGCCCATCGCCGCATCCGCGAATGTTTTCGCGACGTAAGCTTTCTGCTCGTCGTCCGCGTGTTGCAGGGCGGCGAGGAGCTGCCCGGCGGTTCTGTCGAAATGGCTCGAGAGATCCGCCGCCGTCACCCATTGCTGGCGGGCGTTGGCCTCGACGAAGCTTCGACCCACGCTCCTGACGTTCGACATCATCTGGCGGAGCTCGCCGGGACCCCATCCAACCGGCTTCCTGGGCTCGATTTGTTCCACGATCGCGACGAACTCCGCGGCGGTCGCGTCGACGGCAGCCAGATCGGTCGTGGTCCCCGCGGCGGCTGCCGCGGAGGTGATCAGCTGAGCCTGCACGGCCAACCGCCGTAGCTCGTGGATTGCGGTATTCGCGTCGAACGCCTCGGCGAGCGATGCGCGCAGCTCATTCGTGGCGCGCGCATTGGCGAGAAATCCGAACACGCCCAGTCCGAGCACGATGCCCAGGATGCACGCCAGATAGGCGCGCACCCGCGTTCCAATCTTGATCCCTCTCCGTCGCATCTGGTGGGAAGCCGTCAGAGAGAGGCGGCGACGGCCTGCGCCTCCAGGGGCAGGCCTTTCTGCTGCCACGCGAGGATTCCTCCGTCGAGGCGCCGGAGGCCGGCGATCCCGACTCCGAGGTGCTGAAGCAGCCTTGCCCCGACGATGCTCTGCTGGCCCGCGTGACAGGCAATCACGACCTCCCCGGCTTTCGGAATCTCGCGTAGCCGCTTCTCGACCTCGTCGAGGGGAATGTTGACGGCTCCCTTCAGGTGGTAGGCGTTGAATTCCTGCGCATCGCGTAGATCGAGGATGAACGGGTGCTTGCCGCTCTTCAGCTGTGCGGCGAGATCGCCGGCCGCCACGGCGGGAACGTCGATTGGGGGAAGCGGCGTGCCGGCGATCGGCATCTTCGCCTTGCCCCAGCCGGGCAGCCCCTCGTTGTACTCGAGCACGTTCTGATAGCCGAGAGCGATGGCCCCCCTCGCCGCCTTCTGGCTCTTCGTGCACTTGGGTCCGTTGCAGTAGAAGATCAGCTCGCGCCGGCGGTCCTTGATCCGCCTGGGAAGGGCGACGGCGACGTCCGGCGCAGGTACGCTGATGGCGCCCGGAATGTGCGCCTCGTCGTACTCGACCCTAGCCCGCGCGTCGATCACCGTGAACGTCCACGCGGAGGCGCGCATCTTGGCGGCAAGCTCCTGGGTCGCGATGTACGTGAGCGGCGCCTCGTCCGCGCGGGCGTTTCCCAGCAGGCCACCGGTCAGAGCCAGCACGATCAAGCTGCGTTTCATGTCTCCCCCAACGGCGGCAAGCGAAATTGAAATCAGACACTCTCCAATTCTCAGGTCGGTTGGTCGCCAGAGGTCTTGAGCTGGCACCCGGTGGGTGACCGTGAGACCCGATGGCAAACCGTGGCGCGTTGGGGGCTCATGTAGGCAATCGAGGTCGGCCGAGGAGGTGCCCCGCGGAGACGGCGAGCGCCACGGCGACCGGCGTCAAAGCGCCGACGCTGCCGGGCGTCCTGAGCGTCAGAAGCCCGTCGGCCCCCGACGTAAATGCCTCGTGATCACAGGCACTAGAGGTTGGCACTGTGCTCGCATTGAAAGCGGGCATGGCTACCCCGTCGAAGGTGCGCGGAACGAGTGCGAGGAACTCGCTGGTGCGGAGCGCCGTCCTCCTCGCATCGCTGTTGGGCGTCCCTGGCGCGGCGATGGCGGGTTCCAAGTCCGCTTCCATGCGCATCGGCGCTCAAGTCGTCGCCTCGGTGCGCCTCCAGGCGAACGCGACCGCCGATGGCAAGCTGGCCGTCGAGGTGCGCGCCTTCGGCGGCGAGGCCGGCCCCGTGCTCGTGCATCAGCGGAGCGGGCAGCCGGTGCGGCTGCGCAGCGGGGCGCGGTTGCCGAGCGAGACTGACGTACCCCTGCTCGTCACCGGCAACGGCGAGCTCGATCTCCGCCGGTCGGCGGCGCCGGCCGAGGTGGTGGTGACGATGTTCTCCGATGGCCTTCCGCCGCGGAGCTGATCCGGGTGCTCAGGCCGCCTGGCTCTGGCTCACCGGGAAGATCAACTGGAACACCGAGCCGCCGCCGGGCCGATCGAGGACCGCCGCGCTGCCTCCGTGCGCCGCCAGGGCGAGGCTGACCAGGTACAGACCGAGCCCGAATCCGCGGCGGTTGTCGCGGCGGCCTTCCACCGACCCGAACCTCTCGAAGACGATCTTCTTCGCGTCCTCGGGAACGCCCGGTCCGCGGTCGGAGACGTCGATCCGCGCCCCCCGCGACTCGGAGAGGACGTTCACCTCCACGCGGTCGCCCGCGCGGGAGTACTTGAGCGCGTTCGCGATGAGGTTCTCCACGCATCTCCGGGCCAGCTTGCGATCGAGGCGTGCGACCGGATCGCCTGCGGCGGAGACCGAAAGCTCGATCTGGCGCGCGCGGGCCTCGCCTTGCAACGTCTCGGCGGCTTCCCGGGTCACCTCGGAGAGCCGCACGCGCTCGAGCTGGAGTCGAAGCTCGCCTTCCTCCAGCAGCCGGACCTGGAGGACCTCGTCGAGCAGGGTGCGCAACCGGTGGGCAAGCTGCAACGCCTCGGCCGCATCCTGCCGCGCCTGGACGGGATCGTCCGGCAGCTCGGTTGCGAGCATGTCGAGGTTGGCGAGGAGCCCGGTGAGCGGGTTGCGCATGTCGTGGACCATCAGGGAGACGAGGTCGTCCTTGAGGGCCTGCAGCTCCGCCAGCTCGTGAACCTGTTGCCGGACGAGCAGCTCGTTGCGGCGCAGGTGCACGAAGGCGCGCGTGCGCAAGAGCAGCTCGCGGCGATCGAACGGCTTGCTGAGGAAATCGTCTGCTCCGGCCGCGAGGCCCTCGTTCCGATCGTCTTGATCGTCCAGCGCGGTGAGGAGGATGACGGGCAGCAGCGGTTCGTGCGGCCTGGACTTGATCCGGCGACAAACCTCGTAGCCCGACATTCCGGGCATCATCACGTCCAGCAGGACGACGTCCGGGTCCTCGCTGGCGACCAGGGCCAGCGCCCGAGGGCCGCTGTCCGCCTCCGTCACCGAGTAGCTCGTGCCCAGCACGCGGCGCAGCAAGGACCGGTTGAGAGCGTCGTCGTCCACGATCAGCACTTTCGGACGGAGTGCTTCTGCCAAAGGCCACCCTCCTCGTTCCGGCACGAACTTATCGAAGCGCAAGACCGATTCTGAAGCTACCATTTTGCTGGACCATGCGCAGCGGCCAGCGGTCCGGCCAGCGCAGCCAGGATTCGAGCCATTCACGGAAGGGGATTGGAATCGCGAGCAATTGCAAATGAGGCATGATGTATCTGTGTAACCACATCCTGCGCGTCGGTAAGGGATCGATTTCGAACACTCGAAAAACTTGCCGGCCCGTCGCGGCGCGTGATTACGGTACGGAATGACGCGCCAGCGTGCAATGACGACGTCGACGCGCTTCCTGCTCGTGGCCGTGGTCACCGTCGGTCTCGCGCTGCGCCCGGCGGCGGCGGCCGAGCTGAGCTTGCCCGGCCAGCTTCCCTCGCTCGACGTCCACGGGTTCATCAGCCAGGGCTTCCTCCTCACCTCGGCGAACGACTATCTCGCCGATTCTTCCCGGGGCAGCTTCGAGTTCTCCGAGGTGGGGCTGAACCTCACCCTGCCCGCGACGGACCGGCTGACGCTGGGCGTGCAGATCTTCTCCCGGAAGCTGGGCCCGCTCGGCGATTACCGCGCCACGCTCGATTGGTACTATCTCGACTACCATTGGCGGGATTGGCTCGGAATCCGCGCGGGCCGGGTGAAGCTGCCGTTCGGGCTCTACAACGACATCAGCGACGTCGATTCGGCTCGAACAGCCATCCTGCTCCCGCCGTCGATCTATCCCGCCCAGAACCGGGACTTCCTCCTGGCGCAGACCGGCGTCGAGGCCTACGGGTACACGCGGCTGGGGTCCGCGGGGGCGCTCGACTACAGGCTGTACGCGGGCACGATCTTCCTCGACGTCAAACCGCAGCCCGGCAGCCCGTTCACGGTCGTCGATCTCAACGTGCCTTACGTGGCGGGCGGCCGCGTGCAGTGGCTACCCATCGACGGCCTGCGCCTGGGCGGCAGCTTGCAGTTCCTCCGGCTCGACACCGATCTCCTCGCGCCTTCCGGCTCGGGGCGGGTCGCGCTGAGGATCCCTGCGACGCTCTGGGTCGCCTCGGCCGAATACGCCGTGCAAGACTTCCTCTTGGCCGCCGAGTACAGCCGCTGGCTGGTCAAGACCGAGAGCAGCAACCCTTCGCTCTTCCCGGAGGGGTCGACCACCAGCGAGCGGGCCTACGTGCTTGCGTCGTATCGGGTGAACTCCTGGCTCCAGGCCGGCACCTACTATTCGCGCCTGGTCCCCGACGTCGACCGGCGCACCTTTCCCGCGGGCATGCAGCACGACTTCGCGCTCACGCTCCGCTTCGACGTCAACCGGTATTGGCTGATCAAGGCCGAGGGCCATTACATGCGCGGCACGGCCGGACTCTCGCCGAGCCTGAACGACAATCGGCCCCTGAGCGCGCTGACTCCGGACTGGGCGCTCTTCGCGGTCAAGACGACCGCCTACTTCTGAACCGAGGGAACTTGAGGCTCGGCGTCTCCATCCTGGTTGCGCTGGCCGCGGCTGCGACAGCCGCGGAGCAGCCTCCGTCCGCCTACGTGGTGATCGTGCATCCCGCCAACCGGACGGCGAGGGTCGAGCGCAAGTTCCTCGCCGACGCGTTCCTCCGGCGCACGACGCGCTGGCCGGACGATACGCCCATCCGTCCGGTCGACCTGGGTCCCGACGCGCCGGCGCGGATCCGTTTTTCCGAGGAGGTCCTCTCGCGCTCCGTCGCCTCGGTGAGGAGCTACTGGCAGCAGCGGATCTTCTCCGGCCAGGGCCTGCCACCGCCCGAGCTCCCGGACGACGACTCGGTCGTCGCGTACGTGCTGAGCCATCCAGGAGCCATCGGCTACGTCGGGCCTGGCACCGCCTTGAACGGGACAAAGATCCTGGAAGTGAACTGAGGGGACATGAAACTCTCGTTCCGATCGAAGCTGCTCGCCTTGGTCGCCACGGCCGCGCTCGCGCTCGTCGCGCTGTTCGTCTCCAGCGCGATCATCGCCGGGCGCGTGGAAGGGCACCTGGACGACATCCGGAACCACTACCTTCCCAAGGTGGGACTTCGCCCGCAGCTCGAGGCGCAGTTCGAACGGATCCAGCGCGGCTTCCAGGACGCGGTCGCCGCCAGCGACATGGAGAAGCTCGCCAGGACCGCCGAGCTGAAGCAGGAGTTCCTGCGGCAGCTCGCGCAATCGTCCGGCGCCGTGGAACCCGGCCTTGCCGCGGCGCTCGAGCAGGCCGTGCAAGACTTCCACGCCAAGGGGCTGTCGGTCTCCAGGCGTCTCATCGGACGCGAGACCGGCGAGAGCGTGGTCGCGCAGATGAGCGAGATGCAGGCGAGCCAGGCGCGCGTCAGCGAGCTCCTCGAGAGGGCGACGGTGTTCGACAACGCGGAGCTGACCAACGCGTTCTCCGCGGCTGCCGACGCCCAGCGGGCCGGTTCGCGCATGCGCCTGGGGCTCAGCCTGGCCTGCCTCGCGGTGGTGCTGCTGCTGTCGCTCTGGATCAGCCGCGACATGCTCGATCGGATGGCCCAGCTCACCGCGGGGTTCCGCCGCTTCGGCGCCGGCGACTTCCGCTCGCCCATCCCCGTCGTCAGCAGGGACGAGCTGGGCGATCTCGCCAGGCAAGCGAACCAGATGGCCCAGAGCCTGGAGAGGCTCGAGTCGGACCGGGGGCGCGTCGACTGGCTGAAAGGGGTCCAGTCGGCATTGTCGGAGCAGCTGCGCGGAGAGTTGGAGCCGCGCGAGGTCGCCGATCGCGCGCTGTTCGTCCTCTGCCGCTCGCTCCACTGTCCGGTGGGGGCGCTGTATTCGAAGGGCCCGGACGGCGACTTCCGCCTGCTCGGACGGCACGCGCTTTCCGCGGGCGAAGGCAGCTTGCGATTCCGACCGGGTGAGGGCCTTGCCGGACAAGCGGCGCTCCAAACCGAGATCACCATCGTGGAGGCGCCGGCCGATGGGCTTCGGATCACCTCGGGAATCGCAGAGGGATCCTCACGCGCGGTGGCGCTGGTCCCGCTGGTCCGCATCGGCAAGGTCACCGCCATCCTCGAGCTGGTCAGCCTGCAGCCCTGGTCGGACCTCTCGACCGAGCTGCTCGCTTCCGTGCGCGAGAGCATCGCCATCGCGCTCGACGTTGCCCGGGGCCGGGCCGAGCTGCGGGGGTTGCTCGCCGAGACGCAGCGCCAGGCCGACGAGCTGACCAGGGCCGGGGCGTACAAGTCGCAGTTCCTCGCGAACATGTCGCACGAGCTGCGCACGCCGCTGAACGCCATCCTCGGCTTCACCCAGCTCCTCCACGAGGGCGAGGTCGGTACGCTCACCGACGAGCAGCGCGAGTTCCTCGGCAACGTGCTCACCAGCGGCCGTCATCTGCTGCGCCTGATCAACGACGTCCTGGACCTGGCCAAGGTGGAGTCGGGAAAGCTCGACTTCCGCCCGGAGACCGTGGATCTGCGCCAGGTGATCGAGGAGGTCTCCGCGATCCTGCGCACCACCGAGGCCGAGAAGAGGGTGCGGGTCGAGATCGACGTCGACTCCGCGCTGGGCCAGGTGGTCCTCGACCCTGCCCGCCTCAAGCAAGTGCTGTACAACTACATGTCGAACGCGCTCAAGTTCACTCCGAACGGCGGGCTGGTGACGGTGCGCGGCTCTCGCCAAGGAGAGGACTCGTTCCGGCTGGCGGTCCACGACACCGGCGCGGGAATTCGGCCCCAGGATCTGCCGCGCCTGTTCGTCGAGTTCCAGCAGCTCGACGCCGGCGCCGCAAAGAAGCACGCCGGCACGGGCCTGGGCCTGGCGCTGACCAAGCGCATCGTCGAAGCGCAGGGTGGCTCCGTCGGAGTGAGCAGCAAGCCCGGAGTGGG
>Ga0137396_10002285_pt1 | contig 10456 bp, 6 predicted proteins | sample czc16metaG_FD_108284 | JGI IMG/M metagenome (GOLD analysis project Ga0137396, IMG submission 108284) | Vadose zone soil microbial communities from Angelo Coast Range Reserve, California, USA - czcobulk3.16 metaG | ecosystem: Environmental > Terrestrial > Soil > Vadose zone | place: USA... | reverse complement strand
CGGGAAGACGGAGGAGTTCCACGCCGCCTATGAGGCCGCGGTCGACGAAGTCCTCCGCGATCTCGGCCAGCCGCACCCCATGGTCATCGGCGGTGTGGACGTCCAGTCCACGGCGACCTTCGAGGACACGAGTCCCGCGGACACGACCCTCGTGCTCGGCATTTTCCAGAAAGGAACCCGCGCACATGCGAAACAGGCCATCGAGGCGGCGAAGGCATCCTTCCCCGAATGGTCCGCGACGCCGCACACGGAACGGGTCCGGATCGTCCAGCGGGCGGCGGACCTGATCAGCCAGAGGAAGTTTTCCCTCGCGGCGCTGATGTCCTTCGAGAACGGGAAGAACCGATACGAGGCCATGGCCGACGTCGACGAGGCCGCGGACCTCCTGCGTTGGTACGCCGCCGAGATGCTTCGGAACCAAGGCTACGAGCGCGCGATGGGCCAGTTCCTCCCGGGCGAGACGACACGTTCCATCCTGAAGCCGTACGGAGTCTGGGCCGTCGTTGCGCCGTTCAACTTCCCGCTCGCCATCGCGGCGGGCATGTCCACGGGTGCCCTGATCACCGGGAACACGGTCGTGTTCAAGCCGGCGAGCGACACGCCCTACATGGGCCTCAAGCTCTGCGAGGTCCTCCATGAAGGGGGCCTCCCGGCGGGCGTGTTCAACTACGTGACGGGGCCTGGGGCCACGGTCGGGCAAGAGTTGGTGGACAACGAGCAGGTCGATGGATTCGTCTTCACCGGCTCCCGCTCCGTGGGCGTGAGCGCATACAGCGCGTTCAGCGGCAAGCGACCGAAGCCTATCATCGCCGAGATGGGAGGAAAGAACCCGACGATCGTTACCGCAAATGCGGATCTCGACAAGGCGGCGGTTGGTGTGATGCGCGCCGCCTTCGGCTACGGAGGCCAGAAATGCTCCGCGTGTTCCCGCGTCCTCGTCGACAAGCGTGTCAAGGGAGCCTTTCTCGAGCGCCTCGTCGCGGAGACGCAGAAGCTCAAGATCGGCGATCCCGTCCAACGCGATGTCTTCCTGGGCCCGGTCATCAACGAGGCCGCCGTGTCGACGTACGAGAAAGGAATCGCGGAAATCCGCCGCTCCGAAGGGCGGATCCTGACGGGCGGAAAAGTCCTCAAAGGGACCGGCCACTTCGTCGAGCCGACGATCGTTGAAGGACTGCCGAGGGAGCATCGGATCAACAAGGAGGAGCTCTTCGTCCCGATTCTGTCGATCGTGGACGTCGACGATCTCGAAGACGCCATCGCGGTCGCGAACGACGTCGAGTACGGCTTGACCGCGGGCATTTTCTCCCGAGAGCCTGCGGAGGTTCGGCGCTTCTTCGCCGAAGTCGAGGCGGGCGTTGTGTACGCCAACCGAACCGCGGGCGCGACCACGGGGGCCGTCGTCGGCGTGCAGCCCTTCGGGGGATGGAAGATGTCCGGGATCTCGGGGAAGGCGGCGGGCGGGCATTACTATCTCCCGCAATTCATGCGCGAGCAGAGCCAATCCGAATACGCCTGAGATTCTCTGGACAAGACGCGGAGCCGTCATCGCTGCACGAATTTGCCCCCCAAAGAAGGGTTATATAGCGTGCACAGAATCCCGTCAAAGAGTAGCACGGACCTCGGTCCGCGCCTCAGGGGAGGACGGGTGTTATGGACGAGTTTATCGCAGGCAGGTCACTTGGACACGTTCGATGGTATCGCTTCGTCGTCTGGACGCTGTTAGCGGTCTTGGTAGGCTCCCTGTTCTCGGGCGTCGCGTACGGCGTTTCGAGCCTCGCGGGTGCTTCGAACCCGGGGACGTCCCCTAGCGCGGTGTCGCGCTCCTTGCGGATCGGTGTAAGCGGTCAGGACGCTGTCACCCTCAATCCGAACGGAATCACGCTGAGCCTTGAGTTCGTCATCGTCTACAACGTCTACAGCACGCTGATCACTCGCGACGGCCACTTCGATATCACCGGCGATCTCGCAACGAAGTGGGAGGTCTCCCCGGACGATCTGACGTGGACGTTCCATTTGGCCCCGAATGCGTTTTTCACGGATCCCAAGAATCCGGCCGACCGGTCGCATCCCGTCACCGCAAGCGACGTCGTCTTCTCGTACAACATGATCATCGGACAACCGGATAGCTATCTCAATTCGTACACCTCAGTCATCACGAATGTCGCCGCTTTGGACAGCTCCACGGTGCAAATCCTAGTGAGCGAGCCGTACGCCGCGATGAATTCGACCCTCGCCGCCATCCCGATCTTTCCCGAGTACCTCTGGTCTTCCGTCGCGGACCCGGTGAACACGGAGCCCGTTGGATACGAAGGCCTCCCCGTCGGGTCCGGTGCCATGTACTACGACACCAACAGCGCCCTTTCGAGTGGCCCGATCATCCTCAAGCGCAATCCGAACTTTTTCGGAGACGCCGCGTACTGCCGCGTGTCCCGACCCAATGAAGTCCGCTTCATCCTGTTCACATCGTCCGGCACGATGGTCGACGACTTCGGGTCTGGGTCGAGCAAGCTCGATGCGATCTGGAATATTCCAGCGCCAAGCTATGTCAACGCGGCCGCCCTCTCCAAGCCGGGCATCACCCGGACGGCGGTCGAAGGCGGATTCGTCGGGGAGTTTGCCGTGAACGTAATGACCGACGCGCAACGGGCGAGCCTCGTCGCCGCTGGAAACGTCCAGTATCAGAACGGGACGAACAACCAGATCCTCGCAACCGACCTGACCGTCCGAAAGGCCATCGCGATGAGCGTGGACCGGGCCGCCGTGGTCCGCTATGCGTACCTTGGGCTTGCCACTCCCGGCGACACGTTGGTGCCGAAGAGCAATCGCTGGCACTACGACATCCCGGCAAATCAGAAATTCACGTTCGATACGGCCGCCGCCCGCCGGTTGCTCAACGACGCGGGCTGGAAGTACGATTCTTCGGGGGCGTTGAACCCCGGAGCGACGCCTTTGTACAAAGCGGGCGCGACGGCACCGCTCATCTTCCGATTCTACACGCCGGACTCTCACTCCGAGTTCGAGCCTGCGATCGCGAACATCACGATCTGGCTCCGGCAGGCGGGGATTCAGACCACAGACCACCGCGGCAATGCGGTCCCTGGGTACGTCGTGAAGTCGGAGAACGAGATGGGCAGCATCTGGAAAGCGGCCGACTACGACCTCTGGGTGTGGGACTGGATCTTCAGCAAGGTGTCGGACCCCTCGACGGACGTCCTCCAAGTCGAGACGACCGGGTCGATCCCCGGCCTGAGCGACAACTGGTACTCGAATGTGACGTACGACGCGCTGTACAACCAGTCGCTCGTGACGCCGGACGTGTCGGCGCGCCGCGCGCTGACCGATGAGATGCAACGGATGCTCTACTTCTATGCGTCGTACAACATCCTCTACTATGCGAACGATCTCTACGCGTTCACGAACAGCACGAACCTCGGTTACGGGTGGGAGAACTGGGGAGATTGGAACGCCGACCCAGGCCTCGTCCTCGACAGCGACCTCCCGACCTTGTGGTTCAATCTCGCCCCTCATGACAATCCGGCGCCCTCGATCTTGGCTTTCCCGAGCTTGACGCATGTCGTCGGAAATTCGCTAAGAATCGGAGTCGTTGCGACGGACCCGAACGACAACTCGCTGAACTACACATGGGATTTCGGAGATGGGAGCGCGAAGGTGACGACGACCACCAGCTCCGTGTCTCACACCTACACTCAGACCGGGACGTTCACGATCTCGGTTCGGGCGGAGGACGCGGAGTTCCCGGCGTGCGCGACCACGACCGCGACGATCGGCGCGGCGGGGACGAACGCCCCGCCGAACGCGGTCTTGTCGTATCGCTTCTCGGGCGGTGTGGCACACGGCTTGCTCAATCAGGCGGTCCCGTTCAGCGTCAACGTCTCCGACTCAGACGGCGATCCGATCTACGTCACGTGGACCTTCGGGGACGGATCCACTGCCACGAACTACGTGACGGGCACGAGCTCCCCTCGGGCGGTTACACAGACCCACACGTACGCCACGGACGGCAACTTCAGCTTCAGCGTCACCGCGACCGACAACCAGAGCGGAGGCGGCCATTCGAAGCAGCTGACCGCCACGATTCCCATCTGGAAGAGCTCGATCTCGGCAGGCGGAGGTGGCGGGCAGCTCAACCCGTGGATCAACTACGGCTTGCCGATCGCGCTCGTCCTGATCGTCGTAGCGGTGGCGGCCGTCGTCGTAATGCGCAGGCGAAAGGCCGCGGAGACGGAACGCCGGGAGGCCCAGACGGAAGAACCGAAGCCGCCACCGCCCCCTGCGCCCTAAGCGGGGTGACGGCGATTGACGGAGAGGGTGAGCTCCGACGAGTCGAATCCTGAATATCCTCGCGCGCCGCATCGTCAACGCAGGAATCACGATCTTCGGCATCGTCTGCCTGAACTACATCCTCATCCGGCTGATGCCGGGCAGCCCTGATCTCGCGATCATTCCGCGGGACCCGAAGTATGCGGCGTACCGCGGCTACCAGATCGCGTTCTTCGGCCTCGACAAGTCGCCCTTGGAGCAATTTGGGATCTACCTCCAGAGACTCTTCACGCTCGACTGGGGCGTCTCCTACTTCTACAAGAAGCCCGTCCTGCAGATCCTCCTCAACGACCTTGGATGGACCCTCCTGCTCGTAGGGGTCTCGACCGTCATCACAATCGTCTTTGGGATCCTGATCGGGTCCTACGCGGCGGTGCGCCGCGGGAAGCCGTTCGATCTCGTTTCCACCGGGTTGGGGATTTTCTTCTACGGCATGCCGATCTTCTGGCTCGCCCTCATGCTCCAAGTGACGTTTCGGCGGACATCCCCCCTGCGCGACCTCTTCTCCTGGTGGCCGGAGCTCCCGACCCAGGGATACTTCAGCGATCAACTGATCCCATGGCAGTGGGATTCCCTCCACGTCACGGACGCCTTCCTCCACCTGATTCTCCCGGCCGCCACCTTGGCGCTCGGAACGCTCGCGGGAATCTCGCTCGTCATGCGCAGCTCCTTGATCGACGTGATGACGGAGGACTTCCTGGTCACGGCGAGGGCGAAAGGACTCAGTGAGCGTCAGGTCTTGCGCGGGCACATCTTGCCGAACGGGCTTCCCCCGATGGTGTCCCTGATCGCGCTCGATATCGCGTTCATCCTCGGCGGCGCCTACCAGGTCGAGTACGTCTTCAACTACCAGGGAATCGGGTTCCGAACGATCGAGGCGATCAACAACCTCGACTACCCGCTCCTCCAGTTCATTGTGGTCCTAGGCGGCGTCGCGGTCGTAATCGCGAACCTCGTCTCGGATTTCATCCTGGTCCTTCTGGACCCGCGGATCAAGATTACATAGGTGGCTCCATGGGCGTCGATGCGGTCGTGACGAAAGGGCCCATCTCCCCGTTCCGGGCACGGGCCCTCGTCATCGCGCGTCGGGCGAGCGACGTTTGGAGTCAGATTCTGCACAACCGTACCGCGATGGTCGGACTCATCATCTTGGTCTTCTTCACCTTCGTCGCAATCGCCGCGCCGTTGCTCGCCCCATACGGTCCCCTCGAACCCGTCCGCGATGCGTTCAACCTCACACCGCCGAGCCCGGGGCACCCGCTCGGCGTGAATCATCTCGGCTTGGACGTCTATTCGCAGGTCATTTGGGGGACCCAAATCTCCCTCCTCGTCGGCGTCCTTTCGGCCATCGTCGCGAGCGTCATCGGCACGGCCGTCGGACTCGTGTCCGGTTTTGTCGGCGGATGGCTCGACGAGGTCATCATGCGCTTCAACGACGTGGTCCTCTCGATTCCCTGGCTCGTCCTCATGATCGTCGTCGCGGCCCGGATCGGCAACCTCGATCTCGTCGGGATCATCCTCGTCATCGGCCTCACGGGGTGGTCCGTCACCGCCCGCGTCATCCGGACCCAAGTGCTCAGCCTGAAAGAACGCATGTTCGTCGAGCGGAGCAAGATGATCGGGTCGTCGAACCTCCACACCGTGCTCCGGCACATCTTTCCCAACGCGTTCCCGTTGATCTTCGCGAACACGATCCTGACCGTGGCCGTCTCCATCCTCTCGGAAAGTGTCCTCGCGTTCCTCAACCTCTCTGTGCAAAACAACGTCAGCTGGGGGAAAATCATCGCGCAAGCGTATCAGCACAACGCGATAACGATCGGCATGTCGAGCTGGATCATCATCCCGGGTTTGTGCCTCGTCTTCCTCGTGTTCGGGTTCTATCTGTTCGGATACGCACTGGATGAGATTCTGAACCCTCGGCTCCGGAGACGGTGACATGGCGCTCTTGGAAGTCCGCGACCTCGTCGTTGAATTCCAGACGAAGGCGGGAATCGTCCACGCGGTGGACGGAGCGTCCTTTGAGCTCGATCGGGGTCAAGCCATGGGCTTGGCCGGCGAAAGCGGGTGCGGAAAGACGACCACGGCCCTCGCGCTGATGCGCCTTTTACCAAGCAACGGCCGCGTCGTCCGCGGATCGATTCGCTTCGGCGGCCGGGACATCGCCCGCTTCTCGGAGACGGCAATCCGGAAAGTCCGCTGGAAGGAAATCTCCATCATCTTCCAGGGAGCGATGAACTCGCTGAACCCAGTCCAGCGAATCGGGAAACAGATCGCGGAGCCGATCATGTTGCATGAGGGGGCCGAACTCGAGGTCGCCCAGAAACGGGCGGGCGACCTGCTCGAACTCGTCGGCATCTCGCGAAAACGACTGAACGATTACCCTCACGAGTTCTCGGGAGGGATGCGCCAGCGGGTCATGATCGGGATGGCCCTCGCCTGCAACCCGAAACTCGTCATCGCGGATGAGCCGGTGACGGCCCTCGACGTCATGATCCAAGCGCAAATCCTCGAGCTCCTAGAGCGCCTTCGGAAGGAGCTGAACCTCGCGATGATCCTCATCTCGCACGATCTCTCGGTCATCGCCGACACATGCGACCACGCGACGATCATGTACGCGGGGAAGACGATGGAGGCGGGCGCGACTGTTGACGTGTTCACCGACGCGAAGCATCCGTATACGCAAGGGCTCGTCGGCGCGTTTCCCGACATCCGAGGCCCGCGGGCGATGCCCGCCTCGATCCCGGGCTACGTGCCGAGCCTGATCTCGCCCCCCGCCGGATGCGTGTTCCATCCGCGTTGCAAGTTTGCGTTCGATCGGTGCTCCAACGCCGAGCCGGCTCTTTCGGAGATCGCGCCGGGCCGCCGCGTGGCGTGCTTCTTGTATCCGGAAGTCGGGGAGGTGTCCGAATCGCCGCCGTTGGTGACGAGCCGCTGATCCGGACGCGGGATCTCAAGGTTTGGTTCCCGGTCCGAAAAGCATTCCTGCAAGAGTTGGTCGGAGGCAAGCCGTCCTGGGTCCGCGCCGTGGATGGCGTCGACTTCGATGTCCGTCGCGGAGAAATCTTCTGCTTGGTCGGGGAGAGCGGGTGCGGAAAGACGACGACGGGAAAGGCGCTCTTGAAGCTCGTCGAGGCGACCGACGGCGACGTCCTCTTCGAGATGCCGAAGAAAGAGTACGATGCGTACGTCGAAGTCCAAAGCCGCGTCGATGCGCCGGAGCGAGGCCAGGAAGTCGAAGAGCTCCGCCGGAAGTATTCCATCACGTGGCGGGAGAGGCGGCCTTGGTCTCCACGGGACTTCGCATGGCTCGGAATCATCCTCTTGGCGGGATTTGTCATCGCCACCGTTGTGCCTGCCGCGATTCTGGGCTGGCTCACGAATCCCTACACCGACTCGTTCAAGACGATTTGCCACGCCTTCGCGACCGGCCTCCTCCTCGGAGTCGTTGCGAGTTTGCCGCCTGCTCGGCCTGCGCGTCGAATGCCGCTTGTCATCACGGTTCTCGCGTTCGTCGCGTCCATCGTCGCATCCATACCGGCCGTATACGTTCACGCATCCATCGCGGCGATCGGCGCCTCCTTCGACATCGGAACCGCCTTGGCGACCCCGTGGAACCGGGACTTGTTCGGAATGATCGTCGCCTTGCCCTTTTCCGCGATTGCCGCGGGGGGCATGTCGGCGCTCGTGCTCGGCGCGCGGAATCGAACGGAGGCGCTGACGGGCATCCGGATGCGGACCTTGAGGAAGCGACTCCAGCTCATCTTTCAAGATCCGTATGAGTCGCTGAACCCGAAGCAGTCGGTATACGAAATTGTCTCGGAGCCCTTGCGGGTCAATCGGTTCGCCATGAGCCCGGAGGAGATCACGGCCCTCGTGACGAGCTCGCTCGAAGACGTGGGATTGAGGCCCGCAGGTGAGTTCGTGTTCCGATTCCCGCACGAACTGTCGGGAGGGCAGCGGCAACGCGTCTCGATCGCGGCGGCGCTCGTCCTCCAGCCCGATTTCATCGTCGCGGACGAGCCTGTGTCGATGCTCGACGTCTCGATCCGAACCGAAATCCTTCAGCTGATGCTCGACCTACGAAAGTCACGAAACTTGACGTACCTGTTTATCACACACGACCTGTCGCTCGCCTGGGTCCTCGCGGACCGCATCGCCGTCATGTACCTCGGCAAGATCGTGGAGATCGGCACGACGGAACAGATTATCGGCCAGCCGAAGCATCCGTACACAAAGGCGCTCATCTCTGTCGTCCCAAGCCCGGACCCGCGACACAAAGTCGAGCGAATCATCCTCAAGGGGGAGCGGCCGGATCCGGTGAACATCCCGCCCGGTTGTCGTTTCCATCCGCGATGCCCGGTCGCCTTCGAGAAATGCGGATGGAGCGCTAGCGAGGTCGCCGAGGAACTCCGATCGTTGCAGGGTGCGGGAATCCTGCAGGGCATCGCGTCCGTGTCCGAGGTCGAGGTCGATTCGGTTGCGTTGATTCCCGCCGAGGGAACCAAAGCGGACGCGCTCGTGGAAAACTTGCACTCGTCGCTGGACGCTCAGCGCGAGACGCGCCTGGCCCTCAAAGGAATCGCGGAGATCCGGGCGGACGGCGGACGAGTCCGCTTGAGCCTCCACGCGTGGTCCGAACCTCCCCTCGTCGAGGTGACGGCGGGGAACGCCGTCGCGTGCCATCTGGTCACGCCGCCGCAAGATGCCGCCGGCGGCGTTACGGCCTGAGTCGACTCATCCTCTCCAGAAGCCGATGGAACCGTGATACCCGGCTGCCCGGGACGAGCCGGGAGGGCACGGGTGTCACCGCGGGCCACGGAGCCACGGCCATCCGCCAGCGCGCGAGGATGTACGCGCAGGGGAAGAACGTCACGATCCCGAGGAAGAGCCCGAGGTTCATCAAGCCCGTTGACGTCGTCAGGAATCCCGCCAGCGGTTCGACGATCACGAGGCCGAGCGTGTAGGCGAACGCGCCCATCGAGAGGACGGTCGCGCGTTCTCCGGGCTCCAGCCGGCGGTTCAGGAACGCCGTGGTCAGCGTGGGTTGCAGCGTCCAGACCACGTATACGGGAAGCTGGAAGAGCACAGCACCGGGGAATTGGCCGACCCCGTACATCCCGAAGAACGCAGCGGACGCCATGAGGATCATGAGGGCGATGGACCCGAACTCCCCGAGAACCCGCGTGATCCGTCCGGTGAACGCGGACCAGAGAGCCGCGAAGACGAGGAAGCCGCTGATCGATAGCGCGATTTGTGCGTCCGAGAGGCCGAGGAAGCGGAGGTAGAGGGGCCGGAAGACCGCCATCACATACAGGGTCACGCCAAGGAACACCTCGAGCCCGATGAGCAGGGCGACCCCTTCGCGGCGCCGGACGACCCGGAGGCCCTGGACCAGCTGTTGTCCGTACGTCGGCTCCGTCGTCCGCTCCACGTGCGGCTCCCGGAAGGTCAGGGCGACCGCGACGGCGACCAGGTTCAGGCCCGCGCCGATGAGGAGCGTCACGCGGAGGTCTCCGACCGCTTGCACGACGAGGCCTCCCACGAACGCCCCCGCCGCGTTCGAGAGAAGTTGGATCATGGTGGTCCGACCGATGTACCGCGGAAACTCGGACTCGTGGCCCACCTCCATCAGCGTTTCGTAGAGGTACGCCGAGGTCCCGATCGAGAATGCGGCCCCGAGCGACCACACGACGTTGGCGACGACGTACCCGCTGAACGTCGTGGCGAGACCGTAGCCGAGGATCCCCGCGGAGCGGAAGACTTCGCTCAGGAGAATCGTGCGCTTCCTCCCGTAGCGGTCCGCCGCGACGCCGACGGGCAACTGGAACACGAGGAGGCCGATCCAGAACGCCACGTCGACGAGGGTGAACTCGAGATCGGAAGCCAGATTTCCTCGGATCCAGAGAGCCCAGAACGGAATCCAAATCGCAAACGAAGACGTGGCCTGGTAAAGATAGAAGCGCCGCACTCGGGGCTGCAGAATTGACGCGGTGGGCATCCGCCTCGCTTCGGGCGGAAGCGGCTCTTCGTAATATAGCATCGCGACGACCTGGATTGCAAGGGGCCGCGCGACAAACTATTAATTCGCCCCGGGCTTCCCACGGGGTGCGGG
>Ga0137396_10002284_pt1 | contig 10456 bp, 14 predicted proteins | sample czc16metaG_FD_108284 | JGI IMG/M metagenome (GOLD analysis project Ga0137396, IMG submission 108284) | Vadose zone soil microbial communities from Angelo Coast Range Reserve, California, USA - czcobulk3.16 metaG | ecosystem: Environmental > Terrestrial > Soil > Vadose zone | place: USA... | reverse complement strand
TTTGACAGCCGCGACCTCATCGGCTTTGTTGATGGTACGGAGAATCCCAAGGGTCAGGACGCGATTGATGCCACTCTCATAATCAACGAGGACCCTGAGTTCACCGCGGGCAGCTACGTGATCATTCAAAAGTATCTTCACGATCTGGCCGGCTGGAACAAGCTACCAATAGAAAAACAGGAAAAAATCGTCGGTCGCACGAAACTGAATGATGTGGAGCTGGACGACAAGGTCAAGCCGACATATGCGCACAACGCGCTGACGAAGATAGTGGAGGGTGGGAAGGAGATCAAGATACTCAGAGACAACATGGCTTTTGGTCACGCCGGCCTGAAAGAGTTCGGCACGTACTTCATCGGCTACAGTCGTTCGCCACGCACGATCGAGGAAATGCTTCAAAACATGTTTGTCGGCAAACCGCCGGGCAATTACGATCAGCTGCTGGATTTCAGCCGTGCAGTCACTGGGAACCTCTTCTTCGTCCCATCAGCGACTTTTCTCGAGAACGTAAAGGGCAACTAGGCAGAGAGGCTAGCGCGAAAATCTCTCTTTGGCGCGAGCCCTTGCTTTTGCAATCTCCTGTTCCCTGTTCCTCGGTTGCGCGTTCGTTTCGAGCGATCGGAGAAGGCTGGTTGAAACATTGGTTATCCTTTCGACCGCCGCGATGAACGAACGTTCGTTTGCCTTCGACGGCTGACTAAACCCACTGATTTTCCGGACGAACTGCAAAGAAGCATCCCGGATCTCTTCCTCTGTCGCAGGAGGATCGAAGTTGAAGAGTGCCCTGATATTCCTACACATTCACAAAACCTCGAGGTTTCACTGGTCTGGACCCGTTTTAGGGTACCTCCAGCTTTCTCGACCTGCTCTCCCTACAGTCCCAAGCTTAACAGAATGGTTATATAGCTATATGGTTATGTATAGGCTATGAAAGTTTCACAATCCACCGCGAAACCCGCCCTGATCACGACCCCGAACGATACTGAGATCCGCATAGTTCGGACTTTCGAGGCGCCCCGCGACCTCGTCTTCCAAGCATACACCGATCCAAAGCTCCTCCTCCATTGGATGGGACCCCGAAAATACAAGATGACAATCGAACAAATGGACGTCCGCCCGGGTGGGCGATGGCACTTCACCCACATCGACACCGATGGAACCAAGTATGGTTTCCACGGTGAATTCCGTGAAGTTGTGCGCCCGGAGCGCATAGTGCAGACTTGGAACTTTGAGGGGATGCCGGGCGAGTCCCTTCAAACAGCCCTCTTCCAAGAACAGAATGGCCGGACCACTGTCACTTCCATCGTGAAATTTGAGCGCAAGGAGCATCGCGACGGTATGCTAGCTAGTAACATGGAAAGCGGCTTGAATGAGGGATACGACCGCCTCGACGAACTCCTACGGACCAAGCATTGAACGATGACCGTCTAAGCGCGACCTTCCAAGCCATATCCGACCCAACACGTCGCACCATCCTCGCCCGCCTCGCACAGGGCGAGGCCACCGTCCAAGAACTGGCAGAGCCTCTACCGATCAGCCAGCCAGCGGTCTCCAAGCACCTCAAAGTTTTGGAGAGGGCCGGCCTCATCGAGCGTCGACGCGAGGCACAGCGACACTGGTGCCGGCTGCAGGCCAAGCCCTTGCGGGAAGTGGCGATATGGGCTACTGAATTCCAGCAGTACTGGGACGAGAGCTTCGAACGATTGGACGCCTTGCTAGAGAAGGAGAAGGCGCGCAGTCGCGACGACAAGCGACCTTGAAAACCTGCACATGCTATTTGCAAATAACGCGAGGTGTCACTAGGAAAGCGCCTGCCCTGACAACGAGTCCTTCCTTCAGCACCCCTTCCTTGACAGCTTTCATGTCCGTGCTCCACTGGAACCATTTTTCGACTTGATCCTCGCGGGCAAGAACGCAGGCATCGATGGTTTTTTCGAGGAGTTTCCCCAGCGCTTCAGGGTAGGAGAGACTTGCACCACCCATTCCATTACTGGTTCTCGTGTCCCATGTCTGCCAGATGTTAGCGTGCAGATGTCTCTCCGCATGAGGATCTTCAGCACCTATTATCAAGGCGTAGCTTTCCAGGTTCGTCAGTGCGCGGTGAAACTTGGAGTTGTTCTCTTTCCCTTCTAGCCCTAGCTGCTTTCTCAATCGATCTGTCCGGATTGAACGCTCGGTCTCGATGGTTTCCAACAAGTTCAGTTCCAGATCGGAGAAGGTTCTTCCTTTCACTGTGGGGTCCTGGTGATGTTTCACTATAGTGTCGAGGGTCGGCCAGAGTTCCTTGGACACGAAGGTCTTGGTTCGTCTGAATATTCTGGCAGCGAGAATATCCTCTCTCCTCTCTATAGCCCCGGACACGCGGGCTACTGATTGGCCGGATATTTTGATCGACCACCAATCATTCCATCCGCTGAAGCCTTTAGCTGATGGTTTCCATGGTCTGCCTAGTATTGCGCTGATGAAACTTGGAAGCTCGTTTCCGCCAAGAGCCGAGACAAGGCCTCTGTCGTGTATGAACTTGTAGATCTTTTCCTGGGTTTTCAACCGGAGAGATGGCTTGAGCCGCTGTTCTCGGACCCGGATTTCTTCTGCTTTCTTCACCAATTGTTTAGTGTTCGAGAAGGGAACACTCCGTCGAGAGGCTTGCCCAGCAAGCCAAGGATTTGGTCTAGAACCTGATTGTTTAAGCTCTCTCGCTTGAGATGGGTTCTACAGTGTTGTTATGAGGAGATAGATGTTGAGAGCTATGATAAGTGCCGCAGACAATACTCCCAGAATTGTGGTTATGTTCTTGTTCACGAATTCGCCCATTAACCCCTTCCTCCTGGTATAGATGATCAGGGGTATCATTGGTAGAGGTATCATCAAGCTGAGAATTACCTGGCTGTAGACGAGCAAGGAGAGAGGGTTGAGCCCTATCAGGATCGCGAGCGTTGTCGGAAACACATTGATGATCCTCGTTACGAGCCGTCGGAGATACTTGTTGATGTGAGTCCCAAGCAGTCCATCCATGATCGACTGGCCAGCAAGCGTCCCGGTGGTCGACTATGCAAGACCCGATGCGTGGAGCGTTATCGCGAACACTGCGGCGACGAGAGGGCCATAGAGCGGTTTCAGGATAGCATATGCTTGGCTAATGGTTGAGACGCCGCTGTACGTAGGGTAGAACGCGGCCGCTGCTGAGACTAGAAGTGCGACGTTGACGAGACTTGCTATGGTGAGAGTCAGGATCACCTCTCTCACGTGCAACCTTCGGTGTCTCCTCTTCTCCTCCAACGATCCGGTGGTAAGCTTGTTTTTTGTGAGCCAGGAGTGGACGAAGAGGGCGTGAGGCATCACTGTTGCCCCAACTATTCCGACAACAAGGAGTATCGTATCGTTGTTCAGAGTGACAGCGAAGGAGTGGTATGCGATGTTCGATATGCTGGGGTGTATCAGAATTATCTGGTAGAGGAAGCCTATGCTGATGATCGAGACGAATACCATGAAAAAGTATTCTATTATTCGAAACCGCTCTGATGTCAAGGCGAGAAGAATTATCACGTCTAGCGCGCCAAGTATTGACGCGTAGATTAGTGGAATGTTGAAGAGAAGATTGAGCGCGATAACCGTTCCAAGATATTCCGCGAGATCGGTCGCGGCAGCAGCCGCTTCCGCCGCCAGCCAGTAGGGTATTGTGAACCTTTTGGTCTTAAGGGATATTTTGATGAGTTCTGGGAGGCTTTTTCCTGTCGCGATGCCCAGTTTGCCTGAGAGATACTGTAAAACCATGGCCATGAGGTTTGCAAGCCAGACGGTCCAGAGGAGGTCGTAGGCGAACGAGGCGCCGCTCGAGATATCCGTCCCATAGTTCCCGGGGTCCATGTAGGCCATGCTTACAATGAGCGAGGGGCCGAGGTAGACGAAGAGGCTACGCAGAGAAAGGCGCTTGAACGCTTGTTTGGTGAGTTCCCCGGGCGGTTTCAATACTTTGTCGGCTGCGGCTCGTAGTCTGGAGCCGACTTCTGCTACACCCAAGGAAACAGTCCGTCCAGCAGGGCATTGCCTGATTGCCTATATAAAGTTCGAGTGACCTAACAAAGTTCGGAACCACTAAGAGTTGAGGGACTGCGTTCGGCACACTTTCGGCTCGTCCATGTCCGCTATTTCTTGGTTCCTCTGTGCCAGCTATTGTCTCCTATCTCTTTTTCCTTCGAAAACGGTTCGGGTCCTATCTCCTTTACGCCTAGAAAACGCCGCGTCTCAACCAGAAAGTCCTTCCACGCTGGCTCGTCCTCCAGTAGCAAGTGGTTCCTGCTTTCCAGCGGAACAAAGTGAGCTCCAGGAATCAGGGATGCCAGATCCCTTCCATCCTCGAACCGGTTCACCAGATCGCCTCGGGTATGGATGACAAGCGTTGGCGCCGACACTTTTCCAAGTTGGTCAAGGACGTCGATCTGTGCAAACTCCATCAAGAAACTCACCGCGGTCTCTGGCGATGTGGATTTTCGCTGCAACTCGTTAAACCAGCCGGCCTGCTCGGCAGTCCCACCAGGGACGAACATGGACGTGAAGAGTTGGCGATAGGCAGGGTTGTCTTTTCCCCATCCGGTCTTCGTCAGAGTCAGAATAGCCATTCCTTCCTCTACCTCCTCGGGCGAAGTGTGGATCTTCGACCAGCCCAATGCGCTTGCACCGTACAGAATCAGATGACTAACCCTGTCAGGATGGCGAGCAGCGTAGGCGATGCAGACCGCGCCTCCCTGAGACATGCCTAACAATGCAAACTTGTCAAGGCCAGCCGCATCAACAACAGTTTCTAGATCGTGTACCCAATCCTCGAAGGTAGAGCTGCTTACATTGCGGTCAGATAAGCCGCATCCACGATCGTCATAACGGGTGTACTGGTGGTATCTTGACAGCTCTCGAGTCCAGTGACGAAAGATCGGACTATCCAGATCGAACTGCAAATGCCCAAGCCAGTTCGCAGCCTTGACCAGAGGCGGTCCATGACCCAGTGTGGAATAGGCAAGTCTGGCGTGGTCCTTTGTAGTGCAGAATCTGATCTTCTGGTCCAGATGAACTATCTCGCTTTACCCATCGTTTACACGCGGTTTAAGATTACTGGGCAAATGTTCAATTCTAGTTCTTGAGACTGTGAAGCTCGAGACTCATATCAATCGCTTTGGCCGAGTGAGTTATCGTTCCGACGGAAATCACGTCCACGCCGGTCCTGACGTAGCTTCCAAGATTCTCTCGTGTAATACCGCCGGACACCTCGATCAGAAGACGGTCTCGAAGTTTTCTTGCTTGAAGTAAACTGACCGACTTTTTCACTGCCGGCAGTGTCATGTTGTCCAAAAGAACAATGTCAGCCCCAGCCAGTCCTGCTTCCACTGCCTGGTCCGGGGTTGTAGCCTCAACTTCGATCTTCTTAGTGAAGCTCACCTTGGTCTTCGCTTTTCGAACGGCCGCAGTTATCGAGCCGGCCAGCACCAGATGATTATCTTTGATCAGGACGGCGTCATCAAGCCTTAGACGATGAATGTCACCGCCGCCCAGCTCGACTGCTCGTTTCTCGAAATATCTTAGCCCTGGAAGAGTCTTCCTGGTACAGGCTATTCTCGTCGAGCTCCCATTCTTTTTGGCGATGTTGACGAGTTCAGCGGTCGCGGATGCCACACCTGACATGTGAGATAACAAGTTCAACAACACCCGTTCCACCTTTAGCAGAGCACTCCCAGAACCACTTACTTCGAGGATGATTGCCCCGGCAGGTACCTCTTGTCCGTCCCGGACTTTGGGTTTTCCCTGGCAGCCTAGGAGCTTGAGGAGAATAATAGACTCAGAGAGCCCGGCAACAGTGGCTCGTTCTTTGCAGATCACAGTCCCTGTGGCCTTTGTTTTCGGATCAACAAGGGAATCCGTAGTAATGTCTCCATGACCGATGTCCTCGTCCAGAAATCGTCTCAACGCGTCTTCGATCAACATTCTACACGCCACTTTGCAGGAAGAGATGATTCGCTCGTCGATAATGAGCTATGCTTCGGTCTCGATTTCTCCACGGTGGACCTCGTGTCCGCATGAGCCCAGAAAGATGTCCAGCCCATCTGGAACCGCATCACTCCGAAAGGGGCTTACGTGCACGAAAACTCCCTCGCGGTGATCAATAGGGCACTCTGCTTTGATGAGATTCTTTGCCTTGGTTCTGGGACGCTGCGTGGAAACCGGATCGAGTCTCGCGGACAGCTTCTCAATCTTGAGCCCTAGTACTCCTGCGTATAGGCCTCCGATGCAGAAAATTCCGCTCCCGGCCAATAGTCCTATTACTCCGGTCTGACCCAGAGCGTCGCTAGATGTCATTGCATAGTAGGCAGCAACAACCGGAGTGATCAAAGCTACTCCGATGATTATTTTGCCCATGATGGAGAGAAAGCCCATGGTTTTCCAGTCCCAGTCAGATATCTTCAGATAGAAATGTCTTAGTCCTATCGTTTCTTCTTGGAGTCTCTCTCGCTCACAACCGTCTCAACATGCTCGATGATCGTCTTGAGGGGGGTTCCAGGCCCGAAGTTGCCGGTAACACCCTGCTTCTCCAACAGCGGCTTATCCTCATCCGGAATAATACCTCCACCCACCAACAAAATATCGTCTCCACCTTTCTCCCGTATGAGCTTCGCAACCTTGGGAAAGGCTGTCATGTGAGCCCCGTTGAGAAGACTCATAGCTACAACATCAACATCCTCATCAATCGCCATCTGCGCAACCTGCTCGGGCGTCGCCAGAAACCCGGTGTAGATTACTTCCATGCCTGCGTCCCGGAACGCGCGCGTTAGGATCAGAGCGCCTCTATCATGACCATCTAGTCCAGGCTTTGCCACAAGGATTCGAATCCTCTTGGAAGGTTTGATGGTCGGCTTCCTTTGCGCTGGCATCGGAGCGTTATGTTCTTCGGAGGAACCTTTCCGCTAATAAGCACTATCGAAATTGGATTCCGTCAGGTCTTCGTCGCAGAAGAGAAGCGTCTTCGGATGAACTTGACGAATCCAATGACTATTATCACAATCCCAAGGATTACGATTGTTGTCCCAATTAGTTGGAGTACTGTTCCTGTATTTCCGCACAAACCCGACGCGCAAGACGAGCTAATGAGGGAGACAGCAAACTGAACGGCGTACCCTGCGACAAGAACGAGGAATCCTATGATTATTATGATCGAATCACGCAATTGGATTCAAGAACACTTTATGCGATCGTTGTCTTAACCTAAAAATGTCAGTTGTACAGCTCGTCGTATCGCTTGTATTTCCAGTAGGCCATAGATGCGACCCATGAAACGACAAAGATGCCAATTATTCCGAAACCCATCGTCTCAAAGTCCAGGGTCCCAAGCGAGCTCCAAAACGGACCGCTCAACTTCAACTCACTAGAGAGAACCTGAAGCAGCTCAATTCCCCCAATCGCAAAGGCGACCGCGACAGAGATGATGGTCACGGTCAAGTTGTAGTATATCTTCCGGATTGGTCTGAGAAAGGCCCAGCCGTACGCGGTCAGCATTGTAATCCCATCGGTCATGTCGACCAGGACCATTCCACAGGTGAACATGAAGGGAAGGACCAGGATCATCCATAAGGGAACGGCGGACGAGACTCCAACTCCAACAGTGATGGCGATCAGGGCGATCTCGCTGGCGGTGTCGAAGCCTAGTCCGAACAAGACTCCTATGGGATAGATCTGCCAGGGCTCGCGGACTATCTTGAACAGTCCTTTGAAGTAGCGGTTTAGGAATCCCCTGTTTTCGAGGAGATTCTCCAGCTCCGACTCGTTCATCTTTCCCTGTTTGAGGGTTGTGAACATTCGATAGATCCCGAGGACGATGATGACGTTGATGAGTCCGATCAGAAAGAGAAAGATTCCGGAGACTGTTGTTCCAATTATCGCGCCGCTGCTTCGAAGTGCTGGGATCTGATCTTTCACCGCGTTGGTGGCGAGAATGAGGGAGACAATGAGACCAACGACCACGGTCGAGTGTCCTAGGGAGAACCACATTCCAACAGTAAGGGGACGCTTACCTTCCTGCAGCAACTTCCGCGTAGTATTGTCGATGGCAACAATGTGATCCGCGTCAACTCCATGGCGCAGACCGAAGGTGAACGCGAGGACTCCTAGTCCTGCAAGCAAGGCGGACAGTTGCCCTATGATAATTGAGGCTGCGAGGCCGATTAGGGTGGCGATTCCTAGGGCCGAGTATATGATGGAGATTCGGATCTTCTCTGCTTTTGATAGTCCGAGGGTTGAACGGTTTAGCTGAGTTTCAGTCAATTCAGAAGACGTCCCCTCTAAGAGCCATTACAGCTGCCCAGCGCAAATTGAACAGGTTGTCTCAGCATGACCCCACTCTGTAGTAATATAAAGTCTTAAGTTGGTAATACTTTTAGCCGACTCGACCAAGTTGAGTAATACTTGAGGCGGGTCACGATTTGGTAATGAATGACGAAGGAGTTACTAGGATCAGCATGTCTCTGCCACCTGAACTTCTCGAAGCCTTCGACAAGGCCTCCGAACACAGCGGCTACAGAGACAGGTCTAAGGCTCTGCAGGCGGCGATGAGATCATTCATCTCGGACTTTGAATCAGGCGTTAGAGGAGGCCATGTTGTCGGGTCCATTGTCATGGTCTACAACCATGAGACCCATGGTGCAGACGAGGGCATAACGGAAACGTCCCACCACCACAGACAATCCATCCTCTCATCACTCCACGCTCACATAGATGCCGCACATTGCTTGTGCGCGCTCCTTGTCCGCGGCAAGGTCCAGGATATTACGAGATTGGAAGGAGAACTGAAACGACAGAAAGGAATCATGCAGGTAAAATCATCATATCTCAAAACAGAATCCGTATGAGATTCGGCATTTGTGAAGGAGAATTAGCATGAGAAAACTAGTCGTGTCAGAGTTCGTGACGCTGGATGGTGTCGCGGAGGAGCCTGGCAAGTGGTCCTTCCCGTTCTGGAATGAAGAGATCGGGCAAGTTCAAGTTCGATGAGCTGTTTTCGAGCGACGCTCTCCTACTGGGACGAGTTACTTACGAGGGTCTCGCGAAGGCTTGGCCTTCTATGACAGATGAGGCGGGTTATGGGAAGAGAATGAACGGTTTCCCCAAGCATGTTGTGTCAAGAACACTGGAAAAACTGGACTGGACCCAATTCACATCTGATCAAAGGGAATATTGAGAAGGAAGTTTCTAAGCTGAAGCAGCAGCCTGGTCAGGATCTTTTGATCTTTGGCAGCGGCCAACTCGTAAACGCCCTAAATGCAACATGACCTGATCGATGAATACCGGCTCTTGGTCTACCCGATTGTCCTAGGAAGTGGAAAACGTCTCTTCAGCGACGCCAACAAAGCCAATCTGAAACTCGTAGAAACAAAGACGTTCGGCTCCGGGGTTGTACTGCTACGCTACCAACCCAACAAGAAAGTAGTCTAACCGGAGATTCTTACTGCCGACGTCAGGTACGCCCTGCCACCATTGCTGTGGAATCGCGTAGCGAACAATGCATCCCGAATGTAGTTGATGTTGAACAGCGGGGAGAACGTCGATTCGATCTCCTGCCTGGTAACTCTTCTTGGTCCGCCCCAGTTGGTGGGCTCCTTCTCGCTGAAGCAGAGCATGAAGTATTTTCCTGTAGGAGCTAGGACCCGGGCGACCTCCCGCGCGTAAACTGGCCGGTCGTCGTCGGGGAATGTGTGGAAGAGTCCCGAATCAATGACATTGTCGAAGACGCTGTCTTTGAAGTCTAGCGAGAGCGCGTTTCCCTCTCGGAAGTCGACTTTCAGCTTTCTTTCGGCGGCCTTCTCTCTTGCCGCGCCAATCGCTCGGTTTGTAAGGTCGACTCCGACTACTGCGAATCCTTTCTCGGCAAGATAGAGCGCGTTCTCGCCTGTTCCGCACCCAACATCGAGGACTTTGCCCCTGTTCAGTTCTCCAATGCGCACGAGTTCAACGAAGGCTGATTGAGGACGGCCTACGTCCCATGGTGGTACGGTCTTGTAAGCGTCTTCCCAAGAACTCAACGGCAGCCGAACCCCGCTCAACGATAACGGATTCAAGAACATTCTGGACCCATGGGCAGAGCACAATTGTCGGCTCCGAATTTCAAGAAGACTCTTTAGTCGAGCGTGAGATACCCTTCGTGAGCCTGATTTGGAACAGCTTCAGAAAGAAAGCCTGGTCTCACCAACCGTCTCGAGATGGTTGCTTGAAGAGAACGAGCCCTCGAGTCAATACTTCACGCTCACCGAGCTGATGGTTCGCGACAGACATGACGCAGCCGTTCGCAGGGCAGGAGAGAAGATTGGAAAAGAAGGATGGGCCGCGAGGATCTTTGCGAAGCAGAAAGAGAATACTCACTGGGAGAACAAGGAGTCATGTTATGTTCCAAAGTTCACCGGCACAGGATGGCAGCTAGCTG
>Ga0137396_10002282_pt1 | contig 10457 bp, 8 predicted proteins | sample czc16metaG_FD_108284 | JGI IMG/M metagenome (GOLD analysis project Ga0137396, IMG submission 108284) | Vadose zone soil microbial communities from Angelo Coast Range Reserve, California, USA - czcobulk3.16 metaG | ecosystem: Environmental > Terrestrial > Soil > Vadose zone | place: USA... | reverse complement strand
GGAAGCGCAAAGACGACGAGCTTATCGCCGACGTCGGCGCTGAGCTTGCGCGCCAACTTGCTGCCGATGACGACCTGAGAAGGCCCGGTCCCGTTTTCTTCAAGAAAACGACCCTTGACGAGATGCGGGCGGGGTGCGACCATTTCCTCCGATACATCAATCCCTTTTAACAGAATGCCGTCCACCGCGCTCCTCGACCGGATCATCCCTTCCTTCGCCGCAAAAGGGGAGATCGATTTCACCCCGGGCACCCCCTTCTTCACCCGGTCGATTGAGCGCCGGTACTCATGAAGCGGCTCATTCTGAAATCCCAGGATCTGGATGTGCGAAGTGAAAGCAACGACTTTCTCCTTGATCTCCCGCTCGAAGCCGCTCAGGATGGAAAGCGTGATCACCAGCGCAGCAGTGCCGAGCATGATTCCGAGCACCGTCATACTTGTGATGAAGGAGAGGAAGCCTGTCCGGCGGCGGGCTTGCAGGTAGCGTTTTGCTATGAACCAGGAAGGCGACAATGAGATACGTTCTAGTTCTTGCGTCGTTCGTCCGGAGCCGCCCAAGCGTGGCGCGGAGAACGACCGGCTGGCAAGGGAAACCGGGGCTTCAGCACTTTATCTCGTCTTCGCGCCATACTCAAGCAGATAAGCACGGATGAACGCGTCGATATCTCCATCCATGACCGCCTGCGTATTGCTCGTCTCAACGTTCGTGCGGTGATCCTTTACCATATTATAGGGATGGAAGACGTACGAGCGAATCTGGCTGCCCCACTCGATCTTCTTTTTCGTGCTTTCAATGGCGGAGCGCTTCGCCTCCTCTTCCTCTTTCCGGAGCTGGTAAAGCCGCGATTTCAGCATCTTCATTGCGCGCTCCTTGTTCTGGAACTGGGACCGCTCCTGCTGGCAGGCGACGACAACGCCGGTCGGGATATGTTTGATCCGGACGGCTGTTTCGACCTTATTGACATTCTGGCCACCCTTCCCGCCGGAACGGTAGGTGGTAATCTCAAGATCGGTGGGATTGATTTCAATTTCGACGTCATCTTCAACTTCGGGGTAGATAAACACAGAGGCAAAGGACGTATGCCTTCGGGCATTTGAATCAAAGGGCGAGATGCGGACGAGACGATGAACACCGTTCTCCGCTTTCAAGTGACCGTATGCGTACTCTCCCTGGACTTCAACCGCCACGCTCTTGATGCCGGCGCCCTCGCCCGCCTGTTCGTCCAGCAGAAAGGTCTTGAACCCTTTCCGCTCGCACCATCGAAGGTACATGCGAAACAACATTTCCGCCCAGTCCTGCGCCTCCGTTCCTCCCGCGCCCGCATGGATCGTAAGGATGCAGTTCTTCGGGTCGTCCTCCCCGCTCAGCATATTGCGAAACTCTAAATCCTCCAGGGCCTTCTCGACACCCGATACTTCCGATTGCAGCTCAGCAGCGAACGATTCATCCCCCGACTCTGCAGCCAGCTCGAGGAGCGTCTGGGCGTCGCTCAGCTTCCGTCGAACAGCCGACCAGGCATCCACCCACGACTTTCGCCGGCTGATCTGCTGCATGATTTTCTGCGCAGCGATGTTGTCGTTCCAGAAGCCCGGTGCGTGTGTCTTCGCTTCGAGATCGGCGATCTCTTTTTCCTTCGTATCGAGGTCAAAGATACCCCCGGAGGACGTTCAACTGGGCCTCAAGTTTACTCAGTTTATCTTTTACATCTTCAAACATTAGGTTGTTCCTTTTCGGAGATTTCGATCTTCATCCGGAGCAGAGCGCTGCTCAGTGTTTTTCCCTGCGCGTCATTTTTTAGCGAAACCGTTCCGCCTCCGCCGAGAGCGTTATGCAGAAGAAAATTGAGCGCATACAGATTGGGCAGCTCGAATCGCTCCACGGCGCCCAGACAGATTCCATCGAAATGCCGCTTGACCGCGTCGACGGTCACATATTTCTTTATCAATGAATAGAATTCCGGTTTCCGCGCAATGAGCCCGACGTTACCCGTGTCCCCTTTATCGCCCGACCGGGCGTGCGCGATTTGAAGCAATTGGAGTTTCATACCTCGGCGACAACCACTTCCGGCTCAACCGCATCCTTCGGAATCAGTGCAGGCCAGTAGGCGATGACCTCACTTGGCTTCGGACGCCCGCCCGCGAAGCCTGTGACACCGGGCGGGCCGACGAGGATGAGCGGGGCGATTTCCTTCCCGAACCTCTCGACCGACTCGTAGTCGCGGCCGCGAACGCCAATGCGCAACACCACCTCATTGATCACGTCCGGCATCTGAGCGATTGGTCCGTGGCACGAGTTCAGCCCGACGAACTCGGTCCGGATTTCGTCAAAATTCAACCCCTGGTCCGCGAGTCTGGTCCGCAGGATTTCGTCCGCCTTTTTCGCTTTCTCGAGGGCATCGGGCCAGGCGTAGGTAAGCGTTCCCACCGCGGTATAACCGTCCGAATACGACATCGAAACCTTATACATTCCGGTATTCGGTTTCCCCATCACACCGGACACCCTGACCCGGTCGACCCCCTCCTGCGCGAGTCTGATCGTCGTGAAATCGGCGATGCATTCAGGCGTAATATAGTTCGTCGGGTCACCGATCTCATACAACAATTGCTCGCTCACGGTCTGCACCGACACCATCCCGCCGGTTCCCCGATGCTTGGTGATCACTATTTCGCCCGAGGGATGCGCCTCGGCGATCGGAAAACCGATATGAGCGAGATCCGGAACAGTTTGCCAGCCCGCGGAGAAATTTCCCCCGCTCGCCTGTCCGCCACACTCTAAAATATGACCGGCGACGACACCGCTAGCGAGCTTGTCCCAATCGGTCCATGACCAGCCGAACTCGTGAATCATCGGAGCATACGTCAACGCAGTATCCGTTGTTCTTCCGGTGATAACAATCTGCGCGCCCTGCTCGAGCGCAGTAACAATCGGGCGGGCCCCGAAGTAGACGTTTGCACTCACGATCCGGTTACGAACCGTGTCGAGCTTCTCACCGGTCTCCATATTATCGAGGCCGATTCCACGTTTCTTGAATGTATCGAGGCATCCGAGAATATTATCGCCCTGGACGACTCCAATCCGGAGTCCCTTAATCCGCAGCTTTCTTGCGACGTCAAAAATGGCTTCTCGACAGCTTTCAGGATTGACTCCGCCGCCGTTCGTCACGATCTTTATATTCTTCTGCAAACAAGTCGGCAGAATCGCCTCCATCAGCGGGATGAGGTCCTTCGCATACCCCAGCTTCGGGTCCTTCATCTTCTGCTTCTGCATGATGGACATCGTGACTTCCGCCAGGTAGTCCATCATCATGTAGTCGATCGGGCCTTTGTTGACCTGATCGACGGGAGCATTGGGCAAGTCGCCCCAAAAACCCTGACCGCTCGCGACTCGGATCTTTTCCTTCATCCTTCGACCGCGAGTGATCAAACAATCTTGATGTGCAATTCTTTCAACTGCTGTGGATCGACTTCCGAGGGCGACTCGTCCATGAGCGACATCGCGCTTGTTGTCTTCGGAAATGCGATAACCTCCCGTATTGATTTCTCGCCCGTCAGCAACATACAAATCCGGTCGAACCCAAGTGCGATGCCGCCGTGGGGAGGAGCGCCGTACCGAAACGCTTCGAGCAGGAATCCGAATTTCTTTTTCGCCTGATCCTTCCCGATGCCCAGGAGCTCAAAGACTTTGCTCTGCAGTTGGCGATCGTGGATCCTGATACTGCCTCCTGCAATTTCATTTCCATTCAGCACAAGATCATAGGCGCGGGCACGCGCCTGAAGTGGTTTCGAGTCGAGCAAGGGCAGATCTTCATCTTTGGGTGAGGTGAACGGATGATGCATGGCAACATACCGCTTGTCAGTTTCGTCATATTCGAACATCGGGAATTCCGTAATCCATAGCAGATTGAATTTGCCGGCATCGATCAGATTGAGCCTTTTTGCGATCTCTAGCCTCAGCGTCCCGAGGAGCGTGTACGCCTTCGCCCATTGGTCGGAGATTAAGAGGATCAAGTCGCCCCCTTTCGCCCGCATCGTATCGCGGATCGGGATGAGCGCCGCTTTCCCCAGGAATTTTTCGACCGGAGTCTCAACGCCGTCCTCTGTAACACGCATCCACACCAACCCCCCCGCTCCGAGTTTTTTTGCATAATCGACCAGACCGTCAAGCTGATTTCTCGTGTATGATCCGCACCCTGGTGCAACGAACCCGGCAACAACCCCGCCGCTCTTAACCGTGTCAGCGAAGACCCTGAACCCGGAATCTTTCACCACATCGCTGATCGAGGTAAGCATGAGCTCGAAACGCGTGTCGGGTTTGTCGGTGCCGTACCGCTCCATCGCCTCCCGGTACGTGAGTCGAGGAAGCGGCAATGCGATCTCAATCCCTTTGAGTTCTTTGAAGAACTGCTTCACCAATCCCTCCGAGACCTGGATAACGTCCTTCTCATCCACAAACGACATTTCGACGTCAATTTGCGTGAACTCCGGTTGACGATCCGCCCGGAGATCCTCATCGCGGAAACACTTCACGATTTGAAAATACCTATCCATGCCTGCCACCATGAGAATCTGTTTGTAGGTCTGCGGAGACTGCGGCAGCGCATAGAATTTCCCCGGATGGATCCGGCTCGGCACGAGATAGTCGCGGGCACCCTCGGGGGTGCTTTTCATGAGCACCGGGGTTTCAACCTCCACGAATCCGTGGCTGTCGAAGTACTTCCTCGTCAGGAGATACATGGAATGGCGGGTCAAAAGATTTCGCTGCATCGGGCCGCGGCGCAGGTCGAGATAGCGGTATTGGAGGCGCGCCTCTTCGTGAACGGTGATCTCATCCTCGATGGGAAATGGTGGCGTATCCGACTGATTGAGAATCGTCAATTCGTGCGCCATAACATCGATCTCGCCCGTGGGAAGGTTCGGATTGCGGGTCCCCTCGGGGCGGGCTCCAACAGTTCCGCTGACTGAAATCACGAACTCACTTCGCAGCTCGCCGGCCGTAGTGTGAGTTTCCTTGTTCGTTTGGGGATTGAAAACAACCTGTGTCTTGCCGTAGCGGTCGCGCAGGTCGATGAAGACCACTCCTCCCAGATCTCGCCGCGTGTCGACCCACCCGGTCAACGTGACGCGCTTTCCGATATCTGCTGCGCGCAGCTCACCGCATGTGGAAGTTCGTTTTTTGTAATCCATCCGGTATCGGGTAGTTCGAAAATGTGCGAAAGAAGTCACTGAAAGCGATTGGAATATAGGGAAAAAAAGGGGGAGTCACAAGGAATGAAGCGGGAAGGACAACTGCGGCAAGGGCCCTTCGGAACAAAATCGGGACAGCGAGGCGCTTATTTAAGAATTCCTTTGAGGATAGCGTGGCGAGTCAGACCGGCGACGTCATGGATGTCGAGTTTGTCCATGATCTGGCCGCGGTACTTATCGACTGTCTTGACGCTTATGCAAAGCTGAAAGGCAATATCTTTACTCGTCTTCCCGGCGGCAACCAACTGGAGAACCTCGCGTTCGCGCACGGTCAAACCAACCGGCTTTCTTGCCGGCGCATACTGGTGCGTCTCAAGCAAGACTCGGGAGACCGCAGGACTGAAGAATGCGTTCCCACGGTGGACCTCACGGATCGCCGACAAGAGCTCACTTGCCGCAGTCTGCTTGACCAGGTATCCTCGGACGCCCGCCGCAATCGCCTGAGCGACAAATTCCTCATCACTGGACATCGATAGCACGATGACCTTGACGGACGGGGCTCGCCGTAGGATATGAATCGTGGCCTGGAGACCGTTGAAATCAGGCATCATGATATCCATGACAACGATCTCGGGCTTTAGCGCCGCGGCCAATTCTATCGCATCTGTGCTGTTTTCGGCTTCACCAACGATTCGAATCCCTTCATCAGCGCCCAGGAGGGCGCGGAGTCCCTCACGAAAGATCGTGTGGTCGTCCGCAAGCAGAACTGAAATTGTCTCCATCTTACGCTATCATTCCGATGCTAATTTGCCACGTGCTCTGGGTTTAACGCCTCTTGCAGTGGAAGACTCACGCGGATCAAAGTACCCTTGAGTTTCCGCGATTGGACAGAGAATTCGCCGCCAACCAAGCTCGCGCGCTCACGCATGCCGAGGAGGCCGAGGTGTGTGTTTGTCGAAGGCTCGGGGCGCCGATTCCCGGTCTGGTCAAAACCCTCGCCATCATCCTGGATCTCGACGATGACACTATGGTTTTCCTTCGATATCGCGATCGTGACACACTGTGCGTGGGCGTGCTTGGCAGTGTTGGTGAGGCTCTCCTGGGCGATTCGATAAAGTGCGAGTTTCTGTTCGCTGCCGAGTTTCTCGACAACCTGGTGTTCTTTAAGCACCACTTCAATGCCCGTACGATCCGTGAATTCATGAGCATACTGCCGGATCGCAGGCAGAAGTCCAAGTTGATCGATGGTTTCGGGTCTCAACTCCCTCAGGAATCGCCGGACGCACTCGAAAACCTGGTCAATCAGCACTCGCGTGTCTGCGATGCGTTTCTTGACTACAACTTGATCACGCAAGAGGTCTCTACTGACAATCTCCAGATTCACGGTGATCGCGGCGAGGATCTGACCCATGTCGTCGTGGAGCTCACGGCTGACCCTGAGGCGTTCCTCCTCTTGTACTTTTAGAATCTCGCGCGAAAGCAGGGCGAGGTTATCCTGCATCAGCCTCGATTCAACCAGCAAAGCGCTTGTGCGGCGCTCGCTCCGCCTGAGATCGCGCTCATGGGCCATCCGGTCGGTCACGTTCCGCGCAATTCCCCGGACAGCAATGATGCGGGAGTCTTCCTGAATGAGCGAGCTTCTGAATTCGAAGAGGTATAATTCCCCGTTCCGTCGGGATGCGAGGGGAAGAATCCCCACGAGTTCTTCTCCGCTTTTCCAGGTCGAGATCCGGCGCAAGTACGAATCGAATGCCTCACGATATCTTGGCCTGACGAATTCCCTCACCGATCTTCCAACCAGCTCTTCGCTGCTGTAGCCGAGGAGCCGCGTCACTGCGCGGCTGACCTGGAGAATGGCGCCGTCCAGTGAATGGACGTAGACGATGTCGGAGACGTTGTGGAATAGATCGCTGTACTTTTTCTCACTCGCACGGGCGAGAGCGAGTTTTTCACGCTCCAGTTTGAGCTTGGTGCGCTGGGAGATGAGAACCGAGACGATGAGGCCGAGCCCGAGGGTCAGTCCCACTGTCGTTCCCACCAGCAGCATCCACCAAAAATCTAAGCTACCTGTCGATCCATGCATAAGAAGGCCCCCGCATAAAGAACATTCGCCACTGAATCGATGCTCCAGTGGATTGAATAGACTGTCATGGCGTCGTTAATGCCCAAGATTGCGATCCGTCCGCTCAGGAGAAAGAGCATGATATTTCCTGCAAAGTACAGGAGCGCCCCGGAGGCGACCCAGAATCGCATATCCCTGAGAAGTTCGACCTCTTCACTGCGGATGAGATCGAGGAGCGTCATCGTCGCAATCACCACCAAAATAGTGCTCGAAACGGTGTGGGTGTAGAGCGTGGGTTCATCGAACTTCTCCAGGCCCGTCCACTTTGCCGCGATCCAAAAGATGATGAAAAGGGACCCCATCAGCCAGTAGGCAACCCGTAGCGCCCTTCTCTTTTGCCAGGCAGAGAATACCACCAACATCAGGATCAGCTCTATCAGGTTGTAGAGCTGGAGCACCCAAAGGTTCTGTATCCCGCTCAGTGCCATTCGCAAAGTCACCAACTCCGTGATCAAAGCAATAGTGGTGAAGAGGAAGAAAATGAGCTTCTCCTTCGCAAGTCGGCGCCAATGAAACAGGCCGACGCCCAACGGCAAGAAGCTGGATGCAACGTCTATGTAGGCAATGGCCGGAAATTTCAAATCCAGAACGCCCGTTGTCAATGGATTAGTGGACTCAACGACGGGCAAAACGGAGGACACGGGAAACCCGACTCGAGGAGCACGCCCGCCGTGAGGTCGCTGCCGGAGGCGTCCACCCCTACAAGGACCAGAACCGGAGTGCTGTCGCTTTTTCTTCCGTAGTAAATTCGTACTCCGACGCAGTTCGCCTGGTTCAAGATGCCTTGGACCGCATCACGCCCGAAGGCCTCTCCGAGAACACTGCCCGGGGACGCCGAAGCCCGGAAATTAGCGGTGAGCTTCGAAGCATCAGCAAGGGCGATCGCGTGATTTTCGCGGCCGGTAAGTTGCAGACTCGTCTGGGCATTTATTCTCCAGTCAAAACGAATACAAAGTAACAGAATTGCGGCGACAAAAACAACCATCGCGATTGCAATGAACGGGGCGCGGGCGTGCTTGTTCATAAATCCTCCTTCAGAAAAGGTGCTGGTGAGAGATTGGATGCTACCCAGACACGTCGATCAACATCGGGGACAGTGGTAAACGGCGATTGAGGAACTCTTCTGTGGCGCCACGGGCCGCCAATGGTTCGGGAGTGCTGAGGAGATCGTGTGAACTTGGTGTCAGGTCAACGACGGGAGTGTCCGATGACGCCCAACCGCCCCCCACTTCCCCGCGCCCTCCTCCCCAGGGCGCGTGAAAGTAATTACTTCAGAGAGAGATATCCGACCTTATCGGGTTATCGAAGACCTGTTGCCATCCAATGTACACTCGCGGAATTTGTTACACAATGGGGTAAAGTTCTAAAAATGAGGTAGGTAAACACCTACCCTTGAGGTAGGTGCTCAAGGGGGTACAATTGAAGCCCGAAACTTCAATAGGGCGAATCCGGTCGATAGACGAAGTATTTGACCGGTATGTCCCTACTTCAATAAAGTCATCTTCTTAAGACTTACGAATGTTTTGCCGTTTGGTCCGTCGGCAAAAAGTCGATAGAAGTATATTCCCGAAGAATAATGCGAAGCATCCAGCGCGACTACTTGCACTCCAGCGCCCATCGTCTGATGATCAACCAATGTGGCCATCTCCTCGCCGAGAAGATTGTAGAGCTTCATTGTAACGACCGATTCGTGGGGGATATCAAACTGGATCCTGGTCGATGGATTGAACGGATTCGGATAATTTTGATACAGTGCATAATCCTTCGGTATCCTGTTCCTTCCATCATTTACCCCGAGGGTAACCTTTATGGTGAACGAGAATGTATCCGGCGATGCAACCACCGTGTGGCCGTCGGTCACGGAAACCGTCCATAAGTACGACGCGCCTGCCTGCAGACGTGAAGTGAGATCGAGGGCTTTACTCGTCCCACTCAAACCGCTGACCGTGGTATCGAGCCCGGGGCCACTGACTTTGAGGGCGTACAGCAAGGTATCCTGATTGTTTGGATCTGTTGAGGCTTGCCAGATAAAGTTCAATGGCGTTGGCACACTTGCAATGTTGAAAGTATCCCGATTGGCCGGTAACGTTAACCGGGCGGCCGTCGGCGGGAAGTTGATTTGCGCAAAGGTAACATGAATCGTGTGGTTCGCCGCCATGCTTTGAAATGTGTAGCTGCTCGTTGAATCGACGCGGGACCCGTCGACAAAAACCGTATCCACGTGGTATCCGCCGTTCGGGCTCATCGAGAACATCTGACTAGCACCACGCGCGACTTTCACGGCCCCGCTTGGAGAGATCGTGCCGCTTGGGCCGGCAGAGGCAGTGATGGTAAACGAGTCGGGCTTGACGATCTGAGACACTGAGTTCGAACGACTCGTGTCGAAATTACCCGTCCCGCCATAGAAGGCCTGGATCAGGTGGGAACCGATGGTCAACGTCGATAATGTCAGCGTCGCTACGCCGCTGCCGTTCAAGGCGACGGAGTCTCCCGGGACAACCGCGTCAAACTTGAATACCACGATACCGCCGTCGGGCACTGAGCCGTGCACGCTATCCTTAAATGTTACGCTCTGACCGAAAATAGACGGATTCAGTGAGGAGGTCAACACGCTCGTCGTGGGCTCCTTATTCACCATCTGCGCTATCGTTATACTGTCACTCTTGAAGTTGCTGTCACCACTGTACACTGCCTTTATCGTGTGGCTTCCTGCCGATAGGCTAGCGGTACTCACTTGAGCACTGTCGCCTGTCAGGGATACGCTGCCCAACGATGTAGCGCCATCAAGAAAGGCGACACTGCCTGTGGGCGTCTGGCTCGCGTTATTAACCTTCGCCTTGAATGAGACGCTTTGCTCAAACGTCGATGGATTGAGGCTCGAGACCAAAGTTACAGTCGGACCCGCCTGGTTGACCGTCTGCGTAACCGTCGTACTGTCACTCTTGAAGTTGCTGTCACCACTGTACACTGCCTTTATCGTATGGCTCCCAGCCGACAAGCTTGCTGTATTCACCTGCGCGCTGTCTCCAGTCAACGAGACGCGGCCGAACGATGTAGCGCCATCAAAGAAGGCGACACTGCCTGTGGGCGTCTGGCTCGCGTTATTAACCTTCGCCTTGAATGAGACGCTCTGTTCGAAGGTTGATGGATTG
>Ga0137396_10002281_pt1 | contig 10467 bp, 10 predicted proteins | sample czc16metaG_FD_108284 | JGI IMG/M metagenome (GOLD analysis project Ga0137396, IMG submission 108284) | Vadose zone soil microbial communities from Angelo Coast Range Reserve, California, USA - czcobulk3.16 metaG | ecosystem: Environmental > Terrestrial > Soil > Vadose zone | place: USA... | reverse complement strand
GCGAGGATGATCCAGACATCGGCCCGCGCGTCCCACGGCCGCCCGCGATAGTCGCCAAGCACTGAGTCCACCGCGAACCCCGCGCGTTCGAGCTGGCGGGTCATCTGCGGCACGGTCAGCGTACGGAACGTCAGTTCGAAGCGATGCTCGCGCAGCCGGCGGCCGCGCCGTTCGATGTAGCGCTGCTCGAACGTGGTGAGCCGCCGCTTGCGGTCCTGCGACACCGATTCGACGAGCGTGAGGTGCGCGGGACCGTTGCGACCGCGCAGCTGCACGCGGTCGCGGTACTCGCGCCAGTTCGGGACATCCGGCACGAGATCGACGCCGAAGATTCCGCCTGGCAGGATCACGCGCGCAACTGACGTGAGCGTCGCGGTCAGATCGTTCGGGCGAATCAGCGATTGCAGGATCCCGTACGGCGCAATCACCATCGGAAACGACGCGCTCGCGAATGGAAGCTGACGGATGTCGCCGCGCACCAGTGTCATCGAGCGCGGTCGTCGAATGCGGGGCACGGCTTTGGCACCGCGAGCTGCGCGGGCCAGCATCGCGCCCGATCGATCCACGCCGACGATGTCGATGCCGGCGCGCGCGAGCGGCCGCGTGACGCGACCAGTCCCGCATCCGAGCTCGAGCACCGGACCGTTCGCGTCGGCCGCGACCCGGCGCCAGAAGGGCACGTCGCGGCGTCCCAGCGTCCGGGCGTTTTCCCAGTCGTAGAAGGGCGCGTATTCATCCCAACCTTGCCAGCCTTCACGAGGCATCGTTCAACGCGGCGGTCGTATGAGGCGTTTGAATTGACGACTGGATTGTGTTGGGGTCGGTCTACCTACGTACTGGATGGTCGAACGGGATCTAGAAGGTAGCCGCGAGTTCCGACGCTTTAGCGACCCGATTTTGTCTCGACGGTTCGATCGGTCCGGCTTTGAGCGCCGTCTGGACGCACGATCTCGATCGGGCGATCCTTGAAGAATTCGAATCGACCGGAATACGCATCAGGAAACGAGTACGTCGCTCTGCCTTCGCGCACCACGCGCTCGCGCTGATCTTTTCGAACGCCACTTGGATTGAAGATGGTCCCCATATCCTCTACGTCAACATTCTCGACAAGACATCGGCCCACCGCGTACCGACCCGAACGGCCGCGTCTCGATGCTCGCCGACCCAGCCAGTATCGGACAGCGGCGTCTCCGAGTCAACCGAAAGCACGCCGATCAGTGGCAGTTCGTCGACCGATGTTCCTCCCGCTGGATTCGTGAGATCGAAGATTGGAAAGCTCATCATCGACTGGCGATCCGCGCGGACTTTGTTCTGTTGCTCTCGACGCATTCCCCACTCTTCAAGGTAGTTGTCGCGTGCCGCCATGAGATCCGCGGCGGCAGGGCGTTTGGTGACCCACGCTCGACCACTGCATCCAGAAGCCATGTCAAGCTCCAGGTCAATGTCAGGATCATCATCCATACCGAACTGATACGCCACGATCCGCGTTCCGCGTATTGTTGGCAGCGTAATGCTGACTCGGACCGAACGGGCATGTGTGCGGCGCTCGAACTCCAATCCGATCGTCTCGAGGACAGGGGCGACCAACTCGTTCGAAACGCCAGTTTGTGCTTGAAGCCGTTCAACATCGTTCTTGGCTTGAGCCCACTGTGGGACGATCTTTGCAAAAAACGAGTGGGCAGCGGCCATGCCGGCGTTATACAACGCTTCGGTTTTCGCGTCGTCCAATTCGAAATCTAGAGTGCTGATGCCCTCAGGCACGCGCACTTGAACATGGTAAATGTTTCTGACGACCGACCGGAGAACAAAGTCGCCGGATTCCAATGCGCTTGCGAGCATGTCGCCGCAGAAATCAGCAAACGTGTATGCACCGGCGCGAAGCGGAGACTTCTGAACAAGATCGAAAGCGATGACCGTCAGGGGTTTATTGATCCGTTCAGCTTCAAAAAGAAACACGGGAAGGTTGCTACAGAGCCCGCCATCCACGAGATACCGCGTGTTGACCTGTACGGGTCGAAACACAAATGGATAGCTCGCCGATGCACGTACCGCATCAAGAACGGAGGCCTCATCTTCAAGACTTCCGGTCGCTGAATAGATTCTCGGTTCGCGAGAACCGAGATCCGTCGCAACGATCTTCAAAGGCACGCACCCGTTGTCCTGCAGATCCTTGAACGTCACATCAGGGCGACCGCGCAGGTTCGGTAATTTGCCGCCGATTTTTTCACGCAAAAACGCCCGCAACGCGTCGCCATGATACAAACCAAGTTTGGCAATCATCTTCGATATAAATCGATAGTTCGACCACGCACGCAACGGATTCCTAATCGTCGACGATAACCCGCGTAAACGGGCAAGAGCGACGCCTCCGTCGTCCAGGAATGTGGTGAACTTCAAGTCGGCGAGGATCTGGCGCAACTCATCCGGCGAGTAGCCAACGGCTGCGAGCGTCGCAACCAAGGCACCTGCGGACGTGCCACCATACCCATGAAATGTCACGCCTTGCTCCTCGGCCGCCTTGAGGCAGCCGGCGAGCGCAGCTCCTTTGACACCTCCTCCGTCGAGAATCGCGTACGCGTCCATATCGCAGAAATACTACTCTCCAGATGAGTTCTTCTTCCCAGCGTGAACCGTCAGGGCATTCGGCATGTACGTCGAGCCGCGGACCCTCTCCGATTGAACGAACACGATAAGCGGCGCGTATTATAGGTGTCCATGGAGGATCTGGAGCGCTGGCGCGTCGAGTTTCCGATTCTCTCGCGCAGTGTCTACATGATCAACAACTCGCTTGGTGCGATGCCCCGACAGACGGCGCGCAACCTCGCGGCGTACGCCGACGCGTGGGCCACGCGCGGTGTGCGCGCCTGGGAAGATCGCTGGTGGGAAATGCCGGCGGAAGTCGGCAACCGGATCGCCACGATCATCGGCGCCGCGAACGGATCGGTCAGCATGCACGAGAACGTGACGACGGCGCACCTGGTCGCGCTGTCGTGTCTGCGACCATCTCAAACACGACGCCGCATCGTCTGCACCGCGATGGATTTTCCATCGATGGTGTACCTGTTTCGCGCGCAGGAAGCCAACGGCTTCGAGCTGCGCGTCGTGCCGGGCGACGACGACCTCACGGTTCGTGCCGACCGCATGCTCGACGCAATCGACGAAACGACGGCGGTCGTCGCCTTCTCGCACGTGCTGTTCCGGACCTCGTACATCATGGACGCCGCTGCGATCGTCACGCGCGCGCACGAGGCCGGTGCGGCGGTCATCCTCGACACGTACCAATCCGCCGGCATCATCCCGGTCGACGTCGCGCGCCTCGGTGTCGACTTCGCCGTCGGCGGCTGCCTGAAGTGGTTGTGCGGCGGACCGGGCAACGCGTTTCTCTACACGCGGCCCGATCTCTTGAAGACGATGCGGCCGGCGTTCACGGGATGGGTCTCGCATCCGAATCCGTTCGCGTTCGACATCGACGAGGGGTCGCTGCGCGATGACGCGCTGCACATGATGAACGGGACGCCGGCGATTCCCGCGTACTACGCGGCGCTGGCGGGGCTCGACATCATCAACGAGGTCGGCGTCGATCGCATCCGCGCGAAGTCGAAGGCGCTGACGGCGCGGCTGCTGGCGCGCATCGACGAGTGCGGCTTCACGTCGGCGGCGTCGCGCGATCCCGAGCGCCTGGCGGGCACCGTCGCCGTCACCGTACCGGATGCCGCGCTGGTCGCGCGGACGCTGAAGGCGCGCGAGTTCATCGTCGATTATCGGCCGCCCGTCGGCGTCCGCATCTCGCCGCATTTCTACAACACAATCGACGAAGTCGACGCGATTATGGCGGAGATCGAGTCGATCGTCGCGACCAGGAACTACGACGCCGGCGACAGCCGCTCGCTCGTAACGTGATCAGGAACCGATTGCGCGCTGCGCCGCATTGTCCGTAAAATACGGATATGGCGGACCGCAAGACTCGACCGCGAAAAACGCACTCGCGGGGCGCACGCGTCACCGCGACCGACGCCGCCAAGAACTTCGGGCAGCTGGTAGACCGTGTCCGCGATGAGCGTGCCACGTTCATCATCGAGCGAAGCGGCAAACCGGTCGCCCAAATCGGTCCGGTCGAGCGGCGGCAATCGACAGTCGCAGACTTCGTGGCGCTTTTTCAGAATCGACCGCGTTTGCCCGAGGAATACCTGCGCGCCGTTGAGAAAGCGGTCAAGTGGCACAACCGGCCGCGTGTGCCGCCCAATCCGTGGGCACGTTAATCGACACGAGTGTCTTCGTCGCGGCGGATCGCGGTCACGTCGATCTGACCACGCTCATCTCTGACGCCGGCGATGAGGACACGGCAATGGCGGCGATTACAGCGTCCGAGCTGCTGGAAGGGGTTCACGCCATCCGGTCGGCGGTCGGCCGAGCGCGATCGACACACACGGTGGAAGGATGGCTTCAGGGGATACGGGTCGTCTCGTTCGACCTCGATATCGCGCGCACCCATGCGCTGCTGTCAGCCCAACTTCGGGCGACCGGAACGATGATCGGTGCGCACGATCTCATCATCGCGGCGACAGCCGTTCGGCTTCACTACCGGATCGCGACGCGCGATCTCCGGAGCTTTCCGAAAATCCGCGGACTGCACGTCGTGCGCTGGTAATCCCGACCACGACGCCCGCGACCTCGGATACGACCAGCAATGCAGCGGTGACCGCGAAGAGCAATCGCCATTCCGGAGCGACGTGGCTGACATGGTCGGGGCTGACGATGACGAAGTGATTCACGACGCCGAACACGAGCGAGCCGGCCATCGTCGCTGCGACCACCCAGCCGCCGGCGACCGGACGCGATCGCGATAGCCACAGGCCGGCGAGCGGTCCGGCGACGATGACAATCCAGATGAAGAGATTGGCCGCGAGCGTCATCGGGATGCGTGCGCCGGAATGAGCGGCGCCGTGCACGATGCTGACGATCAAATGGCCAACGACGACAGCCGCAAGCAGGCGTTGATAAGGCGTGTTCGTTCGCATACGTCCCTCAAGACGAGCGAAGCGGTTCGCGTGTGATCGCTAGGGCGCTTTTCGATTTCGGTGTAGCGGCGCACCCCGTTGTGTCCTCTGTGTCCATTGCGTCAAATCAGCCTAGCGGATCAAGCACGCCGACGACGAGAAAAGCGCTAATCCGAAACGGCGATCTCGCCTGGGACAATCGGACGGGTCCGCGGGAGGCGGCCGAGTCGCGCGAGGTTGCCGACCAACGCGAGAATCCCGAGAAACACGAGCAGTTTGACCGTGTCGCCGATACGCGTCCGCGGCAGCACCTTCCACATCAGCCACAACGCCGGCTGCGCCCAGCAGACGGCCCAGACCGATCCGTAGAAATAGCGCCGCTCGTGTCCCTCGCCCTTGGTCGACGCCTTCACGCGCGGCAGCAGTCCGAGCGCTCCGAGCATCCAGATTGACGCGGCGAGCGGGAAATACGCATCGCGGTAGATCTCCTTCAAATGCCAGCGATCGGTCGCAATCGCGACGACGAGACCGGTGATGTTGAGCACGGCGAATGTGATCACTTCGCTCCACGCGAACGTGTAGCAGATGCGCCGATACAGCGGATTCGGGCGATCCTCGGTGAACCGGATGATGTACGGCTTCGGTTCGACGCCGGGCAGCCGTCCGCGCAGACCTGCGACGGCCGTGCCGGCGAGGACCGCGCCGAGCCACATCGCCATGCGTGCGTCGAACCCGCGCTCGAACAGATCGAAGGTCAGCGGACCAGGCGCAATGAAGAAGACGAAGATCCAAATCGGCCAGTGGTTGACGCGGTAATAGAGTTTGTTTCGCTCCCGGATCTTCCGTTGGGATGCGTACTCGACAGGGATGGTCAAGGCTGCGCCGGGTCGCGAGTATAACCCGGGGGCGGAATCCGCGGTGCGCCGCCCCACATCCCGCGGCGAGAGCTCTTGGCTTCCGCTTCCGCGCGCTTCAATTCATCGAGCCGGGCGAGCGGCTCACGAGTTGTCACGCGCGCGAGCCCGTCGCGCACGAGCGCGGCGTTGATGAACACGCCGTCCTCGCGGAACACGTACGCGAGCCGGCGATGGTAGACGTCGAAGGTCGCGCCCTCCTGCTCGAGCCGCACCCAGCGATGAAAGACCATCTCCCTCAATCTGTCGCGGGCCTCCTGCGCGAACGGCGCCGCCGTATCGAATCCGTGGCCCATCTCCGGGGCGTCGATGCCGAGCAACCGGATGCGGCCAAACCGCGCGACGGTGATCGTGTCGCCGTCGGTGACTGAGGTGACGACCACGGGATCGGATCGTTTGGGCCGAGAGCCGAACGGAAACGTTTGAGTTATTGCCACGGCCGCAACGAGCACAGTGGGCAGAATCTGCATACGCACCTCCGTCTGGCGCGGGATCGCGCGAAACGGAGTCGCGTTTCTGCAAGCGACCGACCACCAACCGAAGTCGGACTGAAGTCGGACTGAAGTCGGAGTGAAGTCAGAGTTGAGTACGACTAGTAATGGTTTTTAGCCGGCAAACTTGTAGCCGAGGCCGTGGACGGTGACGATGAACTCCGGCGATTTCGGGTTGCTCTCGATTTTCTGCCGCAACCCCGCGACGTGGACGTCGACGGTCCGCGTGAGCGGCATCTCGTCGTAGCCCCACACGTCCGACAGGAGCTCGTCGCGCGACAGCGTGGCGCCGCGATGCTCGATGAAGTGCCGGAGCAGCTTGAACTCGCGCGCGGAGAGCTCGATCGGCCGCCCGCCGCGCGTCACTTCCGCCCGCCGAAAATCGACGACGATGTCGCCGAAGCGGTACGTGTCGCCGCCAGGCTGCGGACTCGAGGGCCGGCGGCGCAACAGCGCTTCGAGCCGCGCCATCAGCTCGATCGTCTCGAACGGCTTGGTGAGATAGTCGTCGGCGCCGAGCTTCAGGCCGACGACTTTGTCGACCACCTGTCCGCGCGCCGTCAGCATGAGAATCGGTGTCGTGACGCCGCGCTGGCGGACCGCACGGCAGACGTCAAGGCCATTCATCCGCGGCAGCATGACGTCGAGGACGATGAGATCGTACGGCTCGCTCGTCGCCCGTTCGAGCCCCACTGCGCCATCGTCGGCGGTCTCGACCGCGTAGCCCTCGCTGATCAGGCGGTCGCTGAGCGTCAGACGCAGGCCTGGTTCGTCCTCGACGACCAGCACGCGGGGGATCGTCACGAGCGGGTGTCGGAGGCCTCGGAGGTGTCTGACACCTCTGACACCGGCAACTCGACGATGACGGTGGTGCCCTGGCCCGGACGGCTGTCGAGTCGCACCTCCCCGTGATGCGCATCGATGACGTGACGGACGACGGTGAGGCCGATGCCGGCGCCGCGAATCTGCGCCTCCACCGCACGTCGTCCTCGATGGAACGGCTTGAAGACGTGCGGCAGATCGTCGGCGTCGATCCCGAGTCCGCGATCGACGACGCGAATCTGGACCGTCGATCCGCTCATTTCTGTACCGACATCGACCGTGGCACCCGCACGGCTGTACTTCACAGCGTTGCCGACGATGTTCTGCACCGCCGACCGCAGCGCGTCGGCGTCGCCGCGGACCGCCGGCAGCGATCCGTTCGTGTGCACGTCAATTGCGACGCCGCGATCGCTCGCTTCCGCTCTGAGCCCGCCGATCGCATCCTCGATCACGCGCGTCACGTCGACGTCGGTGTGCGGCCGCGGCGCCGCACCGGAGCTGACGCCCGCGAACGCGAGCACGCGCTCGACCATGTCGTGCAAGCGCCGTCCTTCCGACTCGATCAACGTGCCGTAGCGCTTCACCTGCGGACCATCGGCCACGACGCCGTCGGCGAGGTTCTCGCCGGCGGAACAGATGACCGCCAGCGGCGTGCGCAGCTCGTGCGACACGGCCGCGACAAATTCCATCTGCTGCCGCGCGAGACGCTGCTGGCGCTGTGCCGCCGCGATGATCAGCACGACGCTCGCCGCGAGGAGACCGAGGACGCCGAGGCTGATCGCCATGTTGCGCCGCCGCGACTGCGCCACGATGGCGTCGAGCGATCCGCTGCGGTGGCGGACACGCGCCTGCCAGGCGCCCTGGCCGACGCCGCCGGGACCGCCCGCCATCAGCATGCGCGGGCCGTCCGGCCCATTCGCGCGTCTCACGATCGTGATCGACAGGCGCTGATCTGCGCCGGCCGGGCCCGACGCACCGGGAAGACGCTCTCTGGCGATTCGGTTCAACTCGTCCATCCGAAGGTCGAACACGCCTTGTGTCACGTCGGCAGTCGCCGCGTCCACCGGCTGTTCACTCGAGTTGTAGACAACCGTGTTCGCCTCGTCACGCCGGACGATCGTCACGGCGTACTCGGATGTGGCGCGGTCGCCGAAATGCTTCGCGATGAGCGGCTCGACGACGTCGTGCTGGAGACGTGCCGCGTCGAGCACGACGATGACGACGCGCGGAACCACCGCGGAGTCGGTGAAGACGTTCACGATGCTGTCGTCCGCCAGCCGCGTCACGCGCGGGACTGGAATGATGAGCGCCGGAATTTGCGGGTCGATGGCGTCGGCCATCAGCATCGCCGGCGCGGCGCCCGCGATCCGCGGCACTGCGTGCTGCGTGCGGTGAAGCGACGCGGCGAGCTCCGGCGGCCATTCAGCACGCTCGAGCGTGCGGCGATCCGGATCGAATCGACGGAGCGTGCCGGCGTCGAACGTTCGCCCTTCCAGCAGGTAGACGTCCCGCACGAGAGCCGGCGCCATCGTGGACGACCGCCATCGCACGTAGCCGTCGGCGAGCGCCGCGGCCGGATCGCTGTCGATTCGCTCGCTGTCGACATGAAAGGCGACGTAGGTCCGCGTCAGCTCGCTATCGAACTCCTGCGCAAACTCGGACGCGCGCGTGCGCAGGCCCGCGCGCATGCGCTCGCGCTCGGCCTGGCTCACTTCGCCGAGCCACCGGTACTGAAACGTCGCCAGCGTGGCGAGCAGCACGACAAGGATCGTGGCCACCAACAGCTGCCACGGCCAGCGGCGCGTCATACGAGCCAGTGTATGCGAACAATCCCGAGGAACAATCGCGGTTTACATTTCTTACAAAACGATTGCCCAGAGATAACAACTTCGCGCGCCGCTCCTCGTCATACTCGACACGACAAGGCACCTGCGGCCCGAACTTTTTCTAAACGCGGTCGGGGCCTCACCCCCGACCGCGGCTGTCTCGCGCATCGCGCTCGACAGCGGCCGCGGGCGCCGAGCGCACGACACGAACGAGCGAGCGGGAACAGCCTTGAGCCAACGCGTGGGGGTGGGGCCCCACGCGATTGAAAAGAAATTCCCCGCGAACATCGACACAAGAGGTGATGAACATGCAGCGTTTGGGTATTTATCTCTTCTCACTCGCGCTGACCCTCGGCGGCTACGCCGCTCGCGCGGCCGGCGATACGAAAGCGGCGGAACTGCTCGCGCAGGCGCGCGCGGCCCTCGGCGGCGAGGCGAAGCTGTCGAAGGTCCAGGGACTGTCGGCGGCCGGCACGTACCAGCGGGAGATGGGCGACCGCCAGCTGTCAGGCGAGCTCACGATCGATCTGCAATTGCCGGACAAGATGGTCCGCACCGACAGCATGAACCCGATGGGCGATGCGACGATCGTCATGCTGCAGGGGATCAACGGCGATCAAGTGCTGCGCAACTCGCGCACGATCGGCGGGGGGCCGGGCATGATGATCCGCGTCGCGCCGCCGGCGACGGGCAGCGACGCCGAAGGCCAGGCGCTGCGCAACGCACGCGCGGAGCTCGCGCGGTTCACGCTCGCGTTTCTCCTCGCGTCGCCTTCGCCGATGCCGGTCGAATTCACCTACGGTGGCGAAGCCGAGGCTCCCGACAGCGATGTTGCGAAGGCGGACGTGATCGACGCGAAGGGCCAGGGCAGCTTCGCCGCACGGATCTTCCTCGACAAGAAAAGCCATCGGCCGCTGATGCTGCAGTACCGGGGCGCGGCGCCACGCATGGTGATGCAGACGCAGACGAGGCGCGGCGATGGGCCTCCCGATCCGAATCGCGCCCATCGCGACGCGGACGAAGCCGCCGGCAGGGCGGCGGCGCAGCCGCCGCCGCAGATCGTGGACATCCAGATGTTTCTCGACGACTACAAGCCGGTCGACGGCGTGATGCTGCCGCATCACATCTCGCGATCGGTTGACGGCAAGCCAAACGAAGAGTGGACGTTCAAGACGATCAAACTGAATCCCGCGTTCAAGCCGGACGCTTTTTCAGGCAAGTAGGTTCGGGTAGGGCAGGTAGGCCGGGTGAGTAGCAAGCGCCTCGGCCACACCGAGTCGAAGACGGGAAAATCCGAGGCGAGGTGTCAGCGATAGCTCGCGCTGGGGTGGGGCCCCAGCGCCAGTGAAAGACGTAGCGCCTGCGGCCACACCGAGCCGAGGACGAGCAAATCCGAGGCGAGGTGTCACCGATAGCT
>Ga0137396_10002280_pt1 | contig 10470 bp, 8 predicted proteins | sample czc16metaG_FD_108284 | JGI IMG/M metagenome (GOLD analysis project Ga0137396, IMG submission 108284) | Vadose zone soil microbial communities from Angelo Coast Range Reserve, California, USA - czcobulk3.16 metaG | ecosystem: Environmental > Terrestrial > Soil > Vadose zone | place: USA... | reverse complement strand
TCCCAGGTGGCGGGCCGGCCCCGCAAGTCGAGTCCTGCCACCAGACCGGCAGCGACGCGGGCCGCGCCTCGCCGCGGACCGCGCGCCGGGCCAGGTCCTCCAGGATCGAGGCCGGGGCCTGCACCGGAACCGGGGCGAGCAGCACGTAAGTGCGGTCCCAGGGGAGCGGCACGGACGTGAAATCGGCACGTGTCGCGGCGTACGCCACCGCGCCGGGGTCGTCAGTCACGAGGAGATCGACGCCGGCGTCGAGGAGGTCCCGCTGATCCCCACCGGCAGGCCGCCACCGCAGCACCGGCCGGTGCGCGCCGCCGACCGGCGCCGCCGTGAGATCGCTGGCACCGCTCACCCAATACGCTCCGGTGCCGATCGGCCACGCGATGCCGGGCACGCGCTTGGCGACGGCCAGCGTGGGATCGGCGAGCGCGAGCGGCCCTTCCGGCGTGGGCCGCCGCAGCCGCAGCGTCAACGTGCGCTCACCAGTCACCGCGGTGGACTCGGCGACAGCCGAGATGACCGTACCCCACGCCGCGATGACGTCGCGCGCGCCCACCGGCACACCGTCCCAGAACCGCGCGCCGTCCGCGAGCGTCAACCTCCACGTCAGGCCGCCGTCGGACGAGGTCCAGGCGGTGGCGAGCGCGGAGTGGAGGTGTCCCTCGCAATCGAGCCGCAGCAGCGTCTCGTACAACTGACGGAACAGCACGCGCTCGCCGGCGGTGACGGGCACCGGCGCGTGCGCCGGATCGACAGCGCCGGGAACGGCTACGCTGAGCGTGTCGGGAGCGGCGCCCGCGTCGCCCGGCACATCGCAGGCGCTCGCCGGTGCGGGAGCCACCGGCCCCACCGCCGCGCGCGGCGCGCATGCGGCGGCGACCAGCACGGCGAAGAGGGCGCGGCAGCGGAGAATCATGGCATCACTTTGGGGCTGTATGTTATACCCCACGGCGCGACCCGCCACGCGCTCGCCCCGGGCGGGACGCCTGGGTAGTTTACCGGCAATGGCCACGTCCACCCCGCCCCGTCCCAGCCACCCCCGCGAGTCCGTCGAATCGGTCGTGATCCGCTTCGCCGGCGACTCGGGGGACGGGATGCAGGTGACGGGCTCCCAATTCACGGTGGAGACCGCGCTCGCCGGGAACGATCTCGCGACCTTCCCCGATTTCCCCGCGGAGATCCGCGCGCCCGCCGGCACCACCTTCGGCGTCTCCGCGTTCCAGATCCGCTTCGGCACGGCGGACGTGCTGACCGCGGGCGACGCGGTAGACGTGCTGGTGGCGATGAACCCCGCGGCGCTCAAGGTGGAGCTCAGGGACTTGAAGCCCAGCGGCACCATCGTCCTGGACACGGGAGCGTTCACCGAGCGCAACCTCGCCAAAGCCGGATTCCCGACCAATCCGTTGCAGGACGGCTCGCTGGCGAAGTACCGCGTCCTCCCGTTCGACATCACCAAGCTCACGACGGAGGCCGTGAAAGCGTTCGGCCTCGGCACCAAGGAAGCCCACCGCTGCCGCAACATGTGGGCGCTGGGACTGATGCTGTGGATGTATGGCCGCGAGCGCGAGGCCACGCTGGGCTGGCTGCAGAAGAAATTTGCCAAGCGGCCCGACGTGGCCGCGGCGAACGTGGCGGCGCTCAACGCTGGGCACGCCTTCGGCGAAACGGCGGAGATGGCCGAGCACGTGGTCGGCTACACCGTCGCCCCCGCGCGCTTCTCGCCGGGCGTCTACCGCACCGTGAGCGGCACGGAGGCGCTGGCCTGGGGCTTGATCGCCGGGATGCGCGCCGCCGGCCTCTCGCGCATGATTTTCTCCGGCTATCCGATCACGCCGGCGTCTGCTCTGCTCCACACGCTCGCGAATCTCAAGGCGTTCGGCGTGCTCACCTTCCAGGCGGAAGACGAGATCGCGGCGATCGGCGCGGCGATCGGCGCCGCCTACGCGGGCGCGCTCGGCGTGACGTCGAGCTCGGGCCCCGGGATCGCGCTCAAAACCGAGATGCTGGGGCTTGCCATCGCCACCGAGCTGCCGATCGTTCTCGTCGACAGCCAGCGCGCCGGCCCTTCCACGGGCATGCCGACCAAGACCGAGCAGTCGGACCTGTTCCAGGCGGTGCTGGGGCGGAACGCCGACTCACCGCTCCCGGTGATCGCCCCGTGCACGGCGGGCGATTGCTTCCCGATCGGCATCGAGGCGGTGCGGCTGGCCACGAAGTACATGACGCCGGTCGTGGTGCTCAGCGACACCTACCTAGCGCACGCCGCCGAGCCGTGGCGGATCCCCGAAGAGCGGGAGCTGCCCAGATTCCCGGTGCGCTTCCGCACCGACCCCACGGGCTTCCAGCCGTTCCTGCGCGACGCCGAAACGCTGGCCCGGCCGTGGGCGCTCCCCGGCACGCCGGGGCTGGAGCACCGCATCGGCGGCATCGAGAAGGATTTCGACACCGGGCACATTTCCTACGACCCGGGGAACCACCACCGCATGACGCAGACGCGGGCGGCGAAGATCGCCGGCATCGCGCGCGACATCCCGCGGCAGGACGTGGCGCTGGGCGAGGATCGCGGCGCGCTGGCGGTGGTGGGCTGGGGCTCGACGTTCGGCGCGATACACGAAGCGGTGCGCCGCGCGCGCGGCGATGGGCTCGCGGTCTCGCACATCCACGTCCGGTACTTGAGCCCGTTCCCCCGCAACCTGGGGGAGCTGCTGCACCGCTTCGAGCGCGTGCTGGTGCCCGAGCTCAACAACGGCCAGCTGGTGCAGCTGCTGCGCGCCGCGTACCTCGTGGACGCCAAGGGGTTCAACAAGATCGCGGGGAAGCCGTTCCACGTCGCGGAGCTCGGCGCCGCGATCCGGGAGCATGCCGGGAGGGAGCCGTGACCGTCGTTACCGTCACCGACCGCGAGCTGCAGCCCAAGGATTACGCCTCCGACCAGGAGGTGCGCTGGTGTCCGGGGTGCGGCGACTACGCGATCCTCAAGGCCGTGCAGAAAGTCCTCGCCGATATCGGGGCGCCGCGCGAGCGTACGGTGTTCGTCTCCGGGATCGGCTGCGCCGCGCGGTTCCCGTACTACATCTCGACGTACGGCTTCCACACGATTCACGGCCGCGCGCCCACGATCGCGACCGGCATCAAGCTCGCCAACCCCGAGCTCGACGTGTGGGTGGTGACGGGCGACGGCGACGCGCTCTCGATCGGCGGCAACCACCTGTTGCACGTGCTGCGCCGCAACGTGGACCTGCAGCTCGTGCTCTTCAACAACGAGATCTACGGCCTCACCAAGGGGCAGTACTCGCCGACGTCGCGCCGCGGCACCCGCTCGCCGTCGACGCCGCTCGGCTCGGTCGAAAACCCCGTGTCCGCCTGCCAGGTCGCGCTCGGCGCCGGCGCGCGGTTCGTCGCCCGCTCGGTGGACACGTCGATGGCGCACCTCGTCGGCGTGCTCGAGCGCGCACACGCGCACCGCGGGGCGTCGTTCGTCGAAGTGTTCCAGAACTGCGTCGTGTTCAACGACGGCGTGTTCGACAACTTCACCGCCAAGGAGATCGCCCCCGAGGCCCAGCTGCCCGTGGAGCACGGCAAGCCGCTGCTGTTCGGGAAGAGCCGCGACAAGGGACTGCGGCTCGTGCCGGGGAAGCTGGAGCTGGAGGTGGTCCCGGCCACGACGCCCGACGTCCTGGTCCACGACGAGCGCAACCGCGCCCTCGCCCAACTGCTCACCGGGCTCGAGCCGCCGGCGTTCCCCGTCGCCCTCGGCGTCCTGTACTGCGACCCGGCGCCCGCCTTCGAGGCGGAGGTCCATGCGCAGGCGCGCGCGGCCGGCCTCGGCACCGACCCGGCGAACCTCGATGGCCTGCTGCGCAGCGGACAGACGTGGACCGTGCCATGACCGTCTTTTTCAACGGCGAATTCATCGACAAGGCCCGGGCCACGGTGTCGGTGGACGACCGCGGCTTTCTCTTCGGTGACGGAGTCTACGAAGTGTTTCGGGCAACGGAGGGCGAGCTGTTCGCCGCCGACCGGCACTTCAGGCGACTTGCGCGCGGGCTCGCCGTGCTCGAGATCGCCAGACCCGCGGCGCTGACCGACGCCGCCCTGCTGGCGGCGGCGCGCCGGTTGCTCGAGGACAACGCCCTGTCTCGCGGTGACGCGCTCGTCTACCTCCAGATCACGCGGGGCGCCGCGGGACCGCGCGCCCACCAGTTCCCCCCGACCGGCACTCCGCCGACCGTGTATCTGGCGGCGAACGCGTTCACCCCGCCCGACGACGTGCGCGCGCGCGGCGCGAGCGTCGTGACGACGCCGGACGAGCGCTGGGGCCGCTGTGACATCAAGTCGATCCAGCTGCTCCCCAACGTGCTCGCCAAACAGCGGGCGGTGCGCGCCGACGCGTTCGAGGCCGTGTTCGTGCGCGACGGGCGGATCACCGAAGGGGCAAGCGCCAACCTGTTCGCGGTGTTGGGCGGCACGCTGCGCACCCATCCGGCGGACCACCACATCCTCCCCGGCATCACCCGCGAGATCTTGCTCGAGGAGGCGGAGCAGCTCGGCGTGGCGGTGGTCGAGACCGCGGTTGCGCCGAAAGACCTGGCGAACGCCGAGGAGGTGTTCGTGACGAGCACCTCGGCGGACGTGATGCCGGTGGTGCGCGTGGACGGGCGCCCGGTCGGTGGCGGGCAGCCCGGCCCCGTAGCGCAACGGCTGCACGCCGCGCTGCGTGCGCTCGCGACCCACCCCGCGCCCGCCGAGGTCCGCACGCGATAACCCCCCCGCCCTCCCCGCCGTGCGGACCTCCAGCCCGCGCGGTACCTTAGGGCCGCACCATCGACCACCACAGGGCCAGGGGGATTCATGCGACCGATCAGCTGCATCGCCGCGGCGCTGCTCGCCGCGCCGCTCGCCGCCGCCGCCGGGCAGCAGGCGTTCGAGGGCGTCGTGGAGTACGACATGACCGGCACCGGCCAGGTCATGCATACCATCTATTACCAGAAGGGCCCGCACGTCCGCACCGAAATGAACGTGGGCGGCCAGGCGGCCGCGATGATCATGGACGGCGCTACCGGCACGATGACCACCATCATGCCGGCGCAGAAGATGTACATGACGATGAATTTTCGGGAAATGGCGGGTGGGCTCCCCCAGCATGCGCGGGACAGCGTGCACCTGCCCAAGATCACGTCGACCGGCCGGCACGAGACGATCGCCGGGCATGACTGCGAGCACGTCCTGATGACCACCGAGGAGAACCACACCCAGATCGACGTGTGCGTCGCGCGCGGCATGGGCTTCTACATGTCGGGCGGGGCGGGCGGGCGCGGAGCCTCGCGGGATCCCTGGTCCAGCATCCTGAACGCCAACGACCCACGCTATGCCGAGCTCCGGCGCCAGTTCGCCAGCGGGTTCTTCCCGCTCAAGATGGAGATGAAGGACGAGCACGGGCAGGTACAGATGGCGATGGTGGCGACGAAGATCGACCGCCGCAATCTGTCCGACGATCTGTTCCGGCCACCCGCGGGCTTTACGGAGATGAAGATGCCGGGACGCTGACCCTAGGTCCCGGGTGACAGGCAATAGGGAACAGAAAGTGCAACAGCTGGACGTACAGACGAACAGCGGGGCGGCGATCGGACGCTTACTGTCGACACGTCCCTCCGGTATAATCCGGGTCCCCGCGATCTCCGGGAGTCGCTGATGCTGCCCTCACTGGTGCTGTTGACCGTCGCCCTCGCCCAGCAGCCCCTGCAGGACTCCGCCTACACGCGCACCGAAGCCATGATCCCGATGCGCGACGGCGTGAAGCTCCACACGGTGATCGTAGCACCGCGGGGCGCGGCGACGCCCCTGGGCATCCTGATGGACCGCACCCCGTACGGCGCCGACGGCGCTGCGGCCGGCGCGGCGCACAACGCGGGCTACCTTGGCCTGAGCGGCCTGATCATCGTCGCGCAGGACATCCGCGGCCGCTTCACCTCCGAGGGCACGTTCGCCATGAACCGGCCCCCGCACTCCGGCCCCCAGGGCACCGACGAGAGCACCGACACCTACGACACGATCGACTGGCTCGTGAAGAACGTCCCGGGCAACAACGGCCGGGTCGGCGTGTTCGGCATCTCGTATCCCGGCTGGCTCACCGCGGTGGCGGGGATCGGCGCCCACCCGGCGCTCAAGGCGATCAGCCCCCAGGCGCCGATGGGCGACGCGTGGATGGGCGACGACTTCTTTCACCAGGGGGCCTTCCGGCAGAGCTACGGGCTCGAGTATTCGTGGATGATGGAGGCGTCGCCGGACCTCTCCGTGACGCCGTCGCCGGCGCGCTTCGACACCTACGAATGGTACCGCTCGTTCCCGACGCTGGGCGCGTTGGCGGCCGCGGTCGGCGCGGAGCAGTGGCCCACGTGGCGCCACTTCGCCGAGCACCCGGCGTACGACAGCGTGTGGCGGGCGCGCTCCCTGCCCCGCTACTTCACCCACACGACCGTCCCGACCCTCACCGTGGGCGGCTGGTGGGACCAGGAGGACGAGTACGGACCGCTCGCGAGCTATGCGGCGCTCGAGAAGACCGACACCGCCGGGGTGAACTTCCTGGTGATGGGCCCCTGGTATCACGGGCAGTGGTTCGCGGACTCCGCCACGGCCCTCGGCAACATCCGGTTTGGCCGCCCCACAGGCGTGGACTTCCGCGCGCTGCAGACGCGCTGGTTCGCATATTGGCTGAAGGGCGAGGGCGACGGGAAGTTCCCGGAGGCGACCGTGTTCGACGCCGGGACGAACGAGTGGCGCAGCTTCGATCGCTGGCCGCCCGCGGCGGCGCAGACGAAGCACCTCTACTTCCGCGAGAACGGCGGCCTGTCCTTCGATCCACCTACGGCCGCCGCGGCCACCGCCGGCGCCGATCAGTATCTGTCGGATCCGGCGCATCCGGTGCCGTATCGGCCCCGCCCCGTCGAGCGGACGTATTCGCCGCCGTCCCGGTGGCGCCGCTGGGAGACGGAGGATCAGCGTTTCGTGGACGGCCGGCCGGACGTGCTCACGTGGCAGACGGCGCCGCTCACCGCCGACGTGACGCTCGCGGGGAACGTGGTCGCGCATCTCTTCGCCGCGACGACGGGCTCGGACGCCGACTGGGTGGTGAAGCTCATCGACGTCTACCCCGACACGATCCCTGACCGGCCGGCGATGGGCGGCTACGAGCTGATGGTCACGGGCGACGTCATGCGCGGCCGCTACCGCAACAGCTGGGAGCACCCGCAGGCGATCCCGCCGAACCAGGTGACGCCGTTCACCGTGGACTTGCACCAGCAGGCGTACACCTTCAGGAAAGGCCACCGCATCATGGTGCAGGTGCAGAGCACATGGTTCCCGCTCTACGACCGCAACCCGCAGACGTTCGTACCCAACATCTTCAAGGCGACGCCGGCGGATTACCGCGCTGCCACGCACCGCGTGTACCGCACGGTGCGGTACCCGTCGAACGTCACGATCGACGTGGTGAGCCCGTAGACTCCGCGAGCGTCAGCAGGTAGCGGCGCCGACCTTCTTCGATCCGCGGCTCCCGCCCGCCGCGCCCCCGAAGCTGCGCTGCAGTCGGCGCAGCGGCGACGTGGGCGCTACGGGGGAGATTCCCGAAAACACGGTCCCGAAGCCGACGGAGACCACCCAGCGGGGCGACGCGGTGGTGAGGCCGTGACTCGCGTCCACCGTGACGGCGAGGGCGCCGGCGATGGCGTGGGTGATCCCCGCTCCCGCGATCCGCGTGAGCGCCTGGGTCGTATCGCCGCTGCCGACGTCCGCGCCGACCGAGAGGCCGATCGTCCAGCGGGGGGCGAGGTCGGCCGCCGCCTCGAGCCGCACGGCGGTCGCCTGCGACGGTGTGAGCGAAGACTGGCCCGCGAGTCCGGAGAGGTTGCGACTGGCATCCGCCGAGAATCGCAGGCTCGCCGTGGGCGCGATGCCCACCCCCGCGTCGATCCCGAACGTCGTCTGGCCGCTGCCCAGGCCGCACGCGACGTTTCCGGTAGGGAGCGACATGATCAGCGCCCCCCCGATGATCGGGGACCACCGGCCAGGCAGCGTGGCCGCCGCGCCCGCGACGAGGGGCAGGTCGCCGAGCCCGCCGCTCGACGCGCTCGTTCCAATCGTGTCCTTCGCTACCCGCACCACCGAGGGGATCACCGACACCGTCAGCCACGGTGCCGGCCGGATCTGCAGGATTCCCGTCACCACCCGTTCGGTGCGCGCATCGGAGAGCCGCGCCGCACCCACCGTGAGACCGGCGCCGACGGGCGTCTGCGCCACGCCGCGGGCGGTCCCAAACAGTGACACCGCAACCACCAGTGTCCTTCGCACCATCGTTCCCCCTCATGAGCCCTAAGTTTCGCGGCGAAACGCCCCGTGACCTCGCCGCGACTGGCCGGTTCTTAATGATGAGCGACAGCGGTCGGCGCCGCGCCGGCCGCTCACTAAAGACGGAGGAAGACACATGAAGGTCACACGGATTCTCGCATCCACGCTGGCCGCGACGCTGTTCGCCGCGGCCGCCCTGGCCGCGCAGCACGCCAACCGCGTCCAGGCCCCCAAGCCGCCGACCAGCCACCGGCCGACGACCATGAGCCATCCGACGACGGCGCACAACACGCCGCGCCCCATGAGCTTCAAGGGCATCGCCAATAAGCTGGGCACGACGCCCGACGCGCTCGAGAGCGCGTATCAGTCGGCGCTGGCGGCCAACCCCAAGCTCAGCCGCGGGCAGTTCGTTGCCGCGAACGTGCTGGCCAAGAACCTGGGCGACAAGAATCCCGCCATCACCACCCAGGCGATTCTCGACGGCCTGAAGAGCGGCAAGAGCATCGGGCAGACGCTGCAATCGCTCGGCGTCAAGTCGAACGATGCCCGCGACGCCCAGCGCGCCGCGAATCGGGAGATTCAACAGAGCCAGAGGGATTCGACGGACTAACGTCCGGCTCCATCGGATTAGCGCAGACGGCGGGCAGGTCCCAACGGGCCTGCCCGCTGTATGTTTGGGCCCCATGCTCCCCGCCCTCGCCTGCATAGCCCTCGCACTCCCCGCCCAACGGCCCCACCCACCCTCCCGCTGGGACGCCTTCAGTAGAGCCTTTGACGCCTACGCCGCAGGCGACAGCGTCGTCGGCGCCAGCGTTCTCATCGTGACGAACGGCCGCGTCGCCGCTCATCACGAATACGGCGTCGCCGACCGCGCCCTCGGCCAGCGCGTCGACACCGCCACGATCTATCACTGGGCGTCCATCACCAAGACCCTGACCGCCATCGCGATCCTGCAGCTGCGCGACCGCGGCCGCCTGTCGCTCGACGACCACGTCACGAAGTGGATCCCCGAGCTGCGGCAGGTGCACGACTCCTTCGGCTCCATTGACGACATCACCATCCGCATGCTGCTCTCGCACGCGGCGGGTTTTCAGGCGCCCACCTGGCCGTGGACGCGGGGGCAGCCGTGGGAGCCGTTCGAGCCGACGCGCTGGGAGCAGCTCATCGCCATGATGCCGTATGAGGAGATCCTGTTTCCGCCCGGCTCGCGCTACAGCTACAGCAACCCGGGGTTCATCTACCTCGCGCGCATCATCGAGCAAATCACGGGCGATCCCTGGGAGACCTACGTCCAGAAGAATATCCTCACGCCGCTGGGCCTCGCCCGCAGCTACTTCGGCGTGACGCCGTACCACCTTGCTGCGATGCGATCCAACAACTACACCGTGACGAAGGACAGCGCCGGCCGCGTGAGCGTGGTCGCCAACGGCCGCGACTTCGATCCGGGTATCACGATCCCCAACGGCGGCTGGAACGCGCCGCTCGGCGACCTGGCGCGGTATCTCGCCTTTCTCGGCGGCCCGACGCGCGGCGACACGATTCTCTCGCGCGCCTCATTGGAAGAGATGTGGCGGGCGCGGTATCTCGCCGTCGAGCCGGTGGCGGGAGAAGCGACACCGGCGGATTCGATGGGACTGTCCTTCTTCATTCTCTGGCGTGGGGGAACGCGGTTCGTCGGCCACACCGGACACCAGGCGGGGTTCCGGTCGTTTTTCTACATCAACCCGGCGACGGGGGGCGGCGTGGTCGCCGCGTTCAACACCACCAACGACGCGGACGACGAGCGGTCGGAGGCGGGGTTTCGGGCGGTGCGGGACTCGGCGCTGGCGCTAATCGCGCGCTAGCTCAGTCCTGTTTCGCGGCCGTCTGGAACAGCCGCAGGTACTTCCCGTAGCCCTCCGCGTCCAGGCGCTCAACCGGCACGAAGCGCAGCGCGGCGGAGTTGATGCAGTAGCGCAGCCCCGTCGGCGCCGGCCCATCGTCGAACACGTGGCCCAAATGGGAATCGGCGTGCGCCGAACGCACTTCGGTGCGCTCCATGAGCAGCGAGCGGTCGGTCTTCTGCTGCACATTCTCCGGCTCGAGCGGCTTGGTGAAGCTCGGCCACCCGGTCCCGGAGTCGAACTTGTC
>Ga0137396_10002278_pt1 | contig 10471 bp, 8 predicted proteins | sample czc16metaG_FD_108284 | JGI IMG/M metagenome (GOLD analysis project Ga0137396, IMG submission 108284) | Vadose zone soil microbial communities from Angelo Coast Range Reserve, California, USA - czcobulk3.16 metaG | ecosystem: Environmental > Terrestrial > Soil > Vadose zone | place: USA... | reverse complement strand
CGGGCAAATGCCGCAGCACGTTCCGGGAGGTGGGTTCTGCTGGCACATCACACCCGCAAAACCGGATGGCAGCGTCAACTCGAATTGGCTGACGAAGGCGTCGATGCGCCAGCCAAAACGATCGTTGTACGGGCGCCCCAGCGACGCCTGGACCGAGAACCCCTGGGTGGTAGATCCATGGTACGACGGGAGCATGGTGGGCAGTGTCCGCGCGACGTTGAGGCCGCCGGCGAGGCTGTAGATGGTTTGACAAGGGGCCGAAGCCGGCCATACGAGCAGCAACGCGAGACCGAGCGGGATGCTTTTCATGACCACGCCTCCTTCGGAACACCGTAGGTCACTTCCCTGCTACGATGCACCCTTGACGTCGCCGTGGCAACTGTTGTGGGAACGCGACGCCGCACGACCATGTCAGGCGATGGAGCGGATGGGATTCGAACCCACGACCCCCTGGTTGCAAACCAGGTGCTCTCCCAACTGAGCTACCGCCCCCGCCCCGAAAATAGGGCCTGAGGGCCCTCGCGGGCTACTGCAGCGCGAGGATCAGCCCCGCGCTGATCGGGATGAAGCTGGTGGTCTGCGGCGACGTCCCGACGGACACGTAGCGCACCATCAAGAACCCGCGTCGCCGCCCGGCCCCCACCAACACGCCGGCGCCCAGGTTAGGCGCAAGCTTCGTGGCTGCCGCGGAGCCGAACCCGGGCACGTCCACGTTGACGCGAAACACCCCGACGCCCGCCGAAACGACGGGCCGGATCCGTCGCGTGTCGGACCCCAGGAACAGCGCCGCGCCCACGCTCGCACCGGCAAGAGTACTGCTCCCCGACGCACCCCCCTGGTGCGACGTCTTCGCGTACAGGGCGTCCACCACGAACCGGACCGACCGCTTCAGCGGTCCCATCGCCAACGCCGACAGGTGCCACCCGGCCCGCTCGACGCTCCCGAAGCTGCCGGTGGGAACGACGACGCCCCCACCCGCGCCGACGTACTCGAGGCGTTGGCCTCGTAGCTCTCCCGCCGCGGGCGCGAGCGCCAGCGCGACCAGCACCGCGCGGTTCACGCTAGCGCCGATAGACACCGGTCACCCTCCCGATGCGGTCCATGGTGAAGATCGGCAGCTGCAGGATGTCGTTGCCCAGCGCGATCGTGGCCGCGGCTCCCCCGGGCGCCCCTCCCGAAGGAGCGGGCGGCGTGGTGAACGTGTGCACATATGCGTCCGCCGCTGCGTAATTCACGAGATACGCTTCGTCACCCATCGACGCGACGGTCACGACGCTGAGCGGGTTCGGGCCACCGAGGCTCACGAACCCTGTCATCAGCTCGTTCCCGAATACCGATTCGCGCCAATGCGATTCGACCGTGCCCGGCCCGCCCAGGGTCTCGAGCGGCACCTTGTTGCCGCCCGTGTACGCGGTCCCCCCGATACGATTGAACGCCGCGCGTGCCTGCGCCCCCTGAAAGTACGGGTCCGACCCGCCACTCCCCCCTAGCAGGTTCAGGTCCGACGGACGCCAAAGGGTGCCGAATCCGAGCACGTGTGCCATTTCGTGCAACACCACCTCGTCGAACGTGCCCTGCTGCTCCAACGTGGCCACGTCGGCCGTATCGAAGATCATCTCGCCGTAGAGCGGCAGCCTCCCGACAGTCCGGATGAAGCAGGGCGACGCCGCCCCAAGGATCTGCCCGGGCCCGTCGATCGAGTCCAAGATCACGTGAATCAGGACATCGTCGATCAAACCGGAGAGGGAGGGCTGGCCCTGGAAGCACAGGTTTGGCGGCGTGGGATTGATGATGTTGATGTCCGGCACGTCGCCGTAGATCAACCGCTCCCAACGCGCGGCGGCGCTGTCGAACACGGCCTGCCGCGCCGGCGAAACGGTCGTCAGAAACTGAATGTCGATCCGATACGCCGGCGCGACGCCGTTCGCCGTGAAGGTCACAGGCTGCACGCGGAACGGCGCCGGGATGGACGCCGTCACCGTGTTGGGGCCCACCGTGATCGTCCAGGCGGCGAGGGCCGCGATCCCGTCACTGTCCGTCGTGGCAACGGGGCCCGTGAGGCTGCCGGCGCCCTGCGTCCGCGTGAACGTGACCTTCGCACCCCGGATCGCCTTGCCATCCGCATCGACCAGACGTACCGCTGGGGGGTCGTTCACTCCGTAACCCATAAGCCCGGTCTGCGCGGCCGGCGACCGAACGACCAAGGCTGCGGGCCACGCGTCGAGCGCGTTGGGGCTGTTGCATCCCAGTAACGCGGCCAGGACCGCGCATGACCACCAGCGGGGCATGGCCCAACGTTACGATCGACTCGCGCGGGCGCTAGCCCCCGGCCCTACCGTGCGGCGCCGCGGCCGATCGTCTCCTCGAACAGCTTGAAGATGCGGCGATACTCGTCGGTCCAGCTGTCGTTGCGTCTGAAGCCGTGCGCCTCCACGGGGTAGATGGCGACTTCCCAGTTCTGTTTCCCCAGCTCGATGAGCCGCTGGATCAGCCGCGCCGTGTCCTGGAAGTGCACATTGTCGTCCACCATGCCGTGGCAGATCAAGAGGCGGCCCACCAACCCCTCGGCGAAGTAGACCGGCGACGAGCGCCGGTAGGCAACGCTGTCGCTCTGCGGCTCGTTCAGGATCCGGGCCGTGTAGGGATGGTTGTAGTGCGCCCAGTCGGTCACCGGCCGCAGCGCCGCGCCCGCTGCGAACACCCCGGGCTTCGTGAATAGCGCCATCAGGGTGATGAACCCGCCGTAGCTGCCACCGTAGATGCCGATGCGCGTGGAATCGACTCTCAGATTCGCGACCAGCCACCGGGCGCCTGTCACCTGATCGTCGAGATCGACCCCACCCATGTGTCGATAGATGGCGGTCCGCCAATCGCGGCCCAAGCCCGCGCTGCCCCGATAGTCGAGGTCGAGCACCGTGTAGCCGCGCGAGGCCAGGAGGTGGTGGAACATGTACTCGCGGTAATAGCTCGACCACCACTTGTGCACGTTCTGCAGGTAGCCCGCCCCGTGCACGAAGATCACCGCCGCCCCGTTGGCAGGCGCACCGCGCGGCCGGTAGAGCCGTGCCGGAACCTGCACGCGGCCCCCATCCGCGGGGATCATCACGATCTCGGGCTTGATCCAGTCGTAGCGCAGGAACTCGGGGGTGGCGCTCTCGGTGACTTTGACCGGTGCCGCCCCCGGCCTACCGGGCTGGAGATAGAGCTCCGGTGGATGATTCGCCGTCGAGTGCAACACGGCGAGGGTGCGCCCATCCGGGGACACGACGACGTCCTGCCGCCCCTCAGCGCTCGTCAGCGGCGTGCGTCGACCGCTCGCGACGTCCAGCGCGTAGAAATGCACCTGGCCGAAATCGCCCTCGTTCGTGTGCAGGTAGATGGTGCGCCCCCCCCCATCGGGCGTGACGTCCACCTGCTGCACCTCCCACTTGCCGCTCGTGAGCGCCCGAGCGAGGCCGCCGGTCGCGGACACGGTGTAGAGGTGTGCATACCCCGTTTCCTCGCTGCCGTAGTAGACAGTCTCGGTGTTGGGCAGCCATCCCGCCGTCGCGGAGAGTGGCCCATCGAGCCACGCGTCGTCGTGCAGGTGCGCGACGTCGCGTCGCGCGAGCGAGGGGAGGTCCACCACGACGAGCCACGCATCTTCGTAATCGGCGCTCGTGACGCGGACCAGGGCGTGACGCCCGTTGAACGAGAACCCGACACCGGCGGCGTCCCACTCCCCCTTCCCCATTCCCGTGTCCTTCGCGATCCACGTCACCTTTCCCGTTGCGACCTCGATCAACGCCGCTCGCTGCCGCGGCTGCGCGTCCCCCACTTTCGTGCGGATCTGCTGGGTCTCGACGTAACCCGACTGCGTCACCCACACTGGCATCTGCACTTGGCGTCCTTCCGTGCTGTCGCCCCGCGGCCGCTCGGTGACCGTCACGAGAACGAACCGCCCGTCGGGCGCCACCGCGACCCGCCCCGCGGTTTGGCGCTCCGTGAGATAGAGCGGCTTGATGGTCGACACGGTGTCGGTGTCGGCGCGGACCCGCTCCTCGGCGAGCTGGCGCCGGATGAAGTCGAACAACTCACGCTGATCGTCGCGCAGCGCTTGCTTCTGCCCCGTCGGCTCGGCCCGCGGCGCCGGAGGGGGGCCCCGGCGAATGTCGGTCAGTTGCGCGATGCCGCCAGCGCCTAGGTCCAGTGCCCAGGCGTTATTGTCGCGCGCGAAAAACACCCTCCCACCGTCCGCCGACCACGCTGGCGCGGATTCTGCGCCAGGTGTCTGGGTGAGCCGGCGCCGGGCGCCATTTTGCTCGAGGAGCCAGAGGTCGCCTCTCAGCACGACCACTTGGCGTCGCCGGTCGGGACTCCAAGCGCCGTTGGCGAGGGGAATCGTGTCGACCGCGTTGCGCGGCAGCCGCTCGATGCGTTGCGGCAGCGCCACACTGACGCGGTAGTCTTGATCGAGCGTGTCGGTCCCAGGCTGGCGCCAGCGGAAATACACGTAGCGGCCGTCGGCGCCGAATTGAACATTGAAGGGAGCGGTGCCGACCAAATCCGGCCCGCGCATGATGCTCTCCACGGAGAGCGGAGGGGGAGGGGGGGACCCCTGCGCGGCCGCTGCAGAAGAGGAGACCAACAGCACAGTGACGAACGCCATTCGACGCATGGGATTGCTCCTGTTCGGTCGCGGGGAGGCCGCGCTAATCTGTGCCGCGCTCCTGGCGTGCACCAGCGAGGCACGCCCGTTGCGACTTGGCACGACATACACGGTGGAGCAGTCGGGCGCGCTGGCGTTGCTCGACTCGCTGCATCCACCCGCCGCCGTGTCGGTCGTCGTCGGGCCCTCGGGGCAAATCCTACGCTCGGCCGCGGCCGGCGATCTCGATGTGGTGATCACGCACGCACCGAGTCTCGAGCAGCGGTTGCTGGTGACACCGGGGCACGCGGCGCGGCGCTGTCCGTTCGTCGCGAGCCGCTTTGCCATCGTCGGCCCCGCCGCCGATCCCGCCAAGGTCGCCGGCGCCGCCACGGCCGTGGAGGCGCTGCGGCGCATCGCCGCGTCGGGCGCGCCGTTCGTGTCGCGCGGTGATTCCTCGGGGACGCACCTGAAGGAGTTGTCGTTGTGGGGCGGCGCGGGCGTGCTTCCCGGCGGCCGGCCCTGGTACGTGGAGGCGGGCGCCGATCAGGCTGCCACGTTGCGCCTCGCCGACGAGCGGCGCGCCTACGCCTTGGCCGATCTGCCGACGTTCGCCCGGCTGAAAGGCATCGAGCTGCGTGTGTTGCTCGCGGGCGACACGGCGCTCGTCAATCCGTACACGCTGTATGTGATCCGCTCGCCCTCCCCCACCCATCCGGCGGCGGCGGCGTTCGGATCGTGGGCGCTGACCGACTGGCGTGACCGGCTGCTCACCCTCCGGTTGGACGATGGCGCGGCGGCATTCCTGTCACTCCCGGGCGGCTGCGAGGCCCCCGCACCAGTCGCACCGTAGGAGGCGGTATGCGGTTTACCGATCTGGTTCCGAGAGCGAGCATCACGCTGATGCGCCGGGGAGTCCCGGTGATGGGGGAGCGCGAGGCGCGGCTGCTCGAGGCAGTGGAGCGCGTGCATTCGATCAAGGATGCCGCCCGCGAAGCGGGGATCAGCTACCGGACCGCTTGGGGGGCGATCCAGGTGATGGAGCGGGCGTTCGGCCGGCCGGTCGTCCAATCCCGCGCGGGCGGGCCCGGCGGCGGCGGCACGACGCTCACCGATGAATGCCAGCAGCTCCTGCGTTCCTACCAGGACATGCGCCGTCACCTCGAGGGAGATCTGGCGCGCGCCTGGGAGACCGCCGGAAACGGCGGGCCCCGCTCCGCTCCCGGCGCTAGCGGATGACCGTCAGGCCGTAGCCCCCCGGGAGCAGGCGCAGCACGTAGTTCGGCTGCGCCACCCCTTGAATCGTCGCGCTGTACTGGCCGACGGCATTCACGTTCTCCACGCCGATCGTCAGGATCGTCGTACTCGTGGTGAGCCGACCCGTCAGCGCGAAGCGCGTGGTCGTGCCCCCCCCCCCCAGCGGCTCGGCGAAGAGGCGCAGGCCCGTACCGGGCGTGGCGCTGGTGAGGGGCGCGGGGCTCGTGATCGTCAGGACGATCGCCGAGTCGGCGCCCGAGTTGGGCGACGTCAGTTGGACGTGCAGGTCCCCCGCCACCGGACCGCTGCTGTCCTTGCCGCAGCTGAGGCCCACGGCCAGTATGGCGGCGAGCGCCGTCACGGCGTAGATGCGCTTCATGGAGCCCCCGTAGCCTTGACCCAGGCGAGGAAGTCGCCCACGTCGAACGAGCCGTTGTTGTTGCCCTGAAAATCGAGGTAGCGGACCTGGTCGGGGTTGAGCGGTGTGGTGGGTCCGAGGAGCTGCGCGATCACGTCGGCCGTCGCGAGCGCCGGCGCCGCCACTGAGAAGGTGAACGTCCGGCTCTGGCTCCCACACGACGTCACCGTTGCCGCGTAGGAAAAGGTCCCCGCCTCACGCGGGAAGCCCGACAACGCCCCGGTCGCGGCAATAAGGGTGACGCCCTGCGGCAAGGCGCCGCCGGTCACGCTCCAGCTGAACGTTCCCGATCCACCGCTGGCGCGCAGCGTGTCGTCATAGGCGGCGCCCATGACGCCGTTGGGGCGCGCCGCAGCCGACGTCAGGGTGGGCGCCGTGCCAAAACTCGCCGTCACGGTGTATGGACGGCCCATTGGCAGTGTGATCGCAGCGTTGATCGACGTCGTGTCACCCGACCAGCCGCAGGACGCGAGCCCGCTGTTGGGTGAGGCGGTGAGCACCACGGCACGGCCCTGGGGGATGAAGTCCCCGCTGAGATTGGCGCTGGTGTCGGCCGAGATGGTCCCGCCGCTGCCCGCGGTCGCGATGAGCTTGAAGGCGCGGTTCAACATCGCCGTGACCGTGCCCCCCGCCAGGCTCCCGGTGATGTTGTGGGACCGCGGCTGTCCGTCGGACCACGACGCCCACCGCCACCGGGTACGGTTGTCGATCGAGAATTGCGTGTCCGCGACGCTCACCGCGTGGGTCGAACCGTTGTCGAGCAGGTTCCGGTAGACGTTGTAGTTCACCGCGTCCACGGAGATCACCGCGTTCGTATCGCTGCCGCGCACCACCGTCAACCCGCCGAAGCGCAGCCGGAACGCCATCTGGCCGCCCGCAACGACCTGACGGATCGAGTCGATCGCGAAGCCGATGAAGCTGCCATCCGAGTTCTTCACGGCCGCGGGGTTCGTGCTGAACGAGAACACGGTGTTGTTGCTGGTGCCCGGGTACGGGTCGCCCGCATCGCCGCGGTTGCAGCCGCTGGCGCCGCACCACAACTGCCGCAGGCCGTCGGCTTCCTGGACCGCCAGGCCGTGAATGGGACCGGAGTTGACGGTATTGCTGAGGTGGAAGCCGTTGTTCGCGATCTGCACCGAGTCGGCGTGCCAGATGAGCATGCCGCCGCCGCACCCGGGAGGGTTGCCACTCCGCGCACAATGCAACCGGATTAGGGCCGTGTCGGCCAGGGACGCCTGGCGGTTTTCGAGCAGGAAGTACTCGCTCCGGGGGTTCGCGCCCTGCACCCTGACGTAGAAGGCCGTGTCCGACATGGGGGCCGCCCCAAAGCTATAGGTGCCGGTCGTGGTGAGGATCTGCAACGACACCCAGCCCATCTCGTTCAGCGACCACGCCTCCATCCGCGACGGGCTGCGCGGGCTGGAGAAGTTTCCCGAACCCATTAGCCCCCACTCGCCGCTTCCCTCCGTCGGGGCGCTCGGCCCCGTGTCGTAGAGATCCGGCAGCCCCAAGGCGTGGCCGAACTCGTGCGCCGCGGTCCCGATCGGCATGATTTGCGTGGTGTCGCACGCCGAGGCGCCGCCCAGCGCCGTCGTGGCGAAGTAGTCGCTGATCCGGATCTTGCCGAATCCGGGCTTGGCCGAGGAGTCGTTCGTGATGTAGTCCTGATAGTTGGTCGCCGTCGCGTTCACCAGCACGAAGCGGTGCGACCAGATGTGGTTGTTGCTAGCGGCGGTGCCGCTGGGGAAGCCGCCACACGCTCCATCCTTGGTCGGGTGCGCGAACATGATCATGTCCACGTAGCCGTCGTCGTCGCCGGAGTTGGGGATCAGGTCCGGCCCGTCGTTGTCGAACTGGCTGAAGTCGACGGTCGCATCCACCTGCGCCAGCGCCTGGCGGAATCCGTTCTGCATCCGGTTGATTGCGTTAGACGAGAACAGGCCGTTGCAGTTCGTCGTCCCGAACGGATTGCCGCTGCACGTCCCCGCCGTCCCCGTATAGGTGACCTCGTTGCTGTCGAGCTGTACCCATCCGATCATCTTTCCGAGCATGCTGAACACGCCATTCGACATCTGCTCGTAGAACGTGCGGAGGGTGTAGGGGTTGCCGGACGGAGGAGAGGCGCCGAACAGCACCGACGTGTACTGGGACGTATCGAACGGAGCCGCAACGCCCTTGTATGTGAAAAACAGCGCCGGAACGAGGATCGTCCCCGTCACCTGTGTCGACGACGGCGCCGGCCCGGCGAGCATCGCCGCGTTGAGCGCCGCCGGCCGGTTCTGCGCCAGCAGTTGATGCCGCAGCTGCGCCACGCCCCGGGCGCGCACGCGCCATGCGCCGTCCTTGCGAAAATCGAACCCGGGAATCTCCCAGCGAGCGTGGAATCCGCTCTGCGCGGCGGCGGACGGGGGGCCGGCGATGAGCGGCAGGGCGGCCAGCACCGCGATCAGGACGACGGATGGTCTCACAGCGTGGCCTCCAAGGGACGGCGCAATGAGCAACGGACAATGTAGGTTAGGGAGTAGCTACCCCGGAGGCTGTGCGTTGTCTCACACCACGTGCGGCGAGCCACCACCCGATGCCCATGAATACCGCCACGCCGCCCACGACTTTGGCGCGAAATACCCAGGGCGCGGCCACGCCGGGCGGCACGAGCGCCAGGGCGATCGACAGCACCACCGCGGCGAAGCCGACCCAGCCGGTGAGCGCCGTGCGGAAGGTGCGCACGCGCCGCAGGCGCAGGTAGCTCGCGAACAGATATAGGTAGGGAATGAAGTACAGCACGATCGTCGTGTCGGTGAGCGCGACGTACGCGTCGCGCACCGTGGATCCGGCGAGCCCGGCGACGACGAAAACCGTCGCGATGCCCGCCTGCACCAGCAGCGCCACGTACGGCGTCTGCCACCGGGGATGCACCCGGCCAAAGGCCGCCGGCAGCACGGCATCCAGCCCGGCGACGAACGGAATGCGCGCCGTGCCCGCGAGCCACGCCCCCACGCCGCCGAGATTGCCCAGCACGAGCAGGACGGCGACCAGCGCCGCCACGGGCGCGAGCGCGGGTGCGTCGAGCCGCGTGGCGATCGCGGCGGCGGCCTGCGGGATGCCGTTCGTGATGCTCACGGTCTCGGCCGGCAGCGCCACGAGCAGCGCCGCCGTGCCGAGGATGTACATCGCGACGATCGCGATCCCCGACACAAAAATCCCGCGGCGCAGGGTGGCCGCGGGATCGTGGATCTCGCCGCCCATGGTGGGCGCGAGCTCGAGTCCGGCGAACGCGAACGTCATCGTGGCGAAGAAACTCACGAGGGAGAAGTCGAAGTTCTTCGGCAGGAGATTCCCGGGCGCAAACGAGGTCGCGCTGCCGAACGCCGCCAGCGACCAAGCGGCGAGCAGGACGAAGATCAAGGCCGGCACCCACGTTCCGTAGGCGCCCAGGTTCTGCACCCATTTCCCGACGTGCAGGCCGACCAGATTCAGGCCGAGCGCGATCCACAGGATTCCGAGCGAGAAGACGGCGACGAAAAGCTTGTTCTCCTCGAAGTGCACCCAGCGCGACCCACCGGCGTACGCCGCGATGGCTGCCGTCGTGAGCAGCAGCGACGGGAAGTACACCAGATTGTTGACCCAGTAGCCCCACCCGGCCACGAAGCCATGCCGCGGTCCGAACGCGGTCCGCACCCAGCGATAAATCCCGCCTTCGCCCGGATCGAGCTCGGCGAGCTCGCGCACCGCCGCCGCCGAAGGGAGGAAGAAGGTCACCATGGCCAGCAGCCAGAGGAGCAGGCTCGCGGGACCGAAGGCGCTCGCGGTGGTGAGCCAGCGCAGTCCCACGATCGCCGTAATATTGAACAGCACCACATCGCGGAGCGTCATCACCCGCGGCAGCGATGGTTGGGGGGAGCGGGGGGAGCGGGGGGGACCCATTCCGGAAAGCTACGTTACCCTTGCCATTTCCGGGTCTCGTGGGTAAGCTGTAGCACCGCTAACCACATAGACTTCGAGGCTGCGTGCGGACTGAGACCCTGCAGCACATCGCGCTGTTCGATAAGTGCAAGAACTTCACCCGGGCGCGCGAGATTCAGGCCGCCGGGCTGTACCCGTACTTCAAGCCGATCTCCCAGTCCGAAGACACCGTCGTCGTCATCGAAGGCCAGGAACGGATCATGATG
>Ga0137396_10002277_pt1 | contig 10472 bp, 9 predicted proteins | sample czc16metaG_FD_108284 | JGI IMG/M metagenome (GOLD analysis project Ga0137396, IMG submission 108284) | Vadose zone soil microbial communities from Angelo Coast Range Reserve, California, USA - czcobulk3.16 metaG | ecosystem: Environmental > Terrestrial > Soil > Vadose zone | place: USA... | reverse complement strand
CGTCCACGGCGCCCGGGATGGCCACCATCTTGTTCGCCAGATCCTGGCCGGCGGCGAAGTTCGCATCCTGATTTCCCGCCGGGCCGACGATCTGCACGTCGATGGGGGCGGAGAGTCCGAAGTTGAGGATCTGCGTCGAGCTGTCGGCGGCCAGGAAGAAGAACGTCGCTTGCGGGAACTTCTCGTTCAGGTCGCGCCGCAATGTCTTCACGTACTCTGCGGTCGGACCGTGTTTGGGCGTGAGCGAGACGAGCATCTCGCCGTCCGCGCTCCCGATCATCGAAGGATCGCCGAGCACGAGATTGATGCCGCTGACGGGGGTGCCGATGTTGTCGGTGATGGTGTCGAGCTCGTTGGCCGGAACGATCGCGCGCACGCGCGCCTCGACGGCCCCGAAGAGGCGCTGCGTATCCTCGATCCTGGTGGCTGCAGGAGCGCGGATGTGAAGGCGCATCTGGCCGGCGTCGACGGCGGGAAAGAAGTCACGTCCCAGCAGCGGAATCAGGGACAGTGAGGCCGCGACCACCCCCGCGAACGCAACGACGAAGATCTTCCGATGATGCAGGGCGAGCTGCAACGCCCGGCCGTATGCCCCGCGCAGCCGTTCGAAACCCCGCTCGACCCGCCTGCTCATCCAAGCGATCGGGTTGCGGCCGCCGCTCTCTCCTCCAGGCTTCTCGTTGGCAAGGAGATAGTGAACGAGGGTGGGAACCAGCGTGCGCGAGAGGAAATACGAAGTGAGCATCGCGAAGACGACCGCCATGGCGAGCGGGATGAAGAGCGACTTCGCCACTCCCGCGATCAACGTCACGGGGAGGAAGACGATGCAGATGCAGAGGGTGGAGACGAAGGCCGGCACGGCGATTTCCGCCGCCCCGTCGAGGATGGCGCGGATCACGGGTTTGTCCATCGCGTGCTGGCGGTGGAAGTTCTCCACCTCGACGGTCGCATCGTCGACGAGGATGCCGACGGCGAGCGCCATCCCACCCAGCGTCATCAGATTGAGCGTCTGCCCGAACCAATCGAGCACGATGACCGAGACCAGGAGCGCAAGCGGAATGGAGGTCATCACGATGACGGTCGAGCGCCAGCTCCCCAGGAAGAGCAGCATCATGATCCCGGTGAGTCCGGCCGCGATGGCGGCTTCGCGCACGACGCCTACGATCGCGCCCTTCACGAAGACCGACTGGTCGGCGAGGGGCTTGATCTGCAGATCGGGCGGCAGGGTCGCTTGAATTGCCGGGAGCGCGGCCCGGGTCCGCGAGACGACGTCGAGCGTGCTCGCGCCTTGCGCCTTGAGGATCGGGAGCAGCGCCCCTTTGGTGCCGTTCGTCAGGACCATGCTCGTCTGCGGTACGTAGCCGTCGCGCACGTGCGCCACGTCGCGCAGGTAGACCATCGCCCCGTTGACCTTCTTGACGGGAAGATCGTTGAGCGCGGAGACCGCGTCGGGGCTGCCGTTCATGAGGATCGGGTACTCCACCGACCCGATCTTCGCCGTGCCGCTCGGCAGGATCACGTTCTGTTGATTGACCGCCGTCGTCACGTCCGACGGCGAGATTCCCCAGGCGAACAGCTTCTGCGGATCGATGTCGACGACGACCGTGCGCACCTTGCCGCCATACGGCAACGGGACCTGCGCCCCCTGCACTGTCGCCAGGCCGGTGCGCAGGAAGTTGGTGGTGAGATCGTACACTTGCTGCTCCGGCAACGTCGGGCTGGTCAATCCGAGCTGAAGGACGGGCACGTTGGTGGCGCTGTACGCCATCGTCAGCGGCGCAATCGCGCCCGGAGGCATCTGCCGCAGGATCGGATTGGAGACAGCTGCGACCTGCGCCACCGCCCCGTCGACGGAAGACCCGGGCTGCAAGAAGATCTTCACGACAGCTGTGCCCGAGAGCGTCAAGCTCTCTATGTGCTCGATCCCGCTGACGGTGGTGGTGGCCGCGCGCTCGAAGATCGACGTGATCCGCCCTTCGAATTCCTGGGGCGGGAGGCCGTTGTAGTTCCAGATGGCCGCGTCCACCGGGATGTTGATCTCGGGATACATGTCCGTCGGCATCCGCAAGACCGTCATCACGCCCGTGAGGACGATGAGCATCGCAAGGACGACGAACGTATACGGCCGGCGAAGGGCGAGACGGACGATCCACATGGGTCAGGCCCTCGCCGTTTCGGTTGTGCGTACGATGTCGCAGTGCGTCCGCCGCGTCATGCAACCTCCCCCGTCGTTGCCCCGGCCACAACAACTCCTTCACGATCCGTGCCGCTCTTGAAGACTGGTGAGCAGAGCGGGATCCATGTCGAGAGTACGGGGGGCGAGGCGAGGAGCGGACGGCGATCCGACCGGCAGCAATCCACTGCGGACGAAGGGCCATCCGGTGCGGACGGCAGCGCTCGGCGCCTGGGAAGACAGGCGCTTACGGGGCACAGCCTGGCCGTCCCCGGAGAGGGCGGGCGGCCAGGACTGTCTGTCTACTGACCGATCATCGTGTCGTCGGTCCGTGCAATGTCCGGATCGAGGTCCATCGCGAGTTGCCGGCGATTCGGAGGGCTGGGCGGCAAATGCTTGTCTTGCCGGGCGATCGACGGCGCCACGTCGGGATCCGGGTCCCTGGCGACCCGACGCGTGTTCGGGTTGCTCGGCGGGAGGGACAATTCCTCCTGCTCGGTGGACGGGCCGAGGTTCGGATCCGGTGCCGCCGCGTTCTGCGCGTGCGCTGCGACGGCGGAAACCAACAGGCCGGCCGAGAGGAACGATGCGACTCTGCGTTTGATGGTCATACGTGTGTCTCCTTTGGTCGAGAGGGGTAAGCCCGCGCCGCAGACCAGGCATCATGCTTTGGTATGGGAATGCCTTCGTATGAGTGGCGAAAGCGCCGGCACGATCCGTGAAAGACAGGCGCGCAGCAAAGGAGGAACACGATGGCACTGGCAACTCGTCCGCTGGGCACCAGCGGACTCGAGATCACGAGGGCAGGGTACGGCGTGGAGCGGATCCATCTCTACCAGTTGGACGTGTCCCCGAAGAGGGCAGGGTAGGAGGCTCCCCATGTCGAGAATCGGTGTCATCGGCGCTGGGGCGGTCGGTTCCGCCGCTCTCCTCTCGCTGGTCGTGCGTGGCTCGGCGCGCGAGATCGTCGTGCTCAACCGGGGCCGGAAGCGGGCCAGGGCGGTTGCGACCGACCTCCGATACGGCGCAGCTCTGTCCGCGGTCGTCGACGTCCACGACGGGGACTATGGCGATCTGTCGGGCGTGTCGCTGGTGATGATCGCGGCCGGGGTCAATGAAAAGACTGGCGGAGCGACGGATCGCAAAGACGAGGCAGGCAGGCTCAGGCTGCTCGACAGCAATGTGGCCATCTACCGGGACATCCTTCCCCAGCTGTACCGGGTCGCCCGCGACGCGGTGATCCTCGTCCTCACCGATCCGCCCGACCCGCTCGCCGATCTCGTCCGTTCCTTCGGGTTCGCGCATGTCCTGAGCAGCGGGACGTTCCTCGACAGCCTGCGCTTCCGCGATCACCTGGCGCGGCGCCTCGAGGTGGCGCCGAGCTCGGTGAGCGCGGACGTCCTGGGCGAGCACGGGACCTCGGAAGTGTTCGTCTGGTCGTCGGCGCGAGTGTCAGGAATTCCTGTCCTCGCCGCCTTGCAGCAAAGGAACCGCGGCCGCTCCGTGGGCAGCGAGGCCGAGGTTCGCGCGAGCATCGAGCAGGAGGTCCGCTACGCGAACATCACCATCATCGAGGGCAATCAGGCGAGCCAGTTCGGGATCGGAATGGTGGCGGCGCGCATCGCGGAAATGGTCCTGCGCGACGAGCGAGCGGTCATCCCGATCGGTTCTTACAACCCGCTGTATGGCGTGACGCTGTCGGTGCCTGGCGTCGTCGGCCGGAACGGTGTGGTGCAAATCCTCGAGCCTGACCTCTCCGACGACGAACGCCAGCGCCTGCAGCGGAGCGCCGAGACGCTCAGGAATGCCGTGGCACGCACCGTGGCGCGCAAGGAAGCGTGAGCCTCAGCCCGTTCCGTACTTCTTCAGCCGGCCGATCAGCAGTCCGCGGCTCACGCCCAGGCGCCGCGCGGCTTCCGACTGGTTGCCGCCGACGGCCGTCATCGCCCGGCCGATCAGGCTGCGCTCCACCGCCTCGATCTGTTCGCGCAGGCTGAGCGTCCGCTCGTCGGTATCGGGCATGGGGGGCGCGGCGGACGCTGGCGCGAACGCCTCGAGCCCGACGTCGCCGCCCGTGCTGAGCGCCACGGCGCGGGCAACGGCATTCTCCAGTTGGCGCACGTTCCCTGGCCAATCCGATCGTTGGAGCACACCGAGCAGCTCGGGCGAAAGGTGGACGCCCTCCATCCCGAACCGCTCCCCGTGGCGGCGAGCGAGCTCGACGGCGAGCGCCGGGATGTCCTCGCGTCGCTCTCGCAGCGGTGGCACGAGCACCTCGAGGACGGCGAGCCGGTAGTAGAGGTCTTCGCGGAACCGTCCAGCACGCACCTCGGCGGCGAGATCGCGGTTGGTGGTGGCGATCACGCGCACGTCGACGCGCTCCACGCGAGCTGCGCCGACCGGTTGGATCTCGCCGTCCTGCAGGGCGCGCAACAGCTTCGCCTGCACGGACGACGGGAGCTCGCCGATCTCGTCGAGCACGAGCGTGCCTCCCTCGGCCTGGGCGAAGAATCCGCGGCGCGCCTGCACGGCGCCCGTGAAAGCGCCGCGCGCGTGCCCGAACAGCTCGGCCTCGGCCAGGTCTTCCGGGAGGGCGGCACAGTTGAAGCGCACCAAGGGTCGCGCCGCCCGGCGGCTCCGCGCGTGGACGAAGGAGGCGATCAGCTCCTTTCCCGTCCCCGTCTCTCCACGGATGAGAAGGGTGATGTCCCTGGGCGCCACCCGCGAGACCGTCTGCAGCAGCCTGCGCATCGCGGGTCCCGCACCGACGATGGAATGGCCCAGCGCCGGGTTGTCCGGGCGAGCATCGGCGAGCAGATCGAACCCGCGCAACGAACCGTGGTTGGCGACGTCGTCGAGGTCGAGCCCCATGTCTGGCCTCCTATGTGCTCCGACTGTTCCTTCGAGCGACGGTAACGACGTGGCGCAGCGGCTGATTTGCGATCCGGCCAGCAGACGGCGCCATGCTGACGAGCGGCCCGTTCCTGCCGACCAACAGGCGGCGGTGCCGTGAAACCCGCCGACCTGCGCGGAAGGTGTCGCCGGTCGATCAGCTCCAGCCGTCAGAGTGCGGCGAATCGCCGTTCTCTTGCGGGGCAGGCTGGCGCGACGATTGCAGGACCTGCCGGGATGTTTCGCAAAACCCTGACGAAAGGAACAACCATGCGTTCCAGATTGTGCTTCGCAGTCCTCGCCGCGGCCGTGGTGGCAGCCCCCGCGTTCGCAGCCACCGATTCACCGACCGGGCAGTGGGACGGCGTCCTCGAGCGGAACGGCGCGCGAGCGCCGGTCACCGTCCAGCTGGCGGAGAGAGGCGGCCTGTGGAGGGGCAGGATCGAAATCGACGGCGCCTCGTCGCCGGCAGACAGCGTGCGCGTGGCCGGAAACAACGTCCACTTCGAGCTGCCGAGCCAGGGCGCGTTCGACGGCACGATCTCCGGCGACTCGATGACGGGCGAGGTCTCGGGTGCGTCGGGCCGCCCCGGTTCCTTCAAGCTCACGCGGGAGCCGCCGACGGACCTGTTCCCTTACTCGAACCCTCTCGAAATGATCGGCCCCTAGCGGAGATCGATTGACAGCCGGCAGTGCCGCGGATACTTCACCCGCGCAGAAGGGGAGTAGTTCACGCCGCACGAGCGGCGTCGGGGCGATCGACATACCGGCTTCGGCCCGGTCCCCCACCCCGCGGCGCGGGGCGAACGAGACTTTCGGACCAGGTGAGTCCTGGCCGGGTTTCGCGCGCCACGCGGCATCCCGACCAGGCAAGGAGGAACGGGATGCCGACGTGGTTCAAGATCGCCCTCGCCGCTGCCGTCGCTGCTCCGGCCCTCGTGCTGCGGCTCGGCGGCATCCATCTGTCCCCGGTGCCGTCGCTGCTGGTCTTCGGGCCGGCCGTCGTCGCGGCCGCGTTCCTCCTGGTCTGGGCGGCGGAAGCCGCGCGCCACGACATCTCCGGAAGCCTCGCCACCGCCATCCTCGCGGTGATCGCCGTGCTGCCCGAGTACGCCGTCGACCTCTACTTCGCCTGGAGCGCCGGGCACGTTCCGCAGAATGCGCACTATGCCGCGGCGAACATGACCGGCAGCAACCGGCTCTTGCTCGGCCTGGGCTGGCCATTCGTGGCGGTGCTCTTCGCCTGGGGCGCCTGGCGGCGCGGCGAGCCAGCCCGCGCCGTCGAGCTGCATTCCAGCCGCCGGACGGAGCTGGCCTTCCTCGGCGCAGCCAGCCTGTATGCGCTGATCATTCCCTTCACGCGGCGGCTGGCGCTCTACGATTCGGTCGTCCTGCTCCCGCTCTTCGGTCTCTACCTGTGGCGCTCGGCCCAGGGGGAGCGCAGCGAGCCCGACCTGGTCGGCGTGGCCAGGCAAATCGGCGAGCTGCCGCGCCGCGTCCGGCGGCTCACCGTCGCCGGCATGTTCGTGGCCGCGACGGCCATCGTCTTGCTCGCGTCGGAACCCTTCGCGCAGGCGCTGGTCAGCGGCGGAAGGCAGCTCGGCATCGACGAGTTCCTCCTGGTCCAATGGCTCGCGCCGCTCGCCTCCGAGTCGCCGGAGCTGCTCGTCGCGGCGGTCCTCGCGCTCCGCGGCCACCAGGACGCCTCGTTGGGGACCCTGCTGTCCTCGAAGGTGAATCAGTGGACGCTGCTCGTCGGCAGCTTGCCCGTCGCATACGCCGTCGGCGGCGGCGCCGCGGGAGGAATCGTCCTCGACGCCAGGCAGACGGAGGAGTTCATCCTCACCGCCGCGCAGACGCTGCTGGGCCTCGCGGTGCTCATCGACCTGCGCTTCGCCCTCTGGGAGGCGATCGCCCTGTTCGCGCTGTTCGCCCTCCAGTTTCCCTTCCCTCAGACGGGCGTGCGCCTGGGTTTCGCCGCGGGCTACGCCGCGATCGCGCTCGTCCTCCTCGTTCGGCGCCGCTCCGAGATCCCCAGCATCGTGCGAGCCGCTAGAGGTACACGGTCCACTGCACGACCAGCGACTTGAACGACGGGCTCGCGAGCGAATTGGTGAACGCCCGCCGCGGGCCTCCAGGCGTCGCCGGATCGAGCGAGGTGGGCGTGTAACCCGCCGTGGCAGGCGTGATGGTCGAGGGCCCATAGGCCGACAGTCCGTGGTTGATTCCGAACTCGATGTTCAGATGGTTCAGGTTCTTGTCGAAGAAGAAGTTGACGCCGGCCTTGAGGTTCCGGCTGTTGGCGCTGTCCGCGCTGGCGCTGCAGGGGGCAAGATCTGCCGGAGCGACGCTGCTCGCGTCGCAGCCGGAAGCCTGGAAGTAGTCGTACGCCACGTACGGCGCGAGGAAGTGAAATCGGTAGCCGGCGCTCGCCGCGAATCCCGTGCCGGTGTTCGGGCTGCCGGTGCCGTTGCGGTTCAGGTAGAACGTGCCGTCGACCACCAGCTCGGCCTGCTCGGTCATCGGGAGGTCGAGATAGAGTCCCGCGGCGAGCAGCTTGTGGTCGGTCACGCTGCCGAACGCGTCCTTCACCGCTCGCGACTGGTAATTCCCCGCCACGCTTACGCTGAGGATGGGGGATGTTCCCCACTTGTACGCGCTGTAGAGCCAGAGGCCTTCCTCGCTGCCGATCAGATCCAGGTTGACCAGTCCGCCCACCGCCGGGTTGCGCCGAGGCGTGATGCAACCTGCGCCGCCCGTTGCGCACGTCCCCGCCGCCTGATCGATCGGCGTATACCCCTCGTAGACCCCGCCGCGAAAGCCGATCTTCTTGTCCAGCGCCCAGCCCCTCACCTGCACGCCGACGTCACGGAAGCTGGGAAACGGGTTGTTGGGAAGGCGGAACGCGTCGGTCTGCAAGTCCGCGGTGATGTAGTTCGTCGTATATCCCAGCACGTGACGCGAGATCGGGATGTAGAGGAGCCCGGCGTCGACGTAGACGACCGTGCCCCCTTCGATACCGGTCGGCGCCCAGCCGACCCACGCGTCTTGCACCAGGACGCGGCCCGTGAGGTTGCCGAACTTCCCGAAGTTCGGGTTGTCGAGCTGGAAATAGTAGCTGAAGCTCTTGCCGACGGTCCCATTGAGCGCGATGCGCACCCGCCGGATGAACACGTCGTAGCTCGGGTCCAGGCCGTCCGGGGTACCAGCCTCGTTCACGAGGAATTGCGGCTGCAGCTGGAGGTTCAGGTTGAGCGTCGCATCGTTCGTGGATAGAGGGATGCTGATTGCGTACGAGGAGGCGGGCGCCAGCGAGAGCGCGACGCCCAGGACCACTTGCGCGTACCGTTTCATGATCGGCTCCCGTGCTGGAGCACCTGCGTGCGTTTACTGCACTGCGGACCAGCTCGAATCCCGCCTGTATCGGGTCATCGACCTCGCGGGCTCGACCGTCTCGTTCTTGCCGGCCCCGGCGCGTAGACCGCGACGAGGATCATCGCCAACGTTCCTTTGACTCGAATCACCTGTGACCTCCACCGTGGACTCCGCCGCCACCGTGGACTCCGCCGCCACCGGGGAACGCGTGCGCGACGCTGGCTTGCCCGCGGGCCGAGAAGCTCCTCGTTACCCCGCCGTGGTTGAACCCGCTGAACGCGCCGGAACGCACCCCGGGCTGGACGCGCGCCGCCGCGGGTCCGTGGAACTCCGGACCGCCGCCGTGAAAGCCGCCGTGGAACCCCGGTCCGCCGCGGAACCCAGGCCCGCCGCGGTAGAAATGGTTGCGATCGATGAACGTGCGACTGTGCGAGACGTACCTGTCGCGGTCGTGGAGGATCGCCCTGTCGCGCCAGTCAGCGCCCCAATGGTGCCATCCCCAGCCAAATCCCGCGAACAGCCCGACCCCGAACCCGACTCCGAACGAGATTCCCGGACCGACGGCGTAGACACCCGGGTAGGGGATCCAGCCCGGATAAACGGCAACGGGTGGGCCGTACACGATCCAAGGGTCGTAGGCCGGCACGTAGACGACTTCGGGGTTGACCGGCTGGATCACGACGGACTGGCCCTGGGTAGAAACCGTCTCCTGGGGCGTCGATTCGAGGTTTCCCGCCTGCTGCGCGCGCTTGCGCATCGTCTGGACCGCGTCGAGCACGGCTTGCTGCTGGTTCACGTACGCGTCGCCCAGCGCCGACGCCCAGGAAAGGTTCTTGTCCATGCTTGCCAGGACCGAGGGAAACTGCGTGAGCGCCTTCACGCTCGGATCCCAGGACGTCTGATCGACTGCCTGGGCCAGCGGCTCCCCCTTGAGAGTCGAGTGCTGCTGCATCCACCGGTCTGCTTCGACGATCTCGGTCGGGTACGCGGAAGCGGCGAGGACCTGCGCAATCAGGGCGTCCGGATACAGCGCGATGGGAGCCACGAGCTGCTGCAACTGCTCGGCAGACTGCTGGACCACCGCCTCTCCTTGCATTGGGGCCGTCGCCTGGGGCATGGCCCAGGCCTGCGAGGAAGAGAGGAAAAGAACGACCGGCAGTGCCCGTGCCCCTGCTCCCATCGCGCTCTCCGTACGCCCCGCAGGGCGACGCCAAACTCGCATTGCAGCCGGCGCGCCAACGCTTCGGGCCAGCCGGGGCCTTCGCGAACCCACCAACGGAGAGCAGTGTTGCTGTCCGGCGATTCGCCAAGTGTGTCGTGGCGTCGTCGCGAATCGATCAGCTGGCGACGCCCTCGCGGTACGAGCCGCAGCGGATCGATGGGTGGCACACCGCCTGCACAACCGGGGGAAGGCCGCTCGCTTCGGCGGCCCTGACGATGGGAGCACTCGATGAGGACCAGACTGACCCTGGCCGCGCCTGCGGCCGTCCTTGCGCTCGCTGCGTGCGCTTCGGTCGACGTACGCACGGCGACGAGCCCCGACGCGAACCTGGGGGCGCTGCATACGTTCAACGTGATGCCCAACCCCGAGCAGCGACAGGCGTCCGCGCCGTCGGGGAACGATCCGATGCTGGTGAATTCGATCTCGAATCGCGCCTTGCGCGCCGACCTGGTCAAGGGGTTCCAAGGCCGCGGCTACGTGCTCGCCGACAATCCGGACTTCATGGTCGCGTACTACGCGAGCGCGACGCAAAAGCTGGACGTCAGCTATTGGGACTATGGATATTCATTCTACCCGAGGTGGTGGGGCGGAGTCGGCCCTGGTTGGGGTGCCGGCGATCCGACCGTGACGCAGTACACCCAGGGGACCGTCATCGTCGACGTGGTCGATCCACGGACCAAGGAGCTTCTCTGGCGCGGCAGTGGAGTCGCGACGGTCTCGGACGACCAGGCGAAGTACGAGCAGGACCTCTGGAAGACGGTCACGGCGGTCCTGGAGAAGTTCCCACAGGCGCGACAGGGTCCGTAAAGG
>Ga0137396_10002276_pt1 | contig 10473 bp, 6 predicted proteins | sample czc16metaG_FD_108284 | JGI IMG/M metagenome (GOLD analysis project Ga0137396, IMG submission 108284) | Vadose zone soil microbial communities from Angelo Coast Range Reserve, California, USA - czcobulk3.16 metaG | ecosystem: Environmental > Terrestrial > Soil > Vadose zone | place: USA... | reverse complement strand
TTCGGATACCGCTAGTTGCGCCTTTCGATTGGGAGCCAGATGAAGATGGATCTCGAAGTCGTGAACGCCATCGCCCTCGAGTTGGTCTTCGATAACCAAGGCTTGCTCGTCGTGAGCAGCGCGGATGGATCGGGTGTGCGTCACCCCCAGTGAGCGGTATCCGGCATGCGAGGCGCGCAGAAAGTAGCCCTGCGCATCTCGACCTCCCTGAATGGGGCTAACAGCTGCATCATTTCCAAGGATGAAAGCCCCGCGTGGTCCTGCGGGGATGCGATTCTGTTCCGTGCCATCGATCAGCAACGTGTTGTGTGCTGCGGTGCTGCGGAACCGGTTTCGCACTGCGAGATCCCGCGTATAGCAGCCCGTCCCGGAGTCGCAGAAGACCTCCTGTCCATGCACACGCAAAACAAAGCTGAGTTTGTCATTGTGGGTGTGGCTTCCCTTGCCAGAGATTCCGTTTGGAATAACAAAAAACAACAACTCTGCAGATCCATGTTGCAGGATACCAATCCCTGACTTTGGAAGAACTTTGACGGGGCTAGCCGGGCCAAGGTTTGTCTGAGATTGCGGATAAGGGATCTGGGCGGTGTCGGTGAGACCGTACCACGCCGCATCGTCAACAGGGCCCGTACCTGCGCCGAAAAGCCGTTGCCCCAGTCCGAGCAAGTGGGACACCTTGAGTGAATTTCGCTCGGCAAGCGGGCAATGGATCATTTGCTGGAGGTCGTCGACAAGCAGTTCAGTGCGACCATCGTCGCAGTCACCTACCTCGGGCAATTGGCCGGATGTGCTCGCGACTGTGTTTAGAAATTGAAACATCATTCCAAGCCGTTCAACGAACGTTGGCGAATCCGGGGCTGAGCGGTCCCTGCGCATCATCAGCAATGCGCTGGTGAAAAGCTGTGTTACCAATACCTGGTAACCCGTGGAGGCCTCGTAATCCCCGCCGTCTTCGTACACCTGCTTCGCCATTTCCGCTTCGATCCGCTGCCGGTATTTTCGTCGCCTCGCGGCCATGCCCTCGCCATCGAGGAACAGAGAAAGGCAGTAGAGCCCGACAATGTCACTCAGATAGTGATTGCTGGTGAGCAAGTGTGAAAACTCAATGTTTGCTTCTATGTAGAGCAGATGCTGTGCGAGGGAACGCGTCACCGTCGCGAGCCATGGTTGCTCTTCCGGGCGCAGGGGAGAGAGCAGATTCAACAGGAAGCAAACACTCATGGCACGCAGCGCCGCTTCCATCGCGATAGTCCAATTTACGCCCAAGGGAACCGGATTCGACTGAATCCAGTGCGTCAGGAGTTCCTTGGCCGTGACGCGATACGACTCGTCGCCGGTAAGAACGTGTGCCTTGCCAAGGATCGGGAGGAATTGTAGGCGCGAAAGCTCGAACGGCACCTTAACGTCCGAGCCGTCATGGCGAATGCAGTCGCGACACTCGCTCCGCACATAGGGCCACTCTCGACCGGACACAAAGTCAAGGTTCCATTTCGGTCGAGCGCCGAGGTCTACTGTGCCATAACCCAGAAAGGGATACCTTCCTGCTCGAATTTCGTCCGCGAAGGCAACGATGAGGGTCTTCGTGTGCTCACTCAAGCATTGCAGGTCCGGGTCGCAGTAGGGAATGTTGCGGAACTTAACATCGCCAGGGTGCTCGATCCGAGCAAGTATTCGCCTCCTTCTCCATGCACGGTTTGCCCGCCAGATAACCTCACGAGCAAGCGAGAGTGGCGATTCGCGTTTGAGGATCTTTATGATTCGCATTTATGTTTAAGATGATGGGTTTGGCACGCACACTGCTGCCGGGTGTCGGGCGTAATTGCGCTTCCAGACGACAGCAGAAACGATGAGGAACATCAGAAAGTAGCAAACAGACGAAACGATCGACGCACCGGTTATCCCATAGCGGGGTATGGCCCAGAAATTCAGGGCGACGTTAACAATCGTATTCACAATCCAAGCTACGACGATAATCGGTGGAAAACCCTCGCTGTTCAAGAGTTGCACCATCACCGTTTCTAAGCCCAGGAAATACGTTCCCGGCATTAACCAAGCAAAGGGAGAAACTGCTGGCAGGAAATTCCGTCCGAACGCTATCGAGATAATAGGGGCCGCGGCCCATGCGGCAATCACAACCACCGGCAACATCAGAGCCGCCGTTACAAGTAAGGCTTTGTTCGCTAATTGCAGTTTCTCTTCCTTCCCTTTTATAGCCGACAGTTTTGGAAATAAGAGCAATCCTACGACTACCGGAAACATCATGGTATTCTCGGCGAGAACCTGGCTTATCGAGTAGTAGCCCGCTTCCGTCGCGCCTAACATGTACTTGACCATGAGCAGATCAATTCTAAGCAGAAGAAAACCGAAGAAAGCGATGGTATACGCTCTGGCTCCGATGCCGATGCTCTGGCGAAACACGCTCCAAGACAATTTCGGGGGTTCCCCCGAGACACGTCTAAGCCGCAGAAGGGCCCAAAGGAAGGTCACCATCACTGAGGACAAAGTGGCGCCGAAAAACAGTTCTACGGTGCCTGCGTGACCCAGCGCCAAAATGCAGATCAGCATCAGCGCCAAGAGTTTCCCGCCGCATTCAATATTGTTGTATGCCCGCACCTCGTCAACGCCTAGCAGAAGTCCTTGAGTGAGCAGGTAGGCAAGACCGACAGGGACCGAAGCCAGCGCGAGCGGCAAGAGCGTTCCGTGGACGGGCGACGCGTTCGGCCAGAAGGCAAAGCCAATTCCGCCTATGGCCGCAACGATCGAAGCCACAAAGACGACCGCCAAGGTGTTACCAATGAGAGCAGGAAGGAGCCCTCGGTCTCTTGCAACGTAGTAAATGTTGGAGGCATGCAGGCCAAGATTGCCAAACTGCGCGCCGATGGCGCCTAAGGTTACAGCTACTGCATAGAGCCCACGGCCGGTGGGGCCAAGTTCTCGCGCGATCACCACCGCCGTTGCAAACGTAATGACCAGCACCACGACGCGGGTGCCATAGGTCTCTAGGACATTGCGACGAAGTTCTGTTCCCGCCGCGATGCGCCAAAGCTGAGAGGCACACGACATACCAGCCTTCATCGCAGATTCTGCCTGGCCAAGTTTGGGCTGCGGGATGGAGTCGAGCCGGCAGCAGCGCTTCCCAGGCCGGATTCGATCGGGGCGGGTCGAGCTTCCGCATAGTGCGCGAGGACACGCCTGGCATTTTGGCGCCAGGTGTGGCTTGCTAGGGCCGTCTCCCGGGCATTGCGGCCAAGTTCCATGCGGAGTTGCCGATCGGCAGCAAGACGCTCGATGGTCTCTGCTAGGTCGCTGGGGTCACCCGGCTTGACCAGCAACGCTGTCCTGCCGTGCTCTAGCACATCCGCGATTTGGTCCAAGGCGCTGGCGGCAATCGCCTTGCCCATCGCCATGTATTCGAACAGTTTGGTGGGCGAGCCGAAAAACGGACGTCCACCGGGCATGGAGACATGGGGCGAAACAAGAATGTCGGCAGCATCCAGGTACGTGCGGACGGACCGATGTGGAATCGCCCCGGTAAAAATCACTAAGCCATTTTGCGCATATGGCTCGAGTGCATTCCGCAACTGCGGCGCAAGCGGTCCATCCCCAACGAGAAGGAATTTCAGAGGACAACTCACGCTCTGGGTTTTGTCCAACAACGATCGGATCGCCTGTTCGAGCACCGCGACTCCATGCCAGTAACTGAAAGTGCCGACAAAGCAAACTACTATGTCCTTCGACCGAATCTCTAAATTCTGTCGCACTTTCGCACCGCCGCAATCGGGTTGGAACCACTCAGGATCGACGGCGTTCGGATTTACCAGGATTCGTTCTGCCGGTACTCCAACTTCCGTCAGCTGTTGTTTCAACGGGTTCGATACCACAACAATCAAAGATGCCGCCCTTACCGAGACTCTCTCGCACAGCCTTAGCCACGGAGAGAACCGAGTGGGATCCCAGTGCTTCGCCATCCAGTCTTCGGAAGCGTTATATTCGAGCACCAACGGAATTCCCATTACGCGCGACAGAAGTGCACCGGCAAAGAGAAATCTCCCGTGCCTCTGATACAGCAGGCGCGCTCTTTTTTGCGCCAGCAACTTGCGTGCAGCGGAAATGAACCGGATGTTGTATGACAGCGTCGACGCTTCGCGGAACAGGTGGAGGTGACGAGATCCCGAGATGTGGTGCACATCGCACGCGGTATGCAACGGCTGCCCTGAAAATACTACCGAGCGCGCTCCTTCCTGCACCAATCCTGAAAGAAAACCCGTGACGTGAGTCAGCGCACCGCCGGGCGAGTCCAAGCCCGCTTGAGATGGATATAAGAACGCGAGGTCTAGTAGGCCGACCTGCGCTTTAGGTTCACGCCCAAGTGCGAGCCACACCTGAAATAGCCGCAAGCCGATCCAAACACAAGCAAACACGATCACATCGGCCACAGCGGCGATGAGACTTCGCGAAAGCAACCCGAAAACTCCCGCTCTGTTGCTGGCCTCAAACGATCCGGAGGAGTCGACCAGGACGGTTTCCCGACATCGATGCACAAGCACTGTTAGCTTGAGAAGCGTCGGCTCCTGCAACGATTTGAACGAATCGGTAAATATCAGTAGCGCTTCCCCCTTAAGCTGTCGCAATCTACGCAGTTGGCTCTTCCAGCCCCTCTCGCGCAGCTCGGTTTTCGATAGAATTACAGCCTCGCATGCGGGATAGCGCTGCTGGGCAAAAGCGAGTGCATCTCGTTGCTGGCCCGCTAGCACAAGTACGAAAACTTTGGTTTGTTGGCTCATAGGAGAAATAGGAGCTAGAAAACTTGGGAGGGCACGCCGAAAGCTAGGTCGGAAACTTGCGCTTCCGCTGACTGCGCTAAATCAGGGTCCGTCAGCACATATTTACAAGAAACAGCAATGGCGAACACATACCACAGATTCAGAGGGCTGTAGCCCGAAGCCTCAGTAAGCCCGGTGATCCAGTAGGATAGAAATATATAAACGAAATACTTCCACAGCAGGCGACCGGAACTGGACAAATGGCGTAACTGCCACATTTGCATCAAGAGGAGAACACTTGCCATCACGTACGGTACAAAGCCAAGGACACCAGTCTCCGTAAGTACCTGAGCCAGGTTGCTGTGCGGCCAGTCCACCGATGACACGCCGCGGTAAGACGCAGAGTAACGGGGTTCTCCGGTTACGTACCTGTTGAAGTTCAGATATCCGACGCCCAGCACAGGGTGGTCCAAGAACACTCGAAGGCTTTGCTCGTATTCGGCAATGCGGGCATAGCCATTTTCTGAACTGCTGCGATCTTCGAACACATTAGGTGCCAATAAGGGGACGAGGAAAATCACGCTAGCTGAAGTGAGCATAAGCGCAACGCGCCAGACACGGCGGCCTGTCCTTTGTTCCCACAACGTGTCGATAATCAGCGCGAGCAGCAGCGTGATCGCGACGGAGCGGAACATCGGCATCAAGGCCATGCCAATCGCCGCTGCCAGACCAATGGAGTGAAGTATTCTGCGGCCAGCGCTCACAGTCGGACCAAGCGCCGCACGAAGGAAGAGCAGCAAGAATAGGCTGACCGCGCCGATCAGCGCAAGCGTGTCATTGCCCTCGAACGGCCCATTTGGGCGAACGATGCCCCCATAAGCGGTTGCAGGAGTTCCAGTGGGGAACAAGTCCTGTCTTGTGACGATTTCGGCGGCTGCTACCGCTGCGCTGATGATGGAAGAGATGCACACGGCCGTGTGTATCATGGGCAGTCGACTGCGAACATCAAACTTGGCAATAACGCACCAGCCGAGCATGATCGGCAGCAGGAAGCTGTCAACCAGATTCCTCACTCCGTTAAGAGCATTCGCCGAGTCCCTCAGGGTGGCGCAAGCGACCACAAAAAATGCCAACCAAGCGAGTCCGGCCTGGCGCAGCCTTTTCGGCACTGCCGTGAGCACGCTGGGGTTGGCGAGAAATAGCCCCATGAACGCAACGAGCATAATGACCCGGTCCAGGTTCACAATCGAGTGTTCTCGGGGAAATGCTGCGAAGTAGTAGCCGAGCGGAAAAACTCCGGCCCACCACACCAGTATTCCGTCGATTCTACCGCGAACCGCCTCACCGACCAGTGCGAGGAACCACAGGGCCACGCACCCGACAACAACCACCAAGCCCGCCTCGGGTACCAGGATGCAGCCGGCAACCGCAATCGCACCCACAAGAACAAGGACAGCTTCCAACGAGAAAGTTCGATGATCCGCCGGTATAGATATGCCACTGAACATAGGAATGAAAATTGTGTCGTCAGCCTAAAACGCGCTCGAACAGATCGAATAGGAAGGAACAGATATCTGCGAGGCTCTAGTCAGGCGCATGCACACTCCCCGTTGGCGGCAATATGTCGCCGCTCCGCGTCGGGTATTTCAGGAAGCGGCGCGTCGGGCGCAGCGGAAAGCGCGGCCTGAGCCAACTGGATGACCTGTCCGGTGGCGAGTGCTTGGTGAACCAGAAAAGTCGTCTCGGTGACCTCTACAAGTTCTTCAAATGAGATGGGCGACGGTTTACCGGCGCGGACCGCTTCGATTGTCAACTGGAGCTCCCGACGGTGGCCTTTGTCTTGCAGGCTCTTCAACTTTTGGACCTTCCCATTGCGTGCAAGTTCGAGCGTGTGGAAATCGTGCAGCCGCGCGATCGCACCTTGGCAGAACACTTCGAAATATTCCTTTGGAATGCTGCGGTCGCCGTTAGCCAAGTAAAGCAGATTAGCAACAGACCCGTCGGCGAACTTCAGGGTGACGGCGACGTTATCCGACGCGAACTGCGTGACGTTCGGCAGGCCTGTCGCAGTCACAGTTTGGATAGGAGAACCGATCACCGAGCGGGCCCAGTCCACGAAATGGCAAAACTCACCGATGATGCGGCCGCCCTGCGTGTAAATCCAGTGGTCGTGCGGGAGGTAGCCGGCGTTGACGCGCGCGTGAATCAGCATGGGCTCACGACGGCCAGAGAAGAATTGGCGGATTTTCTCGGTGAACGGCGCAAACCGGCGGTTGAAACCCACCATCAGGAAAGGCGCGCGGCCGGCTTCGACTTGCCCCTCATATACCTGTCGAACTAGTTCCAATTGTTCCCGATCGATGGCCAGCGGCTTTTCGACGAACACGGCCTTGCCCGCTTGCAATGCGTGAGTCGCATGGGTCGCGTGCGTATCATGGCGCGTCAAGATGAATACGGTATCAACATTGGGGTCATTCAGCAGTTCCGAGGGTTGTTCCGCGGTCTGAAACTTGAAGGCGCGTTGCGCCGAGGCCGCGCCCGCACCCGAGATGGTACCCACGGATTGCAGGCGCGCACCCTTGATAGACTGCAAGTTTGGAAAGATTACGCTCGACGCGAAACTGCCGGCACCGATACAGCCGACTCTCACTTCTTCGCTGCCGCGGGGCCGCGTCGCTACGACGGGTGACAAGGTCCTCTGCGACAACACGGTAGCTTTGCTGTACTTCAGAATCGCCGTGTACAGGCCATTCTTCAGGTCGGAGTATGCTTTCCCACCCTCATCGATGGCGTACTGGTGCTCGAGGAGCGGGGTGACGTCTATTTGTCCTGTGGCCAGTAGGTCGAGGAATGCTTCCATGTTGCGGCGCTCGGTCCAGCGCACATACCCAACGGGGTAATCGATCCCGCCTTCCTCATACTGCGGGTCGTACCTTCCCGGCCCGTAAGAGCGCGACAGAGCTAGAGACAGTTCTTTCGCGTACATGTTGCTCCGCGACACTCCCATGCCGACGGCCCCCACGACGATAATACGACCACGATCGCGCAGAATTTTCGCGGCCAGCTCAGCCGGCTCGGCGGAGTCGGTTGCAGCGGTTAAGATAGCGGCATCGACGCCGTACCTGGAGAACTCCTTGATGCTGGACAGCAACGCCGGGTCATTGGCAGCAATCGCAAGGTGTGCTCCGAACTCCGCCGCTCGCTCGACACGCTGGGGCGAAAGATCAATCGCCACAACGCGGCATCCAGCGGCGCGGACGATCTGGATCGTCAACACCCCTACGAGCCCGGCACCGATGACTGCGACAGTTTCGCCAATGCCGACGTCGGCCTGCCGAAAACCTTGCAGCGCGATGGCACCAATCGTAGTTAAGGAGGCCGCAGCCGTAGGCACCTGCGAGGGGATGTGTGCCGCGAGATTGCGCGGCACAAAGTTGATCTCAGCATGGTTGGCGTAGGTGCCTCCGCCGCAAGCGACGCGATCACCCGCGCGGAATTCGTGCACGCCTTCCCCAACCGAAATTACTTCGCCTGCGCAGCTATATCCGAGAGTCGTCAGTGTATCCAGTTTAGCGTGCACCTTATCGTACGCGGCTCTCACTCCGTTCTGCCGCGCGTACTCGAAAACTTGTTTGACGAGATCGGGACGTGCTTTCATCTTGGCGAGGAGCGACTTCGAACTCAACTCGAGAGTGGCGCGCTCAGTACCGGCGCTGATTGCTGAATATTGCGTGCGCACCAGGAGCCCACCAGGTCGCAGCTCCGGCGCAGGAACATCGTACGTGGATACCTCCCCTGATTTCCTATCCGTCAAGAGTGCTAGCATAAGTTCCTCTGCTTCGCATAGTGCGTGTGCGAATTTGCAGCGTGCAGTTCAGGATTTGGTTCTAGCGAACGACTTGCCATTATGTGTGACTCTCCCGGCGGAGTACTGTTCACTTAGCATGGCGTAACTCTCACCTCAAGGTATGCGCCAGATCGCCATCCCGGTTGCCATTTGCAGGACCGCCTCAGCTCCACGTTTGGCAGCGCTCTTCCCCGCGCTGTCGGGTACAAACACGACGTCGTCTGGTTGGAGTTGCAGATCAGGAGCCTTTGCGGCCAGAATTTTCTTAAGCTCGAGTGGGACATCCTTTGGGCCCTCTGGGGTCTTGCGGATGAGCTTGGCCGAATTCAGAGCCGCGTTCGGGTTGGTGCCCTGAGCAAGGGCGATGGCCTTCAAAACCGTAATATCGTTGCCATTTTCCATGATGAAACCACCGGGCTGGTGGACAGCGCCGACGACGTAAACGACACCCGCCTTGCTTACGACAATTGTGTCACCGGGTTCGACGGTGACGTTATTCTCCATCGACTCCGGTGTGCCAGTCACAAGAGGTACCCGAACCGGGTGCTGCGGATCATTGCGGCGCGTAATCAGCACATACCGGCCAGCTTTAGGTGTGGTGCCGCCAGCGGTGGATATGACGTCGTACAGCTTCCTCGATCCCAGCAAAGGATAAATACCGGGCTTCTGTACCTCGCCCAGCACCGAGATCCCTTGCGTCGCATACTCCTTCTCGAAAACTGTAACGTGCGGATCATTGAAGAGGCCCTTTTCACTAAGCTTGTGTTCAATTAGCAATTGAGCCTGTTCGACTGAGAGTCCGCTCACGGCCACGGCGCCGAGCATGGGCAACGAAATCTCGCCGCCAGAATTAACGCGCACATCGGTTTTGAAATCAGGCATGCCGTACAGGCTGACCTCGAGCAGATCGCCGGCACCTACCAGCAGAGCCGGCGGGGAACCGATACTGCGCGCCACAACAGGCGTGGCCTGAGGTGCAGACGGCGGCGCCTCTGGGCGAACTTCTTGTGAACCGACACGGTCCTGGGCGAAGCCATAGCCCAACGGCAGTGCTAAGATCGCAAGTGCGGCGAGAGAAATGGATTTAGACTTCATAGGAACCTCCATGGATCAGGCTCAACAACAGAAGCTGCACCACGTCAGGATTTTGGTCCGTTCCAATGCGGCAGGCCCCAAGAGCAGCCATCGGCAACTGTTGGGTGCCTCGCAGATATTTGCGACGCACACTGCCATGCAACGGAAAACGACCGATCAGCAGCGGACGGTTTTCGACGAATCGATCCCCCGCGGTGGTATTCCGAGTGTCCACGACAATTTGCGATTCGCTCACAATTCATCAGCGAGAAACAAAAGGAGATTTGAAAGCGTTACACGCCTTCGCCGATGTGTTTCGGCTGGTCCTGACCGTAGTAGCCGTAAAAGTATCTGAAATCTGACGAGTCCAGCTCTGCGCCATTCAGCACGAAGCCCGTAAGGGGCGCGCGCACCCTGTGGAGCAAATCCTGAGCGCGTAAGAACTCAGCTTTTGTGATCTGACCAGAGCGGATGACCAGCATTACCGAATCCGCCTCGACCGACATGCGAACCGCGTCGGTCATCGCCAGTACGGGCGGCGTGTCGATAATGATGTGGTCGAATTGCTCCCGCCAGCGTTCTACTAACTCCTTGAAGCCGGAGACCAGTAATTCGGTATCCTCCTGCAGGTTAATTGGCCCAGCCGGTAAGATGTAAAGATTTGGTACATCAGCGCAGCCGACTACAAGCTCATCGAATGCGGCGGTCTTCCTGAGTAGCGCACCCAAACCGGTTTTAGCACTCAATCGCATGGCGCGGTGGACGCTGGGGCGCCGGAGGTCAGTATCG
>Ga0137396_10002275_pt1 | contig 10473 bp, 11 predicted proteins | sample czc16metaG_FD_108284 | JGI IMG/M metagenome (GOLD analysis project Ga0137396, IMG submission 108284) | Vadose zone soil microbial communities from Angelo Coast Range Reserve, California, USA - czcobulk3.16 metaG | ecosystem: Environmental > Terrestrial > Soil > Vadose zone | place: USA... | reverse complement strand
TTTCATCTTAACTCGTTATAAGGAGATGATTCGGCTGAGGTGCGCGGGGCCGGTAGTCGAGCCAGGACCAAGACGGCGGCCTGCGGAGCCGCAAATCGTGGGTTCGAATCCCACCCGGCCCGCCACAATCCTTGTCCGAGTGATTAGAAAGAGTCGGAATCGCGCGGCTATTAAGAATTGATTGTACGAGTCGTCTCAGTTTGGCTGAGGACGGAGACTATCAAGCCGATGTCTGCTGAGTTCTCAGTCCTGAGTTCTACCCGGCCTTTCCTAAGAGCGATCCTAAGCCGCTGTTCATCAACCATTTTCGGTTCAGGATTTTTTACGTCCATAACTACAAGCTGGCCTAATCCGTTGTATAACCACAGTTTCCCGTCTTCATACTTGTCGAGCCTGGATACGCGAGCCTTCCTGGTCATGAAAACCATCGATATGTGTAGGACAGCTGAGCCTATCGGGTCGATTATGAAGCCTATTGCAGAACGTGCCCGGCCTTGAACTTGACTGACTGCAACCTCTATCCCGCGAAGATTGCCGTACGTTCGGTGGTAAAGCGGATGCTTCTGAGACCATTCATCCCTGAATTTCCGACGACCTTGATATTGATGAAGAATCCCCGCCGCTAAGGTAGAGAAAGTCACTGCCGCCCAGATCGCTATTCCGATACCAGTGTACGCTGTGGCAGTCCGTGAGGGAATGATGTTGTAAATCAGGAGAGGAAAGATCGAGAGCATGCAAGTCAAAGGGATTACAGCGTAGATCGCCATCCGCCTTCTCAGCCATTTCCAATAATCGCTATGAACGGTTTTGAAGTGGCCTCGCATGCCTCTTTGCAGTCCAAGGCTGAACCGAACATTCTCATTGCATATTGGACAGGGATGGAAAACTGGAATCTTCTTCGCAGAGCGGCGTATAGACCATATCACGATGACTATCAAGATTAGGATAATGAGTAGTCCTACAATCGGATTGGGTGACGGTGCCGAGGCCATGCCCTGGGGAACCTCGCTATAGCGGAATACCGCATTCTACAGGTTACTAAGTATAGCTCCAGAACGGGTGTTGACCAGCGTTGAGTTTCTCCGGCTTGCCTTATTTCTGGGGACTCTAAGGCGATAGCCACCTAATCAGAATGTCTGGAATAATACGGAATCCAGCGGGTTCGAGTGGCCGCGATGTGGCAGAAGCACTTGTGGTCTCTTGTATTCGTACGACTTTTTACCTTAGCCTTGAGGAAAAGATGGTAGGTGGGATATGGCAACCAGTTACGAGAATCTAGCCAATTTCGCTTCTTGTAGTGCCTACCAGTGTAGGCTGTTTGACGTGAAACAGTTCTGTGGTGAGTGGAGAGAGGCAACTCTGTCTTGATGGAAGAACCGGAAGCTATCATAACGGCTGAGAACATCCAGTTCAAGTGTCCACGGTGCGATAAGACAAAACAGGTCATCTACGTAGGCGGCCCTCGAAGCGGATTGATGAAATGCGCTAACCGTGGCAAGGTTCTCTGGGCAGGCAAGTCGGCGGCGACCATAGTCTAGACTTTTCCGATGCTGGGTCGCGATATGCCGTTATTGTCGTTCTCTCAAAGCGTCCGCAGAGGCAATCAGCATGGGAAAGGAATCTGAACAAGCCCAGCATGAGAGAGCGGAAAAAACGCTCCTTGCCATCAAGGAGTGCAAGCATTACTTGGAAGATGTGGAGAAGGAACTCAGCCGCATGTCAAAGAAATTCTCGAATAGAGAAATCGCTCAAGGTGTAGGATTCGCAGTGACCGGAATTCATGAAACCATAACTTATCTAGACATCGTCAAGAAGGTAACCGAGAAAACCGAGCGCATAGTCGCCAAGAGAAGAATAACCGCTGACAATGAGACGGACAACTCTTCCCGAGACCCCAGAGACGTTGAGTAAACACGAGTGCCTCTGATTCAATTTTGCCGCAAAATGAAGCTTTCTTGAAATCTCAAGTAGCAGGGCATCCTTAGGATCTCTCGGCGAGAAGGTAAGCACCACCCTACAGAAAGACCGACTAACTTTTTGAGTTCGTGAGTGAACAGTTTAGCGAGGGAACAGGTTGCTTCGATTTGATAAGTATACCCCCCAAAGTTTGGGGTTCGCGCTCGTTGCCATAGAAATCTTCCTGTCTATTATCGGTCTTATCGGCGGCCCTACGGGCACGGGCGTAAATTGTCGTGAAAATCCCTTTGTGAGGCAAGCGGATATTTTGCGAGACTATTTGTCCAGTCCACTGTCATCTGCCACGTTAGGGGGATGATTAGTTGAGACGTTTGGTTCTGGCACATTCGGGACAGAGGGGAATGTGTGCATAGAGGTTGGTGGTCGGTTTTCCGCAGAATTTACACGGTTGGGCGATAGTCTCAGCAGACGCGTGTGATGTATTCTCCCCCTTATCGAACTGTTGACTCAAGACTTAGCCAAACGATCATTCCTATGTCGTGACATAAGAATCCCACGTGTACAAGTGAAGAATCGATCTCACTTTTTTCCCGAGTTACTTAAATCGACGCTCCCCTATCGGAAGTTGATATTCGAGAAAGGACGTCCAACTAAGTACTTTCAGCGATGCGTCGTCTCTGGAAAGAACTACCTCCGTGGCCTCTGGGATACTCGTGTTCTCAGGAATACGCTTCAGATAAGTGGCGGAGAGACCAGGGTATCAAGCTGACCGAGAAGGATTGGAAAGAACTGGTAACCTATTATCGTTTGTAAGTAGGTGGAATAGCCTACGTCGTAGTTCTTACTATTTTCTGTAGTAAGAGTAGACCATATCTAAGTAGTGACCTAGGTACATAATGGTTGAAGATGAAGGGCGATAGCGTTTCCGATGAAAAAATACAAACGAAACATCGAGTCGGACTGTATTGCTTGCGGTCTTGAAGTAGAACAGGGTCAAGTAGCATATCAACTGAACGAGGGAACGAGGCGTCATGACGAGACACCTAGCTTCAAAGCGATGTACTCTGTTGGAATCATTCACGCGGCCTGCCTTGGAGAGATCACTACGCAGGTATGGGAGACTCTAGAGCCGGTGAAAACCATGAAGCTAGCGAAACTAATTTTGAAAACGCCTGCCAAGATTCCGATTGAAGTTCCAGTAGTTCGATGAATAGGTACGCTAGTCGCGCACGTCTGAATCGTTTCTGCCAACGTTTTCTATAGACACGACGTTCGGGCGCAATCGGTTTCACCGTCTTCAGTTCTTGTGTATGAATACTCCCAATTGAGCGTCCTTGTCTGTTACCCTTCGGCCACTCTCCGCTCAGCATACTGAGGGCTGAGTCCTAGCCGAGTCCTTCTTGAGGGGAGCCGGGAAGAAAGGTAGAATTGTAGGCTCGCCTAAAGAACTAGCCGAGTACCACCCGGTCCCTCTCAGCCCTTCAAAATGACCACACAATGGCTTCATTTCGAATCAATCCCGATGGCGAGCCTCTTAGGCTCGCTTTTACAAGACTCCATATGACGGATTAGTGCCACACTGTAACGTCATTTCTTGGGCCAAAAAAGTTCGCTTCCAGGGAATGGTGAATCCGGGCGGGCCCACCCAAAAAAAAATTCGGCGAATCCTTTTTGGGGGAAATGTGTTCACTTGTCTGAGGACAATTATGAGAGAGAAGACAATCTCTCGGCCTCGTCTGCCCAGCCCTGTGCGAGTTTGAAGTTTCGTTGTCTGTTCAACAAGAGCAGTTTATTGGAGGAGTTGCAAGCGTCGGCATGGACCGAGTTGCTCAGAGTTTCAAGTCTGCGTTTTACATTCAGACAGGTGGCCCGGTGGGTTATGGAATCTATCTAACTGACAAACGCCTGATAGGCGTCTCGTACAAGAAGTTGGTCTCTGGGGCTTATCGTCCGGCATACGTGCTTTTCCTCATCTGGATATTCTCGCTCGTCTCTTTGCTCATCTATTCAAGGCTCACAGGTGCCCGGGACCTGCCCCCTTTGCCCTTTGTGATGAGCCTCGTCATCGTGGACTTGATACTTCTCGTCTACTGGAGTCCCAAACAAGCTTCAGGGAGAGTGGAACGCAAAGGAACAGTCAAATCTGTTGAAAAATTACAACAGCTAGCTCCAGATGTTGTACTGAATAGATCCGACATTTCACAAGTGACGGCTCGCCCAAGCACATTCACCGTCTTCATGAGATCCGGTGAATCGCACACTTTCCTGACCAAGAAACTCAGCAGAGATAAATCGCAATTGCTTCTGAGACTGTTCCAAGTGTTCTGTTCATGGACCCCATTGGTTGAAATGACCATATCAGATGCGTCTGGAAAGAATGTTCGGAAGGTGGTGGAACCTGGCCCAGACGGGAAGGGAGGGTGGGTTACGTTTCGCCGTCCCATCTCGGGACAGGAGGAACGCGTCTGGATTCCCCACAAACTCACGTTTGAAGAGGCCCAGGGTCTACCTGATGCTTATGCGATAATGGAGGGGGAATTCGGATACCAATGCTACTTGACCGCTCCTCTGAGAATCATAAGATGCCGAGAACCAGAGCTTCGCGAACTGCTTCTTGACCTGGATCAAATCTGCTGCGACCTTCTTGAGGGTCGGCACATCCGCTATGAAGAGCATAAACCGGGTGATTTCATTTCGGACGGCATGGGCGGAGGGGAGATTGTCGATGACGTTTGGATACACCCACAACTCGTTGATTTCGGCTTGCTGGAGCGAATTCGAGAAATATTATCAGGAAAGAGTTCCCGTCTCGGGTTGAACCCTCAGGAGGTCAGCGAGCTAAGAGCGCGCTGGCGAAACCCGGAAGAGAATTCGAAGTATAAAGGGTTCTAACCGGTCCGGGTCCACCATCCGTTGGATGGATTTGAGACTGTCAAGCTGTTGGGTTTATGATGTTCGCCAGGCCCTTCTTCTTGGAGACCTTAGGGGTTGCCTGTTGACGCGGCTGATCAGCTATGTGAAAAATCAGGTCGAGCTTGGCGAGTCTGGAGCTCATGACCGCTTCACCGTACATGGAATTGAAAGTCTGAAAAGGGAGGCTTCGATTTCCTGAAGAGGGGAGAGGCCAGGATCGTAAAGCAGATTGTAGCCAGCGCACGCTCTCGTCGAGACTTGTAATCATTCCATCACCAAAAATATCTTGAGACCGTTGGTCTTGCGATATCAGATTGGTAATTGCAGGTTCTCTTGGAACTGAAGAGGGTGCATTTTGGAGAGGAGATTGGTAGGCTCGCCCAGAGAACTAGCCGAGTACCACCGGTCCCGCTAAGCCAGCTTCACCCCTGTCCAGACGCTATGGGGACAAGTTGTCGTACGAAGGTGATTCTCTGGATCAGATTTGGCTTGTCGTTTGATCTTCCACCTTCAAGCTCGGAGATGTTGAATCCTTGGATTTTCTCCAAGGTGTTCGACATTACTTGTGGGCCAACATATTCTGAGGCTTTCCGATCCGCTAGCAACCGGGTCTGTTTCAAGTAGCTGGTTACCAGGAGAAAACCAACGATTATTGATGGGATGGGCGCAGCGATTCCCAGAAGAATGTAGGGTCCGGGCGAGTTGGGTCCAATAGTCAATAGAAGAATAATAAACGAGAGCAGACAAACGCTGATCGGCAGGGAAATGCGAGCGAGGATTCCAAGAGACTTCCTGGTAGCAAGCTGCGCGTAATAGATCAAGGACGATGCTAGAATCGGTCTCCATTCCTCTGGCTCAAGTCTGCTCTGCATTGTAGGTGCAAGCATGAGAGTGTCCTCTCTGAACACTGGATGGTCGGACGGAATCGACGAGAAGACTGGTCCACTTCTGGTGTTGCCCGATTGGTACGATTCAACCCACGAGATTTTCTGAGGGACCCATTTGATGTCCAGGGTCTGACAAATGTCCTTCACTATTGATAGAAGTTCGATATCTCTTGTGCCCTGCTCTGTATTTTCTGTCAACCCGACCCGGCCCTCTGCAATGGTCCGAAGGAATCGAATACTATAGAGTTCTCCAACTCAATAGGTGAAGATTAAAGGGTTCCGAAGGATTTCAATTCAAGAATCAAGGTCGAGCTTTTCGACGGTGTACTAGTTTAAGAGTCGGATTTGTTAGAATAGCGATTAGCATTTGAGAACTCGGACCTGTCCTATCTGCGGCTATCAGCTTGAACAGGATGTTGAATACGAGAAATCCATCGGTTTTACAAAGGCTGCGTATCCGGCCGCTCTCGAAGCACACTTCAGAAGTGTTCATTCAGATTTCTGGTCCTGGGAACAGTCCAAGAAACGTCTCGGATTTGGTCTCGGGGTCGTAACCGCTACCGTCGCCGGCCTCGCTCTCTTCTATCTATTCGGATTCGTACTACACATCGGACAATTCATAGGCACAGGCTATGGAATCCTGATCCTTGTAGCATTCATTCTGCCCTATGCTCTGATTACTCGACGAGGCGCGGAACACTTCAAAGCCCAATGGCAACTAGAAGGAAAAGGGCCCCAACCAACACCGATTAGTCAGAACGCAACCCAACCAAGTCTTCTGACAGTCTCATCCGACTCATCAATTCTGAACCTTGCGAACGAATTGGCGGTGAAGCTGGAACTTCCGAACCTGACATTTTCCAGTCTCCAATGGCAGTCCACTTTACCAGCAGGTCGATACATTGCTCCAATACCTGGTGACGGCCCGATCTTTCGAGACCAGACCATCTACCTCTCACCCAACATTCAAGACAAATTGCCAACAGATGAGTTGAAACCACTCATTGCTGCTGCACTGATCAGCTATCGAGGACTGAGACCCCGAAAGATCAAGTCAGTACTGACCCTGACTGTCCCGGCAATCGCACTATACGTCATCGCATGGGTCGTTTTGCCACCTCTATTTCCCACAACGACCGGCTGTGCTAATGGACAGTGCGCAATCAACAACATAGCCTGGGACGTACTCATTATCCTCTTACCCTTTCTGGCCGTTGGATTGATCGTCGCGAATGTTTTATCGATGCGCAAGTTCAAGTGGATCGCTGACAAGGAGACAGCCACTCTGTTTGGGAAGGATCAGCTCATCGCAGCACTTCGAAGAGTCTCCGAAGCGTCTCCATCGGACAACTGGAGCGTAGAACAGAGGATAGGCAAGCTTGCTTAGTATAAGCTCGCGGCAGAGAGAGGCGGTTCAGGCGATTCAGGCAGCGGCAGTCGATGCATTGTAGATGGGTGGATTCGGTTGACAGTCACACGCTAATAGCAACTAATCTGATTGATGGAGCTTTCAAAAGTTACTGATTGAGTTGTTTTTGGAATCTCGATAATACTATAAGGGGCGGTCTCGGCTTGTACTGTAATGCAGTTCGATGACATGACATGGATGACAAGCCTGGCAGCTATCTCCGAGTCATTGGACTCAACGCCCGTGAAGGCTATCTGGCAGCAGCCGTTCGACCTCTGCCCCAAGAAAGCAACCAAGACTGTCTGTTGCGTAAAATCTACTTTGGGGGTCGATGGGCAGGGAATGAACGTTTTGCAGAAGGCCTGCGACCAAATGTCTGACCATCGTGTCTGATTGTTGATAACGAAGTAGCCGGGCTGAAGATAGCCGCTCAGGCTTCCAGAATCAATTGTTTCATAGGCCACCGGCCCGTTTGGAATGCTGTAGGATTGTGGCACGGAGTCTGTTGTTGTTCCGCTACCAGTATGCGAATCCTGACCTGCGGGGGAAACTGAAGCATCGGCTCCGTTGTCTAGGTTGCTTCTTGAGGTGACCCCATATCCAGGAAGAATAGCGATGACTGTCATGAACAGCACTATCCATGTCAATGATTGCCTATGGAGCGGACTCAACTTCTTCAGCCGCAAGGGGCTTCTATTAATGAACTTCATCAGTCAACCAATTTAACGTTGTGGAACACAAGGGAATACAGCAGAGCTACGAGGGAGAATCATTTTGTTGGTCGGGAAGCGGCCGCAAGGCCGTTGGGGGTAGATTAGACGAGAACATTTCGAGAAAACTTCTCTCAAGTTTGTGGTGTTTGACAAGTTCTGCAGACCTGTTCTGTAATCGTGTATGCCGTGCTGGTGGAGTAACCGGCACCATAGCCGACACCCTGGATTGACCATTGGAAGGTGCCTGTTTGGGAACCAGCGTAAATGTTGAGAATGGCGGTCCCAGGGGCCCCCGGAGCGACATTGACGGATGAGGGCCCGCCGATCGATGTGCTGCCTCCGCCCCCTAGATAGTTCAGGGTCACTGGACCGGAAAATCCATTTACACTCGTTACGGTGAGAGTTGAGGTGACATGGAAACAGCCATCAGTGCCAGAGCCATTGCCGCATCCGGTACAACCAAACATATTGCAAAAGCCAAAATTCTCAGAGTTAGGATTCACCGAATCGCTGAGTGCCCAGTTGATTGGATTATACGCATTCACGACTCCGTAGCCGAAGTTATTGTTGTTAGGACAGGGAGATCCCAGGCATTGCGCAGAGTTTTCCACAAGCTGACGTACGTTTGACGGGGTGAGGTTGGGATACTTCTGTAATATTATCGCTATTTGTCCTGACACCATGGGAGTCGCGAATGAAGTGCCGCTTAGGTTCGCGTATGTGGCTGTTCCATTATAAGGTGAGACTACAATGACCCCCTTAGCAACAACCCCATGGTCAGCCATTGCAGCTCCAGTATTGGAGAAGGACGCCAAATTATTACTGCTATCCACAGCGCCAACAGCAATTGTACTGCTTATGCAGGCTGGCCATTCAACACCTTTTCCAGGACCGTCATTGCCGGCCGCCGCAACTACCGTCACGCCAGAAGCGGCCGCGTTGTTGATCGCCGTCGTCATGGATGGCACATCATTATCACAATTCGGTTGAGTTGCGCTCGGGGTTAGACTCCCCAAGCTAAGGTTAATGACTTTAGCCCCATTGCTCACCGCCCAATTGATTCCACTGACGATTGTGAAAATCGATGCCGAATCATTCGAGGGATAGAATACTTTGTCCATCATTATCTGCGCAGCCGGAGCAACACCTTTCGCCTGCGAGTACACCCCTTGAGCCAAAGCCATTCCGGTAACCGCCGTTCCATGCCAGCCCAACGGTGAGTTGTTTGGATTACAGTCAACTCCAGAAATTTCGCTATGGCACGCGGCGATCCGCCCGGAGAATTCCTGATGCTGTTGATCAAGTCCCTCATCTAATATTGCAATCTTGACTCCGGAACCGGTGTACCCAGCACTCCAAGCTGAGTCCGCATGAATTTGTTGATCCCCTCCAAGATCTAAAGGCTTGGCCGTGATCATTGTGTTTGGGTCAGCTGCTGTTACGAGCGGGTTCTCTTGTAGCAGCCGCAAGTTTGATGCTGGCATTGTCGCTGCCACACCGTCTATGATAGGCAACTGGCTTATCACCACGGCATCTGCACTTGCCAAGACTGACGCTTTCTCAGCAGCAGTTGCACCAGGGATGAATCCTATGATGAATAATTCGCTGTCTGTTGGTGGGACCATCGGTGACGCAATAGCCAGCGTCGCGTTGGCGACAAGTATTGAGAATGAAACCGCAATAACAGAGGACACGATCATCATTATTGCTAAGAACGTTCTAAGTAGGTGCAAATTGTGATACATGGGTCTTCATATGCTTGATTAATTCTACTTAACGCCCATGTCCACACATGATATCAACTGTACACAATCCAACGCAAGGCCCGGGCTTGCTATGGCCGCTTACGCTTCCGTTTTTTTGGGCCAGCGACAACCAACTCGCCGGTTTCTTCTTCGTTGGCTTGTATCCCAGATTAAGTGCGGCGAAGGGAAGAGCACCTCCAATTCTACCCAGCCGTTCAGTTCCCAAACCTTCGCGAAAACTCGTGTTCGATCACTATCTGGGGTCAGTGTCTTCAAGGCAATCACAGGTAGAATCAGCATGCATTTTTCCGCTTCGCTCCACGGGTGCCGAGTCTGCCTTTGACTCTACTGTTCGCCCGTCTTCACGAGGAGAAAGCATAGGCTCGCCTAAAGAACTAGGCGAGTACCACCCGGCCCGCTTTCTAGCTCGAACTGAACCGGAGAACCAAAGTAACAATCGGAACTTATCGACCCACTCCCAGAGACTACCAAGGTTCGAAACGATATCGAGAGAGCCCAGATTTGACCAAATTGCAGATGACCACGCGAATTGGAGTGAGGAGAATAGTAATCGAGGTCAACCGAGACTTGACAGTCGAGCAAATCACAATGCTGGATGAGACGCTGAAAAAGCTCGGCCTAGTAAACGCAACGAAGGTTACCCTCCATGACCAACAGCCCCGCAGGATTCGCCCGCAGCGAGCCCCTCAGCCTAGCAAGCTTCCAGTCCTCGAGAACAACCAGCCTAACGTGCCATCGGAGGTCAAAGGCGCACAGAGCTCATAATCACGAACACATTTTGGGCATTCCTTTTCCAGTTCTTTCAACAATCAATGGATCCTAAATCGAACCGGGCCTTAGACGTCAATAGTGAAGACAGTAGTGAAGAT
>Ga0137396_10002274_pt1 | contig 10478 bp, 13 predicted proteins | sample czc16metaG_FD_108284 | JGI IMG/M metagenome (GOLD analysis project Ga0137396, IMG submission 108284) | Vadose zone soil microbial communities from Angelo Coast Range Reserve, California, USA - czcobulk3.16 metaG | ecosystem: Environmental > Terrestrial > Soil > Vadose zone | place: USA... | reverse complement strand
TCGATTGTGACTTTCCGGAATGCCCGATCCTTCATGATCTCGACCTCGAAAGATACGGTTCCGTGCTCCTGCTCGAGCGTGGCCTCGACCGCCTTCCCGCCGGTTTGACGTTCGGCGAGCGCAATTGCATCCGCGAGCGTGATCTTGACCTGCTCATAAGCCGCGGCCTCGTTGGCCTCGCTGCCCTGGCGCGACTCGGCCGCAAGAGCGGTTGTGGCCGCGGCCATGGCGAGCACGCTGATGACGACGATCCTCCTGGACTTCATGTTTGGCGCTCCTTTTGACGCGAGCTCGCGCGTCGCGCTCCAGCATAAGGAGGCTATCGTTGGCCGGGCTTGGCCGTCGCTATACGGTTTGGCAATGTCCGAACGGGGCGTTGGGTATCGTCCCGTACGGCGGAGCCGCGATGGTGCCCTCCGGGAATCACGGCTACGCTAGCTTCCCGGGGTGCTCCATGGCCGGTGAATTGACCGTCAAGACCGTGCAGCTCTGGATCCTCGTCGGAGCGGACCGCAAGGGCATGCTCGCAGATGCCCTGGAGCCGCTGGTGGAAGCGGGAGCGAATCTTCAGATCGTGATGGGGTATCGCTACCCGGGTGAGCTCGATCGCGCGGCCGTCGAGGTCTTCCCCGTCGACGGCCCCACCCAGGAAGCCGCCGCGCGGAAGGCGGGATTCGAGCAGTCGGATACTCCCTGCCTGCGGGTGGACGGAGAGGACCGCAAGGGCCTCGGGGCGCAGATGGCCCGGGCGCTGGCCGATGCAGGCATCAGCATGGCCTTCTGCGTGGGCCAGACGGTGGGGCGAAAGCTCACGGCGGTGATCGGGTTCCTCACCGAGGAGGACAAAGCGAAGGCGACGAAGATCATCCAAGGCCTGCGCAAGCCAGCGAAGAAGTAAGGCACAAGGTCGCCCGAACGACGGGCGCCCAATGTGCGGCAGCAGGCGAGACTCCTACCGTGCATAGGGGTCTGCCGAATCTCGCGGGTTCCGCGGCCTGAAGGCCGCGGTCGTGAGCCACGTCAGCGCGAACGTGCAGGCGACGAGCAGCAGAGTCAGTATCCAGTACTGCGGCCAGGAGGCCGACTTTCCCCAGCGCGCCTCGAACGAAAACCCGAGCACCCGGTAGAAGAGGAGCGCCTGGTGGAAGAAGTAGCCGGCGAGGGACGACGTCCCGAACACCTCGACGAAGCGCAGCGGGATTGAGCTGCGCCACGCGCCCGGCACCCGTTGCTCGACGGTGAGGAGCACGAGGGCGACCAGGCATGCCTGGGTCCAGCGGCGAGCGGCGTTCGCCGGGTTCGTCACCCAGAACTCGTGCGGGGGATACGCGGCCGCGAACCAAGGAGTCGCGAGCCAAACCAGGATGCCGATGCCTGCCAGCCCCGCGAGCCAGAGCGCTGCCCCGCGCGGACCCTTCTCCGCCGTGGCCGATCCAACCGCGGCGCCGAGATAGACGTACCCGCCCCAGGGCAGGAGCGGGAATACGGCATCGGCGCGCTGGTTGAGGAATCCTTCCCAGGGCGGCCCCAGCGATTCGGCGAATGGAGCCGCCCCGAACACGGCCGCCGCGAGAAGGAGCGCCGTCCAGCGCAGCGCCCGGGGGCGGGGCGCCAGAGCGAACAGGACGGGAAACGCGATCAGCAGCGACAGCCCGATGCACTGGAGGATGTCCATCCGCAGGACCCAGCGCGGCTCGCGAAAGATCGGGAACCACATCCAATTGATCAGCGTGCCGACGAGCAGCACCTCGCCGATCCGGCGCAGCGTCCTCAGCATGCGTCTTCGGCGCGCATCCGCGGAGCCGCCCGCAGCCGCGGCCCGGACCTGGGTCAGGGCCAGGGAAAACCCGGCGGCGAAGATGAAAGCGGGCGCGACCAGTCCGTCGAGCCATTGCAGCGCATTGAACCCGGCGCCCCCGCGCAGCTCCGGGCGCAGCAGCCCCAGCGCATGCGTCTGGATCATCAGAAGGACGGCGAGCCCGCGCAGCCAGTCGAAGGCGCGAACGCGGCTCGCGGTCGCAGGGGCCTGCACCGGGACCTCCGCCATCGTGGCAGTGGATCATGAAGCCGCGCGTTGTCCAGATAACTTGTCCGCGGCCAGGCGTCCGCATCTGGACTCCGGGAATGTAGGCGAGCGCCCTACCGCCCGCTACCGGACGTGATTACCGTCACGTTCGCACGGGGCCGAAGAAACGGCGGGAGGGGAAAAGATGAGGAAGTCAACGATCGCGGCGGCGGCCGCGGCGATCGCGCTGTCCGGCGCAGCATTTGCGCACGAATTCGCCTGCGAGAAGACGGTGGATGGCGCGGTCGTCCGCGTCGTCGAGCACTATCCGGCGACGCTCCATTTCAAGGTTGTCCTGACGAACACGCATCCGGACGACAAGTCCACCGCGTTGGCGGTGCGGGACGAGGTGCTGGCGGCGCTCGGCGCGAGCTTCACGCCGGTGCCATTTACGCTCGAGGTCGGGCAGTCGGCCGAGCTCAGCGCATCGGTCACGGTCCAGGATCAGGCCGGGTGCCTCAGGCTGTCGCACCCGGCAGCATGCGCCTCGGGCGCGGACGGCGCTTTCCAGGTCGTCTTCGACGGCGGAGTGGCGCAGTGCGCTGCCCGGCTGGTCTGCCTGCGTGACGACGCGGCCAGCGGCGCCGGGAAGGGGGATCGGCGATGAAGCGGGCGACGATCAGGGCGGCTCTCGTGCTGGCGTTCTCGGTTGCCGGTTGCGGGCGGTATGCGGCGAGCATCGATGGCGGCGGCACGCCGGTCCAGGACAGCGGAACCGGTGCGTTCAAGCTGCGCCTCGCCGGCGTGGACAAGGGCAGTTTCGTTTCGGCGCGGATGCGGATCCAGTCGGTCCAGGTCACCAGTGGCGGCGCGGTGCTGGCGAACGCGCCGCACACGCCCGAGGTGGACCTTGCCGAGATGGGTCAGGCGTACCTGCTCGCCAGCTTCCAGCCGCCGGCCGGCGTGGAGGACGTGGAGTTCGCCGTCTCCTTCGAGAGCGGAACGGTCGCCACGGAGACGGCGAGCTTCAGCGTCGACTCGCGCTGCCAGACCCTGCACCTGGCGGGCAAGGTGAGCAAGATCGCCGAGCGGAAGCACGCGGTCATCCACCTCGACGTGGCCCGATCGTTCGTACCTTCAGGCGCGGGGCTGATGCTGGTGCCGCACTTCCAGCTCGTCTACTAGCCCCGGCCGAAGGCAATGCCTTGCGCAAGCGGCAGATCGTCCGGCCGGGCCGTGCAGCGACGCGCGCCGCCACCGTCCTGCCGGTGGCGATGGCGATCAGGGCTTTCGCTTCACCACGCCGACGGGTTCTTGAAGAGCGCGAGATCGATGAAGCTGCCCATCGCCTGATAACCGGCGGTGTTCGGGTGGGTGTAGTCGAAGCAGTTGAACCCGTCCCAGAGCGACTCGGACAACCCCGTGTCGGCGCCGATCACGATGCGGCCCTGCAGCAGCGCACCCCACTCGATCATCCCGTCGAAGTTGGCCTGCGTGTGCATCCAGTGGTTCACCTCCAGTTTTACGGCCTCCATCGACGCGGTCCAGCCGGTCAGGGGGGCCGGCCGGCCGCGGGGGACCACGGTCGCGCCGATGATCGGAATGCCTTTGGCGTGCACGCGGTCGATGACCTCCTGCATGCCGGCGATCAACTGCGCCGCGGTCGCGTTGCCGGTGATGTCGTTCGTGCCTTCGTAGAAGATCACCGAGCTGATCCCCGCGCGATCGAGCACGTCGTTATCGAGGCGGAGCACCGCCGCAGGGCCGTTCCCGCCGGGCAGCACCACTCGGTTGCCGGCGATGCCCTGGTTCGCCACCGCCGGGGCCCGCTTCCCGTACAGCGCTTGGAGGCGGGCTGCCATCACGTCGGTCCAGCGGTTGTACTGGTCTGCCGGGATCGTCCCGTCCGGCAACCGGGTGCTGCACCGTCCGTCGGTGATCGAGTCGCCCAGGGTAACGATGGTGCCCGAAGCCTGGCTCGACCGCACGTCCACGGCTGCAACCCAGTAGAACGGGTAGTTCCCGGCGTTCTGCGGGACGGGCACAAAGCCGGCGGCCGACGTGCTGGCGCCGACCGCCCCAGGAGCAATGTAGTTGGTCGCCAGCCCGAGCTGGTGACCACTCACCTCGGTCGAGCTGACCACGTCCAGGCTGACTGCGAGGCGGCGGAACGCCTCCACGCGAAACTGCACCGGGTCGCTGTACGCGCCCTGGCCCGCAGCGAGCGTGACCGCAGCCTTGCCGTCGAAGGTGAGCCGGCGATTGGAACCAGGAACGAGCGCCGCGCCGCTGTCCAGCACGCCGATGAACGCGCCCGAGAAGGTGACCACCGTCCGCGCCTGGGTGTTCTCGATCTTGACCCGTACGGCGTCGCCCGCGATCGTCGGACGGACGATCATCCGGACCGTCTTCCCGGCAGTCTCGGGCGCAAAGTTCGCGCCGGTGAACGCGGGCCCCATTCGATGTCCATTGGAGATGGTCCAGGCAGAGAACCATTTGGCTCGTCCCCCTTGGTGATCGTCGTCGTCGTCCGCCCGGGCGGCGATGGCGAACAAGAGCACGGCGACTGCGCAGAGGACGCGATGGCGGGCTAGGATCGTGCTCATGTCGAAGGACTCCGTGGCAGGTCGGTGACGAGCGGGTTCGACGATTTGTTCGGCAGCGTGGCGCTAGCACCTGGCTTTTTCGGCGATCAAGCCGCGGCGCGTCGCGCTACTCTCCTGGCCATGAACTCTCCCAAGGGCATGACTGCCCTCCTCCTCGCCCTCTCCTGCGCGCACGCAAAAGCGCCGGATCGTCCCGCCGCCTCGCCGGAGTTCTCGACGTTCGTCGACGACTACTTCGCATCCAGGTTCGCCTATACCCCGACGCGCGGCACCAGGGTCGGGTTCCACGAGTACGACGACAAGTTGGAGGACCTCTCGCGCGACCGCATCGAGTCGCAGGTCGCGGATCTCAAGGCCTTCCAGGCTCGCCTTTCGGCGATCGATCGCGCCCGCCTGTCCTTCGACGACGAGATCGACGCGCAGCTGATCGACAACGGCATCAGGGCGGCGCTGCTCGAGCTCACCGTGGTGCGCAGCTGGGAGCGCAATCCCATGCTGTACGCGGGCCTGCCGGGCAACGCGATCGATTCCCTGATGAAGCGGAATTTCGCGCCGGGCCCGGAGCGGCTGCGCTCCGTCATTGCGCGCCTGTCGCAGGTCCCCAGGGTCTATGCCGCCGCCCGGCAGAACCTGACCAATCCCCCGAAGGAGCTCACCGACGTCGCGGTGCGGATGGCGCGTGGCTCGGTCGGGTTCCTGGAAGGGGGCGTGGTGCAGTGGGCGAAGACCGCGGCCGGAAGCGACACAGCCCTGCTGACGCAGTTCGAGCAGGCGCAACGCCCCGCGGCAGCCGCCGCGCGCGAGTTTCTCGGGTGGCTCGAGAAGGACCTCTCGCAGCGCTCGCGCGGCAACTACGCCATCGGCGCCGAGACGTTCCTGGCCAAGCTCCAGAGCGAGGAGATGGTCACGCTTCCACTGCCGGAGCTGCTCGCACGTGGAGAGGCGCAGCTTGCGAAGGACCATGCCGCCTTCCTGAACACGGCTCGCGAGATCGATCCGTCGCGCTCGGCGGCGGAAGTGATGAAGTCGATCTCGGACGAGCACCCAACGCCCGACGATCTCATTCCCTCCGTCGCCCGTTCGGTCGAGGCCGCCTGGCAGTTCATCGTGGAGAAGCAGATCGTGGCCGTTCCTTCGCAGGTGCGGGTGCAGGTGGCGCCTACCCCTCCGTACGCGCGCTCCGGAAGCTTCGCTTCGATGGACACTCCCGGGCCGTACGAGCTCAAGGCGACCGAGGCGTTCTACTACGTGACGCCGGTGGAGCCCGAGTGGGACGACAAGCACAAGGAGGAGCACCTCCGTCTCTTCAACCCCTGGGTCATCGGCATGATCAACGTGCACGAGGCCTATCCCGGTCACTACCTGCAATTCCTCTACGCTCCGCGATTTCCCACCAAGACGCGCAAGCTGTCGCACTCGAGCTCGAACTCCGAGGGCTGGGCACACTACGCCGAGCAGATGACGGTGGATCAGGGTTTCGGCGGCGGCAATCCGAAGATGCGGCTCGCCCAGCTGCAGGAGGCGCTGCTGCGCGACTGCCGCTACGTGGTCGGCATCAAGCTGCACACCGCGGGGTGGACCGTGGAGCAAGGCGCGAAGCTGTTCGTCGAGCAAGGCTTCCAGGAACCGGCCAACGCATACGAGGAGGCGCGCCGCGGCGCTTACAACCCCACGTACCTCTACTACACGCTGGGGAAGCTCGAGATCCAGGAGCTGGCGCGCGAGTACATGGCGCGGAAGAACGCGACCCTCGAGCAGTTCCACGACGCCTTCGTGGCGCAGGGGCCGTTGCCCATCCCGCTGATCCGCAAGATCCTCCTTCGATAGCCTGGGCCTTCCCGCGGTGGCGGCGGCGACCCACCTTGTTCTCGGGGGGTCGCCGCGCCAACTGTCCTCAACCGGCCGCTGCGCTGGTTGTTTGCACTTGCGTTGGGAGCGGGCTGCGGCAGCCCGACGGCGAGCCACCAGCCGTTGCGCGTCCCGGACGCTGGCCGCCTCTATCACGGCGTCCTTCCCCAGGGGACGACGGAGCCCGACAGCGACGTGTCTGCGGCCAGCCTCGACGCCTATGAGGGCACGGTCGGACGCAAGGTCGCTTACGTGTACTTCTCGACCGACTGGTTCCGATCGCGCGCATTTCCGGCCCGCACCGCAGCCTGGGTGCGCGAGCGCGGATCGGTTCCCTTCATCCGCCTGATTCGCGCTTCAAGGCCGTGGAACACCCGCGCCGCCCTTGCCGGCGGAGCATTTGGTGGTCAGCGGCCCTTACCGCACGTGCGCAACCCGATGTATCTCGCGGTGCTCACGGTCGTCGTGGGTCAGGCGCTGCTGCTCGGCGCCACGAGCCTGCGCTGGTGGCCGGGCGCCGCGCCGCGATCGGACCTGCCGCGCGAGCCGGGCTGAGGCGCCGCGCCCACGGAACGGGCGGCGGAAAGCGCCTTCAGCCCGGCCAGCCCGGTGGGGCTGCCGCGAGGTCCACTTCGGGCGGTGTGGGGATCAAGCCATGAAGTCGTGCGGACGCACGGTCTTGCGGCCGTTCGCCTTGGCGCGCTTCGCCGCTTGCTCCAGCAGCCAGTACAGGTAGCCGTTGAGCGCCATGAATGCGTCCCCCGAGGTGTTGCATCCTGCCCTCTTGAGGACACCCTTGGCTTTGCTTGCGATCACGAGCGGCTCTTGCGACTTCTTGGCCATCTTGATCTCCGGAGTAGGTAGCTGAGCCCGCTTCAGGAGCGAGCGATGGGACTGTACCCTAGAGGAGAACCCGGTCCACTATTCGAACGGCAGCCCCATCGCCCGCCGCCAGGCTCATCCACCCTTCAGCATCTCGGTGTATCGCCGCTGCATCTCCTTGGGAGCGACGTCCTCGATGTGGTGCCCGATGATCCATTCGTGCCCGAACGGATCGCGGACGGTGCCCGAACGCTCGCCGTAGAACTGGTTGACGGGCTCCCGCAGGACCGCGCCGCCCGCGGCGACCGCACGCCGGATCACCTCGTCGGCGTCGTCGACGTGCAGATGGATCGACATCGAAGTGCCACCCACGGTCTCTGGCCCGTGGATGCCGTACTCCGGGAATTCCTCGGAGAGCATGAGGGTGGCGCCGCCGAAGTCGAGCTCGGCGTGACCGATGCGCCCGCTCGGTTCGGAGAGCCGGAACTTCTCCGCAGCGCCGAAGGCCTTCCCGTAGAACTCGATGGCTTTCGCTGCGTTCTTGACTCGCAGGTACGCGAACAGCTCGTGGATCTTCATCTGGTGACTCCTCTCTGGAGGAAGCTGCCCCGCACTGTGCCCGCGATCCCCCGGCGCCGTTTTGAACGGAATTGACCTCTCCGGTCATCGGAGTGGGACATGGTGGGCAAAAGCCGGCGAGAGATCCCGATACCGGGTCGGGGAAACCCCCGCGAGCTCGCGGAACTCCCGCTGGAAGTGAGGCTGGTCGCTGTAGCCGGCCTCGAGCGCCACATCCACCAGCGCGGCCTCCGGCCGGGCCGCCACGAGATCCAGGGCTCCCTGGAAGCGGAGGACGCGGCAATAGAGCTTCGGGCCCAGGCCGACGGCTGCGCGGAAGACCTCGATGAACCGCCGGTGGCTGTAGCCGCTCTCCTTCACCACGCGGCGCACCTCGTGCGTGGTGGAGAGCGCTCCAATGCGTGCGCCACCGCGGGGTGAAGCCCGTGAACCCTGGGCATGCGTGCAGCGAGGAGCGACTCGAAGACATCGAGTTGCCTCCCGGCAGGGCCGGCGGCGATGAGGCGCTCGCGCGCCTCGTCCGCGGACCGGCCCCAGAGGTCCTCCAGCGGCGTGTGGCGACCGGCCAGCTCATCCGCGCGGGCCCCGAAAAGGACGAAGGCTGCGCCTGGCAGGAGTTGGGCGCCGACGGAACGGGCCGGCCCTGACACGTCACGCAGGTAGGCCCCGGCGCGCGCCCCACCCACGACGGCGTGACCGACGATGTGACCGACCTGGTCGTCGAGGTGCTCGTAGAGCCGCAGCGGGTGATCGGAAAGACGCACCACGAGATGCATCGCGCCGGTCGGCAGAACCAGCTCGCGAGCGGGGCCCTTCAACAGCCGCGTCGGGTCCTCGTCGGAGGCCCAGAGCAGCTTCACGAACGGACGCAACGCCGGGATGGGAGCCCGGGTGACGACCACGCGGCCGACGCCTCCTCGCCGCGGCGCACCGCGCCTCGCCTCGCCGATCCCCGATCCTGTGGTGGCCGTGGACACCAGCGCTCGCATAGCACCGATCCCTAGCTCTTGCTCGACTCGAGCCGGTGCGCCTTGGCCATCTGTCGCGCCAGGTGCGCGATGCGCCGGCGCAACGCCGGCGGGCCCACGACGCGAGCCTCGGGCCCGAAGCCCAGCACCCAGCTCACCAGCTCCGGGCAGAGCCGCACCCGCAGGCGGACGTGGATGCGTCCAGCCTGCGTGAACGACTCCTGCGAGCGATGCCAGCGATGGCTGCGCACGAACGCGGCCCACCGCGGCGCCAGGCTCACCTCGATTCTCTCGACGGGGTAGCTCTCCTCGACGAAGATGCCGAAGCTGTCCGCGAAGACGCGCTCCGGATCGTAGCTGTCCTTGTCCGGATACTGGAACGTGCCGCCCACGGCTTCGGCCGCCTCGATCCGGGAAAAGCGGTAGGGATGCGCCTCGCCGCCGCGAGGCCGCCCGATGACGTACAGCTGGTGGTCGTAGAGGGCCAAGGAGAGTGGCTCGATGCGGACGGAACGGCGCGCGCCGTCGAAGCTCCGGTACCGGAGCTGCAGGCCGCGCCGGCGCTGGAGCGCATCGACCACTTCCTCGAGCAGCTCTTCTTTCTCGGGGAGCGCCTTTTCGCCACCCCTGACCAGGAACACGAACTGGCGCCGGGAATCCTGGAACCGCTCGGGATGGACCGCGTCCCGGCTGAGGTACTGCACCAGGTCATGCATGCCTTTCTCGTAGTTGGTCCCCTCGAAGAGCCTGCCCAGGCTCGCGCCGACGCATGCGGCGATCGTCGTCGCCACCGGGATCCGCTCCCCGCCGCCCGCCACCTTGGAACGGTCGATGCGCACGTGAAGGCGTCCCCGCCTCTTTTCGCGGACGAGCGGAATGTGCCTCCCGATCGCCTCGAGCTGCCGATCGGCGGCGGCAACGCGCACGCCCAGGAGCCCGGTGAGGTCGGCGCGGGTCAGCTCCCGGCCGGAGAGCAGCGTGCCGATCAGCTTCGCGGTCCGTTGGATGGAACTGAGGCGTCCGAGCTCCGAATGGGCCATGATCCGTAAAGGATCCTGCGATCCGCTGCGGATCTCAAGAACCAAGTCCGGCCCGATTCGCGTTGCGCGGGCGCCGCCGCGGGCACAAACCATTTCTTCCGACCCCGGAAGTCGCCACGACTCGGTTACCGAAGGATGCTGGCCATGCAGACCCTCAAGTTCTGGCTCCGTCCCGCCCTCATCCTCTTCCTCTGGATCGTCACCGCGGCATTCACGCTCTCGGAGCTGGCGACGGTGGTGCCGCTGTTGTGCTCGACCGGCGCGACAGCGCCGCGAATTCGCGGGCGGGTGCATCGGGCCCGGACGGTGCACGCGAATAACGCAGCGGTTGCGCCTTGAGGGCCAGCTCCGTGCCCGCTCAGACGTCGACCGCCGGGAGGTTCGCCATCGAGCGCTCGACCGCCTCGCGCGGGTACTCGAAGTCCTCGAGCTGCCCGGCCAGGTACTGATCGTACGCGCCGAGATCGAAGTGACCGTGGCCCGACAAGTTGAAGAGGATGACGCGGGTCTTCCCCTCGGCGTCCGCCTTCTTCGCCTCCTCGACCGCGGCCTTGATCGCGTGCGAGCTCTCCGGCGCCGGGATGATTCCCTCCGAGCGCGCGAAGGTGAC
>Ga0137396_10002273_pt1 | contig 10478 bp, 7 predicted proteins | sample czc16metaG_FD_108284 | JGI IMG/M metagenome (GOLD analysis project Ga0137396, IMG submission 108284) | Vadose zone soil microbial communities from Angelo Coast Range Reserve, California, USA - czcobulk3.16 metaG | ecosystem: Environmental > Terrestrial > Soil > Vadose zone | place: USA... | reverse complement strand
TGTAAGCATGAAAAGCATAAGAAAGCAGGATGGTGGACACAGCTAGCAACCCTCCGAACGCGATCAACCTCGCGGTCGTCAATTGCTGGGAGAATGCCAGACCGAATCCCGCGACACAGATCGCGGCGATCATGACTTGCCATTTGCGCTCGATGCGGTCGGCGAACAGAGCGATGAACAATGGGGTGATCGGAAAGAGTGTGGCAATAAAGAAGCTGTATTGCAGGCTCTTAACAAAGCTGGCACCGCGGGACTCCATCAACGCGGGCGTCCAATTGTTGAAACCAAAAAAGCCGATCGCCTGAAAGAAATTTAACAAGACAAGCATGATGGTTCGTCGAGTATAGGGAGGGCGTAGAATCTCAGACAACGAAGCTTTGCCGGCCGTTTCTGCAAGGGTTGGTACCGGTTCGGGAAGCTCGCCTGCCGCCTCAGGCGCGACGTACGCCTCGATCATCGACATGACCTGTTCGGCTTCACGAATTCTGCCTCTGGCCGCCAGCCAGCGGGGGGATTCCGGGACGGTCCGGCGAATCCACCAGATGAAAATTGCGCCGAGGGCAGGGCCCAGAGCCACCCAGCGCCATCCATCCATGCCAAGCGGTTTGAGGGGGATCAATTGCCAGCTCAGGAGCGCTACGATCGGCACCGCCGTAAGTTGAACGGTGTGATTCACAGCGAACGCTCTACCCCGAATCTGTTTCGGGACTAGCTCCGCGATATAACTGTCAATGGTAACAAGCTCCACGCCGATGCCAATACTGCCGATGAACCGCGACAAATCGATCATACCGGCCTTGCTTTGCAATGTCATGACGACTGTAGCAGCGGCATACCATAAGAGCGAGATCGTGAAGATAGCCCGCCGGCCGTAACGATCTGCTATTGAAGCAAAAGCCACGGTCCCCACAAAAAGACCAAGAAATGTAGAAGCTGCGAAAGTAGCTTGATCCGTCAAGCCGAACAACCCTTTCACTCCGGTGTGAAATATACCGGCGCGGATCAGCCCTGGACTAATCGATGCGGTAAGCGCTATATCGTAAACCTCGAAGAAACCACCAAGGGACAACAGGATGATCAGCTTCCAGACGTACGCGGTTGCGGGCAACCGGTCAAGCCGCGCGCTGATCATTGCGGCGCTTGCCTTGGACATCTCGCTGGTTTCGAGAATTTGCCTTGTCCCTCTGCTATGCATGCCGACTCCAAATTTGGCCACAGAGCCATGAGCTCTCCGTCACATGAAAAATGCCAACCACCCGATAAGGACTCGCATCAGCTTTCTTGGGAACACGGCGTTTTTCGCTTGTCATCTTCGACGTTTCAATTTAAGGCACTTCAATCTCAACCAAGGGCATGAACTGCTGTCCTCCATGTAGATCCGCGTCGCCAAGGTCACCTTGAAAAATCTCTCGGGGAATGCTGAACTTGAACGCTAGCGCGTTGTCGCATTCAAAGAAGCGGACGGTTTCCGGTCGGCATTGATACAGCTGCGCAAATACGGCTGCACTGAGCACGCCTGATCGTTTCACTCGCAAATAGCTCGCTTCATCAGGAAACATGATGTCAAACGTCAGGACGAACGGGCCGGCGTTCTTGCTGCGAATAAGGCTAGAGAGCTGCGCTAGTTTCATAAACAGGATTTCCAATATCGATAAATTCAGTGCGAAACATTTCTTCCTGGTTGTGTGGCAAAGCGACATGATGGAAGTTGAAGCGATAAACCGGTCCGCGATCGATATGTGCCGGATTATGAAGACATGCGAAGGTTGTGATTGCACCTTTCCACTCTGGGACTGGATGGTGCAGGAGCGGTTGCCGGCTCACCAACGCAATAGTAGTAGCGATCTCTTGGGTCGGCGCTGTAGCCTCGAGAACCAAACCGATCTCTTTTGGCAGAGATTTGTGGTCCGGCTCCAACCTCCCCATAACCGCATCTCGTCCGTAGATATGAAATTCGAGGTGATACTGGCTCTTAGATAGCCTGTCCCCGAATACCTTTGCGATACCAGCTTCTATTCTTTCCCGGACGCCGGCCAACCAGCTATCAAGCCGTTTGATAATGAAGGCGTCGCGTATACCGCCCACGATCAGAGATTGGTAGCCGACTAGTTCTGCGCCCTCAAGCTTCACAGAGTACGCTTCCGACGGGATCAGGGCACTCCCCGAGACGCGGACGCTGACGTCATCGACAGCCTCGAAGGTCGATCTGCGCAGGTCCAGTGTTCCTGAGGATTCCCTATGAAGATAGGGATCGGCGTTTTCGTACAGGCTGTGAGCGGCGATGCTTTGAGGTGTACATCGAAGTCCGGGCCCGAAGGGACGAATGGTGAAGTGGTCGTGACGGATACCACCAAATATGACCCCTTTGCCCATAGTCTCGGCAGCCAGTGTTCCGCATTCCGAAACTTTGCCTGCATGCCAGGCCAGCCCAGCCGGAAAACCGCGCAGAATTGGAAGGGCAGCGTACAAGGCAGAATCGCTGCAGCGTCCAGCGAGGACGAAGTCAGCGCCTCCTTCCAGGGCGCGTTGCAGTGGCTCGACGCCCATCATGCCGACGACCCGGACGCTACGGTCAATTACCGCCTCATCAACGTGCGGGGCGGGCTCAAGGGGACGGATTCGATTTTCCCGCAGTAAAGTTTTGAGGTAAGCCTTGTCCTGCTCGGAATAAATCACCGCGGTGCGGAGATCCAGGTCATTCTCCCTGGCGACCTCACGAGCGATGTCCAACGTCCAGTCAACGTGTGCGTCTCCCCCAGCCGTGCCGGCTGATCCGACGAGTACCGGAACTCGGGCTCGTTTTCCGGCGCGCAGCATCAGGGCCAGATCCTGTTTAATCATCTCGCGAGGAAACGCCGATTTTCCGGAGCCCAACGAGTACGGCCCCGCGTCGGTGGTTCCTGCATCTGCCGCGATGAAATGGGGTTCCTGGGCCATCGCTTCGTCGAGGCTCTCCGCGTGTATGCCGCCGCCGACGGCGCCAATTGCGGCAACGAATCTGATTTCCTCCATCTTTACCCTTTCTTTCTTGTGGCTTGGTCCAACCCCGGAGCCTTCCGGCACGGCAACTCATCACAGGCATTCATACGCACCACACTCCACGCAAACGCCTGACACCTACCATATGATCTTGGCCCCGAGCTGGATTTGGCGCGGTGGAGTTGTGGTGGAATCGATAATCCCGGCACTCCCCGGATCTACCTCGTTAAATGAGGGCGGTGGTTTGATTCCATTGAATTGCAGGTTATCGACGGGTGCCTGAAAGTTTGCGTGGTTCAGAATATTGAAGAATTCAAAGCGCAATTGCAGGCCAAACGCTTCTGAAATCCGCGGAACCCGTATATTCTTCAGCAAGGCTAAGTCTAGGTTAACGAGTTTCGGACCAACCAACGTGTTGCGTCCATTGTTGCCAAAAATGTTCCGACACAACCGTTGTCCGTTCGAATCAACAAAATTATCGTTGACCTTACTACATAGCGGGGCAATCGGCGAATTCACCGACACGGTCGGATAAGAAAAGCAGTCGGGATTGAGGTACGTCATCCCAGTGTTTTTGAAGTTCGAATTATAAGGATTGCAGCCGGGTACGCGATTCGGGAAAGCGAAAGGATCTGAACTACCCTGGCCGAGCGGGTCGCCGGCCAAACCGAGGGTAAACGGCACTCCCGAGCTGGCACTTACAATTCCCCCGATCTGCCAGCCACCTGCGATCACGTTTAAGACTGGGTGAGCCTTCGGACTCGGCAGATCATAAATGGAATTCACGGTGAGGTTATGACGTATATCGAAGTCACAAACGCCGCGTCTTCCCGCTTTGTTAAAGTAAATAAGCGACGAAATCGAGTTCGTGTAAGCGTCGCCCAGGCCCCCGGAAGAGCCGTAATCCAGACACTTACTCCAGGTATAGGAAACCTGGCCTTGGAGTCCATGCAGGCCAGCTAATTTGAGCTGTGTTTGCAGCCCGTTGTATTTTGTGCTTCCGTCATAAAACACCGCGTACGTAGGGCCTACCATTGGATTCGCCAGTGCCCCGCCACTCGCCGGCCACACCAGAACCCCATTAACGTTTTGCACCTGCGGAGGAGCGACTTGATTGTGATCCCCTGCTGCGAACGATTGATGAACGGTGTGGGATCCCACGTAGCCGATTGCGGCGAACACATGCTCAGTGAGCTGACGCTGTATATTCAAGTTCCAATTCATGGCGTAGGTGCGGTTGGGATGTGGTTCCGCAAACGTGACCTGGGACTGGGAAGGATCAAACGAAACTAGGTTGAGCACGCCTTTTGGAAACGTACCCTGTCCTGGTTGAATCACGTCTACGACCTGGGAAAAGGGCAGCCCCAGGGAACTTTCGCCCAGCCAATTAAACGGAAGGGGCAGGACGTCGAAGATTCCAAAACCGCCGCGGACGGCGGTTTTGCCGTTACGGAAGGGGTCCCAGGAAAAGCCGACGCGAGGATCGAAATCATGCGACGTCGGATTCGAGAGCCAATAGTGCTTTCGCGGCTCCGGGATGCCAAAGTACAGGCTGGGGGTCGATGCGAAAAGGTTATGAACCTCAGTGGGCAGGGTCATCATTTCGTACCGGAGACCAAGATTGATGGTCAGATTGGAACGCAGCCGCCAGTCGTCCTGAGCGTAGCCTCCGATAATATCGTTGCGTACCCCGGCCTCAACCCCGGTCGAGGAGCCCGCAAATGCAAAGAAGAAAGGGTTATTAGTTAGAAAGTCCGACAGAGTATTGAAGATGAAGGTCCCGTTAACTCTCGGGCGTGGTTTCTCATTACTCTGCAGACGCTCAAAGGCCGCGCCGAATTTAAGATAGTGATTGCCCCTTGCAACCACAATATCGTCGTACGCCTGTATGGAGTTCAGGGTGTGGGTAAAGCCGGCAAAGCTGCCAAGCCCTCCGGCAGTCGTAATGGTATTGACGAGGAGGAACGCGGAGGTTTGTCCGGCAACTGTTCCCAGACTCGTATCCGCGGCGGCCCGATTAATGGCCTTAAAAGGTTGGCTTACCTTTCCCTGGGACCGATTAAAACCGAGCCGGGCAACACTTACGACCGAAGGACCGAAGGCGTGAGTCTCCGAGAGACTGATCATTTGTCGCCGAGCGAATACCTGATTGATTATATTGTCGAGCGCATCGGGAATCAGTTGAGGAGCGGTGTCGAAGAAGTAGGTTCCATTGAGGCTGTCGTTGGCTGAGATCTGATGATCCACTTTAACCGTGAAGTAATTCTCTGTGCTGACTTTGAGTGCTGATGTGCGGAAGAAACCCGTATCGCCATTACCCCGCAGGCCGGCATTCGGCAGGGGCCACAGGGCAAGAGCCGGCTTGACCGCCTGGTCAACCATGATGGGACCGGCAGCCAGTTGCCCTGCTCGCGCGTTTGGCGAAGGCACGATGTCGAGGAACGACAAACTCTGGTTTTCGCGAATCCCTTCGTAGTCGCCAAAGATAAATGTCCTGTCCCTGATGATCGGCCCGCCGGCTGAAGCGCCGAACTGAATACGGCGAAAGGGCGGCTTCGTGGCTGGGTCAAAAAAATTCCGGGCATCAAAGATCTTGTCGCGGTCGAAGAAATACGACGAGCCGTGAAACTTGTTGGTGCCGGATTTGGTGACTGAATTGATGACCGCGCCTGACGTGCGTCCATACTCAGCGGTGTAGTTGCTGGTAACCACGTTGAACTCCCGGATCGCGTCAACGCCCAGCGCGACGCCCAGGACGCTGCCCGGCGCCCCATTGGTGTAGTCGTTGATGCTGATGCCATCCACCCGGTAGGTGTTTTCATACGGCCGGTGCCCGCTATCCGCAAGTTGATTCCCAAAACCGCGATTGCCACGGTTGGCACTGTTTCCGGTGGTTGCCTGGGCGCGCACGGCGATCACGCCCGGTTGCAGCGTCGCCAAGAGCGTCCAGTCGCGGCCGTTTAGCGGAAGATCCACGATCGTCTTCCGCTCGACCGTGGCGCTCAGCGTGGAAGATGACGTTTCCACCAAGGGTGGTAGTTCAGTCACTTGGACCACAAGATTGCCCGCGCCCACTTTTAACGTCAGGTTAAGAGCTCTTTCAGAACCCACCGTCAGCGTGACACCTTTCACAACTGTTTTCGAAAAACTTCGGGCGCTAGCCTCGATGTCGTAATCACCCGGCAACAAGTTCGGGGCCGAGTACAAACCATCGGAATTCGATTGCACCTCTCGGATGACCCCGGTGGTTACATTCTTGATGGAGATCGCCGCATTTGGAACGGCGCTGCCCGAGGCGTCCACAACAACTCCGGAGAGGTTTGCCCCCGCCAATTGAGCCCCTGCGGGGAGCGCTGCAAGAAAGACAAAGAATAGAAATACTGACAGGCCGCTTTGAACCAAGGGTCGCTTGCTTCGAGTCGAATTCATGACCGGCCTCCTAATTTCTCAACATGGCGGCTTCTGGTTCACCAGGTCAAAACTCTGGTTCGTTTCTTGGCCCGGATCCCCCTGTATGTATACTCACAGTACTCTTTACGAGCCCATAGTGTATACCATCGGCAAGGCGGAATTGCAAATGGTATAATCGACACTTCAACGGCCGCGAAACGCAGAAGTCACGCCACTGTCAGCGGGGAGATACATTGCGGAACGACACCCGAAGTACAAATCCCCGGCTCGAGCAGACATTTCCTGTTCGCCGCGCCAGCCGGAAATCGATAAGAGCAACACCCACCGCGCCGACACAGCCATCGGATGGCCGGTCACTCTCCGATGTCGCGTATGCGAGAGTGGTTGGCATGCTCCGTTCACGAGAACTGGGCCCCAACGACGTAATCCTGGAAACGCACCTTTCCCGGCAGCTCAACATCTCCCGCACACCGCTGCGGGAAGCGATTCGGAGACTGGAAGGCGAAAAAATTCTCGAGCGGCAAAGAGGCGGTACCCTTGTGGTAAGAGCCATGTCCATCGAAGATCTTCTTCACATCTGGCAAATTCGCCATCTGCTCGAAGGGGATGCAGCCCGGCGCGCTGCAGGCCAGATCTCTGTACGCGATCTTAAAGCTTTGCGGGCAAGAACAGTGAGCATCAAAAACAGTGGAAATCCGCCCCCAGAAGACCTGCGCGCAGTCGGCCGCGATCTGCATTCTTTGATCGCGCAGGCCTCCGGAAATCCCATGCTCGCCGCCGTTATCGAAGACTTCAGACAACGCGCGCAGTTGCTTACCATCCGCCGAGTGCCGGAGCGCGTGATCAAAGTCTGTGAGGAGCATCTTGCCATCATCGACGCCCTGCTGGCAGGAGATGGCGATGAGGCCAAGGCTGCGATGCAACACCACATCGAGAGCGTTCGCGCTTACACCCTCGAAAAGCTTGGAGCGCTCTAGGCGCTTGTGACATCAGGCCGCACTCGTTCATCTTTCCGACAGTGACACGGCTGGTCCGAGGTTTCTTGTCTCCAACCTCCGCTTCCCCCATTTTCTTTGCTCTGTCTCATCAGTGCCTCCCCGTGATTCCTCCGGCTCCGCGGTCGTCTTGCACAGTGGTATTGGAGTGACACAGCGTATACAAGTGTGATACGCTGTTCGCCGTTCGGATCTGCTTTGTAACCTTTTCGGAGGCCTCATTGATGAGTCGCTGCCTTTCCGTCATTGTGCTGTTGCTGGGACTGTCTGCGCACCTGGTTCATGCGGAAAGCTACAAAGTCACGGGCTCCATTCCGATTGGAGGAACCGGTCACTGGGATTATTTGGTGGCCGACGCCGACAATCGCCGCTTGTACGTGTCGCACAACGTCGAAGTCGTGGTGATCGACCTCGATTCTCAAAAGATTCTGGGAAAGATCCCCGTCGGTGGATTCAGCCATGGCATTGCCGTTGCTCCTGATGTCAACTTGGGGTTCATCACTACCGGTGGGAGCGGTACAGATCCTCGAAAGTATCCCACTCTGGTGGTCTCCTTCGATCTGAAGAGTCAATTCTCGGTGAGCGACGGAAAAGGTAGCGTATACGTGAATCTCGAGGACAAGGGCGAGATTGCTCAAATCGACACTGGCAGCCTGACCGTTAAAGCACTCTGGCCCCTAGCCCCGTGCAAGGAACCCGCCGGGCTGGCGATGGACCGCGAACACCGACGATTGTTTTCCACTTGCGGTAACCAGAGCATGGTCGTGGTGGATGCCGACAGCGGCAAGGTCGTTGCAAACCTTCCGATCGGCGTGCACCCGGACGGCGCCCTGTACGACCCCGTAACCAAACAGGCCTTTTCCTCCAATATAGATGCAACCCTAACCGTAGTCCGCCAGGAGGGGAAAGATGAGTATTCTGCGCTCGACACGGTGCAGACCGAGCCCGGCGCCCGCACCATGGCGATGGATCTCAAGACCCACACCCTCTATCTTTCGTCGGCCAAATTTGGACCTAAACCGGAGGGCAGCAGGTTTCCTTCCGTGGTTCCAGAAACATTCAAAGTGCTGATCTTGAGGCAACCGTAGAATTCGTTTCACAATGTTTCGTGAGAGAGCACTTACACCGATCAGGAGAGTCCTTGATGCGACCTTCTGACCAGTTGTTTCGGATGCATCCCACTAGTCATGTCTGTGATTCACAGCGGACATAATGCAGGTTAAATAACTCATGAGGACTTGCTTGATACACCCATGAAAAAAGGACTCAAGATAGCGGTGATAGTTGCGCTCGTGGTCATCGGTGTCGCCGCCTCTGCGTTGATATATTTGGTTTACCCGGGAACGCCGAGTCGGTCTCGCTTCATGACCTTCCAAGGTTTTATCGAGCTTCCACAAACCGGGCAACTCAATGTGCTCGATTACTTGACGCTAAAAGATCACGTCCTATTCGTCACAGCTGAGTCTTCCGGAAAGGTGTTCAAAGTCACTTTGGATCCAGCCACGCAAGCTTCCGCCATCAACGTATCGACATTACCCGGCGGTGGCGCGGTTCACGGCGTGCTGCTAATGCCGTCTCAGAATGTAGCTTTCGTGACGCGCGGCGAAGAGAATACGGTAGATGTCTTTGACCCGATCAGCCTTCGGCAAATCAAACGCATCCCTGTCGCAGAAGATGCAGACGCCATACTTTATGATCCATCCAGCAAGCTCGTCTACGTTGCCAACGGCGACGCGCATCTCGCAACTCTGATAGATCCTGACACACGCACCACGGTAGCAACCATCGCCCTGAATGCCAAACCAGAATTTCCGCAGTTGGACACTCGCACCGCCTTGCTCTATCAGAACCTTACAGATACCAACATGGTTGCCGCCATCAACCCGGCCCAGAGATCGGTTGTTGGAAAATGGTCTCTCGCTCCCTGTGAAGGACCGTCCGGAATGGCGATCGACGCCGAACAGCGACGGCTCTTTGCCGTCTGTTCACGTAATGCCACGCTCGTGGTTTTTGACCTGGAACGTCATCAAGTGATCTCCTCTTTGAAGATTGGAGGAGGCCCGGATTCAGTTGCATTTGACGCTACTCTGCACAGAATCTATTCAGCCGGGAAATCTGGGAAGTTTGATGTAGTTCAACAGGATGGTCCAGACACATATCGGATGTTGGATCAGATAAGTACTCATTACGGAGCGCACACCCTAGTTGTGGATCCCGCATCGCACCAGGTCTTTGTCGGCTATGCGAGTCTGTTCAACCATCCGAGAATTGCAGTCTTTTCGGCAATAACGACTCAACCGTAAGCACGACGTGCTTGACCGGAGTGCAGGAAGTCTTGGGGGGAGTTCGATGCCGCCGGTAGTACTGGAAGATCTGGGGTCGCTCAAAGAATTTGTGGGCCGCGAAGTTGGGATTACCGGGTGGCTTAGCCTTACGCACAAACGGATCGAGCAATTCGCTGAAGCAACGGAAGACCGCCAGTGGATTCATCTTGATCGTGAGCGGGCAAGAACGGAATCACCGTACGGTGCGACGATCGCTCACGGGTTTCTGACTCTTTCTTTGGTGAGCTATTTCGTGAAAGAGGCGATACAAATTCGACGCGGAGTACGCATGGCCGTGAACTATGGACTGAATCGTGTGCGCTTCCCTTCCCCCGTTCGCAGTGGCTCGAAGATTCGGGCCCGCATTGCTCTTCTGACGTTGAAAGAGTTGTCCGATGCTCTTGAAGTAACTTTTTACGTCACGATGGAAAACGAAGCTTCTGAGAAACCGTGTTGCGTTGCGGAGTGGGTGGTTCGTTATTACCACTGAGGATCATGTTTGGAGTCCGACATTGCAAGGAATTGTGAGAGCAAGGCCCAAGTCAAGTGAATGTCAAAAAGCTCTTTGATTGACCGGACGCGTAGCCATTGTTTCGGGTGGCTCGATGGGATCCACACTTGCGAGCAACGATTGGCGCACAGCCACGGAGGGGCCCACCAGCCTCAGATAAGCACCAGCCGTCTGTAGCGACACCAGGGCGCCTCTTCCCGCCGCATCAATTGTAGTTACGCCGTTGAGCAGCCATCGCCTTGCGGAAGGCTTCGTCTA
>Ga0137396_10002269_pt1 | contig 10488 bp, 9 predicted proteins | sample czc16metaG_FD_108284 | JGI IMG/M metagenome (GOLD analysis project Ga0137396, IMG submission 108284) | Vadose zone soil microbial communities from Angelo Coast Range Reserve, California, USA - czcobulk3.16 metaG | ecosystem: Environmental > Terrestrial > Soil > Vadose zone | place: USA... | reverse complement strand
ATCATTCCAATTGATATCGTTCCACTATTTACTGCAGGACTGTTCACAAATGCATTTTGGATCTTACCAACACTTGGAGGAATTGCAGGAGCTGCAATGGTACTATTCAAAGTAAAAAGAAAACACGACTAGACTAAATCTCATCTTTCTCAAAATAATTCATCGAAATTAACATATAATTTTCGTAATCTATACTATGATTACGCAATTTAACAAATGATCCCCCAATTATGCAAAATTATCAATTTCATCCGGTGAAAACTTTAGAAATGGAGAAAAGCATAAATTCATTCAAACAAAATTATTGTAATGGTAAAACCAATCCCAGACGGACATCACAATGTGACTCCAACTTTGACCGTAAAAGGAGCATCAGATGCAATTGAATTTTACAAAAAAGCATTTGGAGCACAAGAAATGATGAGATTTCTAGGACCTGATGGAAAAAGCATAATGCATGCCGAAATAAAAATAGGTGATTCACTCATTATGCTAAATGACGAGCATCCGCAAATGGGATGTCTGTCCCCACAATCACTAGGAGGGGCAAGCAGTGGAATTTTCTTGTATGTTCAAAACGCAGATGATGTCTTTAACAAGGCTATTTCAGCAGGAGCAAAATCACAAGTGCCCCTGATGGATGCTTTCTGGGGGGACCGATTTGGATCAATTGTGGATCCTTTTGGACATGTTTGGAGCATTGCAACTCACAAAAAAGATATGACTCATGACGAGCTCAAACAAGCAGGAGAAGAATTCATGAAACAAATGAAGCAAAGTGATTGTGTCAATTAAATAAAACCCATTTCACTTTTTTAAACTATAACAGTACCGTACAGTTAGAAAATGAAAAACTCTATTTGAAGAGGGTACTAAACTAGTCAACCAAACACCTGATGGATCTGAAATTATTACAAGATAGTAACTGGGTCTTACCAGAACAGGACCAAAATAAAAACAAGAATAATATCATTTAATTTTCATGAATCAATTAAATGAAAACTAAACCCAAAAACTAGATGCAGCCTATTATCTTTCCGTTCTTGGCATCTATTCTCACTTTTTTAATCTGTTCTGGCAAAACTCCTGGCGCGACAATCAGGAATTAGATTGGAATTGGGGCAAAATAAGATTGAAAATTTGATTAAACTAGCGTCTAAAAAGTAACATGATTACATAATATAATGCCAGACGACTTTTATAGAATAATGCAGTAGTATATGGTGATGAAATATCGTAGCAGATCTGATATCACCACTATGATTTTAGAGTCCGCAGGATCAGGGGCTTCAAAAACAAAAATAATGTACAACGCATATCTCTCTTATACTCAAGTAGTTGCATATCTGAAATATTTACAACAAAATGATCTACTAAAATATGATGAACGTACACAACTTTACAAACCAACTGAAAAGGGATTGAAATTCTTGAACCTGTCTGATAAATTGAGTAAAATGACTGTAAACAATTCTAGTTGATTGATATGGATGCCGATGAAGCAGTTATTATAGCAAGAAAGTTCTTTGCACAAAGTTTTGATGGTTTTGAACCAGGGGATATATTTCCTCAAGGTGCCTATTGGTTTGTGAAAGGGCTTGTAACCTTATTTGGTGTAACATCAAATCGAATACTTGCAATCGATTCTAAAACTGGCAGGATTGCCAGTTGCGAGTAAACCCCGAAAGTTAACACGAAGAAATTAGATGACTCAAACCCCAATAACCTACCAGTATGAAATAGAACAACTTCTAGGCTACATCTTAAAGAAACAAACCCAACAGAATAGTGTACGTAAAATAGATTCTACAAATTTCATTCTAGCTAGAGAAGTGATGATTGAAGACCTTTATTTTCAAAGACGTGAAATGTGTGGATATGCGGTATCAATCTAGGAGGAATTATTGGTTCATAGAAGAACACATGGTATTCAGCGTTAGTGAAAGATGGATCCAAAAATATTCCAAAATAATATCTAGTTCCTGCAAATTAGGCTTGCTTTTCATTTTATTTTGGGCCCATTTTGTTGGTAAGATTCCAAAACTCCGAATTGTAGAAATTTAAAACATGTGTCTTTATTGCAAGATAAAAGAATAGAAAAGATCTAAGGAAATTGTTAGAGAATTTCAAGAAGATCAGGGCATAGAAAGCTATGCATCCAAATGCTTTTCTGTTGTGGCGTGTTCTTAGATATGTGTTTAATTATTTTCTAGGATTGTTTCTTGTTTCTATCTTGGCATTATTCTCATTTCTAATTATATTGCCCACTGAATCGGTATCTGCCCAAACCACTGCACAACCAGCAAATAAAACAAATTCAGGAAACACGCACAAACTTGCACCGGCGACAAATTTGCCTGTTATAAAACATATACAACAGCTTTACGTAACCATTAGAAAAGGCTCTTCATCCAGTCAAGATTGTGTTGCGTTACATGATTGCTTCAATTCTGAGATGCAATTTGTAAATGCAGGCCAAACCGTCACCTGGTATAATGATGATTCTGCAAGCCATACAGTTACAAGCGGAAGACCATCAGATAGTCGAACTGCAACTATTTTTGACAGTGGTCTAATTAAACCCGCAGGGCAATTTTCATTTACATTTCAAAAAAATGGCACCTTCAATTATTTCTGCAGGATTCATCCGTGGATGACAGGTACTATTCTTGTGGATAACGCAACAAGCGTATACAACAAAGTCAATAACACACAATCAATTTCTAGGGATTCAAGTCAAATCGTTGAGAGCATTAATGAATCAAAAAATAATCAAATAATAGCTGCGGAGGTAAATCTCACAAATCAAACGGTACAAACCAAATTAATCGACAATAGCATCTCAGTTCACACATACAATACATCATCTGATTCTTTAAGCATCACTGTGAATGCATCAGAGCAGACTGGTCCCAAAGTCATTCTTGTTAACCTAAGCAACACCACGATAAATGTATCAGAGCTAAGGTCTATTGGGGTGATGTTTGATGGCAAGCCTATTGCACCTTCACCAGACGTCAACGCTATCTTACATCCCAAAAGCACTGATAATCCAAGCTTTGCAATAATTGTTACATCAAATGGCGCACAGATCCTTGTATTGATTCCACATTTCTCCACACATACCATAACCATTACCAACTTGCCAAAGACAACCTCGCCGATCCCTGAATTTCCTGCGACAATTCTTCCGTTAGTAATTGCGTTAATTTCCATTATCGCACTAACAAGAAATTCTATTTCAATCCTGAAAAATTAATACTGTTTGATACATTCCTTTTTGATCGCATTAGATCGACAGAATTAGATTCTCAAGGTCATAAATTACAGAGTCAATGATCAAAAAAAATACAACAAAAAATTATTTAATAGATAAAAAGGAATCTGTTGCTGGGTGGTATGGTGGAAAAGGTAACCTTTATTGGAATAATAATTTGCACTTTGGGAATTTTTTTTCTGATCTCAGAACATCCAGCGTATGCTGATACTAGCGAGTCAGATGTGTATAACTGCATTGGATACGGTCCATTTGATCCAGAGTACTCGATACCATGTGCCGATAGTACCTACAATTCTAACGGGGCTCGTATTGGACATGAGGAACCAACTGTAGAGTTCTTCTCATCGGCTCCAAACTCTGGAAACAACATGGAGTGGACGTTTACTTTGCCTGGTGTTGATCCAGTGCCAAACCTAGCCGGAACCAATACTGCAAATTATCAAACCTATGGTACTTTCTGGATTGGCTTGGCCCTGTGTGATCCCGGCTCTAAACCATACGGTGCATGTGTACCAGATAGTGATGCTAATGTCCCCAGCACAGCAGGTTCTGCGCTTTTGGAACTTCAATTTTATTCTCCACGACCCAGTGGTTCAACCTTCGATCCTAATTCTGGATGGACATCTCACCTTACCATTGATTCCGGTTCCGCTTTTGATGGCATCAAGTGTAATGAGATAATCAATAATAAACAAATGAACGATGGCTCCACTTCAAATCCTCTTGTAATGAATGCAAATGACAATATCCAAGTTATCATACAAGATACCAATGCCGGCATGCAGATAACGATAAATGACCTGACATCTGGTCATAGCAGCACCCAGGTTACAAGCGCAGCAAACGGATATGTTCATTATAGTAATCCTCCCAACGATTGTACCACAACCGGATTTGATTTCCATCCAGAGTACGCCACTGCGAGCGTGAGCAATGTCTCCCCATCATTTGCACTTTCTCCCAACGTCGCCTTTGATTTTGAGATTGGACATGCCGAACTTGCACCAGGAGACAGTGATACAGATGATAAATCTTGTAACTCTGCTGTTGCGACGTGTTTTTCACAAGATACCGATAATGATGGTTTCTCATTTCAAGCAGACTGGCCCGATGGCACCGCCAACCATCCATCCACTTTGATCCTCACATCGCCTGATGGAAATGGAGTTGGGCCTGATACCGTGTCTTCAGGGTCTAATTATAATGTTGGATACAGTCAGATGGGATTTGAGACTAGTAGCAATATCTTCACCACTGGCGTAGCCTTTTATCCGTTCTTTAGTTTAGCTGGCGATCAAACTGATCCCGTATCAAAACCATGTGTCTTGATCTTTGGCAATGACTATCCTTCTGGAACAATCTCTGGAACAGGCACTGTTAACGACTTTGGAAAAAAGAATCAATTTAAAGATCCTAATGGGAGTCCCGTTACTAACGCAATAACTACTCCGTGCTTAGATGTTACTTCTCCAACAGTTACAGGAACTCCTGACAGATCACCTGATAGCGCTACCCCACCAACATGCTATAATCATCAGCTGCAGGTGACATGGTCCGGAGATGATACTGGAGGTAGTGGTGTAGCTTCTTGTGATGGTCTGACTACATACAATAGTCCTGACGGAAGTGGCCTTAGCGTTCAGGGACATTGCACTGACAAACAGAATAACGTAGGGACAGGCACATTTGCATTTAATTATGATGCAACACCACCAACAATAACTGGTGCGCCAACCACAACTCCAAACGCCAACAATTGGTACAAAAGTGATGTTGATATCAAATTCAATTGTGCAGATGCTACATCTGGACCTGTCCTGTCATTCTTTGATGTCTTTGTAACTCTTGATGGTGCCGGTCAGTCAAGAACTGGAACATGTAATGACAACGCAGGCAACTCGGCTAGTCTTACAGTTTCAGGAATTAATCTTGACAAGACTCCTCCAGTGGTTACACATGACATAATTCCACCACCAAATGCAAACGGCTGGAATAATGCCAATACCCAAGTACACTTTACCGCAACTGATGCATTGTCTGGCATCGACGGAGCCTCATTCTTTGATGTGTTCTTTACTTTAGAGGGAGCAGGTCAAATTGCAACCCATACATTTTCAGATCTAGCTGGCAATACCGCTACTGATTCTGTTACTATTAATATCGACAAGACTCCACCAGAAGCTTACAACCAGTTTGATCCTCTAACCAAGGATGTCCAAGTCTTTGGCCGTGATGCGCTATCAGGTGTACTTCCAGGACCAGTAACACCAATTTCTGTGGTTCCAACTAAATGGAGTGATGATGGAAACGACCAAGGATCAAATGAACAAATTGGAGATCAGAAAAAATCAAATGACCAAAGTGAGAATAAGAAAGGATCAGATGATAAAAGTAATGCTGAACTAAGAACATATCTCATTTCTGATCTTGCAGGAAACACACTTACTGTTGTAGAAAAGGTCAAAAAAGAAGACCATCAGATCGATGTAAAGATGGTAAGTCTACAATACAATAACGGTCAAGTGATTAAACTTGGAGAAAATGAGAAACAGTTCGACTGGGAACTCAAAAAAGACGGCACAATAAAAGAACTAGACCAAGAAATGAAGATAGGACACGAAGGAAATATACAAGATGTAAACGCAGAATTTGACGCAAAGAAAAATAAGACTATAATCACAGTTGAGAAACCAAAACCAGAAACAAAGACTAGCCTTCCGGGATTGGTGTTGCTAAGGATGGCAACAAGTAATGGGAATCTTGGAATAGAATTCCCATAGAATTTTTTATATAATCCCTTTAATGCTATTAGACAACATTTTTCCATAATAGTGGGTCCAAAATAGGACCAAGATGGGTGTATAGGGTTCCATCGATGTAGCTGTAATGTGGAACTAAAATTGTACCACGATAGTAACTGGGTCTTACCAGACTCGAACTAGATTGAAAATAAAAAATCTGGGAGGGGTTGTATACAACCCAAAGTGAGGCATTTATTCTATCAATGTGCCCTAACAGGTTCTACTGCTTTAGGAGCTTGAGGTAATTCTCCGTGAGCACATTTGTGGTCTCCACATACAAAGCCAGGATTCCACGTTGCTGTCACATGTGTATGTGAGTACTTGCCGGCTTGCTCATCAGCAAAGGCAACGCCTGAAAAATTTAGGCTTGGGACTAGTGCAAACATTGCTATTGCAAATAATAATGCCGTGTAGTTTAGTGTCCTAGCCATACGTTCTCCCGCAGATCCCGCATTGCCAGTGATGCGATACAACTGCCCACTTGTGTTCGTGTTGTTTTTGTGACATCATATTACTTTCTTATAGTTACTATACAAAATATAGTATATAAAATGAAAGGTAACTAAACTGAAAGTAACTGAGGTTTTGTTAATCTAATATCTATAATCTACATCTTTAGACAAAATTGCAAGGCTTCTATTGCTAAAAATGGGAACTATGTGTCTTTTTTTCGTGAATATGAATTCTCGGGAAACCATCTTCCTCGTCCTTCTGGTGTTAGATCAAAAAGACTCCAAATTGGCCAAATAAGGTCTACGTGACGTGGGTCTTGTCCTTTTTCAGGAGAAACGTACGCTAGCTCGGTATTAAAAAAATGGAAAATTCCTCCTGGTCTCTTTTGAAATACGTTCAAGGCTGGAAGCTGTTCTCCTTTAGAATCTTCGGCAAGATAGTCCTTGTTGTAAGAGTTGTTAAAGGAAGAAAGAAGACGCAAGTTATTCCAACCTCTTTTCTTTCTCCACATTTCTAGTTTTTGAATAGGTGCTTTACTTACAACAACAAAGTTTGTTCGAACATTTACATGAGGTGCAGAACCATCAAGCCCGTCTAGTATAGACGTACAAGCAGGGCAAGCCTCATCCCAATTTGGATCATACATCATGCTATATATTATTAAACTATTTTTCTTATCATGGAATAAATCAGTAAACTTTATTTTTCTGATTTTACTATTTTTTAGTTCGTCAAATACATAGTCTTTCTTGAGTTTCCCGCCACTAGGAAGCTTCTTCCGCAGGTTATTTACTGTCGAGATTTGTTTGCGTAAGTTTATTTCTGCAATAAGAAGCCTATTTCGAGCTTTTCTGTATTCATTGCTTTCGTTAGGAAAAGTATTATTATGTAATTTTTGTGTCGGTATCATCTACAACTACCTTCCAAACTGAGCTCGTTCTTTTTAGTATTCGAATAATATTAAATCTTTAACTATCATATCCATGAATTAATTAAATCGCCTATTAAGACTGGGGCTGGGTCCCACTATACCCGCTACAACTGTTTTCACGGACTCCATCGAGTCCGAGTTTTTTAAATAAAATAAAAAATTGGGATGGTGCCTGCTACAACTGTTATGGCGGTAACCATCGGGCTCGCTACCATTTTAATAACAAACTGGGTCCAAAATAAGACCATGATGGTACCCTAGTCACACTAGACCCGCTACAAACAAAATTCAAAACGAGTTCAGACCTATGAGGGTTTGAATCTCATTATAGAAATAAAGACTAGACGTGTAAAGAAAGATAACTCTAAAAAACGGTCTTTATCCAATCATACAGACGCAAGATCAAGAAGATGCTCAAGGAATCTAGTATTGGTCATTGCAGAATCTTTTCTGCCTGCGTCTCTTGCACCCTTTACAAATCTCACAAAAGTTTTCACCTTTACACTAATGGTTTTGTATTCTTTGCGAGGCAGGTTATAGTGTTGTCCTAATGTGTATTAAGGCTTGGTATGAATCTTGAAAATATTTCTTCTTATTAATATGGATCTGCATTTTAGATGAATCACTTATATGGGATTGTCCCGTACAAATATTTTGGTCTGGGCGTAGTAAGTTATGGCACAAATAGACATTAAAAGTATAAGATTAGAGCTTGACTTTGAACCAAGCATGAAAACTCTATCGCGTATTGTGAAAACCATGACAGAAAACGGTTCTGAAGGCAAGACCCAGTTATCACTTGATACCAATCTAAACTATGCAAGACTTGCAAAACATATTGTATGGTTAGAGAAAAAAGGTCTTGTCGAATCTAAAATTACAGATAACAAAATTAATGTTGCTTTGACTACAAGTGGCAGAGTATTTGCCTCAACGATTTCAAAGAGCAGCTGACAGACTAGTCCGTAATACTGACAAGTCTGTCCATGAAACTAACACAAATGTGAGTGCGACTTTAATATTGTATAAAGCATCACAAGTTCTTGATTGAATCGGATTCTAGAGTACTTGCTGTCTTATTGATTGGTTTTGCATTGTATGTTGTGATTATGCCTGTGACATATGCAGAAGCAGCAACACTAAATATTAGTCCAAATAATGGTACTAAAGGAACAATTGTAACAATAACAGGTAGTGGATTTAATGCAAACACATTATTAACTATTACAAATATTGCTGGATCAACTACATCTGTAACATCAGATAGTGGGGGTAATATCCCAATAAATACAACTATAACAATGGAACCTACAACATGGGGAGAGCGCTATGTCAGGGTTAGTGATGGAGTAAATATGTTAACAGCTACATTTTCAATGAAGCCTTCTTTAGAATTGGTAACTGGTTATAAAGCTGATGGTCAAAGATTTGATAATCCACTTTTTATAGGCTATGGATTTACTTCTGACCCTAATTTTCTTCCATCGCTAACATATAATGGAAATCGTTATTATCCAGTTGACAATTCACTTGTTGATTCTACTGGAACTATAAAGTATATCAAGGTTCAATTTTCAAATGCAGTTGCAGGTCCATTTAATACAACTGTGACAGATGTTGCCAATCATACTGCAACATTTCCCTTACGTGCTTTTCTTGCTACTCTTAATGGAAGTAATCAGCAATTTCAAACAGATGTACGTGGACATTATGGTGATCCGCTTCAAGTAGTTGGAGCTGGTTTTATTCCAGGTGATGCAATAACATTTTTCCTGAGTGGAATACAATTAATTGCAAATCCATCAGTGGTTGTTGCTAATGATGGAACTTTTACTGGTAATATCCTAACAGGAGAGGCAGATAGTGGAGATCTTACTGTTTTCTATCGCACACTTTCAGTTGTAGATCAACATGGTCATACATTTGGTTATAGTTTTCAAATTCTTCCATCCATAGCGCTTACTCCATCACAAGGAATATCAGGTAGTACAATATCAATAAAAGGACATGGATTTGATTTTGGACAAGCCATTAGTCCAGTTATCCCAGGTACGCAAGGTGTATCATTTGATGGTGTTGATATGATAACTAATCCACCTAATGTTGCAATAAGTAGTATTGGTAATTGGACAGCTCAAATAACAGTTCCAAATGGAGAAAATGCAGGAAATCATTTAATATCTGCATTTGACGGATTTGGTACCGGTGCTGCAACATTAACAGTATTACCAACCATTTCTGGCACACCCACTACAACCTCCACAATAGATACCTCTGGAAATACAATTATTACCGGAGCAAATGCTTCAGCTGCAACTGTAGTGCAGTTCACCCTGCCTCCAGGAACGACCATCTCAAATAATGCAACTGCTATCTATAATACAATTGGCGGAAATACTGTGGCACAGACAAGCGGTCTTACCGTGCCGTATCCACCTGGAAAATCAATTAAGATTGCTAGCAATCCTGGTTTAACTCAGGTCTGCATTATTGACAGTCCGACAGCTGCCTCACTACAAAATGTCTTGTGTGGAGCTGATTTGAGTCAATCAATGTCTGTCTTGAATTGCAGCACTACAGGTATTTCCACAACCATCTCAGGCTTTCCTAGTGCTCCGACCAGTCGTACCTATACTTGTACCATTTCAAACGTGGGTGGACAGACCTTCCTCCAAGTCGACGGCTTGGCTTTTAGTAAAATAATCATAGATGGGCCTTACACTATTACCAGTATAGTAGCACCATTGAATCCAGTTCAAGTTGGAACCTCCATAACTGCTAATGCTACTTTTGCCGATCCTGGTTTACGAGAGACGCATACTGCTGTATGGGATTGGGGTGACGGTACTAGTGCAGGCACAGTAAACGAAAATGCTGGGTCTGTCGTCAATACTCATACGTATACTACTCCAGGAGTATACACAATCCAACTGACAGTAAACGATAATGACGGTGCCTCTGTTACATCCTCCTTCCAGTATGTGGTAGTATATGATCCAAACGGTGGATTTGTTACGGGTGGT
>Ga0137396_10002262_pt1 | contig 10505 bp, 18 predicted proteins | sample czc16metaG_FD_108284 | JGI IMG/M metagenome (GOLD analysis project Ga0137396, IMG submission 108284) | Vadose zone soil microbial communities from Angelo Coast Range Reserve, California, USA - czcobulk3.16 metaG | ecosystem: Environmental > Terrestrial > Soil > Vadose zone | place: USA... | reverse complement strand
TCCAGGCCATGGGCGTCGACCGCCGCACCGACATCTACTCCCTCGGCGCCGTGCTGTATTATCTGTTCACCGGCGTCGAGCCGTTCGCCGGCAAGAACATCCAGGAAATCCTCATGAAGCATCTATCCGCGCGCCCCAAGGCCCCGCACACCATCGACAAGAGCCTGCCGCCCCCGTTGTCGGACGCCATCATGCGCGCCCTCGCCTCCGACCGCGACAAGCGCTTCCAGACGGCGGCCGACCTCGCCACCGCTCTGTCGATGGCCGTCGAGTCGGCGGCGTAGACGCCCCGGAGACGCCCATGCAGCACAAGATGACCACCACGGCGTTCACCCTCGACGGCTACCGTGTCAAGACCACTATCGGCGTCGTGCGCGGCATCACCGTGCGCTCCCGCTCCGTCTTCGGCACCCTCGGCGCGTCCCTCCAGACGATTCTCGGAGGGAACATCTCTCTGTTCACCAGCCTCTGCGAACGGACCCGCTCCGAAGCGTTCGACCTGATGCTGCAGCACGCCCAGCAGCTCGGCGCCAACGCCGTCGTCGGCATCCGCTACGACGCCACCGAGGTCATGGCCGGAGTGACCGAGGTCCTGTGCTACGGGACCGCGGTCATCGTCGAGCCGCTGGCGGGCTGAGGCGGTCCCGAGGGCCCCCGAGGTTCCGGTCCGCTCTTCATCGAAGCAGCGCCATCGCGCGGTTTCTGTTGCCGATCCCGCACGGCCCGGGGTATATTCCGTCCCAAGGATTTCTCCAGGAACCAAAATGAACCTCGAGAATCGAGCACCGCGCGTCGGGCCCCTGACGGCCTCGCTACCTTCATTGAATTAGGCTGCGAGGGTCAGGCTCGCAGCGTTTAGGGAATTAGGCCGATAAGTTCGGCGTACGAGGAGATTAGGAGACCGTGATGCTCGGGGGGCAAAGGACGATACGGAGCGTGCTCTTTGTCTGCGCCGGTAATACTTGTCGGAGTCCGATGGCCGAAGCGGTGGCGCGAGGTTTGCTGGATAGCGGCGTTCGCGTTGAGAGCGCAGGTATCTCCGCTGATGATGGCGCTTCGGCGGCGAAGGACGCCATCCGGACAATGCAGGAGCGTGGCGTCGATATAAGCGACCACCGGTCCCGCTCAGTGAGCGCGCTGAACCTTCTGGACTTCGATCTGGTGGTCGCGCTGACTCCCTCGATCGCGCAGGCTCTCCGCGACCACGGGGCGGACAAAGCCAAGCTCACAGCGCTCGATATTGACGATCCGTACGGCAAGGGCCTCGAGGTCTATCGAGCCACTGTCCTTGCGATCGAGAGGGATCTCCGGCATCTCTTTCGCGTGGGTCACGCGGTGCCGAAAGACGAATGAGTGCCGACCTCGTCGAGTACTTGTCAGATGGGATCTCAAGAGCCGAGACGGGGGGCGTCACCAGTCCTTCCGGTTCCTGGTTGGCGGGAATGTACGGCAAGGCTGCGAACCTTTTCGAGAAAGAGATGTCTCTTCGTGTTGCCGGCCTGCTGACTGCATGCGGCCTCAAGTATCCAGAAGATCTGGGCGAGGCAGTCAAAGGTACGCCGCCTTACGAAAAGCTCACGCTGGGCCAACTCGTTGCCGTGACTCGTGAAGCGAGCAAACGACAACCGGAGATTGCCCTTCACCACGTCCCGGGCCGTCGCCACCTGGGCCGGTTTCTGGATGAAGTCCTGAAGATCAACGCCGCGTGGGTCAAAACCAAGCATGGAACGGACGTCGAGGAGGAGATCCTCTTGGCGCGCATGAGAATCATGCTGAAGCTCGCGAAGCTCCTCAGGAAAGAGCCGTCAAGCGGAACGACGCCGAACCTCCAGATGCAGCGGACGGCGCCAAAGTGCCGCCGCTGATCTGGACCGTTCGGCGGACAGAATCAACGATAGACTTCACGGCGATGACCAATCGTGATGATGACAACTACCAGATCGGCATCTTGGACGGTATAAAGAACGCGGTAGTTCCCTTGGCGCACGCGATAGAGATCGTGACTCGAGAGTTTTTCGGATCCAGGAGGACGCGGCTCGACTGAAAGGCTTCGAATCTTGGTTACGACGCGTTGACGATCTTTCTTGGGCAGGGTTTCGAGTTCCTTCGCGGCCGATGGCTTGATGAGCAGCTTATAGCTTGCCACGGCGCCGGAGGTCTTTCAGGACCGACTCGAAGTCGAGGTTGGGCTCCTTGGCGCGGGCTCGGAAGGTGGCAAGGTCTTCGGCGTCTTCGGTCAGGGTCTGCCGGACCGCAGAGTTGACGAGGTCCGAGATGCTCTGGTCGGTCTCGGCCGCTTTGACGCGGAGAGCCCGATGCAATTCAGGGTCCAAGTAGACTGTGGCACGACGGGCGCTGCTCATGGGGGCAATATAGCATCTTGACGCTAAAGCGTCAAGTGGTCACGGTTCCATAATCGGTTGTGCGGGATGATTTCAGCAGGGACACGCGCCCGCCGCGACCGAACGGGAGCGGCATAGAAACGGCTCCGCAAACCGAGGAACTATGCGATGAGAGAAACAAGGAGCAGCTCCCGCTTCACCCCCGAAGGCTGGCATACCGTGACTCCAAGAATCGTGGTTCACGACGCAAAACAGCTGGTCGAGTTCCTCAAGCAAGTGTTCGGGGCAACAGGAGACTATCGGCCAGATCTACCCACCGTGATAAAGATCGGCGACTCGATGGTCATGGTCAGCAACGCTGAAATCCGCAAACCGATGCCTGCCTTTCTCTACGTCTATGTCGACGACACCGATGAGACATATCGGCGGGCCCTCCGAGCCGGTGCAAGTTCACTCGAAGAGCCATCAGACATGCCCTATGGCGACCGTCGCGCTATGGTGGAGGATGAATGGGGTAACATCTGGCAAATCGCCACCCACATAGGAGATTGCGAAACCGCCAGAGAAAGATAGCGTGTCCATCAATCAATCGGCGTACGACGTACAGGTCGAGTGGGGCCGTGATGGTCTTGCCGCTTTGGTTGGCGGTAGTGACGCCGTGATCATCGTGGACGTCTTGTCCTTCTCCACATGTGTGGACGTTGCTGTTGGTCGTGGGGGGTCAGTCTTCCCGTTCGCACCGGGTGGAAAGGATGCGTCAGAGTTCGCGCGGAACGTGGGTGCGGAGTGCGCCGCGCCACGCGGGACAGGTCGCTTTTCCTTGTCACCGGCGACCTTCGCTTCGATCCGACGCGGCGAAAAGGTGGTGCTTCCGTCGCCCAATGGCGCGGCACTTTCCGTTCAGACAGGGACGGTGCCGACCTTCACGGCCTGCCTCAGAAACGCTGATGCGGTGGCGCGAGCAGCGACGCAGATAGGACGGCGCGTGGTTGTGATCTCCGCTGGGGAACGCTGGGCCTCAGGAGGGTTGCGTCCGGCACTGGAGGATTGGATCGGGGCCGGGGCCGTGGTTGCGACTCTCCCCGGGACCCGTTCGCCGGAGGCAGCCGCGGCGGAGGACGCGTTCGAAGCGGCAGCTTCGCGTCTTGAAACCGTGCTTGTGGAATGCGTATCGGGCCGGGAACTGGTCGAACGTGGTTACAAAGACGATATTGGATGGGCCGCCGCGCTGAACGTCAGTGGATGCGCGCCTCTGCTTTGTCAGGGAGCGTTTTCGACGTGAACCACGGAGAACGTTCGGACCGTGATGTCTAACAACCGGCATGTGGAAGGAGGTCGATCATGTCCACCCGCACCCCGACGACCAACGCGCACGCGCGCCGCGCAGCCTGCATCGCCGCGATGGCCATCTTGCTGACGGCCGGCGCGACGGCCGCCGATCCGAAGCTGGCGAGATACGAAGCGGACGAGCGGATCGTCGCTGCTCACATCGCGACCTTCGATACTCTGGATTTTGACGTCTTCACACACCAGAAGTGGGACCGCCTGCACGAGAGCCATTCCAAGGACATCATCGTGCACTGGCCCGACGGGCACCAGACCAGGGGCATCGACAAGCACATCGAGGATCTGAAGGCGATGTTCGTCTACGCCCCGGACACGCGGATCCAGGCGCACCCGGTCAAGTTCGGCTCGGGCGAGTGGACGAGCGTGATCGGGGTGATGGAAGGAACCTTCACGAAACCGATGCCGACCGGAGACGGAAAGACGGTCCCGCCCACGGGCAAACCGTTCAAGCTCGAGATGTGCACCGTCGGGCACTGGAAGGACGGAGTGATGGAGGAGGAGTATCTGTTCTGGGACAACCTCACGTTCATGAAGCAGATCGGGCTGGCACAGTAGCACACGAACCGCCGGCTTCTTCAGCAAGCCTTGCCCCTGGCCGGCGGGGCTCTGGTCGCCATCGGGATCACGCTTCTCGCCGTCTCGCAGGGCGCCTCCCGTCTGTTTCGGCGGCCTGTCAGTCGCCACCGGCGCGGGCCTGTGCTTCGCGGCAAGGCGGTTCCTGGTCCGCTGGGAAGTGCCGTAGCGGACCTGGTCGCCCGCGGCGGAATCGGCTTCCGCAAGACGCTGCAAGGCACCGTCAAGAGCGGGGACTGGGCCGGTGACCGGATCACAGGCGTTTCCGACGCCGGCCTGCTCCAGCTCAAGTGTCGGCCCCCGGCCGAATCGTTCGGCGACCGGCCCGGGAATCATGAACGCATGGTGAATCGGGGCTCGGGCCGTGCGCCCGGGTGCAGGGCGCCGCTCGCGCGCGATCTCCCCCGGCTGGAGTACCATGAGCGGGAGCTCTGCGGGCATTACCCCTGGCTGGAAGAAGCCGTTCGCGACGAATTCTTTGCCGTCGAGCGCCGGTGGCCCACGCGGCAATCCGAGCAGAATCGGTGAGCTTCGATCTCAGCGTCTGGTACAGCTCGCGGCCGGTCCTTCCCGAAGAGGCGGGCCCCTTTCATGTGGCGTTGTGCGAAAGACGCCACGACGGCGTCGAGTCGAGCCCTCACGTGCGGCGCTTCGTGGACGAGCTGACCGCGCGCTATCCCCAGATTGACGACGTGCCCGAGGACAAGGTCGATGAGTGTCCGTGGACGATCGCCTTCGATCAGTCCGAAGGGCACGTGATCATGTGTATCGCCGGGTCGAAGGCAGGGGAGATGAAGCCGATCGTGCAGGGACTGGCGGCCAAGCACGGGCTGGTCTGCTATGACCCTCAGGTGGACGAGGTGCACAACCCGCCGGGGCCCGGGCCCGCGCTGCAGACGCCGAGGCGGCCCTGGTGGAAGTTCTGGGGCTGAACAGGAGGTCGAGTGCCCAAGGCCATTCGTTTCCACAAGAACGGCGGCCCCGAGGTGCTGCAGTGGGAAGATGTGACGGTCGGTGATCCCGGGCCCGGAGAGGCGCGCGTCCGCCACAAAGCCTGCGGGCTCAACCTGATCGACGTCTACCAGCGCACCGGTCTGTACAAGGTGACCTTGCCTTCGGTGGCGGGGAACGAGGGCTCGGGCGTGGTCGAGGCGATAGGCACCGGCGTCAGTCACGTCAGGCCGGGCGATCGGGTGGCTTACGCGGGCGGACCGGTCGGTGCCTATTGTGAAGTGCGCAACATGCCTGCCGATCGCCTGTGCGTCCTGCCCGACGGTCTCTCCTTCGAGCAGGGCGCCGCGATGATGCTCAAGGGCATGACGGTGCAGTACCTGACCCGGCTGACGTACGGGGTGCAGCCCGGCGACACGGTCCTCTTCCATGCTGCCGCCGGCGGCGTGGGGCTGATCGCCTGCCAGTGGCTGAAAGCGCTCGGCGCCACCGTGATCGGCACCGCCGGCTCGGCCGAGAAATGCGCGCTCGCGGAACAGCACGGCGCCGACCATTGCATCGACTACCGCGCCGAGAACTTCGTCGAGCGCGTCCGTGAGATCACCAGGGGCGTCGGAGTGCCTGTCGTCTACGACTCGGTCGGCAAGGACACCTTCATCGGGTCGCTCGACTGCCTGCGGCCGTTAGGGCTGATGGTCAGCTTCGGCAACGCCTCCGGGCCGGTGCCGCCGGTCGATCTGGCCCTGCTGGCGCAGAAGGGCTCGCTCTTCGTCACGCGTCCGACGCTGGTCACCTACACGGCGAAGCGCGCCGACCTGGAGGCGACGGCGAGGGACCTGTTCGACATCGTGCTCGCCAGCAAGGTGAAAATCGAAATCGGACGGCGCTATGCGCTCAAGGATGCCGCCCTGGCGCACCGCGATCTCGAAGCGCGCAAGACCACAGGCTCGAGCATCCTGATCCCATGACCGACGGCCCGGAAACCGTCCTGGGGCTGGTTGTCCTGCTGTTCCCGCTGTCCGAGATTGCCCTCGCTCTCTTCAGGCGGGCCCGGCCGGGCGCGGCGACGGTCCAGGATCGGGGCACCATGCGGCTGCTCTGGGTTGTGATCCTGTCCTCCGTGGCGATGGCCAGCGCCTTGAGCGGTTATTCCACCACCCGGCTCCGGCTCCCCGCGGCTCCCCGTGAAATTGCGGCGCTGATCCTCCTCGGTGGCGGTCTGGCGCTCCGATGGTCGGCCATTCTCACCCTTGGACGGTTCTTCACCGCCGATGTCGCGATCCACCAGGATCACCGTGTGGTCGATGCAGGGCCCTACAGGTACATCCGGCACCCCTCGTACACGGGACTTCTCCTCGCGTTTCTCGGGCTCGGTGTCTTCTTCGACAACTGGCTGAGTGTCGGTGTGCTCATCGTTCCGATCACGCTCGCGATCCTGCATCGCATCCGGCTGGAGGAGTCAGTCCTATGCGCGACCCTTGGTGCGCCGTACTACGCTTACCGTGCGCGCACGAAGCGGCTCATCCCACACGTTCTCTAGCCGGCGGAGCAGGCGGTCGGCAGAGGTTCCCTGACCACCAGGAGGCTGACATGAGGGCTCGTTGGCTCGCGGCGGTTTCCAGCATCTTGATCGTGCTGACATGTGTCGGGGCTCGTCTGCCGGCCGCGCAACAGGCGGGCGGTGACGAGGAGGCGATCCGGCGCCTGATCGCCGCCCACGCGGCTGCTTCGCATCAGGCCGACCTGCGCGGCCTTGTCGACGTCTACCACCCCGACGCCGACGTGCGTTTCTCGGACGGGACGGTGCTGCGCGGTCGCGCGGAGATCGAGAACAGCTATCGTGAGTCCCTGTCGAGCAATCCGCGGGAGGTGACTCATGATCATCCGCCGGAGACGGTCCATATCCGCTTCCTGCGTCCGGACGTGGCCTTCGTGGATGTGGAGTCCGTTTCGGGCGGCGGGACCGACCGGGCCGGCATCCGCGTTCCTGTGTCGCGCACGCCGCTCTTCGTGGTGTTCACGAAGGAGCAGGGTCGATGGGGCGTTGCCGATCAGCGCTCAGGGGTGCCGCTGAAGTGACATGTCAAGACTGCTGATCTTCATCGGGGCGACCGTGGGTGGCGCGATCGGCTGGTGGATCGGCGACTGGGTCGGGTTCGCGACCTCCGTCTTCTCGAGCGTGGCGGGGACGGCAGCCGGCGTGTACGTCGCGCGTCGTCTGGCGCGGGAATACCTGCCGTAGAGAGGCGCCGCACGGAACGATCACTCGCCGGGTGTCTCCTACTCGTCTGGGTCGAACATCCAGTCGAAGTGCATCCAGATGACCCGCGCGTAGCGGAACAGGACCGGGGCGCACAGGCAGACGGGCGGCAGCCCCGCCGCCAGCACGGCGATGTCGCCGAAGCCCCGCATCAGCGGCCGCAGCAAAGCGACGAACAGGAGATAGGTCGGGATGGCCAGCGCGTAGCTGACGTACATCGCCCCGACGAAGTAGCCCGGCTCCCGCTCGAAGACGTGGCCGCAGGCCGGGCAGACGTCGTGCATCGTCAGTAAGCCGCGGAACACGCGGCCTTCCAGGCACCTCGGGCAGCGCTCGCGGAGCACCGCGAGGAGTCTTTTGCGGAGACTACGGGAGGACACGGCCCCCGTCACGGGCCGAGACCGACCCGTCTGGAGAGATCGGCGAAACGAGCGTTACCGTTTGATCCAGACGAGCCAGTCGGAGCGCTCCTTGCAGGCGTTCTCCACCCAGTCGATCGCCCGGTCGCTGTCGCCGAGACCAGTGTACACCCCTCCGGCCCGCCAGGGCGCAGGCCTGGACGCTTCGCGATGCGCTCTTGGGCTCCCCGAAGTCCTTTCCGTGGCGGCCTTGAAGGTCCAGACGATGCCTCCCGGGCCAATCGTTCTTGATCCCCGGGCACGCCTCATGTAGTCTCTCGCCCACCATGACAGCCGGAATCTCCCTGCCGGACCCTCGGGCGATCCTCGAGGAGGCGCGGGCCCTCCGCTCCTTCATCGTCGATCTGACGCTGCGCGTCTGTCGCGAGCGGACGGTCGACTATTTCCCGGAGGACTTCCCGGGCGGCGGCCCCGACGGGATGACCTCGCCGGGGCAGGAGGGGAAGGTCGTCGCCATCCTCGCTGAGGAGCTGAAGCGGCTGGGAGTCCGCTACAACATCCACGCCAAGGTCGCGGGGCGGGATAATTTGCTGGCGACGGTCGGCAAAGGGCTGCCCGGTTACCGGAAGATGCTGGTGCTGCTGCACACCGACGTGGTGCCGAGCGGCGCGCCGTCGGACTGGAAGTTCAAGCCGTTCGAGCCGTTCGAGAAGGGCGGCGTGCTGTACGGCCGCGGCGTCCTGGACGACAAGGGGCCGCTGGTCTCGGCGTTCGCGGCGCTGCGCATCTTGAAGACGCACGAGGCGGCGATCAGCGGCTCGTTCACCTTCGGGGCGGTGGGGGACGAGGAGGTCGGGGTCGGCGTGGGTCTGCCGTTCCTGATCGAGCAGAAGCTGATCGACTGCACCGACGCCGTCATTCCCGACATCGCCGGCAACATGAAGGAGATCAACGTCGCCGAGAAGGGGCGGGTCCTCCTGAAAGTCAAGGCGCACGGGCGGCAGGCGCACGCCATGGAGCCGGCCAAGGGCGTCAACGCCATCAACGCCATCGCGCGCTTTCTCACCGTGCTGCAGAACAGGCGGCTGCGCTACCGGGCCCACCCGATCCTGGGCGGGCCGACGCTCAACGTCGGGCTGATCCGCGGCGGCGTCGCGCCCAATGCCGTGCCGGCCGACTGCGAGACGACCCTCGACGTCCGCTACGTTCCGGGGCAGACGGCCGAGGGGATCCGCAGCGAGGTGCAGGCGATCGCCGACGAGGTCATCTGGGGACCCGGAGAGGTCACCGCCGCCTCGCTCGCCGTGGAGATCGTCCAGGACGCGAAGCCGTGCGAGGTGTCGCCCGAGGCGCCGATCGTGAGGCGTATCCTGCGGCACGCGCCGGACGCGAAGGTCGTGGGCAGCGGCGGCGGGACCTTCGCCAAGGACCTCGTGCTGATGGGCGTGGACGCGGTCGGCTGGTCGCCGGGCGACGAGGCGACTTACCACCAGCCGAACGAAGAGATCGAGGTCGAGCAGCTCGTGACCTTCGCCGGCCGGCTCGCGAACCTGGCGCTGGAAATCGCCAACGAGAAGCGGGGATGACGCGCCGTGCCCGGCTCGCGGCGGCGCTCGCCGCGGCGAAGACCTTCCCGCCGTACCACGACCTCTTGATGTTCCAGCCGGCGCGCTGATGCTGACCACGGCGGACTTCAAGAAGGGGCTGGCGATCCAGGTGCAGGGGCAGCCCTACATCATCATGGAGTACACCGTGCAGACGCCGTCGGCGCGCGGATCGGCGACCCTCGTGCGCATCAAGGGTCGCAACGTCATCACCGGCCAGGTGCTGGACATGACGTTCAAGTCGGGGGACAAGTTCGAGGAGCCCGACCTCGAGCGCCGCAAGATCAACTTCCTCTACTCCGACGGCGGCGACTTTCATTTCATGGACGAGCAGTCGTTCGAGCAGTTCCACATGGACCGCGGGGCCCTGGGAGACACGGCGCTCTGGCTGAGGGAGGGGGTCACGCTGCGGTCGATCGTCTTCCAGGGTAAGGTGGTCGGCGTGGAGCTGCCGCAGTTCGTCGAGATCAAGGTGACCGAGACCGGCCCCGGCGGCCGCTCCGACATGGCGAGCGGCAAGGTGACCAAGGTGGCCACGCTGGAGAACGGCACGCAGATCCGCGTCCCCGTCTACCTCGAAGCCGGGGAGACGGTGATGGTCGACACGACGACCGGCGAGTTCGTCAAGCGAGTCGGCAAATAAATAAGGAGGAGGGGATGAAACTGTCGCGCAGGACCCTGGTCCGAGCCGTCTTCGGCGCCCCCCTGACGCTGGCGGCCGCGTCGATCGCCCGGGTGGAATCGCTTCTCGGCATCGTCGCCGCGCGCGCGGCGGACCAGGCCGCGCCGCAGCCGTCGCCCACCCCCGAGCCGGAGGAGACCCCGCTGGCGCGCTTTCTGGCGAAACAGGAGGAGGACCTGTCCTCCGAGGAGCGCCGGCGCGTGCGCAAGGACGTGACGCAGACGGAGCAGGCGCTCAAGGAGATCCGCGACTTCAAGCTGGGAAACGAGGTGCCCCCGAGCGACACGTTCCGGGCGCTCCGGACGAGGCGGCCCGATGCTCGCTGACGACGTCCTCTTCCAGCCGGTCACCGCGCTGTCGAGGCTGGTGCGCGCCCGCAAGGTGTCG
>Ga0137396_10002261_pt1 | contig 10505 bp, 12 predicted proteins | sample czc16metaG_FD_108284 | JGI IMG/M metagenome (GOLD analysis project Ga0137396, IMG submission 108284) | Vadose zone soil microbial communities from Angelo Coast Range Reserve, California, USA - czcobulk3.16 metaG | ecosystem: Environmental > Terrestrial > Soil > Vadose zone | place: USA... | reverse complement strand
GAAGCACAAGGTCTTCCGGCGAGGGCGAGCGCCTCTGAGACTCAGCTTCCAGTGCGAAACTCAACTCAGCGTGCATGGGAATGAGAACCCGCTTTCGGCGTTTGAGCGTGAGCCGCATGATCTCTCCCGATTGGAAGTGTGCTACCCATCCTCCTCTCAAGCCAGTACACGCGGTCTCTCTTCCGCACACTAAGCATCCTATTTCCTCTCGATTCCGTAGCGGCTTCCTATTACATCTCACTGAGCGGCGTCCACCCAAGCTCGCGTTCAATCGCTCGGCGGTAATTGGTATCAATCTGGCGGGGCGCCATTCGAATGTACCGCTCGGCATTCTTCCGCTTCTCGTGGGCCAATCCATTAAGATGCCCAACCACCTCTTCCGACGAAGGGACTCCATCTTGCTCATGGAATTTAGGCGATAGATTTGTCCAAATCACGGCGTCGAGGTCCAGGCTCACTCCCCATCGCTCGATGCGACGCGCAGCGTCCACGCGCTCCCCTGCCTGGCCGCGCTCCCAGTGGCCGATCTGCACTTCTGCATTCTTGCTCAAGACACACTCGCGTCTCCTCAATGCTTCGCGCGCTAGTCCAAGATCACCAACAGACAAGAGCGTCCACAGACTCCGCACAAGGGGAGCCGTCTCAGGAACGAGGACGAGTGTCATCCTGCCATCGTCGGACTCACGAGCAAACTCAATGGGCAAGAGGGGTCCGTCAGGAAACCATATCCCGCGAATCGGCAACTCCCGCGGGTCCCAAATTAAAGAGCCCCAACCCAGACAAGCGATAGTCATGATTGCATTTCCTTTCGCGTCTGCGCCCTCTAATTGGTTAGGTAAGCCTACGCGCCCGGCGATTCTCGATCTGCCTCACAACTTCGGCCGAAACTAGCTTCCTGCCTTTCCTTCCGGGGCGCGGTGCGAAGTCTAACACCAATTCACCGAGCAAGATTTTGTACACGCTCGCACCCGAGCAACGCCACCGAGCGGCGAGGTCCGCAATCGTGCAGGACGGTTTCGCACACTGTGAGGTGTGGGCATTCTGACAGGTCTTTACGACCGTTCCGTGTACCTGCCGTGTACCTCACTTCGGCGTTTTTGTTGTTTTTCTCCATTTTGCTATTTCGTGGAATCAATAACTTCAGAACTCCTGACATACCCCTAAAAAGCGGCCAGAATTGGGGTTTTTTGAGAGTAGGGTGCGGACCTAAACCTGTCCGCTTTTTGAGTCTGCAGTTGTAGGTTCCAGGGTTCCCGATTCCACGGAAATCTGAACGAAACTGCATAGAGTTTCCTTTTGCTGATCTCTCGGAACTGCAACCTGAGTGGTTTTTCGCATTCCTGGGTGCGGACCTAAACTTGTCCGCTTTTTCTAAATCCGCAGGTGGAAAATCCTACGATTTTGGCTCCTACATTTCCTCGACCGAAAGCGCTCGACATCTCTCTCGGCACATCCCTGGAATCTACCACTGGCTTGATTTTCCCTTGGCGAGGTGCGGACCTAAACCTGTCCGCTTTTCGATTTGATTGAGGATAGGACATGCTAAGAAACTATGAGCTCGGCCCCACGTCAAAAGGAGTTTTTTGCCCGCCCTACTCCAACTCCTGGTACCGTCTTCGTTAACGATCGCGTTTGTGTCCAGACCAAGGAAGAACAGCGAAAAGCGGATAGGTTACCGACAACCCATGTCAGGAGTTCTGAACTTACGTAGAATCAATTCCCCTGGGGGGTTCGAATGCCACCCCGGAGACTTCCTAGAACGCTTCTCGGGACTGAAGGGCCGTACACTGAGGCAGCTGTCGGCCAACGCAATTTTTGCACTGGCGCTTGAGAGCGGTGGGGGCACCCGGTATCATCCTCGATATGGCTAGATGCACAGCACCCGTAAGGGGCCATCGCTCAGCGAGCGCCGCAGCGGACTGCCCCGCATGCGGTAGCCGCTATGGCCGCTACAGCAGCTACGGGTCGTACTCGGCCCCGTCCTACTCCTCGTCGGGGAGTAGCGGGGGCGGCCGGAGCGGCGGCGGCGGGTCCGGCAGCAGCGCAAGACCGCGGTGGTCGCGAGCCGGTTCGTCCGTGGCGTACACGCCTGCCGAGGTGCGGGCACTTACGCCGGTACGCGACAGCGTCGAAAAGCGAGTGCAGTTGCCTGAGTCTAGGGACATCTTTCTCTGCCATGCGTGGGACGACCGGGGAGGGGTCGCCAAGGAACTACACGATCTGCTCGAATCACGCGGTGTCTCGGTCTGGTTCAGCGAAAAGGACGTCGCCCTCGGCACGCCTTTGCTCCGCGAAATCGACAAGGGACTGGCGAAGTCGCGAGTCGGGATCGTGCTGGTGACCCCTGCGCTGCTGCGCCGCCTCCGAGGAGAAGGCATCGCCGACAAAGAACTTTCCGCACTCCTAGCGCGTGACCTGCTCGTCCCCATCTTGCACGACACCACGTATGAGGCTCTCCGCGAGGTCAGCCCCCTGCTCGGCTCGCGAAGCGGCCTAAGCACTGCAGAAGCGTCGATGGCAGACGTCGCGGCCAAGCTCGCCGAACTGGTCGCCATCTAGTAACGAGAAAACGTGCGTTATCGGGAAAGCGACGTACAGATGTGCACTTGAGCCCGCACGGCTAACCAGGAGTTTGCACGCTGGAACTTCCCAGAAGCGACTTCTGGGGAGCCGGGTGGCACTTATCCGGTTATGGCAGCGTTAGTCAGCCCGTGTGAACAAATGGTCCGCAGTTACTTCCGTGAATCAATGTTGCTAACGTCAAATCCCGTAGAGGAATGCGCTCGCACGTTTTTGTATTTCCCGTCTTCGACTTCCGGCTCGGAAGTGTCGTCATGGGGCAGAATGTTGGGGCGTTAGTTGTGGATGCGACCTTTGCAATTGCAAGTCTAGCTATTCTGTTCGTCCGCTTCTAAACCTAGGGAACGAGCCCTTGCAACCAACTCTTTAATTGATTGTCGTGAGCTGCATCGAATCGTAGGGGAGCCAACAGACGAGCAAGTATCCACGGTTGATTGCAACTGTTGGGGCTCTCGAACAACAACTCCCACGAGAAAAACCCTATGACCACCGGAGGCAGGATATGAAATCTCCCATAGTCCTCCTCCGCTCATCCCACTGTAGTCCGCTTCAACCGCTTCCACTTCTGCAAACCTCGTTGCGCCGTCTACCCTGACCTCTTCCAAGATATTTACGCCCGCACACCGAATTTCGAAGCTCAACTCACTATTAGCAAGGACTTCTGCAGATTTTGGTGCTGCGATAATGAAATAATCGGGTCCATATTCTTCATCCGACGAATATTGCGACGTCCTCAAATCATAGAAACTCAATCCCAAGCGAACCATCTCAGCCGCGTCTTCAGCGTGAAGCTCAAACAGGGTCAAATCCTGTGAATATAATCCCTCTTTCCCGAGATCAGTTCTTATAGGCGGATGGTTTAGATACTTTACGACCCGCTCCGGGTTCTGGTAAGACCATTTCTCTCTCTTTTCTTCAATCATCCTTGCCACGTGCTGAGCGGTGAGTAGAAAAAATTGATTTTCCTGGTGCAGCATGGCCAATGTGGCGGTGGCGTTTGTACCTGTTGAGTTGAGGAAAATTGTAGTGTGCCGCAAAAGATCTTCCCGAGCCAATTGACTTCGCCCTAGTGGCGCTCTTGGGGAGTTATCCGAGACTGTTGTCATCACCAATCCTCTCGCACCACGTGCGCGCTGATTCTAATACCAATTCCTGATAAACGGGGATATGGGAAATAGCGCCCCTCCGCACTGCACTACTTCAAACAGACCCTCCACGAACTGTTGCCAACTGTTGCCAGAATGGGGCATTATAGGGGTGTCCAAAGAACCCCAAAGGGTTTCTAAGGGACATTGGGAAAATCAGTAAGTGGCAATAAACTCTGGAATTTAGCGGTTTTTCTTCGGTTTTCTTCAAGGGCCGAGACACAATCCCATCGGCTCCACCAACTTTCAAAGGTCCGATAGCAAAAACTTCAAGGGGCACTAAGGGGCATAAACGAGCACACGGCTGGTTCATGATCCAAGCACTCCCGTCGAATGGACCCGATCAAGCGCTCCGCGTAGGCGTTTTGCCAGGGTGATCGCGGCGCAGTCAAGACTTCCCGAATATCCATCCCTTTCGCGGTGTCACAGAACTTCTCCCCGCAAATCCCGTCGCGGTCGCGCAACAAGTAACGCGGCGCGTTGTCCCACGAGAATGCTTCCAAGAGTTGTCGGGCTGTCCATTCTGCTGTCGGGTTAGAGCTCACACCGAAATGAATCGGACGTCTGCGGTCATGAGAATCACGAAGACGAATAGGAACTGAAAGGCAATCGTTGGGACGACGAAGAAATCGGCAGAAACCAAGTCCTTGGCATGATTCTTGAGAACGGTTCGCCACGTCTGGGGGGATGGCTTCGTTGCCGGACCATGTATTTGGCGACAGTGGCCTGCGACACCTCGATTCCAATCTTCAGCAATTCCCGGTGAATGCGCGGAGCTCCCCAGCGAGGGTTGGCGAGGCTCATTTGCCGAATCAGACTCCGAACTTCCGAAGGTACAGACGGGCGACCTTCGCAACGCCGACTCTTCCATCTCCAATAGAAGCGAAACCCCTTGCGATGCCAGGCGATGACGCTCTCCGGTTTGACAATGAGCAGTGCCGATCGCCAATAGTTCCACAACCGTGAGAGCCATACCCACAGGACTCGATCAGCCCAATAGAGGCGGAGCTTGTGAAGACGGCTCGAACGCTGCAGGACCAAGAGCTGATGCCGGAGAGCAAGAATCTCTGCTTGCAGAGCGGCGCGGGCTCGGTAACAATCTCGGAGAGAAAAAAGTAGAGTCAGAATGGCTTGAGAAGGCTACACGTCGCGGCCCTGCAAATGCAACGATTTCAATGTGAACGGACTTTTTGGTAGGGACAGTAGGCTTCGGCCCAAAACTCCGTACCCATCTTTGGCTTGCCGGCCTCATCGTCTGCTTCGAGTAGTGGCTGTAGCCTTCGCGCCGTCAGGATCACGGTCGGAATGTCACCACTACCTGGCAGCATTTTCCAGCAACATGATTCCGTTCATCCCTCGTTCAACAATTGAGCGAAGCGCCGTCTCAGTGAATTACGGCATTTTTCCCTCGGGTACTCTGCTCTGAGGAATTCGCTTTAACGACTTTCAGGAATCGCACTCGGCCAAATTATGAACTTCACCGGATTGTCAGCAGCCGGCGTCGAGATTAGTTTTCCAGCGACGCGCTAGGAAGCGCACTTCAGTGTCCTGAAGTGAACCAGCCATCTAACGATGTCCGGTTCTTCCCGTTCGTTTGCCAGATGTGCGTCAGATGCCAATTCAAGGAGGATTGCATGCATCGAACTATATCTCTCGGGCGCTGCACCATCGCGCTCACTCTCGCGACAATTCTGCTGACAGGGCCCGCGGCCGGCCTTGCACAGCTTCCATTGCCACCTCTGCCGCTGCCATCTCCGACATCGGCCACATCATCATCGCTTGTCGGAAGCGCCAGCGCGGCACGAGTATCCGTTCTTGGAATTCTCGGCACGGCAATGACAACTGCACTCGCGGATACCGGGACACTCACAAGCGCTAACAACGCCCTGGATGCTTCCATGATCGCGGGCGGTATCCCCTCGACGCTTAGTGCGGAAACCCTGAGCGCCTCCACAATCAGTTGGCCCAATCAGGTTGACTCCCAAGCCTCACTGGGCAACTTGAGCATGACCGTAGCAGGCGTCGGCATCACCGCCGACTTCGTAATGGCGCAGGCCTCTCAAGTGTTGGGCACTCCCGGCAGCGGCAGTTCGTCCCTCACCAATCTTGTGATTAACGGGACTCCGATCGCCGTCAGTGGGGCGCCGAACCAGGCCATCTCCATTCCCGGCGGCCAGGTCATTATCAACCAGCAGACGATTTCATCAACCGGCGCCGCCGCAGTGAATGCCCTGCATGTCGTTGTTTCCGGCGTTGCCGACGTAGTGATCGCGGACGCGACCGCGGGTATCTCTTAGCCTCACGACCAGTGAGCCAGTTATTGAGAGGAGAAAGCACAAATGAACGAAAGAGCAAAAAGAATCTGTAAGCTGGCATCCGGTCTCGCGGCAGGGGCGCTCGTGGTACTTGCGGCAGTGCTCGTCGTCGGGACCGCCACCGCGCCTCACGCCAAGGCCTGGGAAACGCTGCCCCCGTGCGACTTTCTGACCGGCGGCGGATGGATCGTGCACGACGGGGCCAAGGCAAACTTCGCCATCGGAGGAGGGTGCAAACAAGGCTCGCCGACCTGGGGCCACCTGGAGTACATCGATCACGGTACCGGTCTAAACGTTCATTGGACCAGCATTACGGGGTACTTCTTTTGGGACGATGGCAGCACCAGCACGGACCCGAAGACGCATCAGCCCACCGGTACCCGGAAGATCTGTGGCACGGCCAGGACGAACCAGTTCGGTGACGTAAACTTTGCCGTTCGCGCCAGGGACGCGGGAGAACCCGGTATTAACGACCAGTTCGACATCCGCTTGACCGATTCCAACGGCGCAGTTGTCTACGACACGACCTCCGAGTGCACTTTCCACTATTTGGGTTCGTATGCTCCGTGCTCCGCGCCCGGAGACGGCGGGGGCGGAAACATCCAGTTGCATAAGCCCAATCCGTCAACCTCGGGGAGCTTCGGCGGTTCGTGCCCCGCGTTTCCTGGGTTTTAGGTCATGTCGTGACTGCCGTCCGCGGCTCCTGGAGTACACCAGCGCAACTGCGCTCGTGGCTTTTCAGGAGCCGAGGGCGACAGTGACTTTCCCGAATCCTCGTGGCTGGCCCTATTTTTGACACATGCAGACATATCAATGCGGCTGGCGATTGATACTTATTTCGGGTTGCACACTCGGTTGCATACTCGCTGCCGACTGCCGCTAAAATTCGGTGCAACCTCGGGGTAATTAGAGAGCGGAGATTTCGTTCGTGATTCGTGTAAGCGACACCAGCAAAGCACTTAATAGCTTCTAGTGTTTTTCCGAGCCCACTTTGCAAGCAGGTGGTCGCCGGTTCGATCGCGGCCACGTCCACCACTTATCTCTCTTGAATCAGGCATTCGCAGCGATTTCCGAAACCGCTTCGTTTTCGATTTTCGGTCCATTCGGTTCAACGACGACATTTTGCGTACCGCGTTCGATCAATGCTCAGAGTGTTGGGTCCGGGTACGGCAGCGGTGCGATATACATGCCGTACAACAAGCTGAAGATGGCAGTAATTGCGCCAATACCCAAAGTAAGAATAAACACAGCTACTACAGCGAAGCCGGGGAGCTTAGAAACACTCCTGACTGTGTACCTGAAATCGCGAACGATACTCGCAAGCATAATCACCCGATCTCGAAGTGTGCCGTACCCAAGCGCCAATCACTCTAGATAGGCGGCCCCATATTCATATTCCTGCAGACCATTGACCGCTGTCTTCCGCGAACTTACTATCCTTGCTGACGCGTAAATGTTGGGAGACTTGGAAGTGTAGGGAACCGCTATTTCTACGCGCGATTCCTCTGGGTACTCGGCAACACTGTAAAAGCTCAAGCCTCCACGCGCCAAGTCTTTCACGACCACAACTTCGTTTCCACGACCGGGACGCCACACGCACCCAACCGCCTCCAATTGAATACGACCGTGGGACCATCGGTTTTGCGTGCCCGGGGCCACAGTTGCAGTAGGCCCTGCGAAGGTACGGCCATTCGGGCGGTTCCAAATGGTGAAGCCACCGCAATGCTTGCACATCCGAGAGATGCAGTGGTGGTAGAGGAAGAGGTCAGCCTCAAATTCGCCGAGGTAAGCTACCTCCGTTCGGTCGCAGTCCACACATCTCAGAAAGGCCCGCAGAACCGGCTTGTCCATGCCGGCAACGGCAGGAAATACCACACTCCAGAGGTTTACAGCGGCAGGGTCGAGCATCGTCACCCCAAACACACAGCCCTCGGATTCCTCCGCAACACGACCTACGACTTGGGCGGTCGTCTCTTTGCCAACTCCGTCAAGTCGCTGGACTTTGATGATCTCGCCAGTGAATAGCTCCCTGCTCACCTTGATGGTAGCGCCTTGCCGACTGATATCTACTGTCTGCCCATCCTCGAAGAAATCTTTACCGTTTCCGCGAACACCTGAGACACGAATGGGAAAGGTCAAAACAACACGATCGCTTTGGCGGTGATTTTTCTCCAGAGCGCGAGAAAGGGCATGCTCCGCTCGGCCACTGCGCTCGCTGGACTCGTTGCTGTGATTGTTGGCCGTAGTGTAATACCGCGGAGGAACTAAGCGAACCCCCAGTTCTTCATCCCGGCTGAACAACAAAGTCTGGTCTCACTGGCACCGCCACGGCAATCGGGTGAAACATGGATTTCGGAGTGGGTGATTCCACTTATGGCCTGTTACATGACCTTCGTAAGTTGTGGATTCCAAGGGACCACAATTGGGTTGCGTAACAGTGGGGTGAATCCCTAAGTTGGCACAGTTTTTTTGGACACAGCTTCCGCTTTCGTAAAACCGTTCTTGCATCTCCTAGCAGGAAGGGGCCTGGGGAAGGCCACAGGTTCGGCATCACATCAGATCCAAGGCGCACTCGCCAGAAACGTGAAATCAAAAACGTGGGGCTATCCCGTCATCGCTCTGGGATTTACTCGGCCGCATCCAGACTCTCTTGCGGCTCAAGAAATACATGGATGAACAGCCGAGGTCCGTGGTGTTTTCGCTGGCGCGGAGCGTGGACTCGAAACAAAACTTGAGGAATGGCCACTCGGAGCGTCTGGTGGCATATGCGGAGCAAATGGGGAGAAAGCCTCGGTCTTCGAGAAGAAGACCTGCACGAACTCCGCATCGCCAGTTGGCTTCACGACATAGGGGAAATTAACGTGCCAGAAAGCATTCTTCTTAAACCCGGGCCTCTGGACGCGGAAGAAAGAAGAATCATGCAAGAGCATCCGATTATTGGGGAAAAAATCTGCGCGCCTCTCAAGTCGCTTCGCCGCATCCTCCCAGTGATACGCCATCACCATGAAAAAATGGACGGCAGTGGGTACCCGGATGGCCTTCGCGGGGAAGCCATTCCGCTGAAAGCGAAAATTCTACAGATCGCGGATATCTACGATGCACTGACTACCAATCGTCCTTACCGGGGAGCTCTCCCTCCCGAGGAAGCGTTGCAGATTCTCTTCAGCGAAGCACAGAACGGCTGGCTCGATACTTCCGTGGTATTGGAGTTTTCGCGAATCTGCAGAGATGGCGAACACTTCCCAGTGACGGAAAGAACGATGCTAGCCTCCTACTATGCGTGATGGCCCTCCGCTCGTCTGGGCGCTAGACACATTGAGGAAATATCATAAAACCTTTGCCGACTTGATTGGCTGTAGATCGCGAACGGTTCGGCAAGTGTCAGAGTCCAGTTAACGCAGAAACTGGAAAAGTGAAATAACACCGCAAATCCGCCGGGCAGATATCCCGTTGCCCGACTTCGGGTGTACTAGAACTTGTAATTTCTTCATATCGTGCAAAAAATTCGCAGCAGCGGGGATTTCGCAAGATTCCTTATCTCTAATTTTTTCAACAGGATTCGTCAGCTTCTAGACTGGCATGTCGTTTGCCACCGCTTCAATTCCGAAGCTGGATGCGCACCCCGAGGTGATTCATGGGAAAAGATACTGGCGCGATTCAATCTGCGTCTCTAGTCCAGAGTCTCTCAGAAAAGCCCCTTCTAATATGTTTCGGAACACACCGCGGGTCAGCTCTGCGGAGGAACAGGGCGCTTCAACCGCTCTGTCACGAGCATCATCTTGAGATGAGGCTTACACAAGTTCCTCTGCAAACCGGAAGCGAGCCATCGCAGACTCTTGTGTATGCCTGTCCGGAGCCCGATTGCCTCGTCCACTACAACAGCTCACGCGGATACTTCGCTCTCCTACACAACGGGAATGGGATCGATCGAGACATGATGCCTCAGCTCGTGTGTTCGCAAGACGGGCTACCCATGTATCTTGGTGAGGTTCTGACGACGCAGAGGAGCTTTCGCCTGTGGCGGTGCCCCCAATGCAATTCGAGCCGCAGAAATGATGACGAGCTTTGGCAAGCCCACGCGGCGGGAAACACCGACGGTTATCAACAGGAAAATTGGACCTGAAGAGTAGTCACTGCGGTAATCACCCTACACAAGACTCTGGAGATGACGCTCCGCGCGCTGCCGCATGTCGAACATCGACGAAAGACTGGTGCGCGGTGGGCATTGGTCGCCCCTGGATGTACTTGCAGGACCGGCCGCTTGAATCCAGCTTCCCCGTCCCTAGACCGCTGGATGGGCTACACTTCCGTTCTTGCGGGTTGCGAAGTGTCCACCCAAGTGCCAACCGCTGAATGTAGCTCCAACCCAACGGCGTATCGTTTCTTCGCCAGATGATGACAATAAATTACCCTTGCCCGTGATTGGATGCTGCCGTGGTAAGACTTCACGATCACGCGCTCTCCT
>Ga0137396_10002260_pt1 | contig 10506 bp, 8 predicted proteins | sample czc16metaG_FD_108284 | JGI IMG/M metagenome (GOLD analysis project Ga0137396, IMG submission 108284) | Vadose zone soil microbial communities from Angelo Coast Range Reserve, California, USA - czcobulk3.16 metaG | ecosystem: Environmental > Terrestrial > Soil > Vadose zone | place: USA... | reverse complement strand
GGCGTGCAGTCCCAACCGGGTTGGCGAGTCTTGAAAGTTCATGGACCCTTCGTTTTGTCGGAAATCGGAGTGCTAGCTGCGCTGGCAACGCCGCTCGCCGAAGCAAAAATCAGTTTGTTTGCCGTTTCGACGTTTGACACGGACTACCTGCTCATCGCTTCCGAAACATTAACGGCGGCCATCGCCGCGCTGGAGCGGGCAGGACACACCATTCACAGGAGCAAAGCAGAATGATCAGGGAATCCCTTCGCCACGCCAATCACCGTCGCAGTCGTCCGGTGTTTCTTGCGCTCCCGGCAATGCTGGCGATTTTCATTGCCGCGCCACAGCTCCCCGCCGATGAGCCTTACGCTCGCAGCCGCGATTATGATCTGCAGCATTCCAAAATTTCGCTGCGCTTTGACCTTGAGCAGAAAAAGGTTCTCGGTGAAGTCACGCACTCGCTATCCATTCTTCGCGATGGCACTGCGAAAATCGTTTTCGACTCAGCCGGACTCACTATTCAAAAAGTGATCGTCAACAAGGCGGCCGCAAAATTTGAGACCACCGCGGAAAAGTTGATCATTCCCCTCGCTGCCGAGGCTAAGACCGGAGACAAATTTGAAATCACGATCCGGTATGAGGGCAGGCCCACAAAGGGAATGTACTTCATTTTGCCGGACAAGGATTATCCGGACCGGCCGAGCCAAATCTGGACTCAAGGCGAATCAGAGGATACACATTACTACCTCCCGACGTACGACTACCCGAACGACCGGCTTACCACCGAAACGATTCTTACGGTTCCCGCATCCTGGATTACCGTTTCCAACGGCAAACTCATGAGCGTCACCGATGCCGGCAAAGGTTTGAAGACCTGGTATTGGAAAGAGTCCGTACCCAGTTCCACCTACCTGATCACCGTGGTTGCCGGTGAATTTGATGAAGTGAAAGAGTCCTGGCACGGCATCCCCGTTACCTACTACGCGCCTAAGGGACGCGGCGACCGACTTCCCATCAACTACGGCCGCACTCCGGCAATGATGGAGCTGTTCAGCAAGAAATTTGGCGTCGATTACCCCTGGGAAAAATACGCACAAGTCATGGTGGATGACTTCGTCGCCGGTGGCATGGAAAATTCCAGCGCCACCACCAACATCAGCACTTCGCTGGTTCATCCCAAGCTGGCTCCCGAATATTTCACCGGCGAAGACGACTTGATCTCTCACGAACTCGGGCACCAGTGGTTCGGCGACCTCGTCACTTGCAAGGATTGGGGCGACATCTGGCTCAACGAGGGGTTCGCGACATTTCTGGAAGCAGTATGGACCGAAGCGCACTTCGGCAAGGATCAAGCCGATTACGAACGTTGGAACAACGCGCGCGAATGGTTCAGAAGTGGCAACTTGTGGAACAAGCCGATCGTGCGGCACGACTTCGACGATTCCAGCGAGTTCGACGGCAACGCTTACGGTAAAGGCGGCTGGGTATTGTACATGCTGCGCCACCAGATCGGTGAAGACGCCTTTAACCGCGGCATCAAACACTATCTGGAAGTGAATCGCGGCAAGAACGTTGTTACCGCGGATCTCGCCAAGGCTATCGAAGAAACCACCAATACCAATGTCGACCAATTCTTCAGCCAATGGTTGTACGGAGCAGGCGCGCCGAAATTTGACTTGAGCTACACCTACGACAACGAGAAGCATCAAGTAATGCTGAGCGTCAAACAGACTCAAAAGATCGAAGGCCGCGTTGGCCTCTTCCGCGTCCCAGTCGAAGTCGAAATCACCACCGCCACGGGACCCAAGCTCTACAACGTTACCGTTTCGAGGGACAAACAGACTTTTCCTTTACCTGCAGAATCAGCTCCGTTGATGGTCCTTTTCGATAAGGGCGGCCACCTCCTCAAGTCGGCTGAATTTCACAAAGAAAAGAAAGAATGGCTGTATCAACTGAAGAACGCCACGGAGCTTGCCGATCGCGCCGACGCTGCCGTTGCGCTTGGCAGCATGAAGAACGACGAAGAAGTCGTCGCTGCCCTTGGGGAGACACTGCGAAGCGACAAGGCTTGGGGAGTTCGTGCCACGGCAGCCGACACGATAGGGCAGATGGGCGGCCCTTCCTCTTCCAAGCTGCTTCTCACCTCGCTGGATTCGAGCGATAAGGCCTGGGTCCGGAGCCGCATCGTCAGCGCACTAGGCAATTTCAAAGATGACACGGCCGTTGCAGAGAAGCTCTATGCTATCGCCAAACAGGACGATTCCTATCGTGCCCGTGCCGCTGCGCTGCAAGCGCTTGGACGGCTTAAGGGGCTCAAGACTCTCGCGACGCTCGAAGCCGCCGTCACGGGCGACTCGCCCGATGGCTTCCTGCGTAACGCCGCTCTTCGCGCGCTCGGTTCGCTGGGGGATGATAAAGCTGTGCCAGTTCTTTTGCAGTGGTCGGCCGCAGGCAAGCCCATCGACTCGCGCATGGCGGCCATCAACAGCCTTGCGCGTCTCCAGAAGGATAACAAGGACATCACGAAACAGATTGCCGCTTATCTTACCGAACCGCACTTTCCCGTTCGCATGGCCGCGATCTATGCGCTCGGCGGACGTGGCGATGCCACAGCAATTCCCGCGCTCGAAGCTCTGTTGAAGAGCGACGACCTCAGCATCGAAATGGCCCCCATGATTAAAGGACAGATCGCGCGACTGAAGAAACCAGCGGACGGAAAGCCGAGCGCAAATCCCAGTACCGGAGAAGGCGACGAAGAGTTCGCCTATGGTGCCGCTGGCGAAGAACTCACCACCGATCAGCGGCTCGAAAAGCTTGAGCGCCTGCTAGTGGAAATGAGCGAGCGGCTTAAATCCATGGAGAAGCGTCTGCCGACCCCCAAGCCGTGAGCGGCGGATGTTCCGTGTAGGGGCGGACTTCAGTCCGCCTACTCTTTCTCCACTTCTTCTGCGCTCTCGATGTTAAGTCTTTGTCAGAAAATTGCTCTTCCTACGGTTCCGCGATCAAGATCCTCAGGTCACGGAGATTGTTCCCCGTCGGCCCGGTAACAATCGCGTCCTCGAGCTTCGAAAAAAAAGTGAACGCATCGCTTCGCCGGAACGCATCCGCGTGATCGAGCCCCATCGCACGTGCCCGAGCCAGCGTCTCTCCGTCCGCCACCGCTCCGGCAGCCAGACTGTTTCCATCGACGCCATCCGTACCAGCGCTGAGCACCGCAATTTTCTTCCCGGCGATCTTTTCCACACACGCCAGCACGAATGCCGAATTCCTCCCGCCAATTCCATTTCCGGTAACAGGCGAACTCACCTCTCCATCCGCAATCAGGGCAACCCGGTGCCCCGCATGTGTCTTCCACAGTGCCTCCAACTGCTCCAGCAGGTTCTCCGTCGCTTTCTCCACCGGCCAGTCATCGGTCGCATTGTCACAGCAAGCGATAAATCCGTTCGCTTCCGCCGCGTGATGCGCGGGATGAAACAGGTCATCCATCCCCAGCAGCAGCAAAAAATGTGAATTTCGAAATACGGCGTCATTGGCTTTTGGTGTCTCGGGCATTGTCGTTTTGTCGAGCCAAGCCTGCAGGGCCGTCGGAAACTTTTCCTGAAGCGAGTACTCGGCGACAATGCGCTTCACGTCGGCAACTGTAGTGGGGTCAGGCAAAGTCGGCCCCGACGCCAGCGCCGACTCCTTTCCCACGGGAACATCGCTGACCGCCAGCGTGATCTTGGTCGCGTTCTGCGCTGCCGCCGCCAGCCGGCCGCCTTTCACAGCGGAGAGGTGTTTTCGGACAGTATTGATTGCATCGATTGGCGCGCCACAGCTCACCAGCGTTCGGTGCAGTTTCTGTACATCTTCAAGGGTTTGCCGCGAGTCCAGCGGCAGTTCCACGAGTGCCGACCCACCTCCCGAAAGGAGAAAGAAAACGAGCGTCTTTTCATCGCATCTTTTCAGTAGCGCTAAAATCGCCTCCGCCGCCTTCCAGCTCTCGGCGTTCGGCACGGGATGGCCTCCAATGAAATACTTCATTCCCGGCACTGGTCTCCGCGCTGGTGTCGGCGCCGAGACCACGCCCTCAATCCTCAAAAATGGCGACAACACCAGTTCCAGCCCATCCACCATCGCGTGCGCCGCTTTACCGATCGCCACCACGCGCAATTTTTCGAAATCACCCAGATCTATTTTCGTCTCACCGCACACCAGCACCGCGCCCTTGCGCAGCAGCTTGCGCTGCATGGTCGCGGGAATATCGATGGCCGCCAGCGTTTCGTGGAAAATCTTCCGGGCAAGCTGCTTCAATTGCGCCATGAGGGGTGTGCCTGGAGTTTCGCTATGGTGTCTTTAGAACTTCTGGGTTCAACATGTTCGGCGGCCGTTGCTCCGTAAACAATGCGACGACATTCTCCGCCGCAATGCACGCCATTTTCGTACGCGTCTCTAAGGACGCCGACGCAATGTGCGGCGCCAGCACCACGTTTGCGCGTTTAAGGCCGGGATGAATGAATGGTTCATTTTCATAGACGTCCAGTCCCGCCCCCGCAATTTTCCCGGCTTCCAGCGCCGCCACCAGTGCCGCTTCATCCACGACCGGCCCGCGCGAAGTGTTGATCAAAAACGCTGTCGGCTTCATCCGTTGGAATTTCGCCGCATCGAACAATCCTCGCGTCTCCGGCAGCAGCGGCACGTGCACGCTGACAAAGTCACTCTCCGCCAGCAGCGTATTCATGTCCCGGAACTCCGCCTTCAACTCCTTCTCCATCCCGGCGTCGGCGCGCACCGCATCTGTGTAAATCACCTTCATCTGGAAACCGCTCGCCCGGCGTGCCACCGCCCTCCCAATCCGTCCGAACCCCACAATCCCCAGCGTCTTTCCCCACACGTCTGTCCCCACCAGTTGATCCAGGTCCCAGTGTTTCCAATTCCCTGAACGCGCCAGCGCTTCGCCTTCGCTCAGCCGACGCGCCACCGCCATCATCAGCGTCCACGCAAAATCCGCCGTCGTTTCATCCAGCACACCCGGCGTGTTCGTTGCCGCCACGTTTCGCTTCGTGCACGCCGCCACGTCGATGTTGTCAAACCCCACGGCCACGTTCGCCGCAATGCGCAGTTTCGGCGCCGCCTTCAGCAGTTCCTCGTTCACTTTCTCGGTCAGCAGGCAAATCAGCCCCTCTTTATCTTTCAATCGCCGCAAAACTTCTTCCCGCGGCGGACGTTCCGGTTTTGCCCAGTATTCCACTTCGCAGGTTTCTTGCAGAATTTTTCGCGCGGCCTCGAACAAGCTGTGGGTTGCAAACACCTTCGGTTTAGCCATCTCTTCCTCTTCGCAAATTTGGGAAAATTACACTAACACATCGCCGCGCTCCCGGCATAACTCAGCGTTGCGCGCGTCATGACCTACTCCCCGCTTATCCTCTCTGCGGCCTCACTGATTCCGGGCGCCCTGTATTCGAACTCTGCACTTCTCTATAATGGGACGGGGACATTCCAGCCCTCCTACACTTCAAGGAGGATCCATGCGATCCAGCTCTTTTCAAGTCCACCTACGGGCAGTCCTGGTGATCTTCGCCGCCTGTTTCGCTTTCACTTTGGCCCGCGGCCAGAATCCGACCCACGTCATCACCGGCACCGTCGAGAAAGTCGATGCCGGCGCGAAAACTGTCGCCGTGAAAACTGTTGACGGCACCGTCGAAACCGTCAAGTTCACCGAGAAGACCACCGTCCACGGCCTCAAGGATGCCGCCAAGGGAGCCGATCTCGTCGGCAAAGAAGGCGGGCATGTCATCGTCCACGCTACGGGCGAAGGCGCCAGCAAGACCGCCCATTCCGTCGAGTGGCTCGGCGATAAAACCGTCCATACCACCGAAGGCACAGTCGAGGACGTCGGCAAGGGCACGAAAACCGTCGCCGTGAAAACCGCGGATGGCACAAAGGAAGCCTTCGAAGTTTCCGGGCATGCCACTGTGGATACCGGCAAAACCGTCGGCCGCTATTCCGCCCTCGGCGCCAAGAAGGGCGAGCACGTCACCGTCTATTACACCGAAGAAGCCGGCAAGAAAATCGCCCACGTCTTCAAGCACCTGTAAGCTTTGGTATGGTGCTTTCCCGGTCTTCAGACCGTACGCGTTGGTATTTTGTAGTGGCGGGGCTTGCCCCGCCCGTCTTAACCCACACTGTCATTTCGAACGGAGCAGGCCGACTTCTTCTTCCCGTTTCGCTCCCGCGAAACGGTCGGCCTGTGAAGTGAGACCTCTGCACCATCCCGCGAATTTCGCGGGATGAAATCTCTCTTCTCTTCGCTTCTCCAATTTCTAGTTTCTGGTTTCTGCCTTCTTCACGGCTGGTCGAGTATGAACGCCAGGAACAGTAGCTTCTGGTCCCGTTGGATCTGTAACGCCACCGGCGTTCCCGGTGGCAACGCCTTGAGCGTACTCCGCAAGCGGTCGAGCGTCGTCATCGGCTGCCCGTTCAACGTGCGAATGACGTCTCCAGCGTTCAGCGGCACTTCCACGCCCGCGCCCGCTGCTCGCGCCGCCACCAAAATCCCAAACGGGTCGCGCAAGTCCGACGCCATGGCCGCGATTTTCTTGTCAATCTCCACCCCGACAATCCCCAGCGTCGCCACAAGATTTTTCTCCGGATCGGCAAGCGCTGCGATTTGATCCATATCGTGCGGCGGTTCCATGACTTTCACGTCCAGGGCAAAGCGGTCTTTCCCGCGCAGCAGATCAAGATGAACTTTGTCACCCGTCTCCATCGACAAGAAATGAAACGCCACGAACGGCAGATTGTCCACCGCTCTTCCGTCGATACCCGCCAGCACGTCTCCGATTTGCACTCCCGCGGCTTCGGCCGTGCTGCCCGGCTTCACGTCGGAAATCACCACCCCATACTTGCGCGGCAGGTTTAGTGCCGCCGCCATCGTGGGCGTAATCGTCTGAATTCCAATGCCAATCTCAGCGCGGTGCAGATGGCCATACTTGCGCAATTGCTGGAACGCCGCCTCGACCACCCTGCTCGGAATCGCGAAACCCAGGCCTTCGTTTCCTCCCGATTGCGACAGGATAAAGGTGTTCACTCCCACCACTTCGCCATTCACGTTCACCAGCGGACCGCCGGAATTTCCGGGGTTGATGGCTGTGTCTGTCTGAATGTAGACCAGTGGTGAATCCGCATCGATCTGCCGCGCCACCGCCGAAACCACTCCCATCGTCACCGAATTGCGCAGCCCCTCCGGGCTCCCAAACGCAAAAACCAGTTCGCCTTGTCCCAGTTTGCGGTAGTCGGCAAGCGCGAGCGCCGGCAATTTCTCCGTGTCCACTTTGATCAGCGCGAGATCGAGATCGCGTGCCACGCCGACAATCCTTGCCGGAACAACCGTTGCCCGCGTCGAAAGCGCTGCCCGCAGCGGCAATTCTTCAATCGCAGGAGGCAGCACCACCTGCACGCGTTGCGCGCCATTCACCACGTGCGCGTTCGTTATGATGTACCCGCTCGAGTCAACCACGAATCCGGAGCCGATCGCCCGCTGCCTGCCAATCACGGAGCTGGTGCTTCCCTTTTCTCCTTCTTCCAGCGGTCCATACCCCGTCACCAATATCTGCACCACGCTCGGCGAAACTCTTTTGATCAGCGCACTAGCCGATTCGTTCAGTTTGTGAAGTTCATCTGTTGCGGCTCCCTTGGATTGTCCGCGCAGTGATGGAGATGAAAGAAAAAGGCTCAGCGCGCTAACCACCAGAATTGCGAGATAGCGCGAGAAGCTGGGACCGCCCGAGAGGCGCTGCACACCGGAGTTTGCCATGGCCAGGTTCTCCTAGTTCGAAACATTCTTTCTTAGGATGCCGGAAAAAGGGGGGCGGAGTAAAACGCCAAAGTCCAGGCAGGCGAGTACTTGGTTGACGGCGCTGAATCTGGCAGGGATACTACGCCCTCATGCAAGTCTCTCTAGACGGGATCTCCAAGCAATTTGGCGGGTTCTGGGCGTTGGAAAACGTTTCTCTGCAACTTGAACCCGGACAAGTAGTAGCGCTGCTCGGGCCAAATGGCGCGGGGAAGACCACTCTACTGAACTGCCTGGCGGGCATCGTCCGGCCCACCCAAGGCAAAGTCCGTTATGACGGGGAAATCTTTCACCGCGGGCGCATGGATTTCCGCCGGCGGCTGATGTTCCTGCCCGACGGCCCAATGCTGTTTGCGCGCATGAGCATACTGCGCCACGTGGCCATGTGCGTTCGCCTCTATGAGCGGCCCAATCCCGACGAGCAGCGCGTCGTAGAAATCCTTGAGCGTTTGGACCTTCTGCCACTGGCCACCGTGCCGATCGGCAAAATGTCACGCGGACAGATGTACAAATCAGCGCTGACGGCGTTGCTCACGGTAGACCCGGAACTGTGGATTCTGGACGAGCCGATGGCTTCGGGCATGGACCCCACGGGCATCGCCTATTTCAAGCACGAAGCCCGTTTGGCTGCCAAGCGAGGACGTACCGTGATCTACACCACGCAAATCCTCGAGATCGCGGAAAAATTCTCGGACCGCGTCTGCATCCTCGATCATGGCGGAATGCGGCTCTCGGGGAAAGTGGAAGATTTGCGGCAGTCCGGCAATGCCCAATCGCTCGAAGAATTATTTCTGAAGTTGAGCGAGCGGAGCGAGGAAGAGTAGGGATGCGACTCTATAGCCTGGCCCTGGTTTGGCGTTTGCGCCGAGCAGTGCGGCAGCGCGTGCGCAAATCGAAGAGTTTGCGGCGGCGCGCGCGCTGGTGGCGCCGCAGCTTCAAGCTGGACCGCCCGGCGATCTACGAACCGCTCCTGATCATAGTTTTGGCGGCCATCATCGCAATCCATCGGGAAAAAGGAAACGCTTGGCTGTTGGCCTGCCTGACGCTTTATTGCACGGCTACAGCAGTGATGCGCTCGCGCCAACTGCAATCTCTGATGACTGTGTCTCCGGAGCGGCTGCTCTTTCATTTCTATCCGCTATCCGACGCGCACTTCTTCCGCTGGGGTCTTCAGGTCTTCTTGTGGAAAACCGCAAGGATCTGGTTGGCGAGCGGCGTTGCCTTTGCCTTTGTTTTCGAGGCCCAAAATGAACCGTGGTTTTGGAAGGCGGCGGCGTGTGCGACCCTGCAATGGTTGGTGACGCTCGCAGCCATTTTTGCTTTGGCGGCATACGTCTACGGAATCCACAAATGGGTGCCGGTGGGCCTTTACCTGGCATTGATAGTAGTGTTTTACGCGGGGCCGCTTCCCTATTTCGCCCCGATTTATCCAGTGCTTCACGCTCTGCCAACCGGATGGATCGACTTCGCGATCGCCGCCTTTCATGAGCGTGTGTCCGAGTGGATCGCACTGATGATCTTGATCGCCCTCGCCGCGGTCGGCGTTCGGACGCTGGCCATGAAATTTCGCGCACGGATAGTCGTCGAGGCTGCGCCGGAGCAGGTAAATGAACCGGCGCATGAGCTGAAGCAGCAGAGCATGGGAGTTCTGGACGAAGATGCTCAACTGGAGGAATTGCTGGACGAGGAAGAAGACAAGCCCCCGCGGCCGCAGACGGCGTGGCAGAATTTGCGGTTGCGCCTCGTCGGTGCCAGCGTCGGAGAACACGTCCTTTCGCGCGATTGGCTGGCCCCTCGGGAGTGGTCGACGGAGCCTTGGCTGGACCGTCTGGCGGGCGCCTGGCTGAACGAGGAAGAGAAAAGAACCGCCGAGTTCCTGTTGGGAGGCGCAGCACTGCGCTGGCACGAATTGTGGCGCGGGTCCGTAATTGTTGCTGCAGCGGCGAGCGTGCTCTTCGTTGTGGGGCTGCCATCTACATACGCGATTGGGATCCTGGCCGCTGGGCTTTAAGCCCTGCTGGGAGTGCCGGTGTCAGGCGGGAATTGGCCCGCCACGAGTTCCGCCCGGTTGTCAGGGAAACTCTCGCCGCTGCACGGTTGCTTTCCACTGGAATACCGGACCGCTTGTCGGGTGATGTGGAAGATCAACCTTGTTCGCACCGCTGCTTGGACGCCGATCGGGCTGCTAATGAGTGCACTTGCGGGTCTCAGCTATGGCAGCGCTGCTGGAATAGCCGCGTGGCTTGTATTAAAGGGAGTCCTGGTTTACACCGCTTCAATTCCTTTGCTCAGTGCGGGGCAATTCTCAAAGTCGACGAATGACACCTCGAACTTGCGGCTTGCAACTCACCCGCTGGTCGGCTTCGCGATGTTGATCGTGTTGATGTTTGCGACGGCGGGCATTATGACTATGGATCTGCCCACAGGTTTGGCGTTCCCATCGCTTGGCATGACTCTGGCAATCTCCTTGGGCGCTTGGTGGTTGTACGAGAGGTACTACGAACGAGGCCAGGTCGACCTCGTGCGTGAACCGAAGTAGAGCGTAACGCACGTCCCTGTGCTAGCCGAATGGCACATCTTTTGTAAATTTTCAGGGGGTGCGGATTTTTCTGCTGCCTTTCCCCGATACTACTTTCTATCCATGCCTGCTATCTCGCGGTTGCTGAACCACTTATATATAGCTATTGACG